>JADHED010001743.1_pt1 | contig 17265 bp, 11 predicted proteins | sample 8952041 | NCBI WGS metagenome assembly JADHED01 (sample SAMN16124423, study PRJNA663239) | bioreactor sludge metagenome | isolation source: sludge (control) | place: India:Bengaluru | collected 2018-09-08
GCCCGGGGCGCGCCGCGCGCAAATTTCGGGTGTCCGCGCGGCGCCGCCGCCGCGCCCGTCCGGCGCGCCTCGAGCCCGGCCAGCAGCTCCAGCACCACCGCGTTCGTCCAGCCGAACCCCACCTCGTTGGACGAGTACCCGAACTTGATCCCCGGCGACACGTTGGAGTCGAACGCCACGACGTCGTACTTCTCGACGATGACGGCGTGTTCGCCGAACTCCTTGGCGACCAGCGCGACGAAGCGCTGGGCCACGCGGTCGGCCTCCGCGTCCAGGCCGTAGCGGCGCAGCCCGTCCACCGCCACCAGCTGCATGGGGGCCCAGCCGAAGGGCGCGTCCCACTGGCTGCCGGTGACCTGCGTGCTGGTGGACAGGCCGCCGCGCGCCTCGAACAGCGGCAGGTTCGCCGCCACCCGCGCCGCCTGCCGCGGCGTGGCGATGCCCGCCCACAGCGGGAAGAAGGTGGTGACGAAGGGGTAGGGCCGGCGTGCGCGGCGCTCCACGTGGTAGTCGAAGTAGAGGCCCGCCGCCTCGTCCCACAGCAGCTCGTTCACCAGGCGCGCGCGGGCGTCGGCCCGGTCGCGCCACGTGCGCGCCGCCTCGGGCTGGCCGAGCCGGGCGTGCATGGTGGCGAGGTCGCGCTCCATCACGACGAGCAGCGAGTTCAGGCACACCGGCGCGTAGCTGATCACGTCCACCGCGAAGGCCCCGAAGCGGTTGGAGGGATCGAAGCCCGACTCGCGCATGGAGCGGTCGCCCTTGTAGAAGAGGGGCGTGAGGCGGTCGCGCTCGCGGTCGTAGAACCGCGCGACGTCGTAGTCGGTGATCGCGTGCTCGCGGAAGTGCTCCCGGATGCGCTCGTAGTGCGTGCGGCCGGCCTCGTCGCGCTCGTCGGCCACCACCTCCGGGGCCGGGCCCTCGCCGAAGTCGAAGTAGCGCGAGAGCCCCGTGTCGCCCGCCAGGTGCGCGCCCGTCACCCAGTAGGCGTGGTGGCGCTCGACGAGCGGCACCGCGGCGCGCAGCCACCCGGCGTCGCCCGTGCGCTCGAACACCTGCCACACCAGCCGCGAGAGCAGGGGCGGCTGCGACCGCGTGAGGTAGTAGGTGCGGTTCGCGTTGAGCACCGTGCCGTAGTGGCGCACCTGGTAGAGGTGGTTGTCGGCCATCTGGCGGGCCAGTTCGACGCGCCCGTCGCGCAGCAGGCCGAGCGCGATGAAGTAGCTGTCCCAGCCGTACATCTCGTTGAAGCGCCCGCCGGGCACCACGTACGGGTGGGGCAGGTAGAGCAGGCCGTGCTGGGTGACGTCGGCCGCGCGCCGCGGCAGCCGGGCGATGCGGATGGTCCGGCGGGCGTCCTCCGGCAGCGTGGCCCGCACGCGGGCCTCGACGGCGGCCATCGACTCGGTCGCGGCCACGTACACGGGCCACCGGTGCTGCCCGGCGCGCACGAACTTCGGGTCGTGGGCGGCGGCGGGGAGGTCGGCGAGCGAGCGGGTCAGCGAGTCCCACGTCCGGGCGATGTAGGCGCGAAGGCCGGCGATCTGCTCGGCGGTCGGCATGTCGGGCACCTCGGGAGGCGTGGAGGGCGCCTGCGCGGCGGCGAGCGACACGAGCAGGGCGAGCATCGGCAGCGCGGCCAGCGCGGCGGGGCGCGGATGGCGTGGCGGCGTGGGCATGTGGCCATTGAAGCACACCCGGGCGCGCGGGGAGGGGCCGTACGCACCACGGGCCGGCGCGCCCCTCGCGGAGCGGCCGGCCCGTGGCAGGGTCCTGCGCGGCCGGGTCAGATGCCGGCGGCGACCGTGCGCTCGGGGCGGGCGGTGACCAGCGACCGCACGTAGTGGCGGTTCATGCGCGCGATGCCCTCGATACGGATGCCCTTCGGGCACACCGCCTCGCACTCGCCCTCGTTCGAGCAGCTGCCGAAGCCCTCCAGGTCCATCTGCTCGACCATGCGCACCGCGCGCGTGTCCTGCTCCACCTTGCCCTGCGGCAGCAGCGCGAGGTGCGAGATCTTGGCCGAGGTGAAGAGCGCGGCCGACGCGTTCTTGCAGGCGGCGACGCAGGCGCCGCAGCCGATGCACGCGGCGTAGTCCATCGCCTCCTCGGCGTCGGGCCTCGGGATCGGGATGGCGTTGGCGTCTGGCGCCGCGCCGACGTTGATCGAGGTGTAGCCGCCGGCCTGCACGATGCGGTCCAGGGCCGAGCGATCGACCACGAGGTCCTTGACCACCGGGAAGGCGCGCGCCCGCCACGGCTCGATCACGATCGTGTCGCCGTCCTTGAAGCGCCGCATGTGCAGCTGGCACACGGTGGCGCCGCGGTCCGAGCCGTGCGGGATGCCGTTGACCACGCAGCCGCACGTGCCGCAGATGCCCTCGCGGCAGTCGGAGTCGAACGCGATCGGGTCCTCGCCCTTCTTGATGAGGTCCTCGTTGACGACGTCGAGCATCTCCAGGAACGACATGTCCTGGTGGATGTTCCGGGCCGTGTAGGACACCAGCTTGCCCGGCGCGTTGGGCCCGGCCTGCCGCCAGACCTGCAGGTTGAGGTTCATCGTCGGTATCCTTCCTCGCGCGAGTGCGGACGCGGGTTCACTTGTAGCTGCGCTGCGACGGCTTCACGTACTCGAAGGTGAGCGGCTCCACGTGCCGCACCGGGGCCTGGCCCACGCCGGTGAACTCCCACGCCGCGGCGTGCGCGAACTGCTCGTCGTCGCGCTGCGCCTCGTTGTCGGGCGTCTGGTACTCCTCGCGGAAGTGGCCGCCGCACGACTCGCGCCGCTCGAGGGCGTCGAGGGCGAGCAGTTCGCTGAACTCGAGGTAGTCGGCCACGCGCCCGGCGTACTCGAGGTTCTTGTTCATGTTGTTGGCGTCGCCGGGCACCGAGACGCGCGCCCAGAACTCCTCGCGCAGCCCCGGGATGGCCGCGAGCGCCTTCCGCAGCCCGGCCTCGTTGCGCGCCATCCCGACGTTGTCCCACAGCACGCGCCCCAGCTCGCGGTGCAGTTCGCGCGCCGTGCGATCGCCCTTCACGGCCAGCAGCCGGTCGATGCGGGCCTGCTGCTCGGCCACCGCCTCGCCGAAGGCGGGGTGATCGGTGGACACGGCCGGCAGGGCGGTGCTGGCGAGGTAGTGCGGCAGCGTGTATGGGACGACGAAGTAGCCGTCGGCCAGGCCCTGCATCAGGGCGCTGGCCCCGAGGCGGTTGGCGCCGTGGTCGGAGAAGTTGGCCTCGCCGAGCACGTGCAGCCCCGGGACGGTGCTCATCAGGTTGTAGTCCACCCAGAGCCCGCCCATCGTGTAGTGGACGGCCGGGAAGATCCGCATCGGCACCTTGTACGGATCCTCGTCGGTGATCCGCTTGTACATGTCGAAGAGGTTGCCGTAGCGCGCCCGGATGGTGTCCTCGCCGAGGCGGTGGATGGAGTCGGCGAAGTCGAGGTAGACGGCGAGGCCCGTCTCGCCGACGCCGCGGCCCTCGTCGCACACGGCCTTGGCGGCGCGTGAGGCGACGTCGCGCGGCACGAGGTTGCCGAAGCTCGGGTAGCGGCGCTCGAGGTAGTAGTCGCGCTCGGCCTCGGGGATGTCCTGCGGCCGGCGCGTGTCGCCCGCCTGCTTGGGCACCCAGACGCGCCCGTCGTTGCGGAGGCTCTCGCTCATCAGCGTGAGCTTCGACTGGTGGTCGCCCGACACCGGGATGCAGGTGGGGTGGATCTGCGTGAAGCACGGGTTGGCGAAGAGCGCCCCGCGCTTGTGGCACCGCCAGGCGGCCGTGACGTTGGAGTTCACGGCGTTGGTGGAGAGGTAGTAGGCGGTGCCGTACCCGCCCGTGCACAGCAGCACGGCGTGCCCGGCCCAGCGCTCGAGCTCGCCGGTGACCAGGTTGCGGGCGACGAGGCCGCGCGCCTTGCCATCGACGACCACCAGGTCGAGCATCTCGCGCTGCGGGGCCAGCTTCACCGTGCCGGCGTCCACCTGCCGCATCATCGACTGGTAGGCGCCGATGAGCAGCTGCTGGCCCGTCTGGCCGCGGGCGTAGAAGGTGCGCGACACCTGCGCGCCGCCGAAGGAGCGGTTGTCGAGCAGGCCGCCGTACTCGCGGGCGAAGGGCACGCCCTGCGCCACGCACTGGTCGATGATGTCCACCGACACCTGCGCGAGGCGGTAGACGTTCGCCTCGCGCGCGCGGTAGTCGCCGCCCTTCACGGTGTCGTAGAACAGCCGGTACACGCTGTCGCCGTCGTTGCGGTAGTTCTTGGCGGCGTTGATGCCGCCCTGCGCGGCGATGCTGTGCGCGCGGCGGGGGCTGTCGTGGATGCAGAAGGCGACGACGTTGTAGCCCATCTCGCCCAGCGCGGCGGCCGCCGAGGCGCCGGCGAGCCCCGTGCCCACCACCAGCACCGTGAACTTGCGGCGGTTGGCCGGGTTCACCAGCTTCGACTCGAACTTGTGACGGTCCCACTTGCCCTCGATGGGCCCGGACGGAATCTTCGCATCGAGCGTCATGATGGCCTCTACTTCGTCAGGAAGATCCAGATGGGCGGCAGCGCGAACCCCGCGCCGACGAGGACGGCGAAGGCGTAGCCCGCGCCGGCGATCAGGCGGTTGTAGCGCGGGTGGTTCCAGCCGAGCGACTGGAACGCGCTCGACACGCCGTGCCGCAGGTGCAGCAGCACCAGGGCCATCACCACCGTGTAGCCGACGACGTAGGCCGGGCTCTGGAAGACCTCCACCACCAGCCGGTACAGGTCGCGCACCGGCTCGCCGTGCAGCGTCGTCTCGTACCAGGGGCCGAACTTGAAGGTGACCAGGTGCAGCAGCGTGAAGACGAAGATGACCACGCCCGTGTAGATCATCGACGTGGAGGCCACCGTCTTGCGGCTCGTGTGGCCCGCCCACTCCTTCTTCGCGTACGCCTGCGGGCGCGCGCTCCGGTTCGCGAACCAGTTGGTCGCCGCCTTGAAGACGTGGAGGGCGAAGATGCCCACGAGCACCGCCTCGGCCAGGTAGATGGCCGGGTTGCTGATGAGGGCGTGGCTGTAGCCGTTGTAGGCGTCCGGCCCCACGAACAGCAGGAGGTTGGCGGCCATGTGCGCGATGAGGAAGACGAACATCGCGAGGCCGGTGATCGCGATCAGGATCTTCGTCCCCACCGTCGAGGACAGGAAGCTCACGCGACTGGGCATAGAGGACTCCGGGCAGGCGGGGACGTCGCCGGTTCCGCCCGCGGTACGGCGATGAACGAACCAGAGGGGGACCCGTCGCCCGCGCACGGCCGTCCCGGCGGCACGCCGTGGCGCGCCGCACGGACCCACCGCGGGAGGCGCGCGAACGCCGCGTCAGGCATGTGCAGCCGGGATCACCGAGGCAAGGCGGCTTCGCTCGGCGAAGCGCGGGGCGATTGTAATCGTGCGCCGACACGCCACGCAAGGAAGCGCCAGCCCGTCACCGTCAATGACGCCGCGCCGGCCACCAGGGGTTCCGCGCGGCCCCGTCGCCGGCGTTCCGTCGCCGCCAGGCGTCCTTGACGCGCTCAGGCGGGCCGACTACCATCGCCGACGGCTCGGGCGGCCAACGAAACGAGCGGGCATCGGGCGATGCCGCGCCGCCCCTGCTGCGTGCCTGCAGCCTCGCGCCGTTCGACGGCGCCTTCCGGGACGGACAGCCACCGTGAAAATCCACGAATTCCAGGCCAAGCAGATCCTCGCCCGCCACGGTGTGGCCGTGCCGCGCGGCGAGGTCGCCACGACGCCGGCCGAGGCCGGCGCCATCGCCAAGCGCCTCGGCGGCGACGTGTCGGTCGTCAAGGCCCAGATCCACGCGGGCGGACGCGGCAAGGGCGGCGGCGTGAAGGTCGCGCGCAGCCCCGAGCAGGCCGAGCAGCTCGCCGGCCAGATCCTCGGCATGACGCTCGTCACCCACCAGACCGGCCCCGAGGGGCGGCTCGTGCAGCGGGTGCTCGTCGAGGAAGGCCTCCAGATGACCCGCGAGCTCTACCTCGGCGTGGTCATCGACCGCGGCGCCGGCTGCCCCGTGATGATGGCCAGCTCCGAGGGCGGCATGGAGATCGAGAAGGTCGCCGAGGAGACGCCGCACCTGATCAAGAAGGCGTTCGTCGACCCGGCCGTCGGCCTCCAGCCCTTCCAGGCGCGGCAGCTTGCGTTCGGCATCGGCCTCGAGCCCGCGCTCGTGCCCAAGGCCGTGGCGCTGATGCTCGCCATCTACGACGCGTTCGTGAAGAGCGACGCGTCGATGGTGGAGATCAACCCGCTCGTGACCACCGCGGACGGCAAGGTCCTCGCGCTCGACGCGAAGATGAGCTTCGACGACAACGCCCTCTACCGGCACTCCGAGATCCGCGAGCTGCGCGATCTCGCCGAGGAGGACCCGCTCGAGATCGAGGCGTCGCGCTTCTCGCTGAACTACATCAAGCTCGACGGCACCATCGGCTGCATGGTCAACGGCGCCGGGCTCGCCATGGCCACGATGGACATCATCAAGCTGGCGGGCGGGGAGCCGGCCAACTTCCTCGACGTCGGCGGCGGCGCCAACGCCGAGCAGATCCGCAACGCCTTCAAGATCCTGATGAGCGACACCAGCGTGAAGGCGGTGCTCATCAACATCTTCGGCGGCATCCTGCGCTGCGACGTCCTGGCCGAGGGCGTGATCAACGCCGTCAAGGACCTCCACGTCACCGTCCCCATCGTCGTGCGGATGGAGGGGACCAACGTGGAGAAGGGCAAGCAGATGCTGCTCGAGAGCGGCCTGAAGTTCGCCACCGCCGACACGATGGGCGAGGCCGCGCAGAAGGTCGTGGAGTTGGCGCGGTAGGCCTCAGGCGCCGAGCCTCAAGCCAGACAGGATTCCAGCATGGCCGTTCTCATCGATCGGAACACGCGGCTCGTCGTCCAGGGACTGACGGGCCGCGAGGGCACCTTCCACGCCAAGCAGTGCGCCGCCTACGGCACCAACGTGGTCGGCGGCGTCACGCCCGGCAAGGGCGGCACCACCCACGAAGGCTGGCCGGTCTTCGACACCGTCGCCGAGGCCGTCGAGAAGGCGGGCGCCAACGCCTCGCTCATCTTCGTGCCGCCGGCCTTCGCGGCCGACGCCGTCATGGAGGCCGCCGACGCCGGGCTCGACCTCGCCGTGTGCATCACCGAGGGCATCCCGACGCTCGACATGATGAAGGCCTTCCAGTTCCTGGAGGGCAAGAAGATGCGCCTGGTCGGGCCCAACTGCCCCGGCGTCATCTCGGCCGGCCTCGCCAAGGCGGGCATCATCCCCGGGCACATCTGCCAGCGCGGCCGCGTCGGCATCGTCTCCAAGAGCGGCACGCTCACCTACGAGGCGATCCACCAGCTCACCAAGCTGGGCCTGGGCCAGACCACCTGCATCGGCATCGGCGGCGATCCGCTGATCGGCACCTACTTCATCGACGCGCTGAAGCTCTTCGCCGACGACCCGGAGACCGAGGCCGTGGTGATGATCGGCGAGATCGGCGGCAACGCCGAGCAGGACGCCGCCGCGTGGATCAAGGCGAACTTCAGGAAGCCCGTCGTCGGCTTCATCGCCGGCCAGACCGCGCCCCCGGGGCGCCGCATGGGCCACGCGGGCGCCATCATCTCGGGCGGCCAGGGCACGGCCGCCGAGAAGATGGCCGCACTGACGGCGGCCGGCGTGCACGTGGTGAAGAGCCCGGCCGACATGGGCGCGGCCATGAAGGAAGCGCTGCGCGCGTAGCCCGAGCGCGCTCGAACCAGCGCGGGCGTCACGCCGACGCCCGCGCCACCACCCTGCCGCCGCGCATCCCGCCTCAGGAGCCCGATGCGGCTCCGTGCGGCGTCTTCTGCAGCCGCGACGCGTCGAAGCCCTTGGCGGCCACCCGCGCCTTCAGGTCCTCGTAGACCCCGTCGCTCAGTTGCGGCGTCCGCGCCAGCACCCACAGGTAGTCGCGCCCGCTGTCGCCGACCACGGCGTAGCTGTAGTCGTCGGCCAGTTCCAGTACCCAGTAGTCGCCCCATACCGGCAGGAACGACAGCCACGCCGGCGCGAAGCGCACCTTCAGCTTCGCGTTCGACCCGTCCTCGGTGGCCACCCGCGCGATGCCCTGCGCCTCGTCCATCGTCCCGTCGGCCAGGCGGCAACGGTTGATGACGTCGATGCGCCCGTCGGTCCGCCGCACGTACTGGGCCGTGACCTCGCCCGTGCACTTCTTCTGGAAGCGGTTGGGGAACCGCGCGATCTCGAACCACTTCCCGGCGTAGCGGTCGAGATCGACCTTGGCCACCGTGGCTGGCGGGCCCGCGGGCCGCGCGGGTTGGGCGGCCGCGAGCGCGGCCGTGGCGAGCACGGCGACGGCGGCCGGCACACAGAGGCGAAGGACGGGCGAGAGGTCCATGCCTCCTTTGACGCCGCCGCGCCAGGAATGGCGCCCACCATCGACCCGGGCGCTCCCGGCAGCGGCTTTCGGGAAAGTGGGCCCGACCCCATTCGCTTGGGCCGTAGGCGGTGGGCTGGCACGCATGTGGTTTGTCCACGCGACCGCTGATAGTTCTTGATGTGGCGACCTTCTTGCCTCCTGGCCGCATCTGAACGAGTCTCGTGACGACAATTGGCTTGTCAACTTGAGTCAAAGCGGCGATGCTTGACGACTGACGCGGGGGGATGGGCCGCTGGCCGACGGCTGGCCGTGCTCCCGCGCAGGAGGCACACGCGATGGGCAGGAGCATGGCTCGCTGGACGGGCACGGTGGCACTGGCAGCGCTGACCGCGGCGGGGCTCGCCGCCCAGGAGTGGGCCTGGTACTCCGAAGGCGACTTCCACCCCACCACGCGGCTCGCCTTCGACCTCGTGAACGAGCTCGACGAGGAGCGGGTGAACGTGCCGGTCATCGTGCCCCGCGAGGCGTTCCCGGTGCGCGACCTCCACGAACTCGACGTCACCGTCGTGGACCCGCAGCTGCCCCCGGCCCCCGAGCCGTCGAAGCAGCGCCTCATGGTGGAGGGCGGCCACGGCCTCCGCGCCGAGGTGAACGGCCACATCCTGCTGCAGCAGATGGACGACCTCGACAAGGACGGCGTCTGGGACGAGCTGTTCTTCGTCACCTCGCTGAAGCCGCGCGAGACGCGCCGGATCTTCCTCTACCTCGGCACGAACCAGCGCGGCTGGAACCCGCACGAGACCCACGCCGGCCTCGGCAGCTACGTGCGGCACCTCGTCCCGTTCTGGGAGTCGAAGCACATCGGCTGGAAGCTGTGGTTCCCCACGAGCGTGGACGTCTACGGCAAGCGGAAGCCGATGCTCGTGTCGCCGCGACTCTACATCGAGAACCTCGACGGCTACGGCGTCAACCTGATCGAGCCGGCGATGGGCTCGGACATGCAGGAGGTGGGCAACTCCTTCGGCGGCGGGGGCATCGGCGTGTTCGAGCGGCCCGAGGCGCCCGACCAGGTGTCGGTGCCGCGCTTCACGCCGGCGCGCGAGGCCGCGGGCACGCGCATCAACTTCAACGCGGGCCCCATCGGCGACACGCGCTACGCCTTCGACGTGGTGGCCAACGGCCCCGTGCGCTCCATGATCCGCGTCAGGACGATGAACTGGACCACCGGGCGGGGCAGCTACGAGGTCGAGCAGCTCTACACGGCCTACGCCTTCCAGAACTACTCCAGCTGCCGTGTCCGCTTCACGCGCTGGTTGCCGCAGTACGCCGGCACGAAGCCCGCCGCCGGCCTGCGGAAGAAGCCCGGCGAGGACCACTACTACCAGAAGGGCGGCGTCGTGATCACGGCGAGCCCCGAGTCCACGCGCGACCCGGAGACCGGCCTGAACATGGTGAACACCACGATGGTGGGCAGCGCGCTCGTCGTCGGCGACGAGTTCCGGCCGGAGTACCAGTTCGTGCCCGGCTTCGGGGGCAACCACACGTTCCGCGTGACGCCGCGGGCCGACGGCACCTTCGAGTACCTGATCGCCGGCGCGTGGAGCGAAGGGGAAGTGCTCAACACCTACGAGCAGTTCGAGGCGTACGTGCTGAAGACGGCCCGGGAGCTCGCCAGCCCGGTGCGGGTGCGTTACGTGGGCACCGAGACTCGGCCGGCGACGGCCACGCCGCGCTGAGGGCGGCTCGCCGTCCCCACATCGGCGGTTACGACGCGGGCGGCAGCTCGCGCAGCAGCCGGAGCATGCCCGACCGCGGCAGGTAGCCCGCCTGCTCCAGCACGCGCCCCTCGGCGTCGAGCAGCAGGATGGTGGGGATGCCCGTCACCCCGAAGCGCTCGGCTGTGCGGGGATCGCGATCGACGTCGATCATCACCGGCACCACGCGCGCCTCGATCAATCGTCCCACCTCGGCGTCGGGCCACACGTCGTGCGTCATCGCGATGCACGGCGGGCACCACGACGCGGTGAAGTCGACCAGCACCGGCACGCCGCGCTCGCCGGCTTCCACCAGGGCCGCGTCGAGGTCGGTCCGCCACGCGAAGGCTGGCGCCGGCGGCGCGCCGCCCGTCGTGCGATAGACGTAGCCCTTCAGCATGGGCCACTGCATCCAGAGGACGGCGGCGATCAGCGCGGCCCACAGCCAGGGCTCGCGCCGGTGCCACCGGGGAGAGGCGGTGCTCATGTCTCGTAGGGACGCCCGGACGGGGCATCGGTTACATCGCCGCGATAGAATCCCCACGCCATGGCCGTCCTGCACCTCCGCGGGGGCTCCGCGCTCTCCTCGTTCCGCCTCGACAAGCTCAACCAGCGCATCCGCGACACGGCGGGCGGCCCGCTGGTGCTGGCCGCACGGTTCTGGCACCTGGTGGAGGTGGACGGGGCGCCGACCGACCGCGCCCGCGAGATGCTGGTCCGGCTGCTCGCCTACGGCGAGCACCCCGACGCGCCCGATCCCGACGCGCCCCAGTCGCTGCTCGTCACCCCGCGCGTCGGCACCATCTCGCCCTGGTCGTCGAAGGCCACCGACATCGTCCGCCACTGCGGGCTCGACGCCGTGCGGCGCGTCGAGCGCGCCACGATGTTCCTCCTCGCCGCCGGCGACGTGCAACCCATCGTGCCGGTGCTGCACGACCGGATGACCGAGACCGTGCTCGGGAGCCTGGCTGAGGCCGACGCCCTGTTCCGCCACGTGGCGCCCCGTCCGCTGGCCACCGTGGACGTGCTCGGGCGCGGCCGGGAGGCCATCCTCGAGGCGAACCTCGTCTACGGGCTCGCGCTCACCGAGGACGAGGCCGACTACCTCGTCGCCTGCTTCCGCGGCGAGGGCCGCAACCCCACCGACGTCGAGCTGACGATGTTCGCGCAGGCGAACTCGGAGCACTGCCGCCACAAGATCTTCAACGCGCAGTGGGAGATCGACGGCGAGCCCCAGCCGCACTCGCTCTTCGGGATGGTGCGGACGACGCACGCCGCCCACCCGGCGGGGACGATCGTCGCCTACGCCGACAACGCCGCCGTGATGGAAGGGGCGGTGGCGCGCCGCTTCTTCGCCGAGCCCGGCAGCGGGCGGTACGGCGCGCACGAGGAACCCACCCACACGCTGATGAAGGTGGAGACCCACAACCACCCGACGGCCATCTCGCCGTTCCCTGGCGCGGCCACCGGCGCCGGCGGCGAGATCCGCGACGAGGGCGCCACGGGCCGCGGCGCGAAGCCGAAGGCGGGGCTCTGCGGGTTCTCCGTCTCGCACCTGCGCATCCCCGGCGCGGAGCGGCCGTGGGAGGGCCCCGAGCGCCGGCCCGATCGCATCGCCCCGCCGCTCGCCATCATGCTCGACGGCCCGATCGGGGCGGCGTCGTTCAACAACGAGTTCGGGCGCCCAAACATCGCGGGCTACTTCCGCACCTACGAGCAGCAGGTGGGCGAGGTGCACCGGGGCTACCACAAGCCCATCATGCTGGCCGGCGGCGTCGGCAACATCCGCGCGACGCACACCGCGAAGGCCGACCTGCCCCCGGGGGCGTTGCTGATCCAGCTCGGCGGGCCCGGGATGCTCATCGGGATGGGCGGCGGCGCCGCGTCCTCCATGGCCACGGGGGCCAACACCGCGGACCTCGACTTCGACTCGGTGCAGCGCGGCAACGCCGAGATGCAGCGCCGCGCGCAGGAGGTGATCGACGCCTGCTGGGCGCTGGGCGACCGCAACCCGATCCTCTCCATCCACGACGTGGGGGCGGGCGGGCTGTCGAACGCGCTGCCGGAACTGGTGCACGGGGCAGGGCGCGGGGGGCGCTTCGACCTGCGTGCCGCGCCCAACGAGGAGCCGGGCATGAGCCCGCGCGAGGTGTGGTCCAACGAGGCGCAGGAGCGCTACGTGCTGGCCATTGGCGCCGAACGCCTGGACGCGTTCGAGGCGCTGTGCGCCCGCGAGCGGTGCCCGTTCGCCGTGGTGGGCGAGGCGACGGCCGATCACCGCCTGGTGGTGCGCGACCCGCTGTTCGGGAACACGCCGGTGGACATGGACCTCGGCGCGCTGCTCGGCAAGCCGCCGCGCATGCTGCGCCGCGCGTCCCGCGTTCCCGTGCCGCGGCAGCCGCTGCGCCTCGACGGCGTAACGCTCGACGAGGCGATCGGCCGCGTGCTGCGCGCGCCGGCCGTGGCCGACAAGACGTTCCTCGTCACCATCGGCGACCGCACGGTCGGCGGGCTGTGCGCGCGCGACCAGTGCGTGGGCCCGTGGCAGGTTCCCGTGGCCGATTGCGCCGCCACGCTGCTCGACTTCGACGGGTACCGCGGCGAGGCCTTCGCCGTCGGGGAGCGCACGCCGCTCGCAGCGCTCGACGGCCCGGCGTCTGGCCGGATGGCGGTGGCGGAGGCCATCACCAACCTCGCGGCCGCGCCGCTGGCCCTCGACCAGGTGAAGCTCTCGGCGAACTGGATGGCGGCGGCCGGCGCCCCGGGGGAGGACGCCGTGCTGTTCGACACGGTGCGCGCGGTCGCCCTGGACCTCTGCCCGGCGCTCGGCATCAGCATCCCGGTGGGCAAGGACTCGATGTCGATGCGGACGGCGTGGACGGCCGGCGGCACGCGCCACGAGGTGGTCAGCCCCGTCTCGCTCATCGTCTCGGCCTTCGCGCCGTGCGCCGACGTGTGCGAGGTGTGGACGCCGTCCCTGCGGCGCGACGCCGGCGCCACGGTGCTCGCGCTCATCGACCTGTCCGGTGGCCGGGCGCGGCTCGGCGGGTCCACGCTGGGGCAGGTCTTCGGGCAGGTGGGCGACGAGGTGCCGGACCTCGACGACGCGGCTCGCCTGCGGGCGTTCGTCGCGGCGCTGGCGGAACTGCGTGCGGCCGGGCTCGTGCTGGCCTACCACGACCGGTCTGACGGCGGCGTGCTTGTGACGCTGCTCGAGATGGCCTTCGCGGGTCACCTCGGCCTCACGGTGGACGCCGACGCGCTGCCGGGGCGCGATGGCGGGGTGCTGCCGGCGCTGTTCTGCGAGGAACTCGGCGCGGTGGTGCAGGTGGCCTGCGCGCGCTGGGACGAGGCGGCACGCGTGCTGGCGAGCCACGGGCTCGACGCCCGCATCGTCGCGCGGCCCGAGGCCTCGGGCCAGGTGCGGATCGTCTCCGCGGGACAGGAGGTCTTCGCCGGATCCCGCGTGGCGCTGCAGCGCGCGTGGAGCGAGACCACGTGGCGCCTGCAGGCGTTGCGCGACAACCCCGCGTGCGCGCAGCAGGAGTACGACCGGCTGCTCGACGACGAGGACCCTGGCCTCCACGCCGAGCTCTCTTTCGACCCCGGGGTGGACGTGGCGGCGCCCTTCGTGGCGCGGGGCGCGCGGCCGGCCGTGGCCATCCTGCGCGAGCAGGGCGTGAACGGCCACGTGGAGATGGCGGCCGCCTTCGACCGCGCGGGCTTCGACGCCATCGACCTGCACATGAGCGACGTGATCGCGGGCCGGGTGTCGCTGGCGGCGTTCCGCGGCCTCGCGGCCTGCGGCGGGTTCTCCTACGGCGACGTGCTCGGCGCGGGCGAGGGCTGGGCCAAGTCGATCCTCTACCACGCGCGGGCGCGCGAGGAGTTCGCGGCCTTCTTCGCGCGGCCCGACACGTTCGCGCTCGGGGTGTGCAACGGCTGCCAGATGATGGCCGCGTTGAAGGACCTCGTGCCCGGCGCCGAGGCGTGGCCACGGTTCGTCCGCAACGCCTCGGAGCAGTTCGAGGCCCGGCTCGTGACGGTCGAGGTGCTACCGGGCCCGTCCATCTTCCTCGCGGGCATGGAGGGCAGCCGGCTGCCCGTGGTGGTGTCGCACGGGGAGGGGCGGGTCCGGTGGGAGGACCCGTCGGCGGCCTCGCGCGCGGTCGCCGCGATGCGGTTCGTCGATCACCGCGGCGCGCCGGCCGAGGCCTATCCGCTGAACCCGAACGGCTCGCCGGGGGGGCTCACCGCGTTCACGACGCCCGATGGCCGCTTCACGATCCTGATGCCGCATCCCGAGCGCGTGTTCCGGTCGGTGCAGATGTCGTGGCGCCCGCGCGCGTGGGGAGAGGACAGTCCCTGGATGCGGCTGTTCCGCAACGCGCGCGCGTGGGTGGGGTGAGCGGAGGCCGCCGTACGTGCGACGGGCCGGCCCCGAAGGACCGGCCCGTCAGCGTGTTGCCGGAGCGCGCTACCAGCGCGGCTCGCGCCGGTTGCGGCCGCCGCCGCCCCCGCCGCGGTTCCCGCCGAAGCCGCCGCCGCCACCCGAGCGCTCGGGACGCGGACGCGCCTCGTTGACGGTGAGCGTGCGGCTGCCGAACTGGCTCTCGTGGAGCTGCTCGACGGCCTGGCGGGCGCCCTCATCCGTGCCCATCTCGACGAAGGCGAACCCGCGCGCGCGGCCCGTGGCCTGATCGCGCATCACGTTCACCGACTCGACCGAGCCGATGCGGCCGAACAACTCCTGGAGATCCTGCTCGCCCGTCTCGTACGGGAGATTCCCGACGTACAACCTACGACCCATGTGACTTGACTCCTGCTCTCGGTCGCCATCCGACCGAGTGGCCGGCCCGTGCCGGCCGCGTTGACCGTGATCGCCGGCGCTCCACTCCGGGGGCGCACCTGAAAGGCGATCCTGCTGACACTGACGTCGAGAGGCTGCGAGTGGGAAACTCCAACGATCCTGACGCGGGAGCACGCGACGCGCGTGCATCAATCAGCGGAAGGCCAGAGTATAGCACAGACGGCGCCCGGGCCACGCAAGCCCCCTGCCAGTGGCGCCCGCGGGACCGAGGACCGCGGCAGCCGGACTGCCCGGCGGGTCAGCGGCGCGCGGGCGCCGCCGGCGGCGCCGCCGGTCGGCCCGGCGTCGTGATGGCCTGGTAGACGAGGCTCCGGAACTTCTCCTGCAGGTCGAGCCCGCCCGACGGGATCAACTGGGTCATGAGGATGGCCACCAGGCCATCGGCGGGATCCACGAAGTAGCGGGGGAAGTAGGCGCTGCCCCAGGAGAACTCGCCCGCCGCGCCGAGGCGCCCGGCCCGCCCCACGTGCTCCACCACCTCGAAGCCCAGACCGAAGCCGAACAGCCCGTCGCGGTAGAGGGAGCCCACCTGGTTGGACGTCATGGCCGTGATGGCGGCGGGGCTGAGCACCCGCACGCCGTCGAGTTCCCCGCCGTTGAGCAGCATCTGGAGGAAGCGCGCGTAGTCGGTGATGGTGGAGACCAGCCCGGCGCCGCCCGCGAAGCACTTCCGCGGGCCCTCGACGTAGGCGCCCTGGCCCGTGCTGCCCAGGCCCTCGGGGCCGTCCCCGGGCGCGCGCGTCAGCGTCCCGCCTGGCGCCGGTACGCCGTACACCGTGGCGAGGCGCGCTACCTTGTCCGCCGGCACGTAGAAGAACGTGTCGCGCATGCGCAGCGGCTCGAACACGCGCGTGCGCAGCGCCTCGTCCAGCGGCTGGCCGGTCACGACCTCGATGACTCGCCCCAGCACGTCGGTGCCGAAGCCGTAGACGTATTGCTCGCCCGGCTGCGCCGCGAACGGCAGCGTGGCGAGGCGGTCGACGAACTGGCCGATGGTCTCGTCGTGGTCCGCGCAGTACCAGCCCAGCAGGTTCGCGGCCTTGTACTCGGCCTCGAGGGGGCCGGTGCCGTACGAGATGCCGGCGGTGTGCGTCATCAGGTCGCGCACCGTGATCGGCCGCTTCGCGGGCACGCGGCCCAGGCGGGCTCCCGCCGGCGCCCCGGGCGGCGGCGCCACCATGACGTCGGTCTTCGCGAACGACGGGATGTACTTCGAGACGGGGTCGCTGAGCAGCAACGCGCCCTCCTCCACCAGCGTCAGCGCCGCAGCGGTGGTGATGGCCTTGCTCATCGACGCCAGGCGGAAGAGGGTGTCGGTGGCCATCGGCACGTCCCGCTCGACGTCCTGCTTCCCGTACGCCTTCAACTGGACGATGCGCCCGTGGCGCATGACGAGCGTGACGGCGCCGGCGAGCTTCTTGTCGTCCACGTGGCGCTGCATCACCGTGTCGATGCGCCGCAGCCGTTCGGCCGACATGCCGGACGTCTCGGGCGCGGCCACCGCGGCCTGGGACGCCACCTGGGCGCGCGCCGGCGCGGCGAGCGGGCCCAGCCCGGCGAGGACGAGGATCGACAGGGAGGCGAGGGGACGGACGAGGCGGAGGGTCATGGGCCGGGATTCTACCGCCGCCGCGCCGTCCGCGCGCGGCCGGCTGCGCGTCAGCCCACGCGCGGGCCGGGAGCACGTGTCGCGGCTGACGTTGACCTGCCGGGGATCGTGGGCGACACTGGCCGCGCCCGCGTGTCGCCCGCCGCCTTCTCCCGTCCCACCGACCTGCGCCGCGCCGCCTTCTTCATGGTGGTGTCGGCGTTCGCCTTCTCGCTGATGGGCGCCGCCGTCAAGCTCGCGGCCCACGACGTGCCCAACACGGTGGTGGTCTTCTTCCGCAACGCGGTGGCGGTCGTCGTGCTGGTGCCGTGGCTGGTGAACACCGGCCCGCGAGGCGTGGCCACGCGCCACCTCGGCGGCCACCTCGTGCGATCGCTCGCCGGCCTGGCCGCGATGAGCTGCTACTTCTTCGCGCTGGGCCGGATTCACCTCGCCGACGCCACGCTGCTCAACCAGGCGTACCCGCTGTTCCTCCCGATCGCCGAGCGCGTGTGGCTGCGTGAGCCCGTGCAGCGGCACGTGGTGCGGGCGTTGTGGATCGGATTCGCGGGGATGCTCATCATCCTCCGGCCCGGCAGCGGCGTGTTCACGGGCGTGGCCCTGATTGGCGCCTGCTCGGCGGTGTTCGCCGCGGTGGCGCAGGTGGG
>JADHED010001745.1_pt1 | contig 17246 bp, 15 predicted proteins | sample 8952041 | NCBI WGS metagenome assembly JADHED01 (sample SAMN16124423, study PRJNA663239) | bioreactor sludge metagenome | isolation source: sludge (control) | place: India:Bengaluru | collected 2018-09-08
AAAGGAAACAAAACTATTTTTCCTCAAAGTGTCTTTTTTCATTGAGGCAACGCGGTGAAAGTCTTCCTGTTTTTCCTTTGGGCAAACCGGCAAGACGTGATAGGATTGTTGCATGGAGCATTGTCACTCCCAATGCCGACTTTCCCTCTCCAGCAAGTTCTCGCAGCGGAAAGAGAAGGCTTTTACCCTGATTGAGTTGCTGCTGGTGATCGCCATCATCGGCGTCATGAGCTCCCTGATCATCACCACCGTCGCCAATGCCTCCCAGGATGCCCGAATGGTGGTCGCCCGGCAGCAGCAGGTGGCCTTGCAGGACGCTCTCAATGCGTGGATTGCCGCAACCACAAGCGGAGGGAACACGCTGCAAACAGCACGCACAACCTACGCAGGAGCCAGCACTTCACTGGCCAAACTGGCCCTGCTGACCAATTACCTGCATTCCGAGACTTACAGTCACCTGACAGACTACTCCAGCTCGGACCAAATCAAAAGCGAGGCGATGACCAAAGCCGGTGTCTATCTTCGCTTCTCGGGCTGGGCGACGACGAACTACCCCATTGTGGAAATGGTCCAATGATCCTCTTCTCCGGCATGACACCCAGAAAAAAACTCCCCATGAATTTTCCCTGTCAATCCAGGCAGTCCCCCGAAGAAGGCCGGGCTTTCTCTCTTGTCGAGGTCCTGGCGGCCATCACCATCATTGGCATCATTACTTTTTTGGCCGTGCCAAATATTGTGCAGGTCCGCCAGGATGCGGAAGACAATCTGGCCCGGGCACGTGCCGAGACCCTGAACATGGCCATCGCCGCCTATGTGCAGGCGGTTGGCACAAATACCGCCCAAGCCAACTGGACGGCGGCGGCGGACGACAGCGCACGTTATCTCCTCATTTCCCCCTACATTTCTTTTGCGGAAAGCACTCTCTCCACGTTTACCCCAAGCGGCTACACCAACACCCTGCCCACCACGATCAGTCCACTCACGACCAAGGTCCGCCTGAGCGGAGCCAGCAGAACAAACATTTCCTACTGAGAGATGGTGGCCATAATGGAGCTTGTTACAAAAAAGAGAGGCAGCGTTCCTTCTTCACGCAGACAGGGATTTTCCCTGACAGAGGTTTTGGTGGTCATCGCCTTTCTTGCGATTGTCGCCGCTGTCTCCATTCCCCAAATGATCGGAGTTTTCACAGGATCAACCCTTGGCTCGGCCACCCGAAATCTCAATTACCTCAACGGGGCGGTCATCGCGTTCAACCAGTCGAACTGGGAGCTTGTTCTGACCTCTGCGGATGGGAGTGATGATGAACGGCGGATTTTCGACTCCCTTCGCTACCGTGACGCGGCAAATCCCGCCCCCGGCTCGCCGTATCTCCCGCCCACCGCGACCTTTGTGGCCAGTGGCAGCAGCGAGGATTACCGTGCCAAATGGAATGGCCGGATGTTTGAACTCCTGGCTCCCGGAACCGAGGGAACAGGCTTGGATCTGATGGAAATCATGGGAAGCACCGTTCAGGAAGCCCCCACAAACGCACCGGTTCCCCCTGCATCATGACACCGGAAGCCTGGCAGGAACTCTGCGTCATTTTGAAGGAAGGGGGCATCGATGCGGGGAATTTCCCCGACGAATCCACCGACCTTCACCAACATCTGGGACAGCTCAATGGCGTGTCATCCGAGGAGGCGCTGGAATGGTTCGCCAGGAAATTCGGCATCCTGCCGTTCAATCCGGTTCGCGCCAGTTGCTCGACCCGCGCGGAGAATTCCTTCCGGCATCTCTCTCCGAAAGGCGGAGATCTCGCCGTGGAGCGTTGGATTCCTTTCGGGTCATTGGGCCCCCTGCTGCTCTGCGCCCATTACAATCCCGCCAGCACGGAACTCTGGGACATCCCGGTGGAGTTGATCATCCCGGTGCTGATGCCCCAGTCCAAATACGCGATTTTGCACCGGGACTTCATGGGAAGGCTGGAAATCCAACCCTTGGAAGAGAAGCCCCCATTGGTTTTTTCCACACCTCTTCCCAAAGACGGACATCCGGAGTCCGCATTGAATTGGTTGCTCCAGGAATATCCTCTCGAGGAGGAAAACCGGACAAAGCTGGAAAGAGCGCGAGGGGAATTGGCGGGCATCACCGTGGAGGGCTTGAATGCAATCAAGTCTCTTCCCAGCCATTTCGGCATGGCTTTGCGCTACCTCTCGACCGGGGAGCCCTGTTTCAACGCCGAACACGCCCCCCCCCAAAGCCTCTTCCCGGAGGCCCTGCTGGAAAAGCACGCCGTTTACCCGCTCTACTGCGGTTGCAAAACCATCTTTCTGCTTTCCGAAGAGAAGGAAAATTTCTCCTTTGAGGACGAGTGGTTGTCCGGAGGAAACGACCCCATGGTCTTCCGCACCGTGCTGGCCGAGAAGGCGAGCATCATTGCGGCGATCAACCGCGACAGAAGCCGTTCGGTGGCCACCAGTGCGGCCGCCGGCGATCAGGAACTCACGTATTCGGATGTGGCGAACATCGTGGACATCGACGTCCAGGAGATCCAGCGCATCAATCCCTCCAGCATCAATGCCACTCCGGAGCAGGTCGTCCACTGGGTTCTCTACCGGGCCATCACCGGGCGGGCCAGCGATCTGCACATCGAGAAGTTTTTCAACACAGCACGGTTCCGCGCGCGGATCGACGGCGAACTGAAGGTCATCCATTCCTGTCCGGAAGAGCAGCTGCCCCGGTTTGTCAGCCTCATCAAAAATTACTCGAACATGGGCCAGCGGCGTCAGGACGCCCAGGACGGACGTTTCTCGCTCACGCTGGGAAAAAGACGCGTGGACTGCCGCGTGTCCGCGATTCCCTGCCGCAAGGATCTTCAAAAGATCACCATCCGGTTTCTGGACCGGCAGGATGGCATCCGAAAACTCAGCGAGCTGAATCTTTCCCCGAGGCAGATTTCGACGCTCAACGAGGCGATGGGGCGGGACCAGGGGCTCATTCTCGTGACCGGGCCCACCGGCAGCGGCAAGACGTCCACCCTCTACGCGCTGCTCAACAGCATCAATGCCGACAACATCAACATCCAGACCATCGAGGATCCGATCGAATACGAAGTCGAAGGGCTCAACCAGACACAGACCGATCCGATCAACGGCATTGATTTTTCGGAAGGCCTGCGGCGGCTCATGCGGGCGGACCCGGATGTGATCCTGATCGGGGAGTGCCGTGACTACGAGACGGCCAATTCGGCGGTGAATGCCGCCCTCACCGGCCACCTGGTGCTGACCACGCTGCATGCGAACGACTCGTTGCGGGCGGTGAGCCGTCTGATTGCGATGGGAATTCCTCCCTATCTCCTGGCGGACTCCCTGGCACTTTCGCAGGCCCAGCGTCTGGTCCGGCGGCTTTGCACCTACTGCAAGCACCCGGTGCCGATCACGCCCGAGATTCGGGCGATTTTTTCAGCGAACCGGGTGGCCATCCCCCCGGATGTCCAGTTCATCTACGAAAAGCAGGGCTGTCCGGAGTGCCGCGAAGCGGGCTACACCGGGCGGATGGCTCTCATGGAAATGTGCCCCTCCGACAATACGCTGTCGGACCTGATTGCCCGGAATGCCCCGCAGAGCGAGATGCGCAAGCTGGCCTTCGAGAAGGGCGTGCTGACATTGTATCAGGAAGGCCTCCACCAGGTGGCGCTGGGAAACACCTCGCTGGAAGAGATCAGTTGCCTGAGCTACACGGCTGTGGATGCGGATTGGGACAAGGAAGTCGCCGACCCCGACGGCGTGCCCCCCGTGCAGACAGCGGCAAGAACATCAGGCGCAGATTGACAAGCGGCGGCTCCGGCCCCACGTTCACCCCCTATGCCATTTTCAAAGCTTGGACTGACCAAGCCACTTTTGCACGGCGTCCAGGCGATGGGGTATGGTGATCCGACCCCCATCCAGCTTCGGGCGATTCCACCCGCCCTTGAGGGCCGGGACGTCATTGCCTCTGCCCAGACGGGCACGGGAAAAACCGCGGCGTTTGCGCTTCCGGTTCTTCAAAAATTGGCCTCAAAAGGCCGCTGTCGGTGTCTGGTATTGGAACCAACGCGTGAATTGGCGATGCAGGTCGAGACGGCGATGCGGGATTTTGCGCGGTTCACAGACCTGCGGGTCGGATCGGTCTTCGGCGGCGTGGGATATGGGGCACAGCGGACGGCGTTGCGCGAGGGGTTGGACATCGTGGTGGCGACTCCCGGCCGGTTGGAGGATCACCTTCAGCAGGGAACCCTTCGGTTGAACGACATTGAAGTGCTCGTGCTCGACGAGGTGGACCGCATGTTGGACGTGGGGTTTCTCCCGCCGATGCGGCGGATCATCGCCAAGTGTCCCAAAGACCGTCAGACATTGTTTTTTTCGGCGACCCTGCCCCCGGAGATTGCGGAATTGGCGTCGTTTGCGCTGCGCGATCCGGTGCGGATCGAGATCGGAGCCTCGCGTTCCGTGGCCTCGATCGTGAAGCACGGGGTCTATACCGTTGATCCCACGCGGAAGTTTGATCTTCTGCTCGCACTGCTCACGGCCACCGACTACCAGAGCGTGATCATTTTTTCCCGCACCAAGCACGGGGCGGACAAGATCGCGAAGAAACTCCGCGCGAACAACCACTCGGTGGCGGTGCTTCACGCCAACCGCTCGCAGAACCAGCGCATCGAGGCGCTCAACGGCTTCAAGTCAGGCAAATACGAGGTGATGGTCGCGACCGACATCGCCGCGCGCGGAATCGACGTCGCCGGGGTGAGCCATGTCATCAATTACGATGTTCCGCAGCACCCGGAAGATTACGTGCACCGGATCGGACGGACCGGACGCGCCCAGCAACCCGGCGATGCGTTCACCCTCGTCACCCACGAGGAAATGAAGAAACTCACCGCCATCGAGCGATTCATCGGACAAAAAATCGACCGTCTCAAGCTGGAGGGCTTTCAAGTGCCGGAGAACGGGGAACCACCCCGCCCGCGGGAGCCGAAAGTGGAGCCGCGGATGGATGGGAAGCCGCGTTTTGGTGGCAGGGGAAACTTCCGCCGTCGCCGTTGATTTTTCTCAGTGGGAGAGCCAGCGGATGCCGTCCACCTCGAAAAGTCCGGCCAACAGACGGACTTTTCCTTCCTCGATGACCGCACGGGCGCCGAGCGGAAGGTGGCATCCTCCGCCGAGACGGCTGAGAAGTTCCCGTTCGGCGTGAACACAGAGCGCCGTGGGCTCGTGATGAATGGCGGCAAGCCATGCACGGGTTTCCCGGTCTTCTTCCCGGCACTCGACGGCCACGGCCCCCTGGCCGGGCGCGGGAAGCATTTCTTCAATGACGCTGACCTGCAAACCGTCCGGAACCACTTCGTCACCGAGACGGTTCAGTGCGGCACGGGCCACCACCAGCGCGTCAAGACCGGGGTTTTCCAGAACCTTGCGCAGGCGGGTGGGAACATTGCCCCGGATGGCTTCGACGGAGAGATCCGGACGCAGGAGCAACAGTTGATTCCTGCGGCGGAGACTGGACGTGGCCACAGTCGCCCCGGGGGGGAGTCCCTGCCAGCCGCCCGGATGTTTTGAAGCCAGGGCATCGGAAAGGTCGGCTCTTTCCAAAATCGCCCCGAGAACAAGCCCCGGAGGCTGGGTGGTGGGAAGATCCTTCAAACTGTGAACCGCGACATCCACCGTTCCCCCGAGCAGCGCCTCTTCGAGTTCTTTTGTGAAGAGCCCCTTGTCGAGCGCACCGGGCGCGGAGAGATTCACATCCAGCCGTTTGTCTCCGGTGGTTTTGATGATCTTTTCTTCCAGAAGCAGCTCCGGATGCGCGAGCGAAAGGCGGGCCGCAACATCCCTGGTCTGGATCAGGGCAAGGTCGCTACCGCGTGTGCCGAGGATGAGTTTTTTCATGAGACAAAAGCCGTGTGGTTCCGCATCCAGGCAACATATTCGCCGACATGCTGCTCGATCATTTTTTCGCACCGCACGACTTCCGCGCGGCGGATGTCGAGCGACTGGCGGACGATCTGCTCGAGCGAGTCGATGTCGTAGAGATAGACGTTTTCCAGTTCGTTCAGCGAGGGTTCCGCATCGCGCGGCACGGCAAGATCGATGATGAAAAGCGGCCGTCCGTCCCGCCGCCGCAGGATGGGTTCGATTTTTTCGCGGGTGACGATCGGGTGCGGGGCGGCGGTCGAACAGATGAGGATGTCCACGTTGTCGAAGGCGTTCTGCCAGTGGTCGAAGTGAACGGCCATGCCGCCGATCTCCCCGGCGAGGCGCGCGGCGCGGTCGAAGGTCCGGTTGGCCACGATGACCGTCCTCACTCCCCGGGAAACCAGGCTCCGGGCGGTCTTCTCGCTGGTTTCCCCGGCCCCCAGGATCATGACCATCCGCCCGGAGAGGTCGCCGAAGATTTTTCCCGCGAGATCCACGGCCACCGAGCCGACGGAGGTGGAGCCGCGGGTGATGTGGGTCTCGCTGCGCACCTGCTTGGCGACGCGGAAAGCGTGCTGGAAAAGCTTGTTGAGATGGCGCGTGGTGGCACCGCATCCGGAGGCTGCGGCATACGCCTGCTTGAGTTGTCCGAGGATTTCCGTCTCCCCGAGGACCATGGAATCCAGGCCGCTGGCGACGCGGAAGAGATGCCGGACGCTTGAGGGGGAATCGTGCGTGTAAAGCGGGGCCTCGCTTCCGCCGGTGCGTTCCTGCAAATAGTCGCGAAGCCCGTCGAGCACGCGGATCGGGCACACGCTGGCCGTGTAATATTCCACCCGGTTGCAGGTGGAAACAATCACTGCCCCGGCCAACCCGTCGATGCCGCGGATGCGGACAAGCGCTTCTTCCAACTCGTGCGGACCAATGGCGAATTTTTCCCGGATGTCGACCGTGGCGTTCCGGTGGTTGATGCCCGCGCAGAGAATGTTCATTTCGGCGAGGAAAGATATTGGATGGCCGGGAGGAAAAGCAGGGCCATGGTAAAAATCGCCATCGACGCCACGGCCGTGCGCCGGGGAGGAAGCCGGTGGATTTTCTTGAGGGCCAGGACACCGCCGTATCCCGCCCAGATGATGGCCGAGGTCCAGAATTTCAATGAAACCACGGGCATTCCGCTGACGAATCCCGCGGCAAACCCGGTGGTCAGCAGGGCGAAGCCCAGCCAGAGCAGTCGGGCATTGGCCACCCCGAGATCGGTGATCGGCGGCAGGTTGTAGAGAAGCGCCCCGGCTTTGCGCTTTTTCAACTGACGGTCCTGGATCAGGTACATCAACCCCGCCACGGCCGCGAGAGCAAAGGCCCCGTAGGCGATCAGGGTCAGTGCCGCATGGAACTCGACCCAGGGATCCCGGTGAAAACGCCCCGGGGCCGTGGAACCGACGGGGCCAAGTTGGGCGAACAAAAGCACCAGGAACACCAGGGGCGAGGTGAAGGCTCCGAGAAGGGAGAGATGGTAGGCCGGTCCCACGATCAGATAAATGAGCAGGATCGACCAACTCATGAACACAAGCACATCGAAAAGGGAATTGATCGGGCAGGCTCCCTGCGCCTGCCCGCGGTTCCACAGATCGAGGGAAAGCAGGCAAAACCCGCCGATGATGGCCACCAGGTTGACCAACCCCGGGCGGAAACGTCCGGCTCCGAGAGTGAACAGCGTGTAGCCGAAACTCAGCAGCAGGCAGAACGTCGCACCGGATAGCAGAAGTCGGTCCATGGGATCGGAAAATGATGGCGCGGCCGGGCGGGTTCTTCAACCCGCGATGCCGGGCTATTTGCTGCCGGGCTTGATGGCAGGGGTCTCCCGCAGGTCTGCCGGCAGGTCGGAAGGATTAAAGGTCTCGACGTTCATTTGCACGAGGGAAACGAACGGACAGCCGAAGTCGGGCAGATTTCCCCCACTGCGGTCCACGATGGAGCCGGCAGCGGAGACAATGCCTCCGTGATCCCTCACAATCTGGATGGTTTCCTGCACCCGGCCGCCACGGGTGACGACATCCTCGGCCACCAGGAATTTTTCCCCGGGTTTGATGGTGAATCCGCGCCGGATGACGAGCCCGCCGTTGCCGTCTTTCTCGGCAAAAATATGGCGTTTGCCGAGGTGCCGGGCGACTTCCTGTCCCACGATGATGCCTCCCACAGCAGGCGAAATCACGGTGGTGGCCTCGTAATTGCCGAGCTTGTCGGCCAGCCACCCGCACACACGCGCAGCGATCGCGGCATCCTGGAGAAGCAGCGCACACTGGAAAAACTCCCGGCTGTGGAGGCCGCTGCGGAGGACAAAATGACCGTTCAAAAGTGCCCCGGTCTGGCGGAAAAGATCCAATACTTCGTTCATGGTCGGAGGATGCAATCAGTCGGGCATCAGGTCGAGGCCTTTGAGCGTATTTTCATCGAAACGCCCGGTCTGCCGGAAACCCGCGCTTTTCTGCCAGATCTTGAGAGCCGAGACGAGCGCACCATTCGGCATTCCATCCTCCGGGCCGTTGTAGTAGCCGAGAAGCTTCAGGTTTTTCTGGGCCTGGCGGATCGCGGCGACCTGCATTTCGGGGCCGACAGAAATATACGGTCCGCCTTTGAAAATATCGGCAATGGCCACGTAGGCGGGCATGGGTGTGGTGCCCTTGATGCCAAGCTGTTCGAGCGTCTGGCGGTTCAGTTCGCCGGTGACTTTCAGGTTTTCCGCGATTTGATACCGACGGATCGCGGCACTCGTCTGGCTGCCCATCTGTCCGTCCACCGTGCCCTTGTAGAAGCCGAGCTGGGTGAGCTTTTTCTGCGTGGCAAGCACGGTCTCGTCGGCATGGAGGACCAGCGGGAGAAGCAGAACGGCGAAGAGCGCGAAGAAAAATCGGTGGGACATGACGGATTTCTAGTGGATTCCCTGCGGTTAGGCAAGCGGGGGAGTCCGGATGGAAAACTTCAAATCTCGAAAGGCTTCGGTGCTTTGGTCAGAAGTTTCGGGCCGCGGGGGGTTACCAGGGCGACATCCTCGTGCCGGACTCCTCCCAGCCCCGGAATGTAGATGCCGGGCTCGATCGTCAGCACCTGTCCGGGGAGAAAAACCGTCGCCCCAAAACGCGGGGACTCGTGAATTTCGAGTCCGAGTCCGTGACCGGTTCCATGAAAGAACCCCTGCCAGCGTCCATCCCGGATCCCCGTCGGATATCCCTGTTCCGCAAAGTAGGCTTTGACGGATTCATGGACAATCGCCCCCTGGTTGCCCGGCTTCATTTTTTCCAATGCCAGAGCCTGTCCGGCGAGGCAGGTTTCCCAAAGATGACGCTGGGCCTCCGTGGCCCGGCCGCGAACGACCGTGCGGGTGATGTCCCCGAAGTACCCGGACCGGGCGTCGCGCGGAAAGATGTCGAGAATGATCAGTTCATTTGCCCGCAGCGGACCAGTTCCACGTCCATGCGGATCGCAGGCCTGTTCTCCCCCGGCGACAATCGTATCCCCGCGCGACTCCCCGCCTGCCCGGACAATCGCGGTTTCGATTTCGATGCGAAGAGCTTCGGAAGTGAGTATCCGGCGTCCGAACAGGAGACGCCCGTCCTTGCGCGGAACGGCAGATTTCAAAATATCGATCGCCCGCGACATGCCGGCTTCGGCGATCCGGAGTGCGGCTTCAATGGCACGGACTTCTGCGGGAGATTTGTTCTCTCTTTCGGGATAAAACGGCCCTTTTGCGGGTTTCAGCCGCAGTCCCTCCTTCTTCAGGAGCCTGGCGAGCCCGAAAGGAAAATCTTCCGGCACCAGCACGCTGCGGACTTTGTTGTCACGGAGCCAGGAGGCAATCACCCGGGCATGGGACGGCTTTTTCTTTTTCCCCTCCCCGGCCTTTTTTTCCGCCTCCGAGAACGCATCCACGCGGGTGACGGCGGCCTCCCGGCGTCCGCGGTCCACTTCGAGATCCGAGAGCAGGAGAAGTTTCCGGTCGCCATCATGAAGAAAAACAAAGGCATCCGGTGCCCGGAATCCCGTGGCATAGAGCTGGTCGGCGGATGTCTCGCTGGAGGCAACAATCAGTTTCGGACGTGGCATGAGAGGAATCGGTTGAAGAATCGCGCTGGCAACTGAACACTGATTTGGAGAATACTTCAACCGATGTATCGCTGGACACGTCTGAGTTCGCAAAAGTGGGAAGACGCATGGGAGGAAAGACTGCAATTTCTGGGACCCGGACGCGTGGCCATGGTGACGTGGCCGGATTCCAAAGCCCTGAAAATCGAAGCCTTCTGCGACAAGAAAACCGCCGGGGCGCTGGCGCGACGGTTTGGAGGAAGGGTCACAAAAGTTGCCGCCCACGTCTGGACCGGACAACCCTCCCGTCCGCGCGCGCCGCTGGCCATCCGTGGAAAACTGTGGATCCATTCCGACGAGGCCTCCTGGAAAAAATCCGGAAAGAAGGAAGGAGCCGTTTGGATCCCCGCCGGCATGGCCTTCGGCACCGGAGATCACGCCACCACCGCCACCTGCCTGCGCCTGCTTTGCGACGTTGCCGGGAAATTCCCCGGAGACTGGCGGGCGATGGATGCGGGCACCGGCAGCGGCATCCTGGCCATCGCCGCGGAAAAACTCGGCGCTTCCGCCGTGGAGGCTTTCGACTTCGATCCCGCCTGCGTCCGCATTGCAAAAGAAAACGCCAAAAACAACGGCTGTCGCCGGATTCGGATCACCAAAGCCGATGCCCGGAAGACGGCCTCTTTCCACCGGGCGGATATCCTCCTTGCCAATCTCTTCAGCGAACTTCTTCTCGCCTCCGCGCCCGGTTTTGCCCGCCGGCTTTCCCCCGGAGGTTGGTTGATTTTTTCCGGCGTGCTCCGCAAGCAGTCGGAGGAAGTGGCAGACGGCCTGGTGCGTTTGGGGTTTGAGCCTCCGCGCATCGTCGCCCGCGGAAAATGGTGCGCCGGAGTCACCCGGCTGAAAAAGAAAAAACCATGAAGCAACTCCGCATCGTCCACCTGACGGAATACCACTATCGCTCGCCGGTCCGCTTCGGGCCGCATCTCGCGATGGTGCGGCCCCGTGAGGGACATGATGTCCACATCCGCAGTTCGCTTTTGAACATCGAACCGGAAGCCTCTGTCCGCTGGGTGCGCGACGTTTGCGGGAACTCCATTGCGGTCATCACATTTGCCTCGCCTTCCACAAGCCTTCGCCTTCTGAGCGAGGTGACCGTGGAGATGTATAATGCGGACAACCCGGAGTGGCTCATCGATCCCTCCGCCCGGTCCTATCCTTTCCAATATGCGGCAGACGAGCAACTGGACCTGATTCCCTACCGGATTTCCAGCTATCCCCACGACGGACAGGCCATGCAGGAATGGTTGGGCGGACTTCTGGAACCCGGGGAGCAATCCGGCACGTTCGATCTGCTAAAGAAATTGAGCACCCGGATTTTTGAGTTTTTCCGATATGTCCGGCGTGAGGAACCCGGTGTGCAGGCTCCCTGCCGGACTCTGGCCCTGGGTTCCGGTTCCTGCCGGGATTATGCGGTGTTCATGATGGAAGCAGCCCGGCATCTGGGATTTGCGGCACGCTTTGTCACCGGTTACATCCTGATGAACGAGGGTCAACACGGAGCCACCCATGCCTGGACGGAGATCTACATCCCGGGCATGGGCTGGCTCGGATTCGATCCCACAAACAACAAGCTTGCGGGATTCGAGCATGTTTCCGTGGGAGTCGCCCGCGAGCATGAAAAGGCGAGCCCCTTGTCGGGAAGTTGGGAAGGCCCCTCGGATGCCTTCGACCGCATGGTGGTTTCCGTTCAGGTCGTCTCGCATCAGCCCGGCTAAAGACCATGGGCCCGGTGTGTCGAAAGTTCGCCCGTTTTTTTCTTCCGGGACTGGCTGTGTTATTGTCCGGGTGCTCCACACTGGGCATCCGCCTGGATTCCCGCCTTGAAGTGCTTCAAAAGCGGGAATCCCTTCGGGTGGCAGCCACGGTATCCCCTTCTTCACACGCCAGGAATTTGCTCCGGAGCGCACAGGCGCGGGGGCTTCGGCCCGAAGAACGGCTGAACCTGCTGCTCGGCGCGGCGGAAGCGGCGGAACCGGAGGCTTTGCGGGCAGAAGGCGATGCGCGAAAAGTCTACAACGCGGCCGTCGGCCAGGTGGTGGCAATCCTGCACGCGCAAAAATTCAAAACGGACACGGTTGCGGGAACCTGTGGATCCGGGAGACTGGAAATTTCCAAAACAGGAAAAGGCGTGCTGGATCCACGGCAACCCGCCTCCATCGTGGCGGCAGCAGGAGTCCGGATCTCGGACATCGGCACCCGCGCCGTCCAATCCGGACCCGGGGTGCCCTATGTCTTTTCCTACAGGCAGAATTCCCCCTTCCTGGCAGGGCAACCGGGCATTGCACCCTTTGGCATTTCGGTTCCCGCGACGGCGATATTGACCTTCGATGACGGGAAGGCGCGGCTGACTTTTCGTGATCCCCTGTGGAACGACCACCTTGTGATCGGGCACCGAAAAGTTCGCCTGGCGGCGGATTTTTCCGCCCCCATTGCCGTCCTTCTCACCCGCAGTGCCAACCGTTCGATCGACCTCCGCGCCTTCCTTTTGACACGGCAGATGTTCGGCCGCGCCGGGCTCTTTCAATTCCAGCCGTATGATCCGCAAAAAATCCCCGTGGTCTTTGTCCACGGACTGCTTTCGCGCCCGGAAGCCTGGACCCGTGCGCTCAACGGTCTGCTGGACGATCCCGGGATCCGCAGCCGTTACCAGTTCTGGTTCCTCCTGTATCCGACCGGCCTGCCGGTCTGGAAGTCGGCCGCCCTGCTGCGGTCCGAGTTGGACCGTTTCCAGGCCACCCTGCAAAAAGACGGGGCAAATCCGAACCTGCACCGCATCGTCCTCATCGGGCACAGCATGGGGGGAGTGATTTCCAGCCTGATCATCCGCCAGGGAGGAGACCGTCTGTGGAACCAATTTTTCGACACACAGGTGGATCATCTGCCAATCAGTCCGGAGGCCAGGGATACGATCGGACGGCTGATTTATTTCCCTCCGAGAAGCGACATTTCCCGTGTCATTTTCGTCGCCACGCCCCACCGGGGAAGCTCGCTCGCAACAAACCCGCTGGCAGGACTCCTGGCCCGTCTGGTCCGGCTTCCCGAGCTGCTCAGCCGGACCGACCGCGCCGCGCTCCTGCAGGCCGTCGACAGAAACGCCCGCCACCTCATGGCCATGCCCGTGAACAGCATCCGTTTCCTCCAGGCGGATTCCCCATTGCTCAACGCGATTCAACAACTGCCCCTGTCCCGGGACATCCCCTACCACTCGATCATCGGAGACCGCGGCCGCAGCGATGCCCCGGACGGTGGCGACGGGATCGTGCCCTACCGGAGCGCCCACCTGGAAAGCGCCGTCTCCGAAAAAATCATCCCCTCCGGCCACGGAGCCAACGAACACCCCGCAGGCATCGCCGAAATACGACGGATTCTTCTCGAAGCGGAAGATTGCCGCCCATAATGCGCTTTCTGTGATTTTTGGAGTGGCGCGGGGAAGCGGTCACCGCTAGGTTGCGCGCATGTCTGTGGAATTGCTGGCTCCGGCGGGGGACTGGGATTGCCTGCGGGCCGCCGTGGCGAACGGGGCGGACGCGGTCTATTTCGGGATGCCCCGTTTCAATGCGCGGATGCGGGCGGACAATTTCCGCAACGAGGAGCTGCCGGATGTCGTTGCGTTTCTTCACAACCACGGGGTCCGGGCCTTTGTGGCGCTGAATGTTCTGATTTTCACGGATGAATTGCAGGATGCCGTGGAGGAGCTGCGGTTGCTTCACTCGGCGGGGGTGGATGCGGTGATCATCCAGGATGTGGGGCTTGCGGAGATCGCGCGACGGATGTTTCCGGAGCTGCGGGTTCATGCCTCGACACAAATGACGATCACCTCGCCGGAAGGCGTGCGTTTTGCGGAGTCGCTCGGGGTCCGCCAGGTTGTCCTTGCACGGGAGTTGTCGCTTCGCGAGCTGGAAAAATTTCCGTCGGTGCTGCCATTGGAGGTTTTTGTGCACGGGGCACTGTGCGTGGCCTATTCCGGACAATGTCTCACGAGCGAGGCATTGGGCCGCCGGAGTGCAAACCGCGGCGAGTGTGCCCAGGCTTGCCGGATGCCTTACGAGCTGATCGTGGATGGAGCCCTCCGCGACTTGGGAGACAAAAAATACCTGCTCTCCCCGCAGGATTTGGCCGCCGTGCGGGAAATCCCGGACTTGATCGGGCGGGGCGTTGTGAGTTTCAAGATCGAGGGACGGTTGAAGTCTCCCGAGTATGTCGCAGCGGTCACAGCGGTTTATCGAAAGACCATTGATGCCGCCCTGGCGGGACTCCAGACCGGCCTCTCGGAAGAGGATCGCTACCGGCTTGAAATGACATTTTCCCGGGGCCTCTCCACGGGGTGGATGCACGGGGTGAATCACCAGGAACTTGTCGGCGCACGATTTGGGAAAAAGCGGGGGGCCTTTGTGGGACGGGTTTCGCGAACCGGACGCGATCACGTCGAGTTGGAAACATCCCTTGTTCACCTGAAGCCCGGCGATGGAGTGGTCTTTGACACCGGGAAAGACACCGAACACGAACAGGGCGGGCGGATTTTCGAGATTCGCGGCAGAAATCTTTTTTTCGAACACGGAAAGATCGGTTTCTCCGCGATTCCTGCGGGAACGCGCGTGTGGAAGACCGACGATCCCGCGCTCGACCGGGAGTTGAGAAAATCCTTCGCCGGAAAAATCTCCCCGCGTCCCGGTCGGCAACAGACACTCGATTTCACCGTGCGTGGCCGGGCCGGAAATCCGCTGGTTCTGGAATGCGAAGGCATCGCCCTGTCTTCGGAAATGCCGTTGGAACCCGCGCGGACACGCCCCTTGACGGAAGACTCCCTTCGCGCGCAACTCGGGAAGTTGGGCGAAACACCCTTTGTTCTGGGAGCAATCCGCAATGAGCTGGAAGGCAACCTCATCCTTCCCCTCTCGGAACTCAACCGCCTGCGGCGGGAAATCATCCTCCGGCTTTCCCGGAGGGATGTCCGTCCCCAAACAACGCTGGAGGCGTTGCTGCCGGCATCCCCCCGCCCGCCGTCGCGTCCCGCGGAACTCCGGGTTCTCTGCCGTTCCCACGAGCAGCTTTGTGCGGCCTTGGAGTGCGGGGTGACGGAAGTGGCCGTCGATTACGAGGATGTCCGGCGTTACAAGGAAGCCGTGGCGACGGTGAGGGAATTTGACCGGGCGAACATCTTTCTCGCCACCCCGCGCATCCAGAAGGCGGGAGAGGAAGGGTTTTTCAAGTTGATCGAAAAAGCTTCTCCCGACGGAGTCCTCATCCGCAATGTCGGCGGCATTTTCCATTTCTCCCAAAGCCCGCTGCGACGGATCGGGGACTTTTCCCTGAATGTCGCCAACCCGGTGACAGCGGATGTTTTCCATCGGATGGGATTGGAGCGCCTGACGATCTCCCACGACCTGAACCTTCCACAAATCCTCGCCCTGCTTGAAAAAGCCCCCGCGGACTGGTTTGAACTGACGATCCACCACCACATGCCGATGTTTCACATGGAGCATTGCGTCTTCGCGGCATTTCTCTCCAACGGGACGGATCACACGAATTGCGGACGTCCCTGCGAGCACCACCGGGTTCACCTGCGGGACCGGGTGGGAGTGGAGCATCCTCTTCGGGCCGATGTCGGATGCCGGAACACCCTCTTCAACGCCGTCCCCCAATCCGGGGCGGGCTTCTTTGCGGATTTTTTCGATGCCGGGCTTCGGAATTTCCGTATCGAACTCCTCGAGGAATCCGCGGAGGAAACCCGCAGGGTCATCACCTCCCATCAGGCTCTCCTGTCCGGAGAGGCTGCCGGAAACATGCTCTGGCGGGATTTGAAAGCCAGAAGCCAGGTCGGGGTCACCCGCGGCACCTACGAATAACCACCCGGCATTTGCCGAATGGATGATCCGGTGGTAGGGAAGGTCATGGCGAAATTCTTTTTCCGGTTCTTCCCCGGCGCGTTTCTTCTCCCCGTGTTTTGGCTGGCCACCCCGGCGGTCTCCAACGCGCAGATGATGAACGGGCACCCCTTGGTCACCGCCAAATTGATGTCCTCCCAGACAGCCATCGTGCCCGGCCGTTCTCTGGAAGTCGGACTGTTGCTGGAAATGGCGCCCGGCTGGCACACCTACTGGGAATACAGCGGAGATGCCGGCCTGCCGACAAAGATGGTCTGGACACTTCCCGAAGGCTTCGGAAGCGGCCCCCTCCAGTGGCCGGCACCACACCTCATGATCGAACCGGGAGAAATCTGGACCTATGGGTATGCCGACCGGGTTCTCCTGCTCACCACCATCGTCCCGCCGCCGGATCTGACGCCGGGCCGGTCCGTCACCCTGCGGGCCAAGGCATCCTGGCTGGTTTGCAAGGACATGTGCGTGCCGGGTTCCGCCGAGGTGGAGATCACTCTCCCCGTGGCCGCGGAAGCCACGCCTGCAAATGCGGAGATCTTCAACGAATTCCGGACACAAATTCCTTCCGCGGAGCCCCCACCGTTTGTTCTCCAGTGGGCTTTCTCCGACGGGGCATGGACGCTCCAGATTCCCGGGCTTCCCTCCGGGACGAAAGCAGACCTCTTCCCGCTCCCGGCCGCCGATCAGTCGGCCGGACATCCGGTCGAAAGCGGTCCCGGCCAATTCCGCATCCCCATGGACGGAACATTCCGTGGAGTGCTGGCCGTTGGCGGGGGAGCGGAACGAAAAGCCTGGATCGTCGAGAGCACGGCCCCCATCGTCACCGCTGCTGCCGCCCCCATACAGAATCTCTGGCTGGCCCTTTTCTACGGCTTTCTTGGCGGGCTGATCCTGAACCTCATGCCCTGCGTGCTTCCGGTGATCTCGCTGAAAATCTTCGGATTTCTCAAGCAGGCGGGCGAGTCGCCCCGGAAGGTCTTTGCCCACGGGCTGGCTTTTGTGGCGGGAATCTTTGCGTGGTTCCTCGGTCTTGGCCTGCTGATTGCCGCCCTCAAATCCGGCGGCACAGAGGTCACGTGGGCTTTCCAGTTTCAAAACCCGTGGTTCAATGTGGCGATCGGTTCCGTGGTGTTTGTCTTTGCCCTGAATTTGTTCGGGGTGTTCGAGCTGGTGTTGCCGGGGCGCGCCAGCACGGCACTGGAATCCGCAGCCTCCTCTTCCGGACTCGGCGGATCATTCTTCCAGGGGGCCTTTGCCACCCTGTTGGCCACTCCCTGCACAGCTCCTTTCCTGGGAA
>JADHED010001746.1_pt1 | contig 17232 bp, 18 predicted proteins | sample 8952041 | NCBI WGS metagenome assembly JADHED01 (sample SAMN16124423, study PRJNA663239) | bioreactor sludge metagenome | isolation source: sludge (control) | place: India:Bengaluru | collected 2018-09-08
GTTTCAATATCTGCATGCCCAACTATCGCCATCACTCTGGCCAGGGATTCGCCCCGAGACAGAAGATTAGTGATAAATGTTGCACGAAGATCATGAAACCGAATTTTTGTTATTCCAAGAGCTTTGCACACTTGACCTAGTACATGGGCTGCATCTCCGCGTTCCCATTCATTAAGTCTTGGCAGTACAAATTCATTTGTGGCCCTTAACCGCTGCTCTTTCAAAAAATTGATCAAATCCTCGCTGATCGGAACAACTCTATTTTTTTGGTTCTTTGTTGGCGTAAATCCATTTTTACTATTCCAACTCTGAATCACATGAATAGACTTTGTTTCAAAATCAACTTCAGTCCATTTTAGCGCGTAGAGTTCACCTGATCTCATCCCGGTAAATAAGGCGACAAGCCAAACCGGATAGAAATGATGATTCGTTGAATGAGCAAACTGCAATAGCTTTTCCACTTCAGAATTTGTTAATACTTTCTGATCTGTTTCGGGAACCTTAACTTGTAAGCCCAGGGCATTATTTTTATCAAGCTTCCCGTGATCAACAGCCATCTGTAATGTTCGTTTAACTAATTTAAGAACATATTTTCTTGTATGAGGTGTTACCTTATCGCCGACAACTTTTTCATGAATAAGTTCGTGAATGTCGAGCTTTGAAATACTTCTTAGCTCTTTTTCATCAAAATGTTTATTGATCCACTTTGTGCAAACTTTTTCAAAAGAATAAACCGTTGAGGGACGACAAGATACCTTTAGCAACGAAATACATTCTAAATACCATTCCGACCATCTCAAATGAACTTCAGCATTCTTGTGAAGTGCTAACTCTCGTTCAAACTCAAATTCCAAGTCTTTTGCTTTTGTAATGGACTCAACTCCGCGTTTACGCATTTGAATGCGCTTACCTCGTGAGTTAAATCCATTAACGTAGACTTCAAATAGTTTTTTTCCTTTAGATGTGTAACTTTTTATTGCCATATTTATGCTCCAGTTTTTTGAACTAAAGCGGCACAATCTGATTTCTTAAAACGCAGTCGGTTTTTTAATTTGTAACAAGGCAGAAGCCCTCTACAAACCATAATCCGAACTGCATTTTCAGAAATGGAAAGAAACTTTGCTACGTCTTTTGTTGACAACCATGCTTCCGAATTTTCAAAGAACATATTTTGCTTTTCAGCAAAACTTATTACATTTAGTTTCATATATTTACCTCGAAAAATCAAGAACTGTCGCGCTTTTCAGAGGAAGTAATTTTACGAATCAACCGTAATTAATTCGCTATTATCTCCACTGTGATTTGTTTCTGATTTTTTTGCGCGCAGCTTTCTTGGTTTTTTAATTTTGGGCTCAGCTGCTTTTGCGGCCACCTTGATTCCAGACTTTACTTCAAGAGCCTTTAACTCTGTATGTAGAGCTAAAATTCGTTCTTGATCATTATCTTCGATAGCCTTTTTTAATAGCGGTGTGAGCCAGTTTAAATGTTTTACCAAATCATATTTATGAGTTCTGATAAGCCTAATTTCTTTTGCTTTAAGTTGATCACCATGATTTCGGATTAGAAAGTTCACGAGATCAGACTTGCTGACTTCTAAAAACCCGCTGGTTTCAGATTTAATTTGATTCAGCCATAGATTTAGTTTTTCAGCTTCGTCTTTACCTAAAGTGACACGCTCGATGGTTGATTTATTTTTATCAATTGTAGAGTCGGTCACACTTTCAGAACTTGATTGCTCAGATTTTTTAAGAATTATCTGCTCCATGTTGTATCCCTTTCGATCCGGTAGAGGTAATGACCCTCTTCCCATTCAGTGCCGCCGTTTTTAATCACCGGAGGAATCCATATTTTTTTAACTTCCGGTTTCAAAAGTTTTGGTGGTGGTTGATTATTTTCTGAATTACTTTTTTCTTTGATATGAGTGCAGCTTGATAGAAATAGAATCAAACTTGAGTAAATTAAATACCGCATAGAAAATCCTTTCTGTGTTTTGTTTTTGATCATCTGTTGTTTGAATAGAAATGATCGAATAGTTTTGGTTACGAGATGACGTCAGTTGTGTTGAATGTGAGCGCGGGTGAGATAGGGATAGTCAGTCGGGACATGGTCCCCGCAAATTCAAGTTTCTAACATCTTGGTTTTCCTAGAGTTTTGATCGGATTCAAATGGGCTAAAACCCTAGAGCGTCCCTTATTAGTCCCCAGCAAGTCCCCTGGTATGTCCCCCAGATGTCCCTGCATATTCTCACGCAGTGATTTGACCTTTTCTGACCGCTCGTTGGTTACAATCGCATCCCAGCCATTTTTTAAATAATCATCTAAATCCACAAATAGGTGATAGTTGGTTGACTCTTCATTGATGCAGGCCCGAGCTCTAAGAATGACGTCTTTTGTTTCTTGATTTTTCACCAGCCAATATACGCGGTAAATGTTTCTTGCGTGCTTGTAGTAATCTAAAGTCTTTTCATAAAGCGCCGGACGCTTGCAACTAAGCTCCACTTCAAAAGCCAAAACCAAATTCTTATTTTCAGATCTGATCCGGGTGTATCCGTCAGGTCTATGATCTTTTGAGCCTGGCACCCACTCGGGGTAATCAGCCTGATCATGTCGCCTCATTTCCTGTTCCGACCAAAAATCAATTTGCGGAAGATTGTACGAACACCATTCACCTAAATGAAAAGCCTGAACTAATCTATCATGATAGTGGTTCTCAGACAAATATCCCTCTTCAATGAGTGGCTTCATCCGCGAACGCAGTACCAAAAATCCTTTGCTCGTAAGCTGCCAAACATTAAACCGATCTACGACATCAAACTGACTTGAAATGTAATCACTGCGCTCAAGTTTTTCTAAAATTTTATAAGTAGCATAGGGCGAGTGAATTTTATTGATGGCTTCATGAATAGATTCAGTGGATGAGAGTTTCCATTTCCAAATATATTGCAGAATTTCAATATCCCGTGGGTTTAAACCCACGGGACGACCTTTCATTCGTTTATTCTTCTGGTCATTCGATCCATATTTTTTTGAAGTCATAAAATTCCTTTACTCAAACATATAAGTTTGCACCTCTGTCAGTTTTGGTCCGTATTTAAAAATGGCGCGACCTTTTGCCTCGATGTCCAAATCAAAAGCGCGTTTGGTCCCAAGTGCAGCAATACTTGAAACCTGATTCACCATCGGAAAACAAAGAATTGCTGGCATGTTGGCTTTTACACTTTGATCAAAACTTTGCGAGTCCGGCTTTTGTGTCCCAGCAATTAAATGCATGGCAGCTGATCGTCCCTGTCTGGCAATTCTATTAATCGATCGTCTTGCGGCCTCTTTTGTTTCTTTTGGAATGTCATCTTTGCCTTTAAGATAGACTTCAGCAATTTCATCGATCACGATATACATACGATTTAGTTTTAATGATCTCGTCGTTTCGCTAGAATCAGCAGCGGTAACTTTTTCTTTTGCATATTTTTTCAAGTACTCATCAAAATCCTTAGCGCCAGTTTTTTTGATTTCCTCTAATCGAGCTGACAAAATACCGTCTAAGGTTGCAAGGTATTCGATACTCTCCTTATGGCCATCATAGCCTTTAAATGATTTAAGATGCCCAACCTTGCCTGAAACCGAATTTAGTTCTGTTCCGCCTTTAAAATCCAAGAAATGTACTTCAGCGTCCGAATCATTGCTACAGAGGGTTGCCGTTACAAGTTTTAAAAAATTCGATTTACCACCGCCGGTTTGTCCAGCAACCAGCATGTGCCCCACTTCTTTAATATTGAAGCGCACATCCGTATCATAGGATTTTCCAACTGGAATTTCGCCTGGATCAAGCACCATGGCATCATCTGGCAAAACTTTTCGTGGAAGATCTCTAATCGAGTAAATGATATTGAGTCTTGATTTATCATTGTCTTCCGTGAACATTTTCACGATGTTGGCGTTAAAATGAGCTTCGAGTTCATTTTTTTTCTGTTCAAACTTAAATAGTGGAATACCCGGGACGTAGAGCTTCATCTGCCGAACATAGTCATCAATCGCGACATCGTTAATGAAAGATGGATAAATTCCGCCGGACTTTAAATCACAGTAATCAAAACATTTCTTAAGTCGTTCAAGAAGTTGAGTCTTAGCCACAGCTTTTTCAATGCCGAACGCTAAAACACCACTTGTAGCAAGAAACAAAACTAGAAATGCTTTTTTCCCATTTGGTTCAAAATACCAGTTTGAACCGAAAAAATTTGCAACCGTGATATCTAAGTCTAACATGAAATAGTACGCTGATAAAATTCCTACACTGCAATATCTCCAAACTGGAAATCTATCGTAATAAATTCCAAGAACGATTTCTTTTGCAACTTCCCATAAAAACTTAAAAGCTTTTATAACCTGGTCAATAAATGCATTTTCTGTAGGGGTTAATTTATTTTCATTTTTCATATTTTTCCTTTTCTTTCTCTTCATCGATGATGAAGTAAAATTCGGTGCCTGTTTTCACCTGAATGATGTTGGGAGATTTTTTCATTTCTTCTAAGTAGGCTTCGCTCTGATCAAGTGCTGCCTTTGATGCTCCAGCTAGGGCTGCGTCCCTAGTCGTTGGTTTTTGGGTTGAAAAGTAAGATCCGCTGGTATTTTCTCTAAGCCCATCAGCCATACCACCTAAGAACCCAAGACCCATAGCCATCATCATTTTTTTAGACCTTGTGCCAACGATTGAGCCTTTGATGCCTTGAATTTTGTCATCACTTTCAAAAGCCTGTGCTCTGACTTTATAGGTTTCACCAGTCGGAAAGACTATTTTTTGAAACTCAATAAAAAGTCGATCCTCACCGGATTTACCAACACCGATCAGCGTTGAATTTTCCGGAATTAGTGGCTCGTTATCCACAAGCACTGGTTTCAAGATTTTAGCTTTGACTAAACCATCGGTGCCGCCGCTCACAAGGACAGCTTTGCCTTCAGTTCCGACTGGAAAATTCAAAAGCGACCGAAGACTTGTGACATTGATAAGATCCTTTGGCGGAGAATACCTGCCACCAGATTTTTGGTTAAGCAGCTTGTCTTTTCCAATAAGTCCGGGGCTCGCGAGTGGCACCTCATACCTAAAATCAGGCGAGCCTACAGGTTTTGAATCAATACCGACTACTTTTCGTTTTGAAAGAATCACGAATAAGTAAATCGAAATAATGGCCGAAATTACTACGAAACTTAAGAGCTTCAAGTACCTGGTATCAAGGTTAGTGTCTTTAAAGTATTTACTCATTCCGATGGTTTGAAATCCTTCGTCGGGCTTAACTTCTACTTTTTTTTCAAATTCTGGCATTTAAAACCTCACTTCATATTGCGAATCCTTGGGATCTTTCACGATTAAGAGATCATCGCCGCCCTCCATGACTGATTTTAAGTTAAATAGACAGCGCCGCTCTTCGAGGTAAATCACCACGTTTGAATTTGCGCCGATTCGAAGGGCTGTTAGGACCAAATCATTTTTGATCTGCTTAAATTCAAACGCGGGATTTACTTTAACGATGTCTTTCGGTCGAAACGGAAAATTTAGGACAGTCACGCGGCCATAAGTGACTCTGACTGTTTTTGGATTTTTATCGTCACAGAGAATGCTTTTTTCCGCTGCTTCTGTTTTAATTGAACGCCTGACTTCTTTTGATCTGACTTGGTCAATTCCCAACAGAGTGACGAGTGCTAGTCCAATTAATGCGAGTTTCATCATTTTTTTACCTCCGGTTTATCGAGCTCAACCAATGACAAAACTAATCCATACGGATTAAGTTCATTGGGTTCTGTAATTTCAAAAAGGAGTTTAAGCTTTGCTTTGAACGCTGACCTTAAATCTCCGACCGAAATGACACGATCGATTTCAGCCGTAGCTTCATCGCGATTTACTTTTATTTCTCGTACTAAAATTGTTTGAGACATGTTTTTATTTTTCAGTTCAAGTTGCTCGGATTTTCTAAGCTCGATTTGTTTTTCAGATAAATACAAATCAGAGTTTAACGCCTCAGAATTAAACCTAGCTTCTAGCATGAGTTTCACTGCGTATTTTGTATCCTCAGAATACGGTGTAAAACTCACGGGCTTTACGATTTCACGGCCTCTTGTATTTGACTGAATTAAAATCGGATCTCTTGTTACAAGATAAAATATCAGCACGATTAGAAAAAACATGAGTCCGAACAAAGTTCGTGTCATCATTTTTAGAAAACTGTTTTCTTTAGATAAAGCATCAACGCTTAATGAAAATTTCATTAATCACCTCATTGTTATTTTGTGTTTTTATAATTTTGGATCTAAGTCGTTCTTTTGACTTCGCTCTCGGTTTGCTCTGACTGAGTTGATTTCATTTTACTGACCGCCGCAACGCCAAGAGCTTTCGAATTGGCAAGCATTCCAGTCGGAGTTAGAGCCGCAGCTCCTAAAATCATCCCACCCATATTCTGTGCAGCCTGAGTTAATTTTCCGCTCAGAAAACTTCGCACAAGCATCGGTGTTAGTAGAACCGAAAACGCCAGCAAGAGATTTAACAAAATCGCTGTTAAAAAATCCACGTCGTACTCAGGCTTATTGATTTCTGAGAGAGCAAAGCTCCATAGAAGTGCGGCAAGGCAACTCCATAACACTTTCCATAAACAAACTTCAACTAAGCTCATAAAGAGTCCCTTTGTAGCACTTGCTAGGGATGGAAGAGTAAACGCCGCAATCAAAATCGGCGAAAAAATGTACAAAAGTGTCCACACCAATAAATAAACCGCATCCGCAACGTATACTGACACATACAATAGAAAAAATGTCAGATACGAAATGATCAAAAGGACTGAGTCTTTCACGCTGACCCAAGACCATGTGAACTGTCCGATTTTTTCTCCAAGCCGTGAGAGCACGAGTTTGAAATTATTCAAATTTCCAATTGTGGCCGCCAAGTTATCGGTTAAGTCTGCCATGAAATTTAAAATTTCTGGAAATGCTGCTAAGATAAAACTCGCAATGATCGCTCGTCCAACCAGTGTCAAAAATTCTGGAACTTGACCGAGTGGCATTTTAAAAAAGCTCACTACAACGCCACCGACGATCATCGTTAGAACCATCGAATTGAAAAATGATGCAAATAAAAAATGAAGTTGTTTTGCTTCACTGGCTAACCAATGCATATCCATATTAAAACCTCATCACTTTAAATTCGGGGTTAAGGCCCATGAATCTTGATTTAAGTGCCGTGCCTTCGGTTAAGTACTGAGCCGTCGAATCTTTTTCTTTTTTGTTTGCTATGGCCATCGCTTGGGCCTGAAGTTTTAATCCCTGACCCTGTGCCCGCATTTGCTGATTAAGGACATGAATCATCACACCTAAACTCTGAGCTGTAAGTTTCTGGGCTCCGCCTGGTGACACCTGATGCGAATACATTTTTATCTCTTCGCCAATGGTGTCGAGTTTTTTGGCGTACTCGTTAAGTTCATTGTTAAAACTGACAGCTTCAGCAACAGTTTGATCTGTATTTCGCTGAACGGTAGCAAGTTTGGAATCTGTAACAGCGCCATATAGTTCTTGAACTGCCCGAGTGGCTTGATCAATTTCTCGAAGATCTTTATACAACCCTGGATCAATTCTGATTCCGTAAGTTTCAGCCATTCTTAATGAGTCATTAATGCCTCGATTAATGTCCTGTAAAAAGCTCAGCGTGTCCTTTCCGTTATCGACGATTGATTTGAGTTCTGTCAGCTGCTTTATGGCATTTGCTAAAATCTGAACAAGTACGGCCGTTTCTTCGCCGAAAATGCTCGCACGGGCAGAACCTAAAAAACTTGTTTGAATCACTAAAAAAATAATCAAAAATCTTTTTTTCATGAGTGAACCTCTCTTTCTTTAGCTTGCGCCATGTGGATATTTTTCTGCTAGATGCTTAAATAGGCTTAAGCTGTCGGGGTGATCGGCTTTAAGTTCGTCCATTTTCTTCATATCGATTGGATCAGTCGTTGAAAGCCAGTATTCAAGTGGAGTGCTTTCAATTTTTACAATCTGTTTGTCGTCACCCGAAATCAAAAAAGCCTCAGAAAAATATCCTTTTTTCGATGTCACTGAATCAATCAAATCCATTTCACGGTCATTTAGTGATAAAACTTTTTGAACAAGCTCTCTTCGACTGGTGTTTTGACGTAAGATCCATTTCACCGACGAGCATGAAAAAATAGCTTTTGCAATTTTTGAATCCGCAAAGTCTTCAATAGATTGCGAAATCGCAATGGCTGAAGCCATATATTTTCTAAAGGTTCGAAACACGCTTTCAATCAGTTTTGCTCCGGCGTCGTTATCTAACAAAGTCCAGCTCTCATCGAAAATGACAAATTTTTGATTGATCTTATCTTTTTGAACTTCCCGCCAAATAAGATCTGTAATCAAAAATAAACACACGGCCTGTAAGTCAGGAAGATTTTCTAAACCTTTAAGATCAAAACAGACAATTTTTTTATCGAGCGATAAGTTTGTCTTTTGATCGATGAACTTACCGTAGGGCGTGTCACCGCACCAAGGCTCTAAAATCTTTCCCATTTTTTGAATAGACTCATCATTACTTTCAAGAAGATTGTTTTTCAAATCTGAAAGCTGGGCTTCAGGATTAGTTTGAATGATGGTCTTAATCATCATTTCAATTTCGGCACGCTGTAATTTTCTAATTCCTTTTTCGTCTTCTTCTTTTGTCATAAGCTCCACAAGGCTGGTTAAAAACTTAATCTTTTGATCCTTCGCTTCAATATCAGTGCTTGATAGATCAAACGGGTTAATCGAGATTTGAGAATCAGCACCGATTGGAATATATTGACCGTTAAAATTCTCGGTTGTCTTTTTGTAGCTCCCACCGACATCGATGATGAAAACCTGCGGTGATTCTTTCATCAAATTTGAAATCAGGATGTTGCCAAAGTACGACTTCCCAGCACCACTTGAGCCGCTAATAAGCTGATTGTAGTTTGTGTGCGTCGGCGAAAAGGGATCAAACCCAATCAGACCTTTTGATTTATTTTTTAGTAGCACCCGAGGGTTTGTGTGCCCCAGCCATTCGCCATAAATCGGTAAAAAATCGGCGAGCACTTCGGTATTCATACGACGAGTCCGCTCAGTACATCTTGCATTTGGTAGCGACACCTCATAAAAAATGTAACTCGCAGCAATGGTTTCCAAAATTCCTTCAGCTCCTGAAATTTCACGAAGTTTTGATAAAACTTCTGCACACTGCGTATCGAGCTCATCAGGATCACTATTACGAAGCACTACATTTAGGCTAACTGAAAATATCTTAGTTTCACCGCTGACACGTTTTGCAAGGACCGCTTCAATATCTTGAAGCTTTGCGGCACTTTCCAAATCCTGAACACCTTTTTTTCCAGAGTACATGGCGTAGGCAATTTGCCTCTGCGTTTTTAATGCGAAGTCCTCTTTCATTTGATCAAGCACATTGATCGTCAAATACAACGATGAGTTAAATGGAAGATTCTTGAGTTTTTCAGCCATCGTCGAAAATGTCTTCTCAGGCATCATTTTCAGTGAAATAACACGGTGGTGAACGCCATTAATTGTAAAGCCTTTATAATTCACCAACAAATCACTTAGAATCAGATGATCTCTAAAATCCTCTGCGTTGTATCCTCCAGGCGGTAGCAAATATCTAGGGTTCCACTGATCATAAAGTATTCTAAAAATTTCATCTTCGCTCAGACGTCTTGATTTTATTTCAAGAGATTCTAGTTTTTTCTGCATATCATCTTCAAGCTGCGAAAATGACTTAAGCTCTGGCTCCAAAATAGTTCGCGAAAAGATGTCATCTTCCTGAGTTGGTTTTCGCATGATGAAATTTAAAAATCTCTTCCACAGCGGCTCTTTATTATTTTGAGGCTTGGTAATAAATTTTCGACGAATCACTAGAAGTCGTTTTACAGAAATGATTTCATTATTCTGATCTTGGAGCTGAATTTTTCGGACCCGTTCCGATAAAAGTTCTCGTGTGATCTGGTCAGCTCCTTCAACCATTTGTTTTTGATGAGCATCAATAATTTTATCAACACCGCCTGTCGTCATTTGCACGAATTGAACATTAAGCCCTTCCGGCAGTGAATTTAGGAAATGACATTCTTGTGATTTAAGTGAGTTTAGGTATTCATCAGTTTTACAAGAGATGTCTTTAGCCTCTATTTCAAAAATTGAAGCGAGCGAAAAATCTTTAAAAATAAGCTTACCATCTTCAAAGCCCCAGACCTGAAGTTTATCAACCAGGTTTTTGCTCATGACTTATTCCTTTGTTATAATTTTTAAATACAGTTCGTTTGTTGGCCCGGCCAAACGCGAACTGGACCTTGGAATCAAATTGAAATTTCAAAAGATGTTGCAGATAATTTTCAGGTTTTCCACGTTTCATAATTCTAATAAAGAGGGCCAAAGCTAGGCTTGGCCCCCATGTGAAGAAAAACTTGTACTGGATTGATCCCAATATGAAGTTTAAAAACGCAAGTACCGTGAAAATTAAAAACAGATCGACTATTTCAAATCCGAACACCATCGATTTTTTATCTAAGCACCGATACACGGGTGATGTTTTTAGTCCCATAGTGAGCCCCTCATTAGTGAATTAAACTTCTAACAAGTGAGATAATCGACTCGGCACCAAAACCTATCACGGCGCCCAGGATTGCGTACACTAAATGGGATCTGGCATTGGGTTGACCCGTAATAAAGCTAAATCCCGCAAAGACGAGACCGCACATCGCGGCAAGTGGCAATACTGTTCCAACCAGCTTTGCCTGCACAGCCGCAAGCGAGCTTTCAACGCTTGCGAAAGCAAGCATCGGTACAAGAAAAAGGGTCATGACGCTGATGACTTTCATAGTCGTGTTGATTTTGTTTTTGGTATTTTTTTCGTTCGAGTTTTTCAAATTTTTCATAATTAAGATCTCCATTATTTTGATTCATGATTTGTTTAAAATACTTTTTGGTCTTCTTGAAAAAATGGCGCATAAAATTCGTCTTATCTTTCATCGTCGTAAGAATACTCATCGTCGTCGCTCCATTCTGGCCTATCCATTTCATCTACTAGATGTTCTAGATCTTGATCGTCTTCATCGCATTCATCCTCCTCTCGGTATTCGATGACATCTGTGGTGAGCGCCATAATTTCTCGGTAGTGGCACTCAAGCTCTGGGTTTTGTCTTTTCTCTTTGGGTGAAATTTCATGCCAAATATTTGCAATTTCTTCTTCGACCATGACTGCAAGTTGGTAGTCTGACTTTTTGATATAACCATAAAGGCATTGCTCTAGATTTTGTCTTAAGTGGTGAATGTCAGAATCTAAATTCGGATTGTTTTCTTTGTTCGTGATTTCATCGAAAAACTCTTCGCACATATTTAAAAGTGTTTGATTTAAGTCCATATTGACCTTCCTTTTTTAAGCAGCTGCGGCTTGGGTTATAAGTTCTGGGTTTATAAGAGCTGATTTAAGTTTGAAAACTGTGGCATCGATCACTTGATCAACGGTGTTCACTCCGACTGAGCATTTCCGAGCGATTTCATTGATTGAAAAACCGCACCAGTAGCGTAAGTACACATACTGGCGCGCGCGCAAGGAGGAAGCGCGGAAGAAACTTCGGACTTCTTCGATGGGGTGATTCAGTAATTCTTTGTCATAATTTTCGGGCTTATAGGCTCTACTCTTTTTGAGGGGACCAAACTTCTTGGTTTCCCAGACCGAGTTGTTCTGAGCTGGGTCAAAAAACTTTGCATCCCTCATAAGGTGTTGGGTGGTCCACAATGCTGCGGTTTTATTGACTTTGAGACGTGAAAGTGCCCTAAATTTGTTTCTGGACACAGAAGTCTTGGAGCGATTTAGCTCGAAAGCGATCTGTCTTTCGGTTTTTCCTTCAAAAAATATTTTCCGTAAGATGGTTTCTTGTTCGGGCGAAAGTAGTTTTAGAATTTGATCGCAATAGCTCTGTAATTGTGGACAGTTGTTGTGGCCATACAGTTCAAAAACTGACTGGCTCACGCGTTCGCCGAGAATCTCATAGTGTTCAGCTTTGACTAAAATTTCCCGAAAGCTTCCTTCGTACCACTTCAGATAGGCTTCCCAGGTGGCATCGTCCCAAGATTTGCTAATTTCTTTTAATTGCTCGGTCGGAATTTCTACATCCGATGAAGTGAGCCATGGCCGATTTGTTTTTATTTTCATTTTTACCCCTCGCGGTGAATTGCGTTGATTCGCACAAGGGGCTATTTCAATTGCGGCTCCGAATGGCCAATTGGGTAACAAGTTATTGAAGCTATTTAGGAAATTAAAATTTTTTAGAGATTTTTTAAAAATTAAAATAATCGAAAAGCGCTAAGAGAATAGCTCATTTTAATTCATCTCAAATATACTCATAAAAAGACGTGCTAAAAATCTAGCGTATGCGCTTGATCTTAAGCATAGACTATTTTCGATTGATTCTGTCTTAACTTCAGTTATCTTGTTTAAGATTATTGGAGTTAGAAATGGCGAATGCAAATTCCTATGAAGTCATTAAAACAGTTGGAATGGCAGTAATTAAATCTGCCCATGACCGTTTTGAATTTGATTGTCTTGATAACGAAGAGCATATTCCTGCTTTAAAAAACACAATTGAGGCCATAATTAATGCTTCGAGTGAATTTTTAGAGTCATCCGATCAAAATCAGCTTAGGACAAGCTTAAGAACGTATGCTTTAGACTTATTTATTGAACTATGGCTTCGGGAAGATGATGTTGACGACGACAAGGGTCCAGTCATAGAGAAAAAGCGAGCCATAAAATTATTCGACGAAATTTATGGATAAAAATTAGATTCTCACGATTTTAAAATCATGCAGACTGTTTTTTGGTACAACATAAACGCCAGCTTCGTTGGCTGCTTTTTGTAAAGCCAGATCATCATACGAATTTGTAACTAAATAAGAACAATCCGTTGTTCCGGCAGTTTTTGCAATAACATCAAGTCCATTAATAGTTTCATCTTTGAGATTAAAATCTGAAAACAGAGTATGATTCGGATAGTTTTCGGCCCATGACAAATACGCAGTGGAAGATTTAAAAATTTTTAAATCAACTAAACTTGAAATATTCCTTTTCATAAAATCAAGCCACGGATCATGTGTTAAAGAGTCATCATCAACGTAAACAAAACAATCCGATCTTGGCAAGAGCAGTAGACGATCAGATTTTGGAAATATAAAAGTAAACGTCGAACCAAGACCTAATGTTGATTCAATTTTCAATTCGCCACCAAGCGATTTTATATATTGACGAGCATAATAAACACCCTGTCCCGTACCGTTCGATTTTCCAAGACTGAATTTGTGTCGCCCAATTTGAGGAAGAATCTCCTGTGGAATACCACACCCTGTATCAGTAACTTCAACTCTTACAGTATTTTCATCAGAAAAGACTTTAAAAATCACATCACCGCTAAATCCAATAGCGTCTGCCGCATTATCAGCTAAATTCGACAAATGTCTCGAAAACTCCGCCAGACTAACTGGAAAAAGAATATCCACTGAGTCTTCGGATAATTTAAAATTTATATTTTCTAAATGCTGGTAATATTTTTTCTTTTCAAGAATCAAATCAGAAAGTAAATTATTTAAATTGACAATTTTTTTCTCGGGCCTTGAACTGAAGTTAGTTTGTTTTCTTTTGTTCGTATCTACCTGCCAATTTTTAATTAAATCGTCTGTAATGCTTTGCAGACGCTCGGTTGTCTTGGAAATTATTTCTCGTGCATCCCGACTTTGCAGTTGTTCATCTGAAATTCGACTGAGCACTCCCATGGGGCTACGAATATCATGTGCTACGCGAGAAGCCATTTCAGCAAATAATAGCTTTCCTTTTGATTCTTCGATAAGTTGCTTTTCACGTCTGATTGATTCACGTTTTTGTAATCTAAAAATTATTGCGGATGCTAGAACAAAAATTAAAATAAAACCAAAACTTGCAGTCATAAAGATAATTCGTAAAAATTGACCGTCGATATAAAATGCAATTGCAAGATTCGGCTGATCGGGAATTCTGCTTATAACGACTTGTTTAAAAATACCTACATCGATGCTGGTAATAGCCTCATACGAATTTCTTCTAAACAAATCAGAATCAAAATCTTCTCCAAAGTTAATCAACGTATTTTGTTTTTCAAGACTGAGATCTATCAGCTTTACGCCTTTTATAAACTCTGAAGAGGTAAGCACTCTTTGATTTTTAGTTATGGCTCCAAGTAAATTTCCTTCTTGGATTTCGACCTTTTCCGATTGAAGCCAATTTTGTAATGACTCATGAGTTATTTTATTTAAATACAAGTGGCAAACAAAATAGACTGCAATAACGATGCAAGAACAAGCTATCATCAAAACTGCTATTGAAAAAAAATAGACTCTTGTGTTTTTCAAATACAAAATCTTTCTAATCGACCGCCCATAAATTCAGGCTGATTTTCAAACAGGTATCGGTGAACATAAAAAAGGTCTGACAAAGAATGTGGAATTTCTTCGCTAAATTTAGCGCCAGGCAGTTTTATCATATTAAGACCAGCTTTTGAAAGCCGACCATCAACAAGATTTTGACCATCTAAGGTCGAAAAATACCAAAGACGCTTTTCATAAAAAGTTTTCGGTACAAGAGAATTTTCGCGCATTCTATTAACAGCTAATCCATGCCGAAATAGTTCAGATAAAGCTCGATCAATAGTTTTGCTTTCATCTTCACCGCAGGCTCCACCTGAAATAACGCCGCCGTTGTTTAAATAACCAACAAATATAATTAAATTTTCAGATCTCGTTTTTTCGAACTGTGGACAAACAGTAATAATCTTTTCAACCGAGAAATTTTTCTGAATTTCCGCACAAAAAGCCTTCTGGTTTAGATTGAGCTTAATTTGGCTAAGTTCCTTTTTACTAAAAGCGATAGATTCATCATCCCACCACGTCGACCATACAAATCGTTCAACGGCCTCATTTCGAGCATTTGTTTGGGCTTGCTGTTCGTAAAGCAATTCAGATTTTGGATATGCAGCAAAGCCGTCTGATCTTTTGGTTAAGCAAGAAGCAATTGAATTTTTAAAGCCCTGCTTGAACGCCTTACCTTCAATAAATTCGGATAAACCTTTTAATAAAGCTTTAGCTGGATCGAGATCAAATCCACAAGCAACACTATCAGAAATAACTGGGCTATTTAATTCATCAAAGACGTTTGCAAAAGTATACGGACCAACTGATGTAAATTCCATTTTCTTTGGAAGCGCGTTTTTTGTTTTCAATGCCAAGATTATTTTCTCTAATTTTTGATTCATTTTTTAGCCTCAAATAAGTGCCAAGGAAAAGGTGAGGTGATAGCAAATGGCAAAACCAAATTTTGACTTGATTTTTTGGAAACAAAAAACCGTCTTACATGAGAATAAACATTAAACAGCGCCTCATCATGAATGTATTGATTAATTTCAACGAATCGACTTTTGTTTGTCGGATCTTCCTTAAGTTTTTGAATCAAAGACTGTAATCCTGTATCTTGCGTTACAAAATCCAAAGACTTATGCAGACCAGGGGTAAACAGCATTTGCAGATCGCCTGCTGCATCTTGTGCCCAGAATCCTGAACCTCCATAAAAAATTGAAATTTTTCCAGAATCGAAAAGATCACCCAATTCTGATTTTGTTTTTAAAATCATCGTCGGATTTTCACTGGCGCCTAATTTTTTAAAAGTCAGTTGCAAAGCTTTATTAATATTTGCGTCTTTTTCAGATTCTGCGATTCCCCACGCAGGCGGATTTGATTTTATTTTTTGTTTGCATTTTGTAATATCTGAATCTTTAATATGCTCAAAAGATTTTTTATTTAATTCAGACGGACTTAAATATCCAGGTACAATTTTTGTAAAAATGCTGGACTCCAAATTAAAATAATTTCCTGCGATTTGTTCAAATGACTCACGGAAAAATTTAACAAAAATCTGTCGACATAATTTGTCTTTAAAAAATTCATGACTCTTATTGATGTCAAGATCAGTAAATCGTGCCGCTGGCAAAAAATGAACTTTATATTCCTTTTCTATCGAATTTAAAGCGTCAGTTTTAAAAAAAGACTCGCTTCCTGAAAGGACAGTGTTTTCATCAATCTCGTTCAGACGGCTTTCAACGCTTACCATAGGCCAATATTCAAATTTAATTTTCTCTGGGCCGTTAAAATTATCTCTTTCTATAAGGCTTCGTTCAAATTCCACCGATGATTCTGATTCGCTAGCGATTTTATAAAACCCACTGGTCGGAATTTTAGCGCAATTGATTTGGCTTGTTTCCAAGTTCACACATTTTTTCGGAATGATTGAAAAAAGCTCAAGGCAAAATCGAAATAACGGAGTTGGATATTTATGATTAAGTTTAATGGTTATGATATTGCCACTCACTTTTATTCCAGAAGGAAACGTTCTTAGTGGCACTTTTTGTTTCAGCCATGAGTCCAGTCCCTCGATAGATTCAACGACTGGAAACTTTGGCCTTTTATGGGCCATTCGTGTCACAGAAAAAGCAACATCGTCTGCGGTAATTTCGCTAGCGTCAGAATATTTTAGCCCTGATTTTACTTTCCAATAAATGGTTTTTGTTTTTTCATCATAGGAAAAAGACTCTAACACCGAGCTTGCCAAATCATTGTCTTTTGTGATTTGCAAAGGTGTTAGATACAGCATTCTCGCTACTGGTAGATTAAGCGTTTTATCCGCGTCAAGTGGGTCCAGCGAGTTGTATTTTGCTGTTTCAGTTATAATCAATCTGTTCATTTCATTTTCCTTAGCCCTAATGTCAAACGCGGCACAAAGTACCGCGATCAGTATACAAATTTTTTTCATATTGCACTATTGAGTTCGATCCTGTGTCGAGGCCACCATTTCTTTTGGATCGACAATTTCAATTCCTACATTACTTGCAGTAAGTTCTCTTAAAGATTTTACCAATTGCAAAAGCTGTTGGTCGTTATTAAGCGTGGCCGCTTGGTGCAATTTTTTGGGGTCAACAATAATGCGAGACTTTGCTTGATCAAGTTCAAAAATTTTCTGTTGAAATAAAGTACCAATTTTTATTTCGGAATAATCTTGTGTCATATATTCGGCAAGTAGGCGTGGAACAGCTAATTTTGTAGCTGGACCGTCAGCCATTACCGACCCTCCCGTTAATAACAAAATACTCGCGGTTAG
>JADHED010001748.1_pt1 | contig 17229 bp, 16 predicted proteins | sample 8952041 | NCBI WGS metagenome assembly JADHED01 (sample SAMN16124423, study PRJNA663239) | bioreactor sludge metagenome | isolation source: sludge (control) | place: India:Bengaluru | collected 2018-09-08
GAAGCGCCAGTTTCAGATCGTCAGATTTCGGCCAGTTTCAGATCGGCCGCGACACGCGGGGACCGCTGGCCCGCTCCACCTGGTCGGATGCGCTGGCGTCGCCCAGCCGGGAGGCGGTTTTGCGGGACCTGGTGCCGGCCCTGGTCCAGGAGGCGCAGGCGGTCCTCCCGGATCGCCTGGCGGGCATTCCCGGGCTGGGGGAGCGGCCGGTGCGGGCCATCGATGGCACCTATCAGGCCGAGAGCGCCCATTTCCGGCGCTGCACGCCCCGGCAGGGCGGCGCGGACAATCCCAAGGGGCATGCCTTGTTGAGCTTTTATAACCTGCGTCTGGGGCTGCCCGAAGCGGTTCGGGTCGATACCCGTAGCCGCCACGAAACCCGCATCCTGCGCGATGACGATCAGGAGGCCCAGGCGCTGACCCGTGAGCGCCGGGGCCTATGGGTGGTGGATCGCGCCTTCATCGATGCCGCCTTCTGGGACGCCAAGAAGCGGGCCCTGCAGATCACGATGATCACGCGCATGAAGAGCAATCTGGGCGTGGATTCCACCGAGAGTCTACCCGTGGCGCCTGATCCGGCCAATGCGGGGGTACTCCAGGATCTGCGGGTCACCTTGTCGAGTTCCCGGGAGGAATGGCGCCTCATCACCTATCGCGCCCGCCGGGGTAAGGTGTTGCAATTCCTCACCAACGAGTTCTCCTTGCTGCCGGGCGTCATCGCCTTCCTCTATTTCCGCCGGTGGGAAGAAGAAAAGTGCTTCGATACCTGGAAAAACGACTTCGCGCAGGCGAAGGCCTGGGGTAAGGGCACCGTGGCCATCGCCAATCAGGCCCGGCTGGCCATCATCACTCATCTGCTGGTGACGCTCCTCCTCCACACCCGCCTGGGTGACACGGGGGCCCAGGATGTGAAAGCGCTGGCCAAGCAGGAGAAACGCCAAAAGGCCAAGGTGGATGATCCGGATGGCACCGATCGCCCCGACTGGACCGTCCCCCTGTTCCGCTCTACCGCCAAGGTGAGCCGCCAGGTCCTCCGGTTCTTCAAGCATTGTTTCCTCAAACCAGCCTCTCCAGGGCTCTATGAACGCGAGTTGGCGCCAATGTTGAGGGCCTACCTATGACTTTAACCGGACACCGTTGTGCCCAGGGGCTTCAAGATTATCCGATTAAAATAGTCAGAAATGTCTTTTGCCTGCCCAGGCGCCTCACCCATCTTCCGCGGCTGCTTGTCCCGTACGGGCAGGATCCTGGTCAAGACCGACCTGGCCCCCACCTACCGCGATCGCCGTCCACCTGCCCACCTGCGGATTGCGCAATACCAGTTGAGCCGCGTTAACTTTAGGCCCTTTCTCCCTTGACCCCAGCCCCTAAGCCGCGGCCAGTCCCACCAGTCACCCGTAACCGTCGGCACCAGGTGGACCCTGACCGACCATTGACTTATCTTCAAGGCCAGCACCCGCGCGCCCTGCGGCCCATACCGCACCGTCAATGCCCGGGCGCGGCTGTCAATCGCCGCGGCGGTGCGGGTCTACCCCCTCACCTTCCTCGGTTAGGAAGCAACCGGCAGGAGCAAACGCCTCGCCGAAGACATCCGAAGCAAGGACACCGTGCAGAACGCCGCCGGCAAGCCCGTGACGATCGTCATGAAGCAGGCGGGCCATGGCGACAGCAAGGGCCGCATCGTCAGCAACCGCCAGTACCCGATCTGCCGCGATGTAGAGCGCGGCAATGACCGCCCGAGAGCGGGCCCGGCTTGCCCACCGCGCGTGCTTCACGGCCGCCGTCGCCGCCTGGCGAGCCTTACCCGGGGCGGCGCGCCCGCGGCAGCATGAAGCGGCCAAGGCCACGGGCCCCACCGGCTGGTACCGCTTCATCGCCGGATGGCTGTCCGCGCAGGATGAGGAGAAGACCATGACGACAGACTCTGACGCCTCGTGAGGTCATCATGGCCCTATTCGCAACCATGTCAGGCCGACTAAAAGATGTCCGACCTCCCCAGCATTGAATCCCAGTTCAACAACCGCTTCGCCTCCTCAGGCATCCGCCTGCCGCCGGAGGACATCGCGCAGCGCCGGCGCGGCCGCCTCCACCAGGCGGGCTGGACCCTCTGGTACCTGTTCGGGGTCGATGACCGGGGTGAGTACCTGGATCTCTATACCCGCCACCGCAAGTCCTTCGACACCCATACCCGGCTGCGGGAAGACCGGGAAGCGGAAGACCTGCCCGCCATTGACGGCCTCTTTGAAACCTCCGACGATCCCGCGGAAGCCCGGCAACTGGCGGCGGCGTACTACGACGCGCAGCAACGCGTCGTGGCCCTGCTGGCGGCCAAGGGCTTTGACGTGCAGGGGGTCGAGCCCGGCCTGTCGATGACCATCCGCTATTTTCACACCCCTCCCACCCCTGAGGGCGGGACGCCGGTTGTGGCTAGTTAACGCCTGTTTTTTTTCAATCGCTCAGGAGCCCTGAATGGAAGGTTTTCTCATCTTCGCTTTGGTATTGGTCGTCGTGGCGGTCGCGTTGGTCTTCGCCGGGATCAAGACCGTCCCCCAGGGGGAGCGGTGGACGGTGGAGCGCTTTGGTCGCTACACCCGCACCCTGGATTCGGGGCTGAGCGTCATCGTCCCCTTCATCGACCTCATCGGCCGCAAGCTCCAGATCATGGAGCAGGTACTCGAAGTCCCGGCGCAGACCGTCATCACCCGCGACAATGCCGTAGTGGTGGTCGACGGGGTGGTCTTCTACCGCATCGACGATCCCGCCCGGGCGGCCTACCAGGTCCGGGACCTGAAGCAGGCCATCATCAATCTGACCACCACCAACCTGCGCTCGGTGATCGGTTCCATGGATCTGGACGAAACCCTCTCCAACCGGCAACGGATCAACGAGAGCCTGCTGGTCATCGTCGATGAGGCGACCAATAACTGGGGGGTCAAGATCACCCGCATCGAGATTCAGGACCTGAAGATGCCACCGGAGCTGCAGGAGGCGATGAACCTCCAGATGACCGCCGAGCGCAAGCGCCGCGCCCAGGTCACCGAGGCCACCGGCACCCGGGAGGCGGCCATCCTGCGCGCCGAGGGGGAGAAACAGGCCGCCGTGCTACGCGCCGAGGGCGAACGGGCCGCGGCGTTCCTGCAGGCCGAGGCGCGGGAGCGGGAGGCGGAGGCCGAGAGCAAGGCCACCCAGCTGGTGTCCGCGGCCATCGCGGCCGGCGACATCCAGTCGGTACAGTATTTCCTGGGGCTGAAGTATGTCGAGGCGCTGAAGGACATCGGCACGGCCCCCAACGCCAAGCTGGTGCTCCTGCCCCTGGAGGCCAGTGGCGTGGCCGGCGCCGTGACCGGGGTGGCCGAATTGCTGCGCGCCAGCGGGCCTGTCGTCAAGGGGGCCGAATGATGGGCAGTTACCCCTGGCTGTGGTTCATCGGCGGCCTGCTGCTCATCGGCGGGGAGATCGTCCTGCCGGGGGTCTACCTGCTGTGGATCGGCCTCGGCGCCCTCGTGGTCGGCGTGCTGGTGGCGGTCTTCCCTGACCTCGGCCTGACCTGGCAACTGGTGAGCTTCGCCCTCGCCATGCTTGGTACCGTCAGCCTGGGTTTCGTCATCCAGCGCCGGGGCGCGCCGCCCGCGGCCGGCGAGCTGAATCAGGAGCTGCACGCCCTGGTGGGCCAGCGCTTCGTCGCTGTCAGCGACTTCCAGGTGGGCATGGGCCGGGTCCGCGTGGGGGATACCACCTATGGGGCGGTGAGCGCGGAGGCCATCCAGGCGGGGGATGCCGTGGCAGTGATAGCCGTGGTGGCGGGCAGGCTTAGGGTCGCCCGGGTGGGTTGAGACCCGTGCCAATCACTCCCGCCTCATCCAGGTGGCGCAGTAACCCGGCCTGGTGGGGTTTGGGCGGTCCGCTGGCGACCGGCGCACCAGACTTAGCATCACCGGCCCTTACTCAGCCAAGAGGCCAGCACCGGAGGCAGGCCCGCGTCCCTGACGCGTTGGGCTGCGGCCTGGTGGTCATAATCCAAACGCAGAATCTCCGCGCGCATCCCGGCCGGGTCCAGAATGGCGCAGGAGGTTCGCGGGTCCTGGTCGCGGGGCTGGCCGACGCTGCCGGGATTGATCACCAGCCGCTCCCCGACAGGACGGACATAGGGCAGATGGGTGTGCCCCATCACCAGGATGTCGGCCTCCGCCGCATCCAGAAGCTGCACCAGCCGGTCCTCTGGGTCCTCATCACCGTATTCATACTCAAACAAGGGGTCCCGCGGGGTGCCGTGGACGATGGTCACCCACCGGCCGGCAACCTGGAACCGTAACCGGCTCGGGAGGGCAGCGAGAAAGGCCCGGTTCGCGGGCGTGAGCTGACGGCTGGTCCAGTGGATGGCTGACCGGGCCGGCGCGTTGAACCACCTTAGGTCGGGGTCCCAGGGTTCGAGTAAGGCCGCCCCGTCATGATTGCCCCGCACGCCCTTCAGGTGACGCAGCCGCTCGCAGCACGCGTTCGGTGCCGCGTTGTAGCCGACGAGATCGCCGGCGCAATAGATCTGCTCGATGCCCCGGGCGGCCAGGGTGGCAAGCACCGTCTCCAGGGCATCGATGTTGGCATGGACATCCGCGAGCAAACCGATCACAGACGGATAGCCTCCGTGGAAATCACCTGGCAGGTGGCGGTGTCGAAAATTCCAGGGCTGAAGCGACCCTCCGGGCATGCCGGGTGCCGCCGAACGGCCCCGACCCGGCGGCGCCCCTGTCGGCCGCTCTGCGCATCCGGTGCCTGGGCTACGGTTCCCCGAACGGGAGCCGCCGCTGCGGGAACCGCAACGATAAGAAATGCCCGCGACAGCATTTGTCGCAGGCCCCTGCTTGAATAACGCTTTCCCCAGGGCATCCCGACGGCTGATCCACCAACCTGGCTGGCCTCCCTGGCACTCACCCGTTCAACCCATTACCAGAGGACCCGGCGTGGCTGATCCAGTCTTTCCCTCTCCTGCTACGGTCACTGCCATACCCCCCCACATGCGCTGTGCCGGCAGCGTCCGCCCGGTCCGGCCTGTCGCGCATGGCTCTGGTTCCCTTTTTAAGTCATCACCAGGAGTCAATGATGTCCAAGTTGCAACCCTATGATCCCTCGTTGCTTGTCAAGTTGGCGAAGAGGCAGTTACCGGAGGAAAAGTGGCTGCCTGCCGCCCTCGCGGCATGCACGAAGGTGTTGCGGGAGACTGAGGCCTACATCTATTTCGTCAGCAGTGCCGGTGCGAATCAACCCGGCTCGGCATGGCAGTTTCAGAGGAACCTGTTTCTTCGACATCCAACCGAAGGGATGCTCGTTCTCGATATTCTCGACGGAAACAGGGTCGGCGGGATCGAATTCCTGGCGAGGCTGTAGGGCCAGGCAGGGCGCGCTGGCTCCGGAAGGAGCCAACGGCCTAGCCGCTTAACGGAACGAGCCGTTGCCTCGCATGGAATATCCGGCAACGGCGGTCCATCACGGCGAGATACTCATGTCCACATTTGAAGCGCACTGCCAGGAATCCATCGACCGCTTCGGGCGACCCTTTGCAGAAGTGCACCGCTGGCTCGATGCGTTCAGCGGTACCGAGCCGTACCGGATGCGGCACCGTCGCGTCAGGCACCATGAGGCCGGGATCCGGGAGGCCGTCAGGCTGTTCGGTACCGAGGCCGGCCCCGTCGCGCGCCAGCACATCATTTCCGACCTCAAGGAAGAGGGCTGGACGGAGCAGGACCCGTTTCCGCGCTACGAAGCGGAGTATGTCGAAATGGGACTCTATTAGTCGCGGGTCAGCAAGACCCCGGGCGGACCTGCGGGTGGTCCGTCCCCGCCGAATGCTTTGCTCTGATCATCCCCACTCGCATCCGGTGCGCCCAGTGGCCAGCGCCGCCTGACTGGGAGCCGCCGATGATCGACACCCCGCTGCGTCAGTGGACCCTGCTTCAGCTCATCTCCCGCCACTCGCGCCGGACCGAGCCCGCGCGCATCAAGGCCCGGCTGGATGGCATGGGCATCGCCGTCACCCTTCTACCTCCAGGTCCTTACCAGGCCGTCGCCACGGGATACTCGCGAATCCGCGGATCTGGTGTCAGTAAGACCAAGTCCCGACTACGCGCTTGGCAGATCAGCATACGGTCGAAGGGGTCCTGATGAACCGCCGGCAATAGCGAGAGCCCAAGCGCATCGGTCTCCGTGAGCGCCAGCGGTGCGACGCCGTGCCTCTCACGCTCCCGTGGAACATAGACGCGAGGCGGGTCCGCCAGCGGCAGACGGCCCAATGCATGCTTTACGGCGATTTCCCAAACCGACACCGCGCTGAGAAATACCTCGCTCTCCGGATCCTGGAACAGGTCCCTTGCCGTTAAAGAGAGTTCGGCGCTGCCCGCACGATCCAAAGAAAGGTACAGGTATCGAGCAGCAGCCTCATTCCGCTTCTCCGCGGAAGGCAGCGTCCACCTCCGGCGGCAGCGCTGCGTCGAACTCCGCGGGCAATGGCTGGCCGCGATCCGGTGCCAAGCCAATGGGGCGCTTACGCTTCACGGGTGCGGACACGCCGGTCAGAAAGGTCACGATAACGGGCGATTCCACCAATCCAGGCGGCACTTCATCCAACTGGATCGAACCCTGCACATAGCGACCCTGAACAGTAGTCAACATGGATGGATCTCCTCCAAGTGAAACGTCTGCCAGCTTGGCCCCTGGCGCCCCCGCACGGAAGAGGGGTGTTCGCCGCTCCAGCAGCGCCCCCAGCGAAGTTTAGCCGACCGGGGTCCATTGCTCGCGTTGTTCGGGCCATAGGGCATGGAGCGTTCGCCACGCATCCAGGCGGTCATCTCCTGGTTGGCGCGAATCAGACCGTCCAGCGCACCATGGGAATCAGATGCGTGTTGCGGAGATCATGCCGATCTATTTTCCAGAAAGGTTGCAAGCTCGGGCGGCAAGGTTGCAAGCTCAAGGTTGAATGCTGGGTCGCTGGGCTTGCAACCTTTGCCGTCACGCGCGGGGGCGCGCCGCCGATAACCGGCAAGCTGAATCAGGAGCTGCACGCCCTGGTGGGCCAGCACTTCGTCGCCGCCAGCGACTTTCATGTGGGCCTGGGCCGGATCCGCGTGGGGGATACCACCTATGCGGCGGTGAGCGCGGAGGCCATCCAGGCGGGGGATGCCGTGGCAGTGATGGCCGTGGTGGCGGGCAGGCTCCGGGTCGCCCGGGTGGGTTGAGACCCATGCCATTCACTCCCGCAGCACCCAGTCTGGGCTGCCACCCGACCCGGTGGGGTAAGGGCCTCCCCCGCTGGCGGGTAAACGCCGGGGATGATGGCCTCTGGATCGTCACTGGACGTTCCAGTCAGGCATCCGGCCTGAACGCGACCGCGAAGGGACCCAGCATTCGCCGGTCCGGCGACCCGTCGGTAATGACAAAGCACGCCTTCCGGAAAGCGCCGGCAAAGTCCCCCGCCAGGGCGGCATGAACGTCCCGCGCCGTCCGCCCGGCTCGATGCCGTCACCCAACACCAGGACCAGGCCGCGCCGGTGGCGGGTCGTGACCAGGGTGCTTGCAAGACCCGGCGCCCAACGGCGGAGCCGTTGATGCCCCGCCACCAGGGGTGCCGAACCCTGGCACGCGCCCTGGTGAAATACCTTCAGGGGCGCGAATGGCAGCCCCGGCCCCTTGCCAGCACCGGCATAGCCAGCAGCCGCCACCACGGGCTCCCGCTTCGTCAGCTCGCAACGGTCTGGCGCGGGGTGCTTACGGCCTTTTTTGGTTGAATGGACCGGGCAGGGATTGCTCCAGGGCCCGTTCGTCACCGCTCAGGCCCCCACCGCCCGCCAATCGGCCTGGACGAGGTTACGTTCCGCGCGGCCGAACACTAGGCCGACCTCGAACAGGCCCTTGCCGGGAGCGCCACGGTACTTGGCGCTATAGCCCCGGGCCTGGATCTGGGCGAGGGCCGGGTTGGCGCCGGCCGGGTCCGCGGGACCGGCCGGGAGGGCGTCGCGCCGCAGCTTGATCTCCATGACATAGGTGTAGCCGGCGATCCTGACGGTGAGATCGACCTGGCCGTGGTTGCTGATGTCCTCGGGAATGACCTGAGCATCGAGGCTGGCCAGAAAGGCATAGAGCACGCTGGCGTAATAGCCCTCGGCCTCCGCCAGGTCGTTGCCGGTGAAGTTGCGCCAGGGGATGCCGGCGAAAAGGCGCCGGATGGCGGCGATCAAAGCTGGGACATCGCCGGCGGCCAGGGCCTCGTAGAGGCCGTCCTGCAGGCGCAGGCGCTCATTCTCGATGCCGGTGTAACCGGTGATGAGCTGGTCATGCAGGGCGAGGCGCACCTCCTGGTTGGGCACGGCCAGGTGAAAGATCAGCCGCCCGCGCCGGGTGCTGGTGCCGACCACCGTCAGATAGCCGCTCTGGAACAGCAGGGTGATGGGGTTGATGCGCTCGACGTCGAAGGAGTCGAGGATCTCCTCGCTGACCTCGAGTTGCTCCAGGTCGGGGAGGAAGTAGCGCTGGCGCTGGAAGATCTTGATCAGGAAGCTGGGGTTGCCGGTCTCGAACCAGTAGTTGCGGTAGCTGTGACCCTTGGCGATGAAGAGCAGGATATCGAAGGGGTTGTAAACCGCCTCGCCCAGGAAGCCGTAGCCGTTGTACCAGCGGCGCAACTCTTCCCAGTCCACCCCCGCCAGGTGGGCGGCAAAGGTGGTCTCCAGGTCCCGCTGGGTGTAGCCACACAGGGTGGCATAGCGGGCATCCAGGGTGAGGTCGTTCAACTGGTTGAGCCCGGAGAAGAGGCTGACCTTGCTGAACTTGGTTACCCCGGTCATGAAGACGAATTGCAGGTTGGCGTCCTGGGCCTTGAGTACCGAGTAGAGGTTCTTCAGCCCCTCGCGGATGTCGGCGGCCGCCTCGGGCCGGTCGATGTTGTCGAGGATGGGCTTGTCGTATTCGTCGACCAGGACGACCACCGGCTGGCCATGGCGGTCGCGGGCGTGGCGGATCAGGTCGCCAAAGCAACCCGGGACATCGTTATGTTCCCAGTCACAGGCGATGCCGAGCCGCTCGCCGTTGTCCTGGATCAGGCGATAGATGCGCCGGTCCAGTTCCCCTCGGCTTTGCACCACCCCGGCAGCGAAGTCCAGCAGGATGACCGGATAGCGCCGCTGCCAGTCCCACTGGTCGTGGATGAAGAGGCCGCGAAAGAGCGGTTCATTGCCTTCGAACAGTTCCTTCAGGGTATCGACGAACAGGCTCTTGCCAAAGCGGCGCGGACGGGAGAGGAAATAGGCCTTGCCCGTCTCCACCAGCGCTAGGGCGTGGGCGGTCTTGTCCACATAGGCATAGCCCTCCGCAATGATCTGGCGGAAGGTCTGGATGCCGATGGGGAGTTTGCGGGGGCGGTCAGGCATGGTGGCGGGTGTTACTGGTCGTCGTGGGTTCAGAGTATAGCCCAGGCCCTCTGGACTCTTGCCGTCAGGCTGCTTTCATAAAGGCTGTTTCACCCGGGATGTGCCGTGGTGGCCATCGGGCATCTGACCCATATCCGGGCTAGGATCAGTTAGGGGGCGGCCGAAGGCGGCCATGTAATGTCGATCCAGACGCCGTAATGGTCCGAAGGGGGCCGTCTCGCCCCCTGACCTGGCCCCGGGGTGACCAGACCGACGGCGAGCGGTGTCAGGTCGCTCGAAAGGAGGATCCGATCCAGCCGGCGGCTTGGCTCAGTGGCGAAGGCATTGGCCCGGGCGAGCGGGTTGCGCTCGATGTCATAGGTCAGACCCGCATCATCTGGGTCCGGGCGGAGGGTCAACCAGGCATCCCGCCACCCAGCGAGATGCGGCAATCGCTGTTCCTTGTCCCCATCGCCATGGTTGAAATCCCCAACGATGAGGGTCCGGTGCTGGCTGTCGAGACCGCGATTGCCGGCGATGGCCTGGATCTGCCGTGTGCGCGCCGTTGCCTCCTCGGGCAGCGACTCCAGATGAAGCGTGGCAAGGGTGAGGTCCTGGCCGTCGATGGCGATGCGGGCGCTGAGCAGGGCGCGACCGGTGGGGCTGGGCAGCTTCAGGTAATGGGCACGGGTGATGGGATGGCGGGAGAGGATCAGCAACCCCCCGGGTGGCTCCGCTCCCGCGCTCGGGGTGGCCTGAAAGGTCGCGTGGTAAGTCCGCCAATGGGGATCGGTGCTGAGCAGGCGCAGAAAGGGGCTGGTGACCTCCTGGAAGGCAACCAGGTCCGCCCCCAGCCGCTGACTGGCGGCCAACAACTCCCGTGCCCGGCGGACCCCCGGCGTCTCCCACCATCCCAGGGCCTCCACCCACTCCTCCCAAAAGGCCGGGGCCAGGACATTCCAAGTCAGAACGCGCAGGGAGCCTGTGGGTCCGCCCTCAGGCAGGGGACCACCGGCATGGCGGAGGGAATCGGCGCGTCCCCCGGCACCCATCCCGGACCCGTACCCCGCCACCGGAAGTGGGAACACGCCAGGCCGGGCGGCGGCCAGGGGCAGGCTGACCTGGGCGGCCGTGGCCGGGGCGATGGCCATGCTCCCGTCCCCGCGCTCGCCCCAGGCATTGAGGTCCCCCGCGGCCGCCATCGCGGCCACCGCGCTCAGCCCCAGTGCCTGGGCGCGTTTCCGGAAGGTGGCCAGGAGGTCACGGCGGCGGGCGGCGGGCGCCGGGGCGGCGCGGCCGGGCTGACAGGTCAGCGTCCTTCCGCTCCTCTCCCGCCCGGGGTCCCCCGCTTCTGATGGTGCCCTGGCCTGGGCTTGCGCCGCACCCTGGCCAGGCCCGTTCATGACTGAACCCCGAATGCCGCTGCAAAGGCTCCGTACGTCTTTCGTCCGGGCGAGCCATCGGCCACCGCGAACACCACCTCGGCGAAGGCCCCGGCCTGCTCCTCCAGGGCGGTCTGGAAGAGGGTGGCGATGCGCGCCGGGTCGTTGCCATAGGTCCCGCAGCCCCAGGCGCCCAGGACCAGCGCCGGGTAGTCGTAGGCGCGGGCGATGGCCAGTACCCGGCGGATGCGGCTTTCCATCAGCCGGGCCGAAGGCTCCCGGCCCAGGCGTGGGGCGTAGGGGGCGGCAGCGGTGATGAAACTCAGCGGCCAGGGTTGGTCCAGGGGCTGGCCGGCGTCATCGCGAAACACCGGCACGTCCGGGGAGAGGATGGCCCAGTCGGTGGAATCCGGCTGGGGCCGGGCCTGATGGGTGGCGTACAGGGCGTCCCCCTGCAGGGTGGCGTAAAGGGCGCTGGCCCGGCACAGGGTGGATTCCTGGCCGCGGTTGCCGAGGAGGAAACCGCCACCTGGCTCAATCCCGTTGCCGAACACCAGGACCAGGACGCGTGGGTGGCGCGCGCTCAGACGCCGGGCCGCGACCAGGGTGCTTTCGCGGGTCACCTGGACCCGGGTAAGGCCCTGGGCACGAGGTCCCGGCGCGGGCAGGGGCGCATCCGGGGGCAGACTGCGCTTGGCGGCGATGGCCTGCTCGACGGCGTCCTGCCAGTCCACCGGCTGGCCGGCGGCGTTGGCATAGGTCCCGCTCATGAGCGCGGCCATCGTCGCCTTGGCGAGCGCGGCGCACTGGTCGCGGGACAGCCTGGGCACGGGTTGGCCGGCCATGATTGGGTCCAGGTGGTCCCGGGGCGGCAGACAATGCAACTGGTCCGGACGGGTCTGGCGCTCGGTCAGTTCCTCCCGCCGCGCCCGGCCACCGTCGAGCCGGCGGCCCTTCAGGGCACTGGCGGATTGGTAAATGCGCTGCTTGATGTCCCGCGGGCTCAGGCGGACGCGGTGGTTCTCGACCTCGGTCTCCAGGCTCGCCGCCAGGGCGCGGACTTCGGTATCCTCACCGCCGTAGTGGCGCAGTTCCGCGGCCGCGTGCCGCAGCCGTTCCCGGGCGCCAGCCAGGTCGCCGTCACGGTTGCGGGCCGCCGCCTCCCGCCGTGCCTGGTGGGCCAGGAGGGCCGCCACCTGTCGTTCCACCGCGACCTCCCGGGGCTGGGCCTTGCGCCGGGCGCTGTCAACCCAGGTCCAGCGGCACACGTCAGCGGCCAGGGGCTGGTCACCCTCACTGACCTGAATCTGGAGCGGGCAGTCGCTGTCCTGGGGGCCGGCCGGGAAGCGGACCTCGACCAGCAGATCGAGAACCTGCTCGCTCACCAGATCGCCGGGGAGGAGGGTCAGGGACCGCGGACCCGGTTGGGTTCGCCAGGTGCCCAGGGCCCGGACCTGCAGGTCGGCCTGCCAGGTCAGATGCACCCGGACGTCGGCGTACACCACCTCCAGGGCATCCCCGAGTTCCCGGCCGAGGGCGGTCTGGATCCCCTCGGCCCCGGCGATGTCGTGACAGGCCCCGCCTCCGGCGTCCGCCAGTTGGCCGAGGAGTTCCTCGTGGTAGTCGTCGCCCACGCCGAAGGTGCTGGTGCGAACGCCAAGCTGGAGCAGATGGGCGGCATGGTCGGCCAGGGTGGCGGGGGCGGTGATGCCGACGTTGGCCTGGCCGTCGGTCAGCACCAGGCAGCGGCGCAGCCGCTCAGCGCCGCCATTGCGGCCGATGAGGCCGCAGGCGGTGAGCCAGGCCTCGCCGAGGTTGGTCTGCCCCCGGGGCCGCAGGGCGGCCAAGGCCGCGGCCGCCTGCTGGCGGGCGGCCGGGATGGCCGGCGCCAACGGCAGGGGGGTGGTGATCTGGTGGTCGAAAGCCACCAGGGCCACCCGGTCCCGGGCACTCAGACGCTCCATGGCCGCCAGGGCTGCCTCCCTGGCGCGCTGCCACTTGCCTCCGCCCATGGAGCCGGAGCGATCGAGGACCAGGGCCAGGTCCAGGGGGACGCGTTCGCGGCGGCCGCGGGGAGCCGTCAGGCGCAGGTGGAGATAGCGCCGGCTGTGACCGGCGGCGCGAATCAGGCGGCGGTCGGTGGCCAGATCCAGGCGGATGCCCGCCGGGGTGACGAGGGGTTCCGGGCGGGAGGTACCCGCAGGCGACGGTGCTGCTGCCTCATCCCCAGCGCCGGCCGGTTCGTCTTCATCCCAGCCGCCCCCTTCAGGACCGAAGAAGTCGTCCGCCTCATCCCCGGGCACCTCCTCGCCCGCCGCGCCCAGGCGGAAGGCACAGAGGTGGATGAGCTGACCCTTCTTGACCAGGGCCCCGCCGGTCACCTGGGGACCGTGCAGGCGCCAGTCCTCGCCCTCCCCCACCGCCGGGAAACGCTCGGTGGCTGCCTGGGCAATGGCGTGCAGCCAGGCCCCGGGGTCCGCCGGGGTGGCCGGGGCGGTCGCGTCCGCCCGGTCCAGGGCATCGAGGGCGTGGCTCTCCACCAGCTTGGGCAGGGCGGCGGCGAGGGTGGCGGGGCTGTCGAACAGGTCCAGGCCCACCACCCGGCCGTTGAGGGCGAACAGGGCACCGCACTGGTGGGGTTGAGGGGCAAAGGCGCCCTGGAAATCGTCCAGGCGCTCACGCTGGCCGTCGTACAGGGCGGCGGCGGCGCTGGTTGCGGAGTGGATGCCGAAACGCCTGGACTTGGCGGCGATGTCGGCCCAGACGCGGCCCTGGTCGCTCTCGCGGGTGCCGTGGCGGCGCAGGGAATCGCTGACGTCCCGCGCCTTACGGGCGCGGCCGGCGGCGAAGTGGGCGCGGCGGGCGCCCGCGAACTCGGCGGATTGCGCATCCCAGCGCCCGGCCTCGACGCAGGAGACGGGGATGACAATGGTCTTATGGGCCGGGGCCAGGACGCTGAGGTTGAGGATGCGGTTCTGCTTGGCGCCGATCAGTTCCTCCCCATCCAGCAACAGCACGGGCAGGTCGCCATCATTAATGAAGCGGAGCTGCGGCACGCTGCCGCCCTCGCTGATCTCAGTGACGCGGGCGCAACCCAGGGCCAGGGCCTGGTCGAGGAGCTGGTAACCAGGCTGGGCCGGACCCTCGGCCAGCAAGGGCAGGAGGGTCAGGTTGCGGTACTGCTGGGGGTGGCCCAGGGTGACTTGGGACAGGCAGGTGGCGATGAGGGTCATGGGCCGGCTCCTGCGTGATGGTTGTCGTTGTTATGGATGGCGCCGTGGGCGGGCGCGGGGTTCATCCGCCGCCCGCGGCCGGATGATCGTCACCGGTCCTTACACCCCCGGTCCGGGCGTAATGTTTTCCCGTCGCCGGTCCGCGGCCGGCGGTCAGGGTGTCCGCTCGCCGGGCGCGCCGCAGTCGCCCCCGAAAAGGCGCTGGGCCTGGTCGAGCAGTTCGTCAAGGCGACGCTGGTCGGGGCGGGCCAGGGGGCGGCGGACGTGCAGTTCGATATCGGGGTGCAGCGCGATGCGCTCCCAATGGCTGCGCGTGGGCTTGCGGGGATCGGCGGCGGCGGGTAGGGCCACGGGGGCGGGAGCCCCGGGGGCCGCGGCTACCACAGCCGGCTTCTGGCTGCCCGCGGGTCCGGACAGGGACTCCGGCCCGGCGTCTGTCAGCCCCTGGTCAGGGGACTGGCGCTTGGCCAGGACCTGGCGCACGTAGTCATAGGCGTTGAGCGCCGGCGGTTCGGCGCCCGCCACCGCGCCGGCCAAGGCCCGGACCACGCCGGCATCGTCCAGGGCCTGCAACTGCTTGCGGATCTCGGCCAGGGGCAGGTGGGCATCCTGCAGACGACGAATGAGGGTGAGCCGGTCGCGGTGGCCGGACCCGTAGGTTGCCGCCGGACCGCGGCCTGCCGGCGGTGGCAACAGGTCCTGCGCCAGGTAGTAGCGGATGGTGCGGACGCTGATGCCGGTCTCCCGACTCAGGGTGTTGATGTCGCGGGCTTCGTTCATGAGGAATAATTAAAACAGTAATACTGTTTACTGTCAAGATACAGCAAGGTCTTGCCCTCCGCGCCGATACCCGCTTTTCCCGCCTAAACTCACGGTGTACCGGGTTGTGCACGACGCCCATGGCCCCTTCTCCGCCAGGGGCAAGCCGACAATACTCAGCCCTGCTTGCAGTCTGCACCGGGCCACGCGCGCAGCGCCGGACGTCCCCGCAGGGGCCATGGACCGGCGCATTTCACCCGCCTGCGCCGCGTCGCGGGCAGCTGATCACGTTCCGGCGCAACGTGCTCTTCCCGGCCACCCGCGCTAAACTCACCCCCAGTGACCCTGATCAGCCCGCATGAATCGCCGCCCCCATTCCCCCAAGCTGCGCCACCCGACCAATGTCCGCCCCCTCCTCCGCACCCGCCACGGCCGCTCATTCCCGCACCGCCCCGCCCGTCATTGATCACCGCCTCCTGGCAGCGATAGAGGGTGGCAACTGCGTGGCCTTCGTCGGGGCCGGTTTCTCCGCCGCGGCCGGGTATCCCCATTGGAAACAGCTGATCGTCCGCCTGGCCGAGGAAGGTTCCGCGGGTCAGCATCCCGAGGTCTTCGACCTGGTCTGCACCCTCATCAAGTCCGACCCCGCGGCCCGCGATCTGGAGATGGCGGCCCAGCTGCTCTACGACGCCCTGGGGGAGAAGACCTTTTGCCAGCGGCTGGGCCGGATGCTGTCCACCACCGAGCTGTCCCCGGCGATGGCACAGCGGCTCAAATACGTGCGCGGCATCCCCTTCCGGGCTATCGTCACCACCAATTTCGACCCCCTCCTGCCTGGCCTGCCGCCGTCCGCGGCGGCCTACCGTCTTCTGCTGCGCCCGCGCCAGCCCGCCTCCCCCTGGCGGGAGGCCATCACCCGGGTTGCCCTGGGGCAGGCGGGGATGTCCGACCCCAGCACCCAAGGCGACAGCCTCATCGTCCAGTTGCATGGCCATGCCGACGATGCCCGATCCCTGGTCCTGACCCGCTCCCAGTATCGCCACCGACTCTACGGGGACCCGGCTTACCTGACGGCCTTGCGCTCCCTGTTGGCCACATCCACGGTGCTATTTCTCGGTTATTCCCTGTCCGACGCCTACCTGAACGAACTGCGGGCGGAGCTGGTGGAAGCCTTTTCCGGCGGGGATGCTTCCGCCGACCCCTTGGCCTGGGCCGTGATCGAGGGCGTCACCCCGGTTGCCTGCCGCTATTACGCGACCCATGAGGGTCTGGGTGTCGTGCCCTACCAGGCCGGCGACGGCGGCAAGGATCATGGCGCCTTTGACGCCATCCTGCGCACGCTCTACGCGCAGACCAATCCCGTCCATCGTCTGGGCATGCTCCTGCAAGGCAAGCGGGTCCTGTGGTTCGATCCCCAGCCGGCCAACACTGACCTGGGAAAGGCCCTGATGCAGGCCGCCGCGCGGGAAAGCGGCGACGCGCGTGCCGACTTAAGTCAGAAGCTGGTCGAGGCGACCACCCTGGAGGAAGCCTGGTCACAGCTCGTTGGCGGCACCCCCTTCGATCTGGTGATCTCGCACTGGGGCCATGGGCTTTTCCAGGGTGAGCCCAATGGTGTCGAACTCCTGCGCCGGGTGTCCGCACGGCGCGCGGCCGGCCAGTCTGTGGCGCCGGTAATCATCTTCGCCAGTGGCTCCCATTACGCGGCCAATCGGCGCTCGGCGCTTAACCTGGGCGCGGTGGATTTCGTTTACCGGTGGGAAGACCTGATGGCCAGGATCGAGGCGACCCTGGCCTGATCCCGGGCGCGTTTCCCGCCCAATCCTGACAGCAGGTTGACGAGTGGCCCGCCAGTATCACCGGCCCTTACTCAGCCACGAGGCCAGCACCGGTTGACGGGTACGCCGGAAAAGGCCCACCAGCTCCTGAGACCGCATCCCTCCGACCGCTTGCGCAGTTGGCGGTTAAGTCGTAACGTCAACCGGGTACAAGAAGAAAGTCCAAAACTGATAGAACCGATTCTGTCCGCGCACCCCCACCCCGAGATACGCGCCATGACCATTCACCATTTTGATGATGACAATTGGCCCCCGGATGATCCGACCGATGAAGAGCTGGAAGCCCTGATTCATGATCTGGAAGAGGAACCAGACTTACCGGAAGAACTAGAAGAACTGCCTTTTGCCGATGTTGAGGTCAATGATGAGGAAAGAAATCTGCAAGCCGCATGACATCAGCACAGAAATAGGCCAAGAAAAACCCCGCCGTTCACACTTCAAGGCCCTGTTGCACGCCAAAGCTTACATAACCTGATTGATTTTTTTAAGAAACCCATCAAAAGAAAGAAATGTTCGGCGTGTGAAAAAAAACTTTACAACACGAAATTAAAACCTAAAATAATTGTTGCGCTTCATCAACTCCGTTTAGGAATCATCTATGCCCTCGCTTGAAGAACTCAACGCC
>JADHED010001749.1_pt1 | contig 17228 bp, 6 predicted proteins | sample 8952041 | NCBI WGS metagenome assembly JADHED01 (sample SAMN16124423, study PRJNA663239) | bioreactor sludge metagenome | isolation source: sludge (control) | place: India:Bengaluru | collected 2018-09-08
GGGCAAGATTATCCTTATCCACAGGACGAGACGTTGCTTCTCTATCCGCTCCCCCTTGGACACATACCGTTGAACCACTCAATTCTGATTGCGCGCGTTTCAAAAAAGATCTGTCTCTTTCACCTTCAGATATTTCATCTGAGATTGCATCACACCCAGCAGCAATTATTTCTGCCAATGCGGTTTTCCCAGATCCTCTGGCTCCAATAATAACAACAAGTCCAGAATTTAATTTGATGTTTGGTGTCATGCACCACTTTGTATTCAGTATATTTATCTGTTGAATAACTTGTGATGGAGTCGCGCCCAAAGGGAAATGCGAACCTATAAATGCCCTGCCTTCTGGGTCAATACAAGCTTGCTTAAGACTATCAAAGGCTGCCAAGCCATTGATCCATGTATAACGATCACCTACAGGAACGCCAACATCTTCATGCTTATGCGCGTCTGATCCATGCATACAGGGCTTTAGGCAACGGAATCTTTCTTTTATTTGTTGAGGAGTAAGGCTCCTTTTTCCAAGCCAAAATTCTCTCTGGCTTTCGCTGCTTGCAAAAATAATGTCAGCTATTTTTTCAATCTCTTCTCTCAGGGTTTTGTCCGCAGCATCTCTCACTCCTGAGCTTCCATCAGATCCACCAGCTACAGCTATTAAAATATTAGATTTTGCCCAAACACTAGCACGGAACTCATCCAAAAGCTGCTCACGAGAAACCTTGAATTGTACCGATCCAATTTCTAGAGCCTTATGGTCTTCTGATATCTTGGGATCTGTCTTCTTTCCCAAGCGTATAAGATCATCTCTTGTACACGAAAAATTATCACCATGAGCTTCAAATCTCAATCGAGCGAGAAACCTTTTAAGCTCCGCAAGGTGATTGGGATCATCGGGACTAACAAGAAGATGAATATTGACCCATGCTCCTTTAATTGTACCTGTATTAAGCCGCATCTCAATATTCGGAAAGATCAGGTCACATTCTAATAGTCTTCCATTCTTCTTTGACTCAATAACAGCTTCATAAACTTCTGTATTGTAGTAATCAGTAACACCAATGGCCTTCATTACAGGCGTTGCTTGTTCTAATGCACTAATATATTTATCAAAAGAATCTGATCCTTTGAATTGATCATTGAGAACTGTACCTGGACCATGAATATGTGGTTCCCAACGTTGCCACCTTGATCCAGCAGGTAAAATGCTTATACTTTGAGAAGGTTCTTCAAAGATGTCATCATCTTCTATAAACGGCTGAAATTTTTTAAAGGCTGATTTACTTGAATCATGCATAATTTTTCACTTTGATTTACTAGTTTCAAATATATAATGTCTTCCAAAAATATAATAATAAATTTTATTTACCGATTGAACAAGCACACAATAGAATAAAAAATAAAATACAGATTGTTGCCGTTACATCACATTGATTTACAATAGGATAACCGAATCAGATGTTAGCTATTACAAGGCTCCAAAATTGCATAAAGGATGGTCACTTTTGCAATCATCGTTGATTCACCAATTCGGTTGTTTATTATGCTTTGATTGACCAAACAACAAACTTAGTTTCTGTATTAATTAATGTATATTTAAAAATAATTAGAACTCGTCATACATTTCATTAATTTCAATCAGCGAAAGCTAAGGAGAGACCTATCAGAATCAATTAATATTCCTTTGCTAGATCGAATATCAACTGCCAGACAAGTAACCCTTCCTTTTTTCGGACTGAATTAATTTAATGCAATAATACTAATCTCGAGTAACATTAAGTAAGGACTTTTCTGTTGATGCTGCATGTAGAACACAGTTATTGATTGAGAATCAGATTTTAGATCAACTTGTAATTGCGAAGGGCGATTTTATTCATTTATAATAGTGGCAATGTTCTAATTTTTATTAGATTTATTTTTTAGTTCTTCGTATTTATATTTCCAAAAACCAATGTGGTGTGTATATCCTAATTTATTAAGTCGTCGGTGGGCATATATTTTTTCATTTTCTGTTAGATCAAAGTCATTATGCACCAAGTATTCTATATACTTGAACAAAACAGAAACCAACTTATGTTCTTTTGCAATTGCATTTCTTACATAGCTTTCAAAAATTAAAAGTCTTTCTAATTCTTGGGTAAGTTCAATCAGTTCTAATCCATCGGCTTCTGGTGGCCTTTTGAGTTCTCGAATAACGCCTTCATTATCAATGGTCACTATATCCTTAGGATTAATTACCTTACGATGTCTTTTTATTCCTTCTAAGGACCAGTCTCTATCTATATAAGAAATGCCATGCTCTAGCCAAAGGCCTGCATTGTCTAAAACCAAACCATAGTCTTTACCTTGATAAGGACGCATACATCTGCCAACTTGTTGTAAATAAAGAGCCAAAGACTTTGTAGGTCTGGCCAATTGTACAGCATCGCAATCAGGTACATCAAAGCCTTCGGAAACTATATCTACATTTGAAAGTATTTTAATCTCACCACTTCTAAATTTTTCTAAGTTTTCTTTTCTTTCGGTCTTTGGAGTTTTGGCGTCAATGTGTGCTGCTGATATTCCAGCTTGATTGTACCTTTGTACGATCTCCTTGCTGTGTTCGATATCAACAGCGAAGACAATAGTTTTTTTACCTATAGCTTTTGTAAGGTAACTATTTACTAAGCCAGCCATAAGGCTATTATCAAGCATTACATTTTTGAGCATTTGGAGATCATAATCGCGCCTGACTTGTTTTACTTTGGTAAGATTGGGAATTCCACAAACCAAATGTTTGATTTGGGATAAATAACCTTCTTTAATAAAATAACTTAGTTTTTCTGAAGGTATCAGTATATCAAATAAATCAGAAAAACCTTCACCATTAAGTCTAATCGGTGTGGCAGTAACACCTAAAAAACGCGCTGCAGGATAAATATCCCAAAGTGATCTGTATGTGTCAGCTTTTGAATGATGGCATTCATCAATTATAACAATATCTGCTTGAGGGTATTCTCGACGATTTAGCGTTTGGATAGTTGCAATTTGGATGTCTTTATCAGGCTCAGGTTTGATGTTGGCGGTGATGATTCCTGCATTTACATCAAATGAAGATAATCTTTCTTTAATTTGATCTACTAGTTCAGTTCGATGTACAACTAATAGAACTTTTTTATTTTTGAATTGGGCTTTTCGTACTATTTCGGAAAAAACAGTTGTTTTGCCTGTACCGGTTGGCATTTGAAACAGCACGTTTTTTAGATTTAGCTTTGTAGGATCCCACGCATTGAAGATGTTGTTTATTCCTAAAATTTGATAAGGGCGAAGTTTGATCATCAATAAATCTAGTTACTTACTATTAAATAAAATTAAGAAACATGAAAATAGGGGAAGCCAGATTGTTGCCTTCCAAGAAAACATCCTATAAGTTAAAAAATAAAATTATCCATTGAATATCTATTCCTCCACCAACACCACTTTTCCAACGGCAGAAGTGCTGCCGTTCAAGTGAACTTTATAATGATAAACTCCACATGCTAAACCATTAGTTCGGATCAGCAGTGATGTAAAAGTTCCGTAGAGTTTCTTTCGAATCACTTCTTTCCCGTAGGCATCATAGAGCATGAATTCACCATTTTTGTTGGTTGGGAAATTATAAGTAATAGTAAATTGACTGCTGGCGGGATTTGGAAAAACTTTTACTTGAAGCGATTTTGATTCAGATTCCTGCAAACTAGTAAGTGTATCACACGAGCTTCCAATTAATCTTCCAAGTTGGTAGTTTGGATATGTGGGTACAGTCATATTTCTCGATGCAAGATAAAAGCTATTTTGAACCACATTGCAACTTACTCCCATACTGTCTGGGAGATCAATATAATGCAAAATATGATTTCCATTCCATGTCCCGACATATATTTTACCATCAGGAGCCAATTGACAATTCCAGAATGTTGTTGGCAAAGGCATGTTGGCTGGTATCCAAGAAGCCACCAACAGTACACTACTGTCAATATTGGATGCCCATAAATCGTATTGATAAATATTTAACTGAGTGTTTGCATACAAAAACCTGTTATTAGGAGAAAATGCAATACCTGTTCTGTAAACTGAATCTGGGAAAAACAGCGATTGATGATTAGTAAGATCGCCAGAACAGCGATCAAAATCGTACAAATTGAGTTCATGGTCTGTGAACAAGGCATACTTGGACCCATCTGGTGAAAACGCTGCCTGACCTGCCACATCGTCAGTGATAATTGTTCCGATGTTTTGATTGAATACCTGAATGGTATCAGAAGTCACTAAAATTTTATAAAACAAATCAGAATAGTAGCGGTGCACCAAAATCCACCAGTCGCGCCCGTTAGCATGTTTGGTGGCAACCATATGACCATAGATAAGCGTGTCATTTATTATTGTTATATTTTTTTCATTGGAGTTTATACCTCCTAAACCTTGATCCAAGGTCATATCAACCACACTGTAAGAAAGATGAGTTGGTTGCCATTGATAAATAGCCCCATCATAAAACCGTTCTGCTGAACAATGAAAGATAATATTTTTTGATGGTTCTTCAGGGTAAGTTAAAATTTCAACAGATTGAGGGACATTCAACCCGTACCAATGAACACTGGTAGCATAACCTGGATTATAATTTTGACTATTCGATAAGGTATCGTGGTTTGCATTGGCGAAATAAATCCCATTGGTATAAAACAGTAAATCTCCAGCGGAATCATTAATCATTGTATTGATAGAATAAAAACCCATTTCCCTGAAAACAGAAAACGTGTCTGCTGAACCACTTGAAAAATCGATACCTCCCTTTGGATAGATTAGATTTAAAACATGTCCAGTCATCCAGGTGTTCTGGATTTGAGCAACCGCAAATGAGGAATTTAACAGAAATATTATCATGAAGGTTTTTCGCATAAAGAAATTTATTAACCTCGGAATCCACTTGATTCCGAGGTGTTTTATTATTTTATAATTACGAATTTCTCATTGAATAATTTACCAGAAGCAACTTTTACTCTAATTAGATATATACCCGGTGCGTAAGAAAATAAAGGAATGGTGATTTGTCCGCTTTTATTATCATTTGTGGAATTATATATTACTTGTCCTAAATGGTTGAATATTTCGATACTCTCAATGATATCTTTTCCAGTCTTTATATGAAGTTCATTTCGTGCTGGAACTGGATAAAGTAATAATTGATCTAAAGGCTGTTGAATTCCATTAATCATTCTAGACTCTTCGGCACACAATTCAGAATCATTAAAATAGTATTTATTACCCTGCATGGATAGAATTGCTCGTGCATGATAGACTGCTGGGCCATCCACATACGGACACCTGTTGGCAATATTTATAACAAGTTCATATTCCTCATTACTTAGTTGATAGTTATAATTACTAACCAAAATGAAGTAAATGGTATTAATATATTGCAAGTACGATTCAAAGTCCTCTGATGTCGTAATTCCATCATTTAAAGTAATTGCACCATCGAGCATTGTGTGAACGGTGGTGCTATCTGAAAAGTAGGTGCTGTCTGTTGTTAAATTAATTAATTCGGATGTGCTGTAAAACTCCATCAAGTTAGTAGTAGAAACAGAATCAATAAAATCATCAAAATGTAATAAAGTAGCGGTCGAAGTATCGCGAGCCAGTTGATCAAAAAGTGAATATTTTAGTTTCCATCTCATTAATTCCTCATTCGAATCAAACACCATACTGTCACCTGCTATTTTATCTGCAAAATCCATATCAATCAAATCAGGGAAAACAACAAAACTACAACTTGGACAAGAATATGGTGTAAAGCCGGGAATAGACGTATTGAATGAGGTGGTACCAACACTTCCATTATTAATATTACCTGTTGGTTCATAAGGATCGGTGTCCCCAATCCAAAAGGTGTTTTGTGCAGCATCAGAATCAAAACTCGCAAGTGCTGCTGTATTAAAATTATATGAACCGTCACCGAAATATTTATTGCCAGGATATGAAGTGAGATCTCCAAAATCATTTTGAGGTCCAATCACACCTAAATCGGCTAATACTATGCCAAAATCATTGTAATTCAAGGTATTTGCCCGAATCCTCGAATCAGGACAGGTATTGCGAAATTCAATGCTACGCTGGGTATTATTTACTAAATTACATTCAACAGCAGTTCTGGGAGATTCAACTACAGAAATAGCATGTTTAAAGTCCATATTTGCAAAATCATCACCTATAACATCGTTATCACATAATATATTCTGATTCCCGTTTACCACCTCAATTCCAAAAACTGATTCTGTAAGCGAGGAATGATTCATAAAAATTTCATTTCCTGAAATTCTTGCCCTTTGAATGTTTTCAATCAGAATACCATGCGTACCTAATGTATTAATAGGTTCATTATTTAATATTCTCAAATTTCCCTGACTGTTTCTGAATGATCGAACTGGTTCAAGTACCCTGATACCTATTGCAACCTCATTTGACGGTGGTGAAATAACTGACAATTCATTTCCTTCAATGAGAACACTTGTCTTTCCTATTTCCTGCATTTCAATGCCAATTTGAGTATTGTTGATTGTATTATTATTAATATCAACATATGTGAATTGATTTGGACGTCTTCCTAAAATACCCACATTTACATCTGTCATTTCATTACCGAAAGCTTCAAACCCTTCGTAATATACTGCAATTCCTCCATCACTATCTGTAAAATTATTATTATCAAAGATAATCATTCCGCCAATAACACGCAAGGAGGCTTCAAAAGGCAATAATATTGGGTCAAATCCCTCAAAACGAGCTGCAATACCAGTTTTTAATAAAGCGGGATTGGTATTTTCACTAAAATCATCAAACGTGTTTCCTACCAAAGTAATCTGGTCGCAGAATCTTCCAAAAACACCATTATCGGCTCCTGCAAAAACATTAGGATCTAATGAAACATCTCCAATTTCAAAGTTACTAACATCTTCAAGATGAATATGATAGCGACTTCTCTGAGAAGTACGAGGTGCTTTAAGGGAATACCCCTGAACCGAGCCATCCAGACATCCAAAAGTTGTATGCAAAATAGAAGAACTAGAAAAATCACCATCTGATGCATGAATTCCTATAAAATTCCGCTGAAATACCGCATCGTCAATAATAAACTGGCTTCCAGAATGAGCATCTACCGCTATCTCTGCATCTTCAATTTCACTGCCATCATCAATTGTTAGAATTCCACCATCTTCAATAATAATTCCCTGCCACATGTCTCCGCAAGCATGTAAGATAGAATTACCTGTAATTATTAGATGTCCATTATTTTTGATAGTTATTTTACGAGTATTAGCAATTTGTAAATCAATTCCATCAAAAGTAACGATTGAAACAGTTGTGCCATCACCAACTGAACCATCGAAATTCAAATTACTTAAACCTGAATAAGTTATACTCGCGGGAATTTCTCCGGCAGAACTAATAATATCATCAGCAGGATTGCCGCAACAGCTTTGATTAACATTAACCGTAACATCATCCGTATCAGTACAACCATTTCCATTTGTAACTGTCACTGTAAAAACAGCGGTTGCAATTGGATCCACTGTGTTAGTAGCTGATGTTTCTCCATCGCTCCATAAGTAGGATACTCCCCCAGTAGCAGTTAATGTTGTGCTGCCAAGTAAACAAATATTTTGATCTGTTCCTGCATCAGCCGTTGGAAGGCTTAAAACCGTTGAATTTGCAGAAGCTGAACTGGTACAACCATTCACACTCGTGATAGTTACTGTAAATGTGCCTGTTGAAGTGATGGGAATAGACTGTGTGATCGCCCCTGTATTCCATAAGTAAGAATTTGCTGCTGTGGCTGTAAAAGTTTCTGTTAAACCAGCACAGAAGGAAACATTAGGTGGTGTTATTGAAGCAATTGGCACCGGTAATACTGTTACAGCAACATTACTACTATTTTCACAGCCGGTTCCATCCGAGACAGTTACAGTATAAGTTCCTGAAGCGGTTGCATTAATTGATTGAGAAGTAGCCCCTGTGTTCCACAAGTAATTGGTCATACCCGAGGGAGCACTTAGCGAAACAGATCCTCCGTCACAAAATGATAATGGTCCTGGAGGGGTGATTGATGCAGAAGGCAGACTGTTTACTGTAACAATTACGTCATCAGTATCTGCACAGCCATTTGCATCGGTGACAGTTACGGTATAAGTACCGCTTGCCGTCACAGAAATCGATTCATCGGTTTCGGATGTATTCCATAAATATGTTTCATCGGGAGGAGTTGCAGTCAGAGTAGTGCTTTGACCTGCACAAATGGCAACATCAGTACCCGCATTTGCAGTAGGGGAAGTAAAGGTGCTATTTATTAAGATTGATTCGGTGGCTGTGCAAGAATTATCATCTGTCACAGTTACAGTGTATGTACCAGGAGTAAGTCCACTAATATCTTGGGTGGTAGCAGCTGTGTTCCACAAATATGTGTAAGTAGGTTCCCCGCCACTCACTGAAATATCAATTGCTCCATTATTGTCGCCAGAACAAAGCATTGGAGTAACCGGGGTAACATCAATCACCAGTTGAGCAGCCCCACCAACAATTGCCGGCTGACTTACAATGCATCCATGTTGATCTTTAACTGCTACTTCATATGTCCCCCCAAATAAGTCGGTAAAACTAAAAGTAGAACTATAATTACCATTTATACCGTTAATCGAATAAGAAAGATTACCTGTTCCATCTATTGCAATGATTTCAATTTCCCCATTACCTACACAATCATCTGTATTGTTTGTAACGTTAACAGAAGTGATCAAAATTAGATCAGGATCAATTAAAGTTTCTAAGTCGGTGGCAGTACAACCGTTCGCATCGGTGACAGTAACAGAGTAGGTATTTGCTGCTAAATTATATAGGTAATCATTTGTAAGTGAACCTGAAGACCATGCATAGGAATATGCAGGAACTCCACCAACTACAGCAGTGTTTAACTTCCCATCATCGTCACCATGGCATGAAATAGTTGTTTGTGATAAATGCACTTGCAATTCATCAGGCTCACCCATGGAAACAGTAATTGCAGGCGAAATATTCGTCCCATCGTCAAACACTAAAATATATGTCCCTGCTGCAAAACCGGTAAACACATTGTTAGCTTGAAAGGTAGTCCCGTTGTCAATTGAATATTGTTGGCTACCAGCCATTGCCGGAGAGAAGGTAATTGTGCCATCAGACAACCCATGACAAGAAGGTTCTTGAATAACATACGTAAAAGGAGGATTAGTTGTACAACTTGTATTTAAAACAAGGCCAGAAGGTCTTATTTCATCAGGTGATGCATTGTAACTGACAATAAACTTATCTATTAATAGATTGTCGCTAACATTACTAATTTTCAAGGTATATTGCTGATTGGTAAGGCCACCCAACACAAACTGGGTTCCAACAGAGGCTACGTTGTACCAATTCCAGTTTTCATCCTCATTGCAGCCTAAGTTAGCTGAGTAAACAAGTGAAGAAGTAGCAGTCTCATACAATTCAATTAAACAACCTGCGGGACTGGAATCATCATTTGATCGGGCCCTGATTTGAAAGTAAAAATCATGACTTGCAATTTCTCTTGGTTCAAAATTATATTCATATACAACCCCTGTTCCCCCATCAACAAAGCTAACAAATGAAGTAAAATCATCATCTAAATCAATTCCTGCCAAATCTGTGCTTTTAATACTTCCTGTAGAGGCATTTTCAAATAATTCTGCTTCAATATGAAAATCCTTTGTCCATCTTTCAGGATGCTTATATTCATGCCATTCATCCAATTGGTAAAAAACTGGTGGATTGGAATTTTCAAAATAATAAGTCGAACCTTGTCTTCTAATATTGATTTCAATCGGAATTCCGTCCACATTTATTCCAACATTTTTAGAAAGTGGAGAACTATTTGCACTATTTGAAATTGTTTGTACGGAGCCGGTAATTAAATATTTATCACTACTTGGTAATTTTCTCGCCATAATCAAATCATTTGGAGAATTTCCTTTAATTCGATAAGAATTAACAGGTGTTTGTGCTGTGGGGTCAAGCACTACATCCCCAACAAGTGCATCTCCTGTGGTAAAAAACTCTTCAACTTTACTAAACACAGCTTGCGTGTACGATGGAATAACAGTTTGCCAAACATATCCTTTAGGGTTTGAAAACCAATCTGAGGTAAGGTTAAAATAGGCAGGATTAAAAAAGTCCACGCCCGTCATGCCAATCGCCTTTGTCAACCCTAACCATTGACCAGGTCTGATATTTAATTCTTCTGCTTGTTCATAACCTGGTGTTACAAATGGTGCAAATTTTTTATCTCCAAATTCATTTATTTCTCGATTTCTTACTGTTAACAACCAATCAAATCCATGGAATGCACTAATTCCCTTATGCCAGTTGAAAGGCCGTCGGGGATAAATATCACTTGTCGAATAATAATGATCAACAACTCCATCATTGTATCCGAGCGACTGCGTTTCTCGCATGTGAGCATAATCGTATCGATAATCCTTGTTTGGATGCCCATCAACCGCATAATTTAAAAACATAAATTCGGCATCTAACTTTAAATCACTATCCAATGGAGTTAGAAAGCCAGCTCTATAAGTATTATCTAACTCTTTTTTCTTCAAAGCCAGGTATTCTACCCAAAGATTTATTGAGGTACAACTAGGACAATCTCCAGCCAGACGAGTATCATAAAGAGATGCTGCTGGAACAGAACCATCAAAGATAAAGGGCTCAACAATTTCATTGTTTTCACCAAAAAAATATATATCAATGTCATTTGCTAATTGGCTAAAAGTTCCAGTCCCATCAAATATTTGATCGAGTTTGGTCAACTGGTCATTGTAATCTGAATTATATGTAGAAACAGCATTTGCAGGGTTCCATAATTTATCTGTAGTTATATTACCTTTATAATCAATGAATTCTAATGGTGTACCTAATGGGTACTTTACCAAATAATAATTTTGCTCTGGGGTAAAGGTCTGTTTTCTGATTCCATTTTTGAAACTCGTCCGATAGGAACGGATTGAAATTTTTATATTTTCTGCTTGTGCGTAAAGATTTGCCCAATCTATCCAAGCATCATGAAATCCATCTTCAGTTGTCTCGCCAATTGTTCCAGTATTTTCTGAAATAGAAAAAGTATAGTTCCATTTCCTTGCTAATTCTGCCTGAATAGCAGTGCTATTTGAAATTTGTGCACCTAATGCAACAACTTCACCTCCACTGCGTGGATAACCACGGTAACCTAAATAATCAGATCCGATCCAATGGACATTTGCCCGAAAAGTATGTCCTGATAAATATCGCGGTAATGGAAATCTTGAAAGCTGTTCAATTGGTTCATGGATGGAAGTATATTGCGAACTATAATCAGCTAAAAACGCATCCAGTCTTTCTATGTAAGTAGCATCAAAATAGTTAAAATTGATATAATCTACCCGATCTTCGTATCTAACCGGAGTATTATCTGGGATAAAAGCTAATGGATATTCATTTTCATCAAAGGAACCGTTAAGATTGTTTAAAGTAGCTACAATTGGAGTAGTGCTTGTCGCTGCGAAGTTGTAATGGTTTGCTAAACTTGAATGTGCTAGTATACTTTGATCACATAGTACTTTGGTATAGTATAGAGCGATTTGATCCAATGCTCCTGTAAACTGAATATACGGACTACTTCTCTTTATGTATAAGGTTTCATTAGCAGTTTCCGATAGCTTTAATTTATAATCACCTATTGGTGTGGTGATTTGAAATGGTTCCAAAAGCTCCCCATCAATCCATATTTGTAGAATAAAATTATTTGTAGAAGCTTGCCCATCTGTTTTATGTACAAATACTATATGATGCCATTGCTGATCCGTATAATACTCAATACTTCTTTTGCCAGTACCTGTCAGTGGTACGTTTAAAGTAATACTTTTATCTGCTGATGAAAGTGATTTATAAACGCATTCAAATTTTAAATTTTCGTAAGAAATAGTTGCACTAATTAAACTAGCTTGAGATTGAAAAAATTCACAATTCGATTGATTTATAAAATTTTCATCCAATTTGAAATTCATTTCTAAAGCAAAATATTGATCTGCTGGATCCACAATCATTGCACTTGGAATAAATAAATCAGCTCCATCTGCTTCTGACTGAAAATAACTACCTGAAGATGGTACACCCCCAGAACCAATGTTCCCGATTACTGCACTTGGACCACCGAATGCAATTCCTGGAAATGTATTTGTTGGATTGGATGGATCTGATTGATTAAATGGAGATGTTGCATAATCAAATGAATAATATCTATCTGGATATAAAGTTACGGAGGCGCAAGGAGCTATATTTAGAGGTGTGAAACTAAAGGTAAACTTTCCAAAAGCCGATTGTAAACTATCAGTTTCTAATGTCCCATTTGCATAAGTTCCTGAAATGTTTGAACCGCCAACATTTATCCACTTTGTTCCATTCCAACGAGTAATTCTAACCCTTGTTGAGTCGGCAATTCCCCGTAATTCGTTCCATGATGTAGTAATTTTAACATTAGAATTACCAGTAACTCTTTGTACGTCCCAATACCCTGTTCCATTTATGATAGACAATGTAGTGTCTCTGCTCGTACGATTTTGATTTTCTCCTTGATCAGAATAATATACTTGAAAAGCATGTGTTGAATTGGACGGTGCGGATATACCCAATTTATTATAAATCTCATTATCTCCCACCGGGAAAATAAAGGCTGTATTTCCTATTTTCTTGATCGGTCCGTTGACAAAACTCGAATTCGAAGCTCCATTAGCAACTGAACCTGCTTTCATCGTTAAAAGATTAGTTGATGTAGTTATCAGATTTTTACTCACAAAAAACAACGTATCATCCACACTCAATGTAGTATTTGCAGTTACTTGATTGGCACTTTTATTAATAGCTAACTTTTTAAATGAAAAATTATAACTTCCATTTAATGTTTGAGCGTTCCCACCAGAAAAAGTTACCTTACCACTTGCAGTATTAAACACCACTTTGTTGCTGTTTATAGTAATGTTTCCAGCAAATAGATTATCACCGGAATATGCAATTTGCACATCTTGTCCCCCTGTTGAATTAAAGGTTGCATTACCATTATAAATATCTGGAGTGGTGGTTGCCCATCTCAATCGTCCAGAACTTCCAGCATTATCTAATGTAAGTGTATGGAAAGTATTGCCTCCATCACTTTGGTGGTTCCCACTGGAACCGTTTCTTGTTAAGGTAGCCGAGCCATTAAAAGTGCTGTTTTTTAGGAGAATTCCCGGTGCTGTAACAGTTAAATTTCCATTGAATGTCGCTGAAATCATATTAATTACTGCAGAACTGGTTAATGTAATTGTTTGAGCGGTGCTTCCAATTTGTGTGAAATTTTTTAAGGTCAAAAAATCAGATGTAAAGCCCGAGGTTCCAATGGAAATTGTTTTGCCACTTGCCAGGGTTGCACTGCCACCACCATTGCAAAAACTTATACCACCCGTTGAAGTGCTATTTAGAATGACGTTGCCATTAAATTGCGTTGCTCCACTTGAAGCGATGTGTATTTCTCGATTGCTTGTGTTGGTGAAGATAACATTGCCGTTGAAGGTATCTCCTGTTGAATTTGCTAATGTAAAATAGGTAAGTGTTCCAGTATGAGTAATTGTAACATCGTCATTAAAGGTACATCCACCGCTACCAGTACCGGTAGCCGCTCCTTGATCGGTAAAATCAGCAGTTTCATTGAATGTACTACCTGATAAACGAATGTAACCGCACACAGCATCAACAGGGCAATCCATCAAAGTGCCGTTGAAGCTTGCCAGATTTCCCCTGGCAAAAAAAGTTCCATTTGTTACCGTTCCTGATGTCATAGTTGCCGTGCCATAGATCGTTAAGGAATATCCATTAAGATCAATGGTTTTAGTGGATAAAGTTAAGTTACTAACCTTGCGATTTTGATCCAGTACAGGGCTGTAGGTTCCTGAGCTAATCGTCACGTTATCAGCCGAATCTGGCACTGTGCCTGAAGACCAATTACTGCCTGTATTCCAAGCGTTACTCGTCGATCCAACCCATGTTATATTAGCAGTTTGCCCATCTGTAATGGCAAACAGAAGGCTTATTATTGTGAGGATATATTTAATTTTCATGATGATTTATTTTAAGATTTTTTTATTGGATAAGATTTTATTAAAAATCATTTTCATGTTGATTGTGAATGACAATTTTAATACTACTAATTGGAAATTATTTCATACCAATCACCCCACACTCCTGAGGTGTTTTTTAATCTCACTTTAGAGTTGTATACATTCTGAACTGTAATAGTTCCTATACCTAAATAGGTAATCATTCCATCTCTATTAAAAGAGAGGCCGGAAGGAAGGCCTGAAGTTTGATCAAATGTATAAGTGTGAGCAAACACATCACTTAAATTGGCTTTGGTTCCAATGATTAATTCGATTTCTGATATATTAGTAGAATCTGGAATAACAAGACTAAAAATTCCTGTGTTATTACTTATGAATAAATTTGCATCTAAAGGCGTCTGTGCTTTCCCTTCTAAGGAAAGAAAAGTAAAAAGTACTATCAATATCAGATTGAAAGTTGTTCTAGCAAAGTTACGTTTACGCGTAGCACAAGCCATGTTCATATCGGACGGAATGCATAATTTTTCCATGATGAGAAAATTTAAGAGTGATATTTAATTTTTAAGAGTCAAATTTAAATCGTTTAAATAAGGAACACTTATTAGTTTTGTGTGTTTTAATAAATGAATCCTAAACGCCATTCTTCAAGGATTCCGGGCAGATTCCTGTCAAGTTCATTTTTCTTCAAGGAGCATAGATCATATTCAGTGAAGCAGTGTAAACATAAGTTAAATATTGATATAATCTACAATTGTTTAAAAATAGTTATTTAATGATATAAATTTAATATTGCAATTGCCTTTTTATTGGTTTTCAAACCTAACTAAAAGTAATTCATATTTTAAAGTGTGCAAACCCTTAGAACCATTATCAATACCAAGCACTGCCATTTTGTCGCAAGGGTTTTCCCTTGTTTTTTGACATTTTGTCGCAAGGGTTTTCCCTATCTTTTATTAGGAAATATCTTGAATCCAAATAATCGAGGGACAGCAGTATTTGGATTTTTTGAACTCAAATTATATTTGAAAATTATTTAAATTTATCAATGTTTCCATTTTAATTGAATACTTTGAACCGCAAGTATCAGAATTGCAAAATTATATTTCTTAAAAATGAAATTTTCGTACCGCAGAATTATCTGTTGTTATTTTTCTTTAACGTCACAAAAATCCAGTTTGACCGTCAATTCATAGTTGTATATTCAAAAAGAACGAAAACCGAATCGTAGAATACATTTCAATAATTTCAATCAGTGAATGAGAGGAGTGTCATGCCAGATTCAATAAATGATCCTTTACTAGATCGAAAATCAGCAGCCAAGTACTTGAAAGTTTCGCCAGGGACATTGGCCGTTTGGGATTGCACTAAACGATACGATCTTAAACCTAAAAAGGTTGGAAGATCTGTTCGCTACAGGCAATCAGACTTAGATGCTTTCATCAATAGGACACTTGTGAAGTAAATCTTCTAAGCATTTAACTTTTTTGGAGACTATCATGAACATCAAGCAAGCACTTCAGATGCCGATCCTTCGCGTCTTGGAAAAAATGGGATACTTACCCGTGAAAGAAAGAGATCACGAGGCATGGTTTTATTCACCATTCAGAAAAGAAAACACACCCAGTTTCCATGTGCACACTCTTAAAAATGTTTGGTACGACTTTGGCGAATCAACAGGTGGTGATGTTGTAAAACTGGTCACCACTTACCTTAAACATACTGGCGAAGATCACCTTATACCAGATGCGTTACGTTGGTTATCGAACATGTCAGTTGTTGTTAAAAATGTCCAGTTTCAGAAGCCGGAATTTGATAACCCACCAAACCCTAAATTGGAAGTGAGGGATGTTCGAAAATTGAACCATCTTGCCTTAACAAAGTACCTCGAATTTAGAGGCATACCGGAAGCAATTGCTTGCATGTATGTGAAGCAACTGTTGATCCTGAATCGTTCAACCAGAAACCGGTTCTTTGTTATAGGTTTTAAAAACGAAGATAGTGGATGGGAGATTCGGAATCCCAATTTCAAAGGTTGCATCGCTCCTAAGACAATAAGCTTTATTCGTTCAAACCAAGACTTGTCCAGAAAAATAAATGTCTTTGAAGGCTTCATAGATTTTCTGTCTGTGGCTGCACAAAGCAAGAATGGCTTTTTAGATGGCGATTCAATTATATTGAATTCACTATCATGCATGACGAAAGCTTACCCCTATCTCAGAGACTACGGCTATCATTCTCTTTATTCATGGCTGGACAATGATCTTGCAGGTCAAAAGGCAACTAATTCGTTGGCCGAATTTGTGAAAACCCAACATCGGCTCACTCTGCACAGAATGAACAATCAATATGCAGGTTTCAAAGATGTCAATGAATGGCACATGAAAAACCTTGGTTTGAAAATCAACTAGCTTTTTAAAGGTGAAAATATGATGGGTACTGTTGAAGAACTATTTGCTGTAACAGAAATTGAGCTAATATATCGGAATCCCAAAAAACCGAAAGACCGTCCACGTATAACGGATTCGAGAAAAGCTTTTGATTTGTTTCAACAAACCTGGGATCAAAACAAAATCGAGCTTGTGGAGCAAGTTAAAATAATGCTTCTCGATCGTAACAATTCCTGTATTGGGCTTTCTAATATTGCATCCGGTGGTATGGCATCCTGTGTCGTAGATCCAAAGATCGTATTCGTAACAGCTTTGAAAGCGAAAGCCATGGGAATTATTTTAGCCCACAATCACCCTTCCGGCAATCTCAAGCCAAGTGATTCAGATGGACAATTAACTGAAAAGCTTTGCCTGGCTGGAAAGCTATTAGAAATAAGAGTCCTTGACCACCTTATTGTTGGAACAGAAGGCTATTTATCTTTAGCTGATGAAGGACTGATGCCCGGTTAAATTACTTTTAAAATCATTCCTCTTTTTCAATGGGATTACTCATGGTTTGTGGCTATCTATCTGTGGAATCCGTCTGTTTCTGTTTTCATCAACACATCGATCACAATTTATTCTCAGTTGGATTGCAAATGACTCATTCGGGCAG
>JADHED010001750.1_pt1 | contig 17216 bp, 12 predicted proteins | sample 8952041 | NCBI WGS metagenome assembly JADHED01 (sample SAMN16124423, study PRJNA663239) | bioreactor sludge metagenome | isolation source: sludge (control) | place: India:Bengaluru | collected 2018-09-08
CTCGTTGTCTGCCGCTCGCGCTCGGCCTGGGCAGCGGCCGCCGCGGCCACCTGCCCTGCCGCGTCGGAGATCGTGTCGAAGTCGGCGAGGTGGAGCTCGATGACGACCCGCCGGCCGATGCGCACGCGCTGGCCGGGCGTCACCAGCGCGACGTCCACCTGCCGATCGCCGAGCCAGGTGCCGCAGGCGCTGCCGAGATCGGTGATGCGGAAACCGTCGGGGACGGTCTCGATCTTCGCGTGCCGGCGCGAGATGTCCACCTCGGGCAGCACCACGTCGCAGTCGGGCGCCCGGCCCACGGTGGCCACCGGCCGCCGCAGGTGGAACACCTCGGTGGCCTTCACGTGGTCGCCGGCCGTCAGCGTGCGCACGAGGAAGCCGCCGAGGCGCGCCGTCTCCTCGACGTTCACGCGCCGGACGAACGGCGTCGGCTGGGTCGGCGCCGCGCCGTCCACCAGCCGGCACTCGAACACGGTGGAGCCGATGCGGCACCGCTGGCCCGGCTGCAGCACGATCTCGGTGACGCGCTGCGTGCCGACCCAGACGCCGTTGCCGCTCTTGAGGTCGGTCACCTTGAGGCCGGCTGGCGTGGCCTCCACGCGGGCGTGCTTGCGCGACACGCTCGGATCGGCGAGGACGATGTCGCAGCCCTCTTCGCGGCCGATGACGAGCGGACGGTCCACCCGCAGCTCGTCGCCGGCGCGCCGCACGGCGTCGGCGGCGACGATCGCGATGAGGTACTCGGGGGCGGGGGTGGCGCTGCGGTCGGTCACGCGTGGCCTCCCCGGCGTCCGCCCGCGGAGCGGCGGCAGGTCGTCGGCGTCATGGTCGCCATCAGTGCAGGCTGATGAGGCGCTGGTAGGGCCCCGGAACGTCTTTCATCTCGTCGTGCGTGCCGCGCTGCACGATCCGGCCGCGCTCCATCACGACGATCTCGTCGGCGTCGCGGATGGTGCTGAGGCGGTGCGCGATGATGATGCAGCTGCAGCCGCGCCGCCGCATGCTCTCGTCGATGATCACCTCGGTGGCCGGGTCGAGCGCGCTCGTGGCCTCGTCGAGGATGATGATGGTCGGCTCGCCCACCAGCGAGCGCGAGATCTCCAGGCGCTGGCACTGGCCGCCGCTGAAGTTGCCGCCGCCCTCGACGATGGCCGCCTGGTAGCCGCCCTCGCGCGCCTCGATCACCTCGTCGATCGCGGCGTCGCGGCACGCCGTCACCACGCGGCTGCTGCCGATGGTCGGGTCCCACATCGTCACGTTCTCGGTGACCGAGCCGCCGAACAGGAACACCTCCTGGTCGACCATCGCCACCGAGTTCACGATCATCGAGCGCGGCAGTTCCGACCGCGGCACGCCGTCGAAGAGCACCTGGCCGCTCCACGGCTCGTAGAGGCCCGACACCAGCTTGGCCACGGTGGACTTGCCGCTGCCGCTGCCGCCGACGAGCGCCACGCGCTTGCCGGGCTCGAGCGTGAGGTTGAAGTTCTCGATGAGCGGCTTCTCGAGCGGGCTGTAGCCGAAGGTGATGTCGCGCAGCTCGACGTGCCCCGACAGCTTGATGCGGCGCGGGTCGCGCTTCTGCCCGTCGGCCTGGGCCGACGGCCCCGCCTGCTCCAGGTTGTACTGCTTGTCCTGCGGGTAGCGCAGCACGTCGTCGAGGCGGTTCATGTCGGCCGTCAGCTCCTGCAGGGTGGAGCCGAACTGCACCAGCGTGTTCAGCGGCCGGGTGAAGCTGTTGAGCAGCGACTGGTAGGCCACGAGCATGCCCACCGTGAGGTCGCCGCTCATCACCTTGAGGCCGCCGAGCGCGAGCACCGCCGCCGTGGTGAGCGTCTGCACGAAGGGCGGCACCATCGAGGAGAACTGCCCGAGGACGTTCAGGTCCTGCTTGGCGTTGAGCGACTTGGCGTAGTAGCCCGCCCAGCGCGAGAAGAACTCCTGCTCCGAGCCGGTGGCCTTCAGCGTCTCCACCATGCGCAGGCCGTTCATCGCGGTGCCCATCAGCTTGCCGCGGTCCTGCATGAGGCGCCGGCTGACGTCCGTGCGGGCGCGCGCGGCCATCTGCACGGCCACCACGTTGAGCGCGGCGATGCCCATCACGGCCAGCGTCACCTGGACGTCGTAGAAGAACATCAGCGCCGCGTAGAACACCGTCATCACGGTGTCGATCACCGTCGTGGCCAGCTTGCCCGAGACGATGCGCGCCACCTTGTCGTTGATGGCCACGCGGCTGCCGATTTCGCCGGCGAACCGCTGGCCGAAGTACGCGGAGGGCAGCCGCAGGATGTGGTTGAAGAACTTGCTCGAGGTGGCCAGCGCCAGCTTCGTCTCGAGCCGCAGCAGGTAGTACTTCTGCAGCCACGTGAGCACGGCCTGGATCATGACCGTGAAGCCCATGGCCACCAGCAGCGGCTTCACCATCCAGCCCTGGTCGCCCACCAGGAAGTCGTCGATGAAGATGCGCGTGAAGGTGGGCACCACCAGGCCCGGCACCACCAGCAGCAGGCCGCACAGCATCACGAAGATCAGCGCGATCTCCGAGCCGACCAGGCGGCGCCGCAGCGCCGGCACCATGTTGGGCGGCTGCCCGCCGGGCTTGAAGTCGGCCCCCTTGGCGAAGGTGAGCACCACGCCCGAGTACGAGGCGTCGAGCTCCTCGTAGGTGATCTGCCGCGGCCCCTGCGCGGGGTCGTTGAGCATCACCTTCCCGTTCTTGAACCCCTCCAGCACCAGGAAGTGGTTGAAGTTCCAGAACAGGATGACGGGGAACGGCAGGTCGAGCAGCTTCTCGAGCTCCTCGTACTTGTAGCCCTTCGCGTCGAGGCCGTACTTGCGCGCGGCCTTCAGCACGTTGCTCGCCTTGCTGCCGTCGCGGCTCACGCCGCACTCGAAGCGCAGTTCCTCGAGCGGCACCCAGCGGTCGTAGTGGGCGAGGATGATCGCCAGCGCCGCCGCGCCGCACTCCACCGCCTCCATCTGCAGGATGGTGGGCGTGCGGACGCGCTTGTTCGGCAGCTTCGGCTTCGTCTTGGGCGCGGGGGCGTCGGTCTTCTCGGGCTCGGCCACGGTGTGCTCGCGCTGGGAATCGGTGATCTGGGATCAGGGGGCCGCCGCGGGCGGGCGGGGCCCGCCCCCGGGCGACGGCCGCCGGGGCCGGGCCGGCGCCCTCACGACACGCCGACCATCCCCTTGAGGAAGGGCAGCACCTTCTGGATCGGCTTCTGCCGCTCCACCACCACCGACATCGACACCTGCGTGCCGCTGGCGATCTTGAAGGGCGGCCCCGGGTAGGACGACCACTCGAAGCCGCTCGGCGTCTCCGCGTTCTGCAGCAGCTCGACGCGCACCTCGAGCTTCGGCCCGCCCTGCAGCAGGCTCTTGGCGAGCTCCGGGTTCGCGGTGGTCGCGATCACCGAGTCGGCGGCGACGGGGTACTCGCTCACGTACTTCACCTTCGCCCGCATGAAGCCGAACTCCTCGCGCTTCACGGTCGTCGGCGAGATCTGCGCCTCGAACCCCGGCTGCACGCGCTTGCCCACGCTCGAGTCCACGTAGACCACCGGCTCGTAGGTGTTGGAGGGCGGCTCGATCACGGCCACCACGTCGCCGGCGCGCACGGTCTCGCCGAGGCCCTTCTTCACCTCGATGATGCGCCCCACGAAGTTCGACACGATCTGCGCCGTGGAGGCGGCCACCGTGGTGGCGCTCTGCACCTTCTGCTGCGCCATCTCCACCTGGCCCTGCCGCGCACGGATGCGCTGCATGATGCCCGCGTTCTGCGAGTTCAGCGCGTCGATCTGCCCGCTGAGGCCGGAGATGTTCCCCCGGATCGCGATGATCTGCTGCCGCAGCTGCTCCACGCGCGCCGCCGTCGTCATGCCCTTCTTCAGCAGGTCCTCGCGCGACTTCAGGTCGGCCTCGAGCGAGCCGATCTGCGCCCGCAGCATCCCGATCTCGCCGCGCAGGCTGGCCACCCGCGCGTTGTTCTGCGCGATGGTCCCCTGGTCCTCGATGTTCGACATCGAGGAGTCGCGCTGCGCCTGCTCGAGCTGCTCGCGTGCCATCTTCACGTTCTCGGCCGAGTCCACCTGCTTGATCTCGCCGATCACCTGCTCGGCCTTCACCACGTCGTTCACCCGCACGTCGAACCGCGCGATGGTGCCGCTGCCCGTCGCCCGGATCTCCTGCAGCGTGCCGCCGCTGATGAGGATGCCCTGCCCGTCCACCTTGCTCGGCATGCTGCCGAACCAGCTCCAGACGAGCACCCCCGCCAGCATCGCGGCCACCGTGATCAGCGCGATCCAGCCCTTGGGCGAGGTCACTTCCATCGCCACGTCCAGGCGCTCCGGCGAGGAGAGCTTGTCCATGGCGGCCTTGCGGAAGAGCGGATTGTTCTCGGCCATTGCTCCTGCCGTCCTTCCCCGTGCGCCGGGCGGCGCGGCACCCCAGGCGCCGCCACCCGGCCGTCAACGACGCAGCCCGGCCGCCGCCGGCCGGGCAGTCCCCGTCCCCCTCGCCGCCGTCGTGGGGGCCCCCGGGGCGGGGGCCGGCCGCACCCCGCCCCCCGGCGGGGGGACAGGCGCGGGGGGGGCGGCACCCCCGCGCCCCCCCGCCCCGCGCCCCCCCCCCCCTCACCGCGCCGCGGGCAGCGTGAACAGGCTCGTGGCGAACGTCACCCGCTCGCCAGACGTCCCTTCGCCCTCCCACGTCACCAAGTCGCCCGTCTCGTACCGGAGGCGGGCCATGGTGCTGTGGTAGACCAGCTGCGCGCGCACGAGCGCCACCTTGTCGTTGGTGAGCGCCTCCTCGGTGGTGAGCACGTCGATCACGGTGATCTCGCCGGCGCGCAGCTGCTCGAGCGCCCCCGAGAGCGCGTCGGTGCTGCGGCCCACCGCGGCCTGGCGCTCGGCGACGACCCGCGCCGCCGTGCGCACCGACTCGGCCGCGTTCAGCACGCTGGCGCGGATGGTGCGCCGCAGGTCGGCCGCGCGGATGCGGCCCTGGCGCTCGGTGGCCTGCGACTGCGCGAACCGGCCCTCGGCCGCGTTGTTGCCGAGCGGGATCTCCATGCTGAACTGCGCCGACACGAACGGCGCCCAGCGGCCCGTGAGCGAGCGGTAGATGCCGGTCGGCGAGTACCACCGCACGGGCGACTTGATCGGGTCGGGCGTCTCGAAGTCCGAGTAGATCGGGAAGCGCTCGTCCTCGAAGTACCGGAAGAACGTGCTCTCGTAGCGCGTCCCCATCCCGCCGGTCACCGACAGGTCGAACTTCCGCCGCAGGTCGGCCGAGGCGCCCGCGGTGAGCGCCGCCGAAGCCGACGCCTGGCGCTCGGCGCCCCGCAGGTCGAGACGGCGGGCCAGCGCGGTGTCGGCGAGCGCGTCCACCTGCAGGTCGGTCACCGGCGCCACCTCGGCGAAGCCGTCGGCGACCGCCGGCCACACCCCCGTGGCGGCGTCCAGGCCGATGGTCTCCGCCAGGCCCGCGCGCGCGTCCACCAGGTCGCGCCGGGAGCGGGCGGCGGAACTGGCCACCTGGATGGCCCGGGCCTGCGCGCGCTCGAGGTCGAGCCGCGCGATGTCGCCCACCGCCACCAGCTGGTCCAGCATCTCCACGAGCTTCTTCTGGCGATCGGCCGACTCGGCCAGCATCAGCGCCACCTGCTCGGCCGCCACCGCGTTGAGGTGCGCGAGCGTCGCGCTCAGCGCGGTCTGCGACACCGCGTGCCGCAGCCGGTCGGTCTCGGCGCCGACGGCGATGGTCGCCGCCCGCTCCTGCGCCGCGTTGCCGGTGGCCCCCCGCCCGCGGCCGAGCGGCAGCCTGACGGTGAGCGAGGCCCGCGAGGGGAAGGCGTTGGGGATGCCGAGGCCGCCGAAGCCCGGGTCGAGCGGCCGGTCGCGATAGGCCTGCTCGTCGGTCTGCAGCGAGAGCGACGCGTCCAGCCCCAGCCCGCTGCGCCACGTGCGCGCCCAGCCGGCATCGAAGGTGAACACGCGGCGCAGCTGGTCCTCGGGGATCGGGCCGAGGCGCTCGAGCCCGAGGCGCGCGCGCGCGGCGATGGCCTCCGACAGCTCGGCCGACAGCCCGAAGAACTCCCGGCGGATCTGGTCGGTGCTGCGCAGGATGCCCGCCAGCGCCTCGCCGCCCGAGATGTTGGTCTTCGCGAGGTAGCGCGCCAGCAGCGAGTCGCCCTCGCGCGCGTAGGGATCCACCGAGCAGATGTCGGTGAGGTCGATCAGGTTCTGCAGGCCGCCCAGGCTTCCGTTGATCCGGAAGAACACGTCACGGTCGATGCCGAGCTGGTTCAGCTCGGCCTGGTCGATCCGGTCGGTCGTGAAGCTGGTGTCGCCACCGAACCCCAGGAACGCCCGCGGGCACGGCGGCGAGCCGCCGGCCGGCAGGTCGAACAGGTCGCGGAACGCCCGGTTCAGCAGCGTGAAGTCGTCGGCCACCACCTGCAGGCCGAGCCGGTTCTGGAACTCGGCCTCGCGGAACTGCGGCCGGATCTGGTTCTGTTCGAAGCGGACGCCAGGCGACACTCGGAAGACGCTGTCGAAGGTGCCGCGGGTGCGCTGGACGCGCGCGACCGCGCCCTGCACGCTCTGCACGCCGGCCGCCAGGCCGGGCGCGTGCAGCAGCGCCAGCCGGACGCTGTCGCCGAGCGCGAGGGCGGGCGGCGGGGCCGGTGGCGCGAACTCGCGCGACGAGAGGATGTCGCCGGCGGCCACCTGCACGGTGCCGGGCGCCGCCTCCTGCCCGGAGGCGGGCATCGCGAGCGACAGCGCGACGAGCGCCACCGCCGCCAAACGGGTAGCAGCCACGCTCACCTCCCCACGCCAGCCGGCGGCGTCGTCAGGCTCGGCAGCGACACGGCCCCACCCTCCAGCAGCGTGCCCGACTCGAACCGCAGCTGCGCGATCAGCTGCGCCAGCTCCTGGCGGGCCGCGATCAGCCCCAGGCGCGACTCGGTCTGCTGCTGCTCGGTGAGCAGGGTGTCGATCAGGGTGGACTCGCCCGCCTTCAACCGCTCGATCTCGCTCTCGACCGTGCGCTGGTAGAGCTCCACGGCCTGCTGCTGCAGCTTCACCCGCTCGACGGCCACCGGCAGCGTGGTCACGCCCGCGAGCGTCCGCAGCCGGGCCTGCCGGCGCAAGTCACCGTAGGCGATGCGCCGGGTGCGCAGGTCGGCCTCGGCCTGCGCCAGGGCGCCCTTCGCGCGGTTGTTGCCGAGCGGCTTCTCGTACTCGGCGGTGAGGTCCATGCTGGGGCCCACCCAGCGGTCGATCGTGTTGTTGAGGGTCGACTCGTCGAGCGCCGTGTAATACGCCCGGCCGCTGAGGTCCAGCTTCGACCGCAGCTCGGTGCCCGCGCCCTCCACCACCACCTGCCCGGCCGCCTGCCGGCGGTTCGCGGCGTTGATGTCGGAGCGGCCGTCCACCGGGAGCGCCTCGAGCGTCGCCGCCGGCGCGGCCTCCACCACCGGGAAGCCGTCCTTCGCGGTGGGCAGCGTCGCGTCCTCGCCCGAGGTGGCCAGCCCCATGGCCGTCGCCAGCTCGATGCGGGCGGTCCGCAGGCGCCGCTGCGCGTCCTCGAGCTGCGCCTTCGCGCGGGCCACGCCGGCCTGCGCGCGCGAGAGCTCGATGCCGGGCAGGTCGCCCACCTGGATGAGCCCGCCGGTGAGCTCCGCGATGCGCGTCTGCAGGTCCACGGACCGCTGCGCCACCTCGACGCTCTCCTGCGCCGCACGCACGCCCCAGTAGGCGGTGACGGTCCGCAGCGCGCTCACCGAGCGCTGGTGCGCCAGCTGCAGCTCGGCCGCTTCCTGCTCGATGGTCGCGGCGCGCTCGCGCGCGGCCACGGCCGTCGCGCCGCGCCCGCGCAGCAGCGGCACGGCCATCCCGACGCCCGCCTTCAGCGTGTAGAGGTCCTTCAGGCCCTTGCCGCCGTCCTCGGCGGCCCCGCCCTTGCCCTTGAAGTTGGTGCCCTCCATCGAGCCCTCGAGGAAGGGCGCGATGCCCACGCCCGACCGGAACAGCTTCTGGAACGACACGTTCACGTTCGTGCGGTAGAAGAACTCGTCCACCGGCGGGTCGCCCAGCCGCTGGCGGCGGATGATGTTCTCGTTGAGCAGCTGGTCGTTCTGGGCCAGCAGGTCACGGGCCCGCGCCAGCTGATCGACGATGAACTGGTTGCGCTGGTCGACGAGCTGCGCGCGCGTGGCGGGGTCGGGCTCGCGCGCGATCAGCGTGTCGAAGGTGGCCACCTGCGCCGCCAGCGACGGGCTGATGCGCTGCAGCTCGGCCAGCTGCTGCGCGCTGCCGACCGGCGCGTTCTGCACGTTGACCAGCGCGTCGCGCAGATCGCGCGAGCGCGCCAGGTCGGTGCGCTGGTCCGCGATGCTCTGGTCGAGCGTCTCGCGCTTCTCGCGCTCCGAGTCCTTGCGGCTCTGCGTGAGCTCCTGGACGCGGTACTCCGTGAACAGGCTGGCGATGATGGTGGGGTCGAACGCCCCCTGCTCCTGCTGCACGACACCGCGCTGGAAGTCGACCGCGGCCTGCTGCTGCTGCAGCGCCGGGTCGTGCTTCAGCGTCAGGCCGACGGCCTCTTCGAGGCCCACGCCCTGCGGCTCGAACCGCACCACCGGGGCGGTGGGAACGGCGCCGCTCCCGGGCGGCGACGTGCCGGCCGGCGGCTCCTGGGCTGAGAGAGCGGTCACCGCGGCGAGCACGCCGCAGGCGACCAGCGCCACACCACGTCGGGGGCAGGATCGAGTCATCGTGAGACCCTCGCAACGGCAGACCGGAACAGGCCCGGCAGGCCACGCGCCGCGGTCTGCGACAGGCAGAAGCCCGCTCGGCCGCGCGGCACCGCCCGTTTCCGTGGGCGCGGACCCTCGGCCGGCACCGTGGATGGACTGCGCCACGACCGTGGCCTCGTACCCTTGAAAACGAACGGGGCGAATTCTAGCAGACAACTCGTCCGTGGGCGCGACATGTTCACGAAGAAGGTGGCCGCCCGCCCGGCCCCGCCTCCCGTGGGGGCGCCGGGCGGCGCCGGACGAGGCGCCGGCCTGTTCCTCTGTTGCTCCGTTCTTCCCGGATGTGCTAGCCTTGCGCGGTTTCGCAAGCATGTTGAGTGCCCGTCGTTCGCCACCGGGCGGTGGCTCGCGGGTGCTCGCCACGGGTGGGCCATGACCAGGGTCGCGGACGCATTCCGAAGGGCACTGCTGGTGGTGGGTGGGGTCGGCCTCGTCCTGGGGCTGGCCGCCTGCGCCGAGGTGACGCCGACAGGGCCGTCGCTCGCCGACGTGCAGATCAGCGGGTTGCGCACCGTGCCCACCACGGAGAACCCCGGCCTCTGCTGCTGCCGGGCCGTGGGCACCGCCGTGAACCGCAACAGCGTCCCGGTCCACGCGACGGTGAAGATCTCGGCCTATGCCAATCCCCCGGGCGCCGAGCCCGTGGCGACCCTGATCTACTTCATCAAGGATTTCCAGCCGGGCGCCACCCACGCCATCGACGCCCCGGGCATCCTGTTCCCGTGCGCGAGCATCAGCCCGGCGCTCAAGTACGAAGTCGAGGTCCGCGGCCTGACGTTCCCGCCGCTCTGAGCGGGGCGGGACGCCGGCGCCGCCGCCGCGCGGCCGCGGCGTCCCCCACCCGCACGACCGGTCCGCGAGGTTTCCGATGCGAGTGAAGACGTCGTCGACTATCGGATCCGCCGCCGACCGCTCGAGGCTTCCCCTGCCCGAGTGGCTCTCCGAGCCGGCCCTGCGCCTGCGGCAGCTCTCGGTGCAGCGCTGGGGCGAGGGGCAGGCGGTGGACATGGTCGGCCGCTCGCCCGCCTTCGTCGACCTGCTCACCAAGATCGAGAAGGTGGCCCGCTACCGCGAGCCGGTGCTCGTCACCGGCGAGAGCGGCGTCGGCAAGGAAGGCATCGGCCAGGCCATCTACCTGCTGGGCGATCCGCCCGCCGCCCCCTTCGTGTCGGTCAACTGCCCCCAGTTCCAGGAAGACAACCTCACGGTGAGCGAGCTGTTCGGCCACGTGAAGGGGAGCTTCACCGGCGCGGTCGGCGACCGCCGCGGGGCCTTCGAGGAGGCCGACGGCGGCGTGATCTTCCTCGACGAGGTGGGCGACCTGGTGCCCGCCGCCCAGGCGATGCTGCTGCGCGTGCTCGCCACCGGCGAGCTGCGCCCGCTCGGCGCCGTCCGCACCCGCTCGGTCACCGTGCGCGTCGTGTCGGCCACCAACAAGCCGCTCAACCAGCTGGCGGTGAGCCGCGAGTTCCGCTACGACCTGCTCTTCCGCCTGCGCCACTTCCACCTCCAGGTGCCGCCGCTGCGCGAGCGCGGCGACGACTGGCGCCTCGTCATGGACTACTGCCTGCAGCGCCTGGCCGTGAAGTACGGCGTGCGCAAGCAGTTCTCCGCCGGCGCCCTCCGGGTCTTCGAGCACCACTCGTGGCCCGGCAACGTGCGGCAGGTGGTGGGCGTGGTCAACATGGGCTACGCCATGGCCGACCACGACACCATCGAGGTGAAGGACGTGGCCTCGCTGCTCGAACGCGGCGAGGAGCACGCCGAGCAGGTGTCGCTCTACGAGCGGGTGGTCACCTACGGCGAGGACTTCTGGAGCACGGTCTACAAGGGCTTCATGGACCGCGACCTCAACCGCGAGCAGGTGCGGGCCATGGTGCGCCAGGGCCTGATGGCCGCCGGCGGCAAGTACCGGCGCCTGCTCGACCTGCTGCGCCTGCCCGGCAGCGACTACCAGCGCTTCATGGACTTCCTCCGCCAGCACGACCTGAAGCCGCGCGCCAACGGCGAGTCGGGCCCGCCGCCCGAGTTCACCGACTGAGCGCGCCGCGCGCGCCGCGCCCCTTCCGCTGGCGCGGCGGCGTGTGTATCGTGTAACGGTTCAGCTGACTTCCCGCGCGCCCCGCGCGGGCCATCGTCCAACGCTCGCTCCAGGGAGCCGCTCCATCATGACCGCGTTCCGTCGTTTCGGTGGCAAGTCGTCGTTCGTCCCGGCCTGCGTGCTCGTGCTCGCCACCGGCCTCGGGGCCGCCTGCTCCCAGGCCCCGGCCGGCAAGAGCGACATCGAGGTGGCCCAGGTGGCCGTCCGCGCCAACCCCGCCCTGGAACTCGTGGCGACCGACGCGGCGCAGGGCGTGCTCACCGTGCGGGTGCGCGCCACCGGCCAGTTGCTCACCGTGAAGGCCGCCGACGTCAACGCCGGCACCGCCTTCACCGCCGTCAACCTCGAGGGCGGCGCCGCGCCCGGCGTCACCGTGCAGACGCCGGCGGGCTCGGTCGCCGTGTCCGGCGGCACCGCCTCCACGCCGGGCACCGGCGTCACCGTCGAGACGCCGGCGGGCACCGTCACCGCCACCCAGGGCGAGTCCGCGGCCGCGCCCCAGCCCGGCGCCGCGTCGGGCGCCGGCATCGGCGTCACCGCGGAGCGGCGCGGCGAGGCCACCGACCCCAACGCCGACCGCCGCGCCAGCGTCACCACGGGCGGCATCGGCGTCACGGCCCAGCGCTCCGGCGGCGACAAGGACGTGCGCGTGAACACCCCCGTGGGCACGATCACCGCCCAGCGCGACGCCGGCGGCGCCCGCGTCACCACGCCGCAGGCCACCGTCACCCAGAGCGGCAGCACCTCCCAGGTGAACGTGCCTGGCAGCGGCGTCACCGTCACCAAGGACGCCGCCTCCCAGACCAACACCGCCACCGTCGGCGGCGGCCGCTGGGTGAGCGTGGCCTCGCCCGCGCAGCGCCTGCGCACCAGCGCGGCCACCTGCCGGCAGGGCGAGGTGTCCACCATCAGCAACGCCAACTTCGAGGTGGACGGCGTCGCCATCGTCGTCGAGACGGGCTGCATGCTCACCGTGCGCGGCAGCCGCGTCGCCGGCGGCGACACCGCCATCGTCGTGAAGATGGGCGGCAACCTCACGCTCGAGGGCAGCACCGTCGAAGGGCGCCGCACCGCGGTGCAGTTCGACATGGGGTCGACCGGCGCAGTCCGCGGCAACACGATCTTCGGCCGCGTGGCCAAGGCCAACGGCGCCACCGTTACCGAGCAGGGGAACACGTACAAGTAGGGGCCGGGCATGCCCGGCCCGTCTCCGCTTGGGCCACGCCGGGGTCTGAAGACCCCGGCCTACAACCTCTTGTGACGTAGCCGCGGGTCTTCAGACCCGCGGTTGCCTGGGGTCTGGGGCAGCCTGGGGCCTAGGCCCCGCCCTGGGCCTCCATTGGGCTCCGGGCCCCTGAGGCGACACCGATTGCGAGGGCCGTGACGACGATGCTAGCGTCGTCGTCATGGCGCTGCCGTTGAGAGAAGACCGCCCCGTCACCTACGGCGACCTCGTCGGCCTGCCCGACCACCTCGTCGGCGAGATCCTGGCCGGCGAGCTGCACGTGTCGCCGCGGCCGGCGACGAGGCACGCACGCGCGGAAGCCCGTCTCGCGGCCCGGCTGTCTCCCCCGTTCGACGACGGGGTCGGCGGCCCTGGGGGGTGGTGGTTTCTGGTCGAGCCCGAGTTGCACTTCGCGAAGGACGTGGTGGTCCCCGACCTCGCGGGGTGGCGCCGCGAGCGGTTGCCCGAGATTCCCGACGTCCCCTTCATGACGCTCGCGCCCGACTGGGTGTGCGAGATCCTCTCGCCCTCCACCGAGCGCATCGACCGGGTGAAGAAGCTGCCCATCTACGCCCGCGAGCGCGTCGGCGACGTGTGGATGCTCGACCCGATCGCGAAGACGCTCGAGGCCTTCGCCCTCGACGGGGACGGCTGGCGACTGGCGGGCGCGTACGGCGAGGGCGCGCCGGCGCGCGTCGTGCCCTTCGACGCCGTCGAGTTCGACCTCGCGCAGTTCTGGAGCTGATCCCTCAGCGGCTCGCCTCGCCCGGCGTCACGCGGCTGCGGAGCCAGGCGTCGCGGAACGCGCGGTGGGCCGGCGTGACCTGGCCGCCCCGCTCCTCCACCCCGGCGATACGGAGGCCGGCCACCTCGGCCAGGCGCGCGCGAGCGGTCACGCGCTCGCCGTGACGTCGCACGTAGCGCACCGTCACCTCGTCGCCGGGGGCCTTGCCGGAAAGTGCCCGCCACAGCGTCTCGGCCGAGGTCACGGCCGTGCCGTCGATGTCCTCCAGCACGTCGTCCTGCGCGAGGCCGGCGGCGTACGCCGGTGAGCCCGGCGGCGTCGGCGCGGAGACGCGGGCGGTGCGGCGGCTGAAGTCGAACGACACGTCGCCGAGCGTGGGCTCTCCGGCGCGCAGCGGGAGGGCGAGCAACCCCGCCGGCGCCAGCAGCGCGGGCCAGTCGAATGGCTCGCGCCCGTCCACGTGCCGGTCGAAGAACGCCTCGGCGAACCCCGGGGCCCCGCTCACCTCGCCGAGCACGTCGCGCAGGTCGCGCAGCGTGTACGGCCGCGCCACCGTGCCGGGCGCGCCCGCCGGCACGCCGAAGCGCTCCCAGAGCGCGCGCAGGTAGTCGTCGAGCGACACGCGCCCCTCCGACCGGCCCCGCAGGGCGAGGTCGAGCGCGAGGCCGATGGCTGCCCCGTGCGTGTAGTAGCTCAACACCAGGTGCCCGTGGTTGGTGCGGTCCATGGCCACGGCGCCGTCGGTGAACGCGGCGAGCCGGCTCATCTCGACGGCCGAGCGCAGCCGCGTGGCCGGGCTGCCGTCCACCGCGTTGACCAGCGCGCTCCAGCGGGCCAGCGTGGCCGCCTCGGGCACGAGGCCGGCGCGCACCATCACCAGCCCGTCGAGGTAGCTCGTCACGCCCTCGGCGAACCACAGCTCGCCCGAGGGGTTCGCCTCGTCGAGGTCGAAGGGCTCGAGCGATGCGGGCCGGATGCGCTCCACGTTCCACGCGTGGACGAACTCGTGCGCGACGGTCGAGAGCAGCCACGGCGAGCCCGAGGCGAGCGAGGCCGACGAGGTGAGCACGGTGCTGTTGCGGTGCTCCATGCCGTCGCCGCTCGCCCACGGCAGGTAGTCGGCGATGAAGGTGTAGTGGCCCGGCTCGAAGGCGGGCAGTTCCCCGAACAGCGCCTGCAGTTCGGCGACGAGGCGCTCGACCCCCTGCACGAAGGCGCGGGCCTCGTCACCGGTGCCCTGGTGGTGCAGGGCGACGCGGATGCGCTGCGGGGGCGTGCGTCCCCGCGCGGGCGCGGTGAACTCGTGGAGCGTGATGTCGCCGAACTCGACGGGGCTGTCGACCAGGTACGCCTGGTTGGGGGCGGTGAACACGAGGGGGTCCGCGGTGGGCCACAGCTGGGTGGCGACGGTCCACCTGCGCCCAGGGGGCTGGCGCAGGGTGAGCCGGACGGGGCGGTGCTCGAGATCGCGGGGGAGCATCAGCGCGGCGGGGACGTTGACGTGCGCGTGGGTGGCGTCCACGGCCAGGTACGTGCCGTCGACGCGGTCGCCGAAGACCTTGTAGCGCAGCGTGACGGTGCCGTCGTGTCGCGGCACGACCCATTCGTGGGGCGTGGGGCGCACGAGGGCCGCACGGCGGCCCGCGCCGTCGACGGCCTCGACGTCCCACACGTTCTTGGCGAACTCGTGCAGGGCGTAGCGCCCGGGCGAGCTGCGGCTCATCCGGGCCTCGAAGGGGCGCGCGTCGAGGGCGCGCGCCGTCAGCTCCACCTGCATCCAGCGCTGGTGGGGCTCGGGAAACGAGAGGGTGTACTCGACCGGCGAGGGTTCCGGCTGCGCCGCGACCGGCGCGGTGGCGCACAGGCTCAGCAGGAGGACGGCCGCGGCGACGGCGGGGCGACGGGAACGCGCGCGCATGAAGGGGCCAGTGTAACGAATGCGGCCCGCGCCCGATGTAACCTCGGGGAGGGCGCCCGCATCTGATCGCCGCGGGGTCGTTCCCGCGTCCGACACCGAGGTTCCACGGTCATGCCGATGTTCGAGTTCGACTGCCGCACGTGCGGCCACCAGTTCGAGACGCTCGTGATGAACGGGCGCACCACGCCACGCTGCCCGAAGTGCGAGGGCGACCAGCTCGAGAAGCGTTACTCGGTGTTCGGCACCGGGAGCGCGCGCGGGGCGGCCGGCGGCGGCTTCAGCGTGCCGATGGGCGGTGGTTGAGGGATCGGCTCACGCGGGTCGGGGACCTGCTAGGTAAGAGACACTCGTTGGGCTTGGGGCCTGAGGCTTGGGGCTTGGGGCCTGGAGCTTTGGGCCGGAGCGCGGAGGCGCGCTCCGGCGTGCGTTTGTTGGCAACCCGTCCGATGTAGCCCGGTCTTCAGACTCCGGGAGACCGACTGACCGCCTCCGCCAAGGCCACGGCGTGTCCGCCGAAGCCTCGCGCGCAGGCGAAGCCGTCACGACCGGCCCGCGTAGGAGATCCGGTAGATCACGTCCGCGCGGCTGTCGGAGACGAGCAGCGCGCCGTCTGGCATCACGAGCACGTCGGCCGGCCGCCCCCACGCCTGCCGGCCCTGCAGCCAGCCCTGCGCGAACGGCCGATAGTCGGTCACCTTCCCGGACGCGTCCAGCGTCACCAGCATCACGCGGTAGCCGATCGGCGTCGAGCGGTTCCACGATCCGTGCTCGGCGATGAAGATCTGCTTCCGGTACTCCTGCGGGAACATCGTCCCCGTGTAGAAGCGCATGCCGAGCGCCGCCACGTGCGGCCCCAGGACGCGCGCCGGGGCGATCGTGTCGGCGCAGGCCTTCTTCGCGCCGAACTCCGGGTCCGCGATGGTGCCGCCGTGGCAGTAGGGGAACCCGAAGTCGAGTCCCGTGCGCGGCGCGACGTTCAGCTCGTCGCCCGGCTGGTCGTCGCCCATCCAGTCGCGGCCGTTGTCGGTGAACCACAGGTGCTTCGTGTCGGGGTGCCAGTCGAAGCCGACGGTGTTGCGCACGCCCTCGGCGATCACCTCGTAGCCGGTGCCGTCGGGGCGCATGCGGCCGATGCTGGCGTAGCGGCGGTCGCGCGCGCGCTCGTCGCACACGTTGCAGGGCGCGCCGACGGGCACGTAGAGCCAGCCGTCCGGGCCGAAGGCGATGAACTTCCAGCCGTGGTGCCGGTCGGTGGGCAGCGCGTCGTGCACGACGACGGGGGCCGGGGGCTTCTCGAGCGACGCCTCGATGCCGTCGTAGCGCAGCACCCGGTTGATCTCGGCGACGTAGAGCGCCCCGTCCCGGAACGCCACGCCGTTGGGCGTGTTCAGGCCGCTGGCGATCGGGTGCACGCGATCGGCGCGCTGGTCGCCGTCCGTGTCCACGACGGCGTAGACGTCGTTGGCCTGGCGCGTGCCCACGAACACGGTGCCCCTGGCGCCGAGCGTGAGCGAGCGCGGGTTCTTCAGGCCGCTGGCGTAGACGTCGATCCGGAAGCCCGGCGGCAGCTGGATCTTGTCGAGCTGGACGCCTGCGGGCGCACCCGTCTGGGCGTGCAGGACACTGAGCGAGACGAGGACCAGGGCCGCGAGCGCGGCGAGCGGGACGAATCGGCGCATCCCGGCATTGTACGCGCCGATATCGGGTCGGGACCAGTTGCAGGGGGTCAGGCGCGGCGCCTGTAGATGCGCAGTGCGTCCTGCATGCCGTCCCACTGCGGGATGGCGACGTGCTGCGTCTCCTCCCAGCCCCGCTCCAGCTCGTCGAAGAACTCGGCCGTCGCGGTGCTGCCGCCGCGGGGCTCGCCGACGTAGGCGAGACAGGGGCCGCGGTAGCGCCGGAGGGCGGACACCGCCATCGGGCCACCTGCGGGCCAGCACAGGAACAGGGTGCAGTCCGGGTGGTCGTCGACGCGGGTCTCGTCGCCCGGGAGCACGGCGGTCCAGGTCTTCGTGTGGCCCCAGTTGTTGCCGGCGCCCACGGTGACGTCGTAGGCGTGCACCACCGCGCCCCGCTCGCGCAGCCGCGCGGCCCAGTAGCCGCTGCCGGCCCCGATCTCCACGATCGGCGCCCGCGCCACGAGCGCGGCCAGCGCCGCCTCGTTGGGGACGGCCCACGCGAACTCCACCACCATGTGGTGGCGCGCCATCAGGCGGCTGAGATCGGGCACGACGGGGCGCGGGGCGCGCTGCAGCGCCTCGAACTTCTCGAGGTAGGGGTTCGTGGGGGTGGCCATCCGCGTCGCCTGCCGCCCGCCGGGGATCCGTCAGACGCCGTGGCCGTAGCCCCGCTCGACGAGGGGCTCCGCCAGCGCGGGCCGCGACGCCGGGCGCGCGGGCCGGCGCGGGG
>JADHED010001753.1_pt1 | contig 17215 bp, 15 predicted proteins | sample 8952041 | NCBI WGS metagenome assembly JADHED01 (sample SAMN16124423, study PRJNA663239) | bioreactor sludge metagenome | isolation source: sludge (control) | place: India:Bengaluru | collected 2018-09-08
CGCCCTCCTCCTCGTAGAGGTGCACGACGACCTCGGTGTCCGAGTCGCTGCGGAAGCGGTGGCCCCGAGCCTCGAGCTCGCGGCGCAGCCCGCGGTAGTTGTAGATCTCGCCGTTGTAGGTCAGCCGGATCGTCCCGTCCTCGTTGGTCATGGGCTGACCGGCCGCGGGCGAGAGGTCGATGATCGACAGCCGCCGGTGCCCGAGACCGACGTGGAGCCCCGCCGCGGGAAACCTGCATAAATGCACGCCGGAGTCGTCCGGCCCGCGGACCGCCAGCGCCGCGCACATGCCGCGGATCCGGTCCTCCGGGACCGGACGGTTCAAGAGGTCGATCTGGCCGCAGATGCCGCACATCGGTCTACAAAAGCTCCGGGGTTGCCCGAGCGATCCGGGCTCTCCGCCTGCCGCCACCCGCGCGGCACCGGCCGACATACATCCTTTCCAGCGCATCGACGCTAACGTCCCAGGAGTAGTGCTCCGCGAAGCGGCGGCACCGTTCCCCCAGCTCCGCCCACTGCCGCGGATGCTCCTTCACCTTGCGGTAGCAGCCCGAGATCGTGTCCGCCATGGACGCGGCGGTTGCGTCTCTGAACAGCAGCTCGGGCTCCAGCCGGCCCAGGATCTCGGGCGTCGCCCCCACCGGGGTCCCGGCCACCGGGACGCCGGATGCGAGGGACTCCAGCGTGACGAGGCCGAACCCCTCCAGTTCGCGCGTGGGCAGCACGAACAGGTCGGCCATCCGGTAGTAGCTCGGCAGATCGCTCTCCGGGATGAACCCGGCGAAGCGCACGCTCTCGGTCAGGCCTTCACGGGCGGCCATCTCCCTGAGCCCCCCGTCGAGCGGCCCGGCGCCGCCGACGACCAGGAAGAGTTCCGGCGCCCGGGGGATGGCCGCCTTCACGGCCAGCAGCAGGTTCTCCAGGCCCATGCGCGCGACCAGGTTCCGCACCGTGAATAGAACCACCCCGTCGCTTGGCAGGTGAAGCCGTTGCCGAATCGACCGCTTGTCCCGCGCCGGCCGAAACCGGTCCGTGTCCACGCCGCCCGGGACGATCGTCGTCCGCTCGGCCGGGATGCCGTGGACCTCGCCGAGCCGCCGCTGCGAGAACCGGCTGAGGGCCACGACGGTGCGACAGCGCTGCAGCACCCATCGTTCCACCTGCCGGCGGGCCAGCCGGTTCAACCGAAACGCGCATTGCGGCAGCAGGCCGAGTGGGAACGGATTGCGGGAGACGAACTCCTCGCAGGAGAGCGAGTGGCTGGTGTACACCTTGGGAATCGACCGGGCCCCGGGCGCCAGCAGGACGCCGGCGGCCGAAAAGGGCTGGTGGAAGTGGATGCAGTCGAAGGCCGTGACCTCCGCCAGGGAGGCAAACAGACGGCGGGCGTTGCGCAGCGTGCTGCCGAGAAACCGGACGGGGTTGCGCGCGTCGACGGCGTAGCGGTGCTCGGTGACCCGCTGGCGGACCAGGCGGGTGCGGCCGTCCCCGGGCGGCTGACGGGTCAGGATGTGGACCTCGTGCCCCCTCCGGGCGAGGCGGACCGCCTGCTCGAAGAGCACCCGCTCGGCGCCGCCGATCACCGCCTGGATAGAGACATCCGCGACGAACAGGATCCTCATCCTTTCCACCCGCTGCAGCACAGGCACCAGACAAAATCAAAACCGCAGCCAGCGAGCATCAAAAGAAAAATGATGAAGATGAAGCCGGTGCGATGGGCAGGGGCCATTCGATTCAATCCATATCGACGGTCGATGGTAGGATGCCCCGCAGGCGGGTGCGCATCGTCGGGGGGAGCATACCGGAAACTGCCGTGCGCAGGTATCGTGCGGCACGGAAGAAATAGACGTCGAACGCGTTTACGTCCCGGCATCTCCTGCGGGTCAGCATCGAATAGAGCCGATACGATGCGAGGGAGCGTTGCTGAAAAGACGCGGCGCGGCGTGCTTTCATGAAGACGCCTGGACAAGAGGGGTCGGACTCCAGGGCTTCGATGGAAAAATCCGAAAAAATGGCCCGTAGGTCGCTCGGCTCGAACCGCCAGAAATCGTGGGGGTAGCCGTGGTAGGGGAACCCCTTGGACCGTGTGGTGATGAGCAGGACACCCCCATCTTTCAGGACATTCTTGAGATTGGATATGGCCGAACGCCAATCTCGGACATGCTCCAGCACCTCGCTGCTGATCACGGCGTCGAAACGGTTGCGCCCGTATCGCCGGACCAAGTCATGGATGTCGCACCGTTCATCCACTCCGGGGCCGAGGACCATGTCGACCCCAAGGTAACTCGCGGGCCTGAACGGGCCTACTACCGCGCGAATCGAACCGTTCACGTTCAAGGACCCGACCTCAAGGACGGTTTTCCCTTCGAGCTCTTCACGGGTCAAGTGGAGTTCTGCGAACCGAATGCAGCCCGAGTTACACATGACGGTCGTCACCCACAGGGAGGAATGGGGTTTTCTCGTCCTGCAGCACGCTTAGCAGAGGACGAAGGGCATTCTCGGGAGTGATCATCTGCATGCAGGCGTGATCGCCCCGGCCGCAGATGCCGCGGTTGCAGCCGATGCAGTCGAGCCGGTCCTGGCGCAACACGACGTGCTGTCGGCCGATAGGCATCCAGCGGATTTTTTCAGTCGGGCCCATGAACGAAAGTGTCGGCACTGCGAGCGCGACCGCGATGTGAAGCGGACCGGAGTTGTTGCACACCAGAAGGGCGGCCTGCCCAATCAGAGCGGCCGATTGACGCAGATCCGGGCTTTCGAACACGACCGCCTTCTCTCCGGCGTCACGTCTGAAGCTGCGAATCAGCTCGCGATCGCCCGGGCCTCCGATGGCGACGACATCGCAGCCCTGATCATGCAGCAGCCGCCCCAGCTGGGCAAAGTAGTCGGTCGGCCACCGTTGCGCCGGGTAGTGAGCGCCGAGGTGGATCGCGACTACCGGACGGTTGCCCAGCCCGTATGCAGCCAGCCATCTTTTCGCCCAATCGCTCTCTTCCGGCAGCAATCGAATGCGGGGAGAGCGCCCCACGGTTTCCGCGCCCAGACTCCGGGTCGTCTCCAAGACGAGGTCCACGATATGCCGGTCTTCGCGGACGTGGCACAGCCGGTTGAAAAAAACCTCGCGTCCGTATCCGGGGTACCCGATACGAAGCGGAGCCCGGCTGAGGCGGGCCACCACTGCAGTATGAAGGTCGTGCCCGGTCATGGGGTCGATGACAGCGTCATAGCCGGCCTTCGCGAGTTGAGCCGCCTGACGCAGGAACCCGACCGGGGAGATGCCCTTGCTTCCTTGCTCCCAGACAATCACGCGATCGACATGGGGATCGTGGCGCAGCAGCGGCGCGTTGGCCCGGCTGGCCAGCACGGTCAGGTTCACCCCCGGAAACGTGTGTTTGATCGCCCGCAGGGCCGGTGTCGACAGCACCATGTCGCCGATGCGGTCGATCCGGATGAAAAGAATGTTACGGAGCACGGTGGGACGGTCTGCGGCCGGGGCCGACCACAGCCGACAAAGCCAGGCCCCGGTCGTCAGCAGCGCCTGCCGGACGCGCAGATACGCTGGTTTCATCAGGCTTCTGATTGTCGATTTCACCCGTTATGCCCGGCGTGCGGTCATGCGAATCGAGTTGTACCAGTGCACCTTGAAACACCGCGACAGCGCGACAGCCGCGTAATTGATCAGCTTCTTGGGGAGCTCCACGATGCCGAAATCCGGACCGGCCTCGACACACGCGAACCCGGCCTTGTCCAAGAGCCTCTTCAGGCTGACGACAGAGAAGTGGTAGAGATGCAGCTCCTTGTCCGCAACCGAGAACAGGTGAGGCTTACGGCGTTTGACGATTCGATAGGCGACTTGCATGATACGGTCGTCTACGTTCGGCACGGCCACCACGAGTTGCCCGGCAGGTTTCAAAACCCTCCGGACTTCCTCCAGAACCCGCAAGGGTGACGGGGTATGCTCAAGCACGTGCCAGAGGGTGACCACATCGAAGCTCCCCGCCGGGAATCCGGCATCCCAGACTTCCCCGCAGAAGACGGGCCGCCCCAGGTTGCGAGAAGCATGCTCCGCGGCCCAGGCAGATATCTCCGAGCCGTCGACCTGCCACCCGTTCGACTGGGCGAGCCTCAAGAACACCCCGTCCCCGCAGCCGACATCGAGCAAGCGCCCGACGGGAGTCACCCGTGCTATCGCCTCCAATCGACTGGCCCACATGTGGCACCGCTTATTGGCCTGGGAGGTAACCCACTCGACATAGTAATCGCGGCTGTAGTGCTGGGAGAGACTCGCAGCAGCGGGGGCCGGGTCGACATAAACCAACCCGCACCCCTGGCAACGCAGGACCCGGTATGGCGGTTCCACGGCCTCGACCGTTCGGACCGGGGCCGCGGGACAGACAGGGCAACCAACCGCCGTCAGCCGCATCCCAGCACCTCCGTGTAAACTCTGGCGGTCTGCTCCGCATTCCGCTTTACATCGAAAAGGGCCTCGGCCCGCCGACGAGCGCAACGGCCCATCCGAATTCGGAGACCTTCGTCAGTGAGCAAATCCCGCAACCTGGCCGCCAGCGCATCCGGCGCCCGGGCGGGCACCACGAAACCGGTGCGCCCCTCGTCCACGGCTTCGGGGGTTCCCCCTGCATCCGTGGCCACGACCGGTTTCCCGCAGGCCATGGCCTCTATCACCGCGCGCGGAAACGCCTCAGCCCCGCTGGAGGGCAAGGCAAGGACGTCAACGGACTGCACGAACTGTTCGATAGAATGGACGTTCCCCAGGAACTCCACGCGGTCGTCGATGCCGGTGGTGCTGCAGTATGTCAGGCACCCGCGCAAGTAGGCGTCGTCTGAGATCTCGCCGGCCACTTGCAACCGGAATGCCGGTGCGTCGGCTTTCACCAAGGCCAAGGCCTGCAACAGATCGATAAGCCCTTTCTGCATCTCCACCCGGCCGACCGTGCCGATCACCACTCCCGCAGCTCCCGAGGCCGGCCTACCGCCAGGCTCCCGGTCACTCGGCCTGAACCGATCCAAATCGACCCCATTGTGGATGGTTATCAGCTTGCTGGCATCACGGCAGAAGGCAAACCGCGGCCGGAGCGCATTCGCCACCAAAATAAGCCTGGAGCACAATCGAGCGAGGATCCGATCGCCCGGATCGGCGGCGAAAGCCCGCACATGCCAGACGACCGGCTTTCGCCGCAACCGTCCGACCACTCCGGCGTAGAAGGTATTGCGTGGGCCGTCGGTATGCAGAATATCAATGTTGAGATCGTCGACCAGCGATAGCAGCCGGCGGAGGCTGGACGCCACTCGATGCATGCTGCCGATCGCGATTCCGGGGAGACTGAGCACCCGCACCTCGACTCCGCACGCCCGAAGGCTTTGCGCAAGGCTGCCTTCTACCGGTACGAGTGCACACGGGCGGAACCGGCTCCGATCCAAATACGTGGCCAGGTGGAACAGGCTCTCCTGTCCTCCTCGGCCCCGGTCAGGAAAGCTCGAAAAAAGAAGGACCCCGTGAGGGTTAGCCCGCAACGGGGATCTCCTTGCACATCGATGCATAAAGGGCTTCGATTTGCGCGACCATTCGTTCGGCGCTGAAACGGGCCTCGAATTGCACCCGTGCCGCCGCGCCCAAGCGCTGCCTCAGGCATCGGTCGGAGGCCAGGTTCAACACCGCATCGCTCAACGCCCCTGGATCCCCGGGCGGCACCAGCACGCCCGAACGGCCGTGCTCGACCACCTCTGGAATCCCACCGACACGGGACGCGATCGCCGGCAGCCCATGCTGACTCGCCTCCAGCAGTGCGATCGACAACCCCTCCCGGTGAAGCGTCGGCAGGATAAACATCGCGGCCTGATCCAACACCGGGTGGACATCGTCGAGGCGCCCCGTGAATTCGACATGCGCCTGAAGGTTGAGATCGTCGACCTGTCTTTCCAGTTCCGCGCGCAGCGGGCCGTCGCCGACGATCACGAGCTTCAGTGTCGGGCGGACGGATACCGCTTGGTGAAATGCGTCGACCAGCACTCGATGACCTTTGTTTTCCACGAGCGAACCGACGGAAACAGCAACACAGTCTTCGGATCCGAAGTTCCACTGGAGGGGATGACTGCCTGGCTTGGGAGGCCGCTCCACTCCGTTGTGGATAACGCATGTCTTCGCAGGGGGGATGCCGATCGTTTCGGTCGCAACGTCCCTGACGGCTGCGGACACACAGACGACTCGCCGCGTGAACCGGGCCAGAAATCGTTCCATCCAGGCGTGTCGGCAACGCATCCCGATTTGGGGCGTGTGCACGTGCGCCACAACCGTGCGTTTGCCGGCCAGAATCGAAGACAGGCGGCCGAACGTCCCGGCAAAGCTGCCGTGGGTGTGGACGATGCCCACTGCGGACCGATGCAGGTGCCGGGCCAGGCGGAGAACATTCAAGGGGTTGTGGTAGCTTGAAAGGTTCAAGACCCTCACTTCAGCGCCGGATCGTCGCAGGGTGTCCGCCAGGGTTCCGCCCCTGGCAAGGCACCAGATCTCAACCTTGAACCGGCGGGGGTCAACGCCGGTGGCTATCGTGGCGATGACCTTTTCCTGCCCCCCCACGGCCATGTCCTCGGTAAGGTGGACAACGGTGATGCGGTGCGTCATGGGGCGGATTCGCCGGTTGGGCCAGTGGGAGGGAGGACCGCCGCTGCATCGGCAGGCCAGCGGCGAGGGCTTGTGAATGGCTGCTCGCCGGGCAACACGTTCAGCAGTCGCCTAACCCGATGCGGATAGGTGTGGTTCCGCAGGACCTCATCATGGCCGGCCGCGGCGATACGCCTGCGCTCTTCGCCATGGTCCAGGTAATAAGCGATTTTACGGTCGAGATCGTAGCCGTCGGTGAAGCTCACCAAGTGTTCGCCGTCGCGAAAAAGCGCGAGCACGTCCAGTTGACGGTCGGTCAGGACGAAAGCGCCGCAGGCCATGGCCTCGAACACGCGCGGACTCGCCTGGTGCACTGGGTAGCGGCCTTCGGGGTCGACGTAGTGAAGCGCCAGAACGATCTGGCTCGCGGAGTAGATCCTGACCCATTCTTCCGGGGGTGTGTGAGCACCGCGCACACAAGCCTGAAGGGCCGACGGAAGCTCACGCCGTCTCCATCCGGGGCCCCAGATCGCCAGGGGCCGGTGAGCCACTGAGCGCAACACGTTGGCGCGGTTCTCATACCAGGACCCTACGAACGCCACCTCGCTCGCGAATGCCCCGTCCTCCGTAGCAACATCAACGCGTCGATGGACCACCGGATCGCAGGCCATCGGCAGCAATTCCACACCGGCGACGCCTAACCTGCGCAAGATGTCCACATACTCGGTCCCCTGGCAGAACACTCTCGTATAAAGAGGGGCGGTATCGGGCATGACGTCGGTCGCCCGCGGCGCGTCCGTCGTCCAGAGCACCACCGGCACACCTGCCCGGGTCAGGTGGTGCAACGCCGGCTTCCGTATGCGGTGACCGCCCAGCACCAAGACCATGCCAGGCCGCACGCGTTCCGCGATCCTGACCAGGTTCCGGTTGATCGCAGTCAGACTGATCTTTTCGAGGATGGGAATCCGTTCGCGAAGTCTTCCGGGGAAAATGTGTCCTCGGTCGTCGAAGGACACCATCTCGTGACCCAGCCGCTCGACCGCACGTTCAACGTATTCGGTGATCGTGGCGTAATGCGGATTATGGTAACCGCAGACGAGGATGCGCATGGAAGGACGGCCCCGAGCCATCAGAAGGTGGAGACACTCAGCACGAGCGACTTCAGGAGCAGGTAATACGTATTGAGAGATAAGGGCCCCGCCTGCAGCGCCTCGGTAAAGGCAGGCACCGCCCGGGCAGGTTCACCGGTCTCGAGGAAATAGATGCCCCGACGGGTGTGGGCGTGCGCTCGAAAACGTTTCATCTCTTTTTGCAGTGCCGGGTGGTCAAGGCTGAGCTCGGAAAGCCGCCGCAGGCAGTGCTCGCGGGCGTTCTGAAACTGGGAGCCGTTTGAATAGTTCCGCTCGTGGAGCACCCAGGCCTGGACCACTTCCGGCACATGCACCAACACGGGCTCCGAGAGAAAGAGCCGAACGAAGAACTCCAGGTCGTCCAGCCCGTTCAGCCGGCGGTCCTCGGAGAAGCCACCCAACCGGCCGATGCAGCTCTTTGTGAGCATCAGCGTCTGCATACTCATTGGACTGCACCCGGTGGCCATCAGATGGAGAGCCTCTTTTGCAGTCACCTGCCGGCTGTGGACCTGGTCCATGAGCCTTCCGTCCGCGTGACGCCGCTCGTAGTCCGAATAGACGCCGTCTGCCTCTGGCTCTCGTTCCAGCCGGTTAAGCTGGACCGCCAGGCGAGACGGCAGCATGAGGTCGTCCTGGTCGATGAAGCAGACCGCTTCGGCCCGGGCGCATTCCACGCCGCGGTTGAGCGCCGACCCTTTTCCGGAATGCGGAATGCGGATGAGGTGGACCCGCGCATCGTCCAGCCCCTGGAGGGCCTCGCCGGGACCTTCGCTCGAACCGTCGTCCACGATGATCAGTTCCCAGGCCGGCTCCGTCTGCCGGCACACGCTCTCCACCGTCTGCCGCAACCAGCGACGTCCTTCGTAGTAAGGCAAAATAACTGACACCTTGGGATGCACCGACCAGCCCCCTTCAGTTCCCGGCAACCACCAGCAGGTTTTCACCCGGCCCGATCAACGATAGGGGGATCCCCAGAATTTCCGCCACCCGGTGAAACCATCTCAGGCTCTGGGCCGATTTCAAGAACCGCGAGCCACCAGGTGCCGCGGCCCATGCACGCAGGGATTGCGGCAGGGCGGTTTTACGGAGGGGAGACAGCCGCCGAATCCTGAACCCGGCCTTGGCGAACAGCCGCGCGAGGGTGTGAGGCGTGAAGTGGCTCAGATGGCGCGGGAGGTCCCACTGGTGCCAGCGGGCGCCGAGGAGTAGGGCCGCAGCGGAGCCGCTGTTCGGCACCTCGACGACCAGCGTCCCTTCCGGCGACAGCAGCTCACGTACCTGCGTCAACTCCGCCGCGGGGTCGTGCAGGTGTTCGAGGACGTGCCACATCGAAACGACGTCAAAGGTTCCGCGGTGGGGCCGGAGTGCGTCCAGGCACCCGGTCACCACGGGAATCCCGGCCGCTCTGACGGCCGGGTCGGTCTTATCGTGAAGGTCAAACCCGGTCACGTCCCACCCGAGCGCGTGCAGCGCCAGCAGGTGAGAGCCGTTACCGCACCCGATGTCCAGCGCTCGGCCACGTCCTTTGCGGATCGGCAGCCGCGGGTTGCGGCGACGGTGGATCCGAAAAGCCAGCGTTTCCACCGCCTTCGGGAACGAATGGGAGCCGAGGGTCAGCGCTGGATGCGATTGAATTGGGCACCCGTAATGCCGGGTCAGGACGGCATACTTCAGATCATTCTTCAGCCCCGCGAGAAAGGATCCGCGCGGTTCGAACAGAATTGGGACCTTTCGATCGAAGCCCTGGTAGGGCCCGTAGGCGTCCACGTAAAACTGCGGCATTGCCTCACGGGTTGGCCGGGGGCTGGTGAAACGGAACCCGCACGCGAGACACTCCACCACCGCAAACCCGCCTTCGTCCCGCTGGGCGCCGTGGTCGGCAAACAGCCTTCGCCAGCGTCGCGAGCCGCATAAAAGGCAGGGCACCTCTTCCGTTCGCGACGCATCCATCATCTCGCCATCCGGATCGCTGCGCTGAACTGACCGATCATGTCGACATCCGCACGGGTGAAAAATTTCAGCGCCAACAGCGCCGCAAGGAAGATGGCGAGAAACACGGCCGCTCCCCCGCACAGATACAGGAATGCCATGCTTCTCTCCATCAGCTCAAATCCGCCATCGCCTCCGAGGGTCCGCACGATCCCGAACGTGCCCCCCCCTGCCGCCGCGGCGCAGACAAGGGGTTTGCCGATGGCCGCCCAGAAGAAGTCGCCTCCGACAGGCCTGAGGAACCGGTGAAAGCGCACCACGTAAAAAAGATTGCCGGCCGCCATGGCCGCACCGGTGCCGATCAGGGCCCCGACAAACCCGAGCCGCACGATCAGGAAAACGCTCAGCAGCAGGTTGATCACGGTGATGAGGCCTGTCGCCTGGATCTCATACTTCAGGACACCGATGCCTCGGCCGATGGAGTGTGCCGCACCAGCGACGATGTTGAAGAAATAGCCGATCGAAAGTATCTGCAGCGCCAGAATCGATTGGGGGGTACTCTGAGTTCCCAGCCACACGTGCATGACCGCCGGGCCCATCGCGACCATAAAGGCCATCAGCGGGGCAGAGGCCAGAGCCAGGTACTTCGTGCCTCGCAGGTGGAGTTCCTCCAGCCGACCGGCATCACTGCGAACCGACAGCTCGGCTGCGGCGGGAATCAGCGGGGCAAGCATCATCGACGGTACGTAACGAACGGCCATGGCAAGTTTGGAGCCCATCTCGTAGAACGCGACAAATTCCATTCTCAGAAAATGACCGATCAACAGCTTGTCCAACTGAAAGTTCAGAAATCCTGCGAGCGAATTCACCTGCAGCTTCAGCCCGTATCGGAAGAACTCCCGCAGCAGAGCTGGGTCCACACGGCCGGGATGGCGCCTCAAATGGGGCAGAACCCGCAGGAGACAGAGCACCTGGACGACGCCCATGCCGCAGCGGAGGTAGAAAAGAACGACGATTACCGTGGCCAAACCGGCGCCGACGCCGAGGACGATCACAGTGGCCGCGGCATAGGCCACGAGGTAGGCGATGTCGCAGAGATTGCTGACGTGCATGCGCTGGAGCCCGATCAGGGTATTGCGGAAGACGCCGGAAACCTGGCTCGCGGCGAAATTGAGCAGGACCCCGTCGAGAATTAGCCGCGCATCCGCCAAATCCTGCGGAGCGATCTTGAAAACTGCCAGGATCTCGTCCGCGAACACATGGCCCAACACGAGCGGAGGGAGAAAAATCAGGTTGAACAGGCAGGTGCTCAGAACGATGTCGCCGATTTTCCTGATTTTGCCGGAAGCGTGGTATTCCGCCACATATTTGATCGTCGCCGCCCCCATCCCCAGATCCAGCAGGGAGACGTAATCTACGAGCGCGAACAGGGTGACCCACACCCCGTACCACTCGGCTCCAACCCGGTCGGTGATGAACGGGATGAGTGCGATGCTGACCGGGACGTGGATGATGCGTGCAACGAAATTCCACCCGGTGTTTCTCAGGATCTTGTGCGCGATGCTGATCGGCATATGCGTCGGTGTGAATGGCGTAGGTGGGATGCGGCTCCGCCCCGTCGATTACACGCGGAGGTGCATCGATAGCGTCTCGAAACCCAAACTATTTGGAATTTTTGCAAGTAACATGCCCCTATGCCCATCGATCGAATTGCCGAGCAGTCGCGCGGCATGCACCTGCGGCGAACCCAGGCGCTTTTTACGTATAACTATCCGATTTTAAAATAATAAAAACTGACGGCTCCTCCCGTGAGGCCGCTCGCGCCATCCCGGTCTCGCAGAGTGATCCGACATATTCTTGACACGGCTCCGGACTCGCCCGCCTGACCACAGCGGCCTCACTCGAGCCCTTCGATTCTCGCCTTTCCGGCGAACTTTCGGCTGATCGAATTCTAACCAAGCCGGACCGGGTTAAGATTTTCAATTTACATAAAAAAATATGTTTTCGGACTCATTTTCCCCTTGACTCGCGCCAATTATTCGTGTTTAATGGAGCAAAGTGGTGGAAAGTGGCGGAGAATTGACGAACCATGTTTCGCGGGAGCTCATTTCACACGATCGACGACAAGGGCCGGGTGGTCGTCCCGACCCGCTTCCGCGACCTGCTCCGCAAGGAGGGCAGCCCGGACGGCGTGATGGTCTCCCGCATGGACCAGTGCCTGCTCGCCTATCACTTCGAGGACTGGTACCGCCTGGAGAACCGCATCCTGCAGCTGGCCGAGAAAAGCGAGTACATGCGCCGCTTCCGGCGCATCTTCATCGGCGGCGCCTCCGAGTGCCTCTGCGACAAGCAGGACCGGATCCTCGTCCCGCCGATGCTACGCCAGTACGCGGGTCTGAGCCGGGAGATCGTCCTCGTCGGCGTCACCGACCACTTCGAGATCTGGTCACGGGAGAACTTCGAGAAGGAGGAGCTGACGCTCCAGAACGACCTGAAGAACCCGGAGGCCAGGAACGAAATCGCCAAGCTCGGCATCTGATCCCATGCCATACCGCCACGTCCCCGTCATGCGCGCGGAGGTGCTGGAGTTCCTCAACTGCCGGCCCGGCCGGACGTACGTGGACGGCACCCTTGGCGGGGCGGGACACGCCCGGGCCATCCTCGAACGCACTGCCCCCGACGGCCGGCTGATCGGCCTCGACCACGACGCCGACGCGATCGCCAACGCCGCCACCGCCCTTGAGCCCTTCGCCGACCGCGTGCGCCTGGCGCACGCCAACTTCGCGCAGCTGCCCGAGGTCCTGGCCGGGCTGGGCATCCCCGGCGTGGACGGCCTCCTGCTCGACCTGGGCGTCTCGCTGCACCACTTCGAAGGCAGCGGCCGCGGGTTCAGCTTCCAGAAGGACGAGCCCCTGGACATGCGCATGGACGTGCGCACGGCCGAGACCGCAGCGGACATCGTCGCAGCCTCGAGCGAGGACGAGCTGCGCCGCCTGTTTCTCGAGTACGGCGAGGAGCGGTTCGCCGGGCGCATCGCCCGGCGCGTGGTCGCCGCCCGCCGCGCGGCGCCGATCCGCACCAGCGCGGCGCTGGCGCGTATCGTGGCCGGCGCCGTTCCCGGCCGGTCCCGCGGCCGCATCCACCCGGCCACCCGCGTCTTCATGGCGCTGCGCATCGCGGTCAACCGCGAGCTCGAGCGGCTCGAGGCGCTTTTGGGCCAGCTGCCGGAGCTCCTGCTCCCCGGCGGCCGCCTCTGCGTCCTCACCTTCCACTCCCTCGAGGACCGCATCGTCAAGCAGCGCCTGAAAGCGCTCGAAGTCCCGCGCCGCGAAACCGTCGCGCCGGCGGACGGGGGCCGTTGCCTGCGGCTGCTGACCCGCAAAGTGGTGCGGCCGAGCGTCGAGGAGACCGCCGCCAACCCGATGGCCCGCAGCACGAAGCTGCGCGCCGCCGAGCGCCTATAGGCGCAGGAGCGCCCGCATGCCCCAGAGACCGCCCGGAACCGGCCGACGCAACCGCAGGCTGATCGTTCTGTGGCTCACGCTGCTGTGCCTCTTCATTGCCGAGCTGCTGGTCTACACCTGGGCGCGCGTGCAGTGCACCCGCACCGGGTATGAGATCTCGGCCCTGACCCGGGAGCAGCAGCGGCTTGTCGAGCTGCAATCCAACCTCAAGGTGGAGCTCGCCCGATTGAAGGCCCCGCAGCGGATCACGAAGATCGCGCAGGAGAAGCTCGGGCTGACCCTGCCCGCCCCGCGCCAGGTGATGGTGATGCCGTGACCCCGACCCGCGCCAAGTCCATCCGCTTCCGCATCCTGCTGGTGGGGCTCGCGTTCGTGTGCGGCTTCGGCGTCATCATCGGCAAGGCGCTGCTGCAGCAGATCACCCAGGGGAGCTGGCTCTCGCAGAAGGCCTCGGACCAGGTCGAGGACTCCCTGCGCGCGGTCGGCAAGCGCGGCACGATCTTCGACCGCCGGGGCCGCGAGATGGCCGTCAGCATCGACGCCACCTCGATCGCCGTCCGGCCGGCCCATCTCAAGGACCCCGAGGCCGCCGTCCGCGAGCTGGCCGCGATCTTCAAGATGCCGGCAGCCGAGATGAAAAAGAAGCTCGCGCCCGAGAAACCCTTCGTGTGGCTCAAGCGCCAGGCGACCCCGAAGGAGGTCGAGGCCGTGCGCCTGCTGCGCCTGCCCGCGGTGGAGTTCGTGGCGGAGTCCAAGCGCTTCTACCCGAACCGCACGCTCGCCGCGCACGTGCTGGGGTTCACCGGCATGGACGGCAAGGGCATGGAGGGCATCGAGTTCTTCCACGACGCCCACCTGCGCGGCACCGGCACGAGCGTCCGCATCCTCAAGGACGCCTACGGCAACGGCTTCCAGTCCGAAGCCCCGTCCGACGAGGACGGCGCCGGCAAGAACCTGGTGCTCACCCTCGACCAGGCCGTGCAGCACGTGGCCGAAACCGCGCTCGGCGAGGCGGTCGAGTCGGCGCGCGCCCGCTCGGGCATGGCGCTCGTCATGGAGCCCGCTACCGGCGCCATCCTGGCGCTCGCGCTCGCCCCCACGTTCAACCCCAACGCCCGCGAGGAGCAGAAGAAGGCGCACTGGCGCAACCGGGCGGTCACCGACCCCTTCGAGCCCGGATCGACGCTGAAGATCTTCGTCGCCGCGGCCGCGCTCGAGCACACGCAGCTCTCGCCGAAGACGACCTTCAACTGCGAGAACGGCGCCTACCGCATCGGCAAGTACACGGTGCACGACGTCCACCGCTACGGAGTGCTGTCGCTGCAGGACATCATCAAGTTCTCGAGCAACATCGGCGCGGCGAAGATCGGCGAGAAGGTGGGCCCCGAGCGGCTCCACCAGACGCTGCGCCTGTTCGGCTTCGGCCAGCGCACGGGTGTGGACAGCCCGGCCGAGACCGCGGGGCTGCTCATGCCGCCCAAGCGCTGGGCCGACATCGACACGGCCGCCATCTCCTTCGGCCACGGCATCTCGGTCTCCGCCGTCCAGCTGGTCGCGGCCGTCTCCGCGATCGCCAACGACGGGGTCCTCATGAAGCCGCGGCTCGTGCAGGCCGTCACCGACCGGCAGGGCCAGATCGTGCAGCAGTTCCCGCCCGAGCAGGTCCACCGGGCGGTCTCGGTGCAGACCGCGCGCACGGTCCGCGACATCATGCAGACCGTCATGCTGCCCGGTGGGACCGGGGTCAGCGGCTCCCTCGAGGGCTACACCGCCTGCGGCAAGACCGGCACGGCGCGCAAGGTCGACGACTCCGGCCAGTATGCGAGCGACCGCCACGTCGCCTCGTTCGTGGGATTCGCGCCGGTCGAAAAACCCCAGATCGCGGTGCTGGTCGTCATCGACGAGCCCAAAGGCCAGATCTACGGCGGCGCCGTGGCGGCCCCGGTCTTCCGCAAGATCGCCCAGGCCACCCTGAACTACCTGAACGTGCCGCCGCGCACCGGCGCCGAGAAGCTGCGGGTGTCCGTAGACGGAAGAGGGGGGCGCGGATGACGCGGCTGGCCGCACTGCTGAGCGGGATCGCGACGACGGCCCGGTCGGGGATCGAGGGCGAGGGCCCCGAGGTGCGCTCGCTGCACTACCGCTCGCAGGACGTGGGGCCGGGCGGGGTCTTCGTGGCCATGCGCGGGACGGCCGCCGACGGGCACGACTTCGTCGCGGACGCCGTAGGGCGCGGGGCGGTCGCCGTCGTGGTCGAGCGGCCGGTCGCGGCACGCGCGGCGGTCGTGCAGGTGCCCGACGGCCGCCGGGCGCTGGCCGAGCTCTCGGCAGCGTTCTACGGCCGGCCCTCGGAGGCCATGACCGTGGTGGGGATCACCGGCACGAACGGCAAGACCACGACCTCCTACCTGGTCGAGAGCATCCTCGAGCAGGCCGGGCGCCGCACCGGCGTCATCGGCACGATCAACTATCGCTACGCCGGCCGCTCCTTCGCCAACCCCGTCACGACGCCGGAGAGCCTCGACCTGCAGCGCATTTTGGCCGAAATGCGCGCGGCGGGCGTCGGCCACGCCGTGCTGGAGGCCTCCTCGCACGCCATCCAGCTCGCGCGCATCCACGCCTGCCGCATGGACGTCGCCGTCTTCACCAACTTGAGCCAGGACCACCTCGACTTCCACGGCGACATGTCGGCCTACTGGGCGGTCAAGCGGTCGCTCTTCACCGAGCACCTGCGCTCGGGCCCCAAGGCGGAGCGCGCCATGGCGGTCGTCAACACCGACAGCGCGCACGGCCGCGAGCTGGCCGACCGGCTCGGGCCGCGGGCGCTGCGGGTCGGCACGACCGCGGCGTGCGACCTGCGCGCCGAGGAGGTCGCCTGCACGCTCCAGGGCACCCGCGGGGTGATCCGCCGGGGGGCCGAGCGCATCGCGTTCGCCTCGCCGCTCGTCGGCCGCCACAACGTCGAGAACATCCTCTGCGCGGCCGGCGCGGCCGCGGCCCTCGGGGTCGAGGCCGCGGCGGTCACCCGGGGCATCGCGGCGCTCGCCTGTGTCCCGGGCCGGCTCGAGGCGGTCGCCAACCCGCACGGCATCGGAGTCTACGTCGACTACTCGCACACCCCGGACGCGCTCGAAAACGCGCTGCGGGCGCTGCGGGCGCTCACGAGCGGGCGGCTGATCTGCGTCTTCGGCTGCGGCGGGGATCGCGACCGCACCAAGCGGCCGGTCATGGGCGCGATCGCCGCGCGCCTGAGCGACCTCGCCGTCGTCACCTCGGACAACCCCCGCTCCGAGGCGCCCGCGGCGATCATCGAGGACATTCTTCCCGGCCTGCGAGCCGAGGGGGCGAGTCCTTTAGACCGGAACGCGCCGGGCGGCCTGGACCGGCGGGGGTTCGTGGCCGAGGCCGACCGCCGCGCGGCCATCGCGCTCGGACTGCGGGCGGCGCGACGCGGCGACGCGGTGCTGATCGCCGGCAAGGGCCACGAAACCTACCAGATCATCGGCGGCCGGACGGTCCACTTCGACGACCGCGAGGAAGCCGCGCGGGTGCTGGCGGCACCGGCACCGGGCGCCCCCGGGGAAACGGCATAGGAAAGCGGCGGAGCATGCAAGGCACCTTTCAGGACATCCTCGAGGCGACCGGCGGGCGACTGGTTCAGGGCCGGCCCGAGACCGCCTTCGCGGGCCTGTCGATCGACTCGCGCACGATCGCGCCGGGCGAGGCCTTCGTCGCCATCCACGGCGAGACGCACGACGGTCACGGCTTCCTGCCGCAGGTACTTGCCGACGGGACGGCCAGCGGGGTTGTGGTGGCCGCGGACCGGCTGGAAGGACTCGGCGCGACGCTCGGCGCCCGCCCGCAGGCCGCCTGCGTCGCGGTGGCCGACACGACCCGCGCGCTCGGGGACATCGCGGCCCGCCATCGGCGCCGCTGCCCGGCCGCGGTCGTGGCGATCACCGGCTCCAACGGCAAGACGAGCACGCGCCGCATGACGGCCGCCGTCCTGGCGCGCCGTTTCGCGGTCCTGGAGCCCGCGCGCAACCTCAACAACCAGATCGGCGTCCCGCTGA
>JADHED010001755.1_pt1 | contig 17201 bp, 18 predicted proteins | sample 8952041 | NCBI WGS metagenome assembly JADHED01 (sample SAMN16124423, study PRJNA663239) | bioreactor sludge metagenome | isolation source: sludge (control) | place: India:Bengaluru | collected 2018-09-08
TGCGCGGCATGCGGGCCGGTCACCGCCAGCACGTTGGGGTGCACGCCCTTGACCATGTTGCCGCCGCCCTCGTCGGCACGCGCGCCCAGGCAGCCGGTGACGATGACCTTGCCGTTGTCGGCCAGCGCCTCGCCAATGGTGTCCAGGCTCTCGCGCACGGCATCGTCGATGAAGCCGCAGGTGTTGACGATGACCAGATCCGCGCCCTGAAAGGTCTTGGAGGTCTCGTAACCTTCGGCGGAAAGCCGCGTGAGTATGAGCTCGGAGTCCGTCAGGTTCTTCGGGCAGCCCAGGCTGACGAAGCCCACCTTGGGGATTCTGGTGGTTTCCGGCGTCGCGACTGCGCCGTAAGCATCTGATTTCATGGGGTTTCGCAGGGCGGCCTGGGGGAAAATCTGGGGCGGGTATTGTAGGCGAGGCGGGCCAATTCCTTCTTGCGACATAGGCCCCAAGTGGCCGCGTCCCGTTGACCCTGGATAGAAACACCGCCACGGCCCGATACCTTCAGCGCGCACCGCATCGTCCATTGCTCCTATGCCAACCGCCGACAACGGCGATGGCCTGCTGGACAGGATGGCGGCCTACCGGTCGCTGGGCGACGCGGGCGTGCACGGCTCCATCATCAGCGACCAGTCATGGCATCCTGCCCAACACACGGCCCGGCTGCGCGCCCTCCTGGGCCGCCAACGGCGTGCTGGCGCGGGTGCACGCCAAGCTGGCCGGCATCACGGATTCAGACGGCCAGCTGCGCGCCGCACTGCGCGATGAGGTGCGGCAGGTGCTTGCGCAGGTGAGCACGCCTGAGGGCAGCACGAACTATGAAACGTTGGTGACCAGCATCGGTGCAGATGGCCTTGCCCCTACGGCACTGCGCCCCAGACTCACGGATGACGGCAAGGCAAGCCTGCCGACGGTCGAACGGACAACGCCGCTCATGCCGCAGTCAGCAACGTGTGTCCAGCCCCTGCGCCTATGCCAGGCCCATGTCGATCGCAAGCAGAATTTGACGTTCTTGCCGGCCTCCATCCCGACTTCGTCGCTGTGCATCACGGGCACCGAGCAGTTGCTGGCGGCATGGCTGGCCGAAATTGACGTCGGCAACGATCGACGCCGAGAAGCCTGCAGGCACCGCAACTCCGGTCATCGGCAGCACCGTGGACGCCAGACCTGCTGCTCCCTCCAATCCGAGATGGCCATGGCCCGTACCGGCAGCGGCACGCACCCCCAGCGCGTCGAGGATCAGCGACCGAAGGCGCGGAGCGCACGCTCGTTGCCGTCACGCCACTCTTGCAGACGAGCGGCGTACTCCACCTCCATCATCTCGAGCGTGCCGGCGCCCAGGAAGGCGCGCAGCGGAGGCTCCGCCATGTCGACGATCTCGAGGATCGGTCCACGCGTCGCGCTCGGCACGCCTTGCTGATCGGGCGCGCCGAGGTTGGCCATGATCGCTTCCCACATCGGCTCATAGGCCGGCAGGCGGGTGGCGAACTTCGATGACCCGCCGAAAAAGTCGGTGTCGTAGCCGGTCGGCTCGATGAGAGTCACCTTGATGCCGAACTGCGACACCTGTTGCCTGAGCCCCTGACCGATGGCCTCGACCGCCCACTTGGATGAGTTGTACACGGCAACCGGCGGAAAGACGTTGACGCCGCCGGTGGAGCTGAGCAGCAAGATGTGTCCCGAACCCTGTGCGCGCAGGTACGGCAGGACCGCCTGCACCGTCCACAGCACACCGAAGTAGTTGGTTTCGAACAGTGCCCGCGCCTCGGCCTCGGACACTTCCTCCACCATGCCGAACAGGCCGTAACCCGCGTTCGCGACCACCACGTCGAGGCGGCCGAAATGCGCATGCCCCTGCTTCACCGCGTCGATGACATCGCTCCGATCATTGACGTCGAGTGGGAGGACAAGCATGCGGTCGCCGTGTGCCGCGGCGAGGTCGTCGAGCTTGGAGGGGGTGCGCGCCGTCGCGATGACGCAGTCGCCGCGCTCCAGTGCAGCGCTCGCCCACTCGCGGCCGAAGCCGCCGGAGGCGCCTGTGATGAACCAATTCTTGCTCATTGGAATATTCCTTTCTGTAGTTCAGAGTCATATCCTTTGGTCTCTGCTTTTGCCCAAGAGACCCGCTTGCGGTCACATCACGCCTGGCCCATGTCGATCACAAAACGGAACTTGACGTCCTTGCCGACCACGCGCTCGAACGCCGCATTGATTTGATCGGGCCGGATCAGCTCGACATCGGCGGTGATGCCGCGCGCCGCGCAGTAGTCGATGACCTCCTGCGTCTCGGCAATGCCGCCGATCATCGAGCCCGACAGGTTGTCGCCGCGCGGTGTTGTTGATCATGGCGTTGTAACCGGGCAGCACTTCCAGCGCGCCCACGTTGACCAGCGTGGCGTCGGTCTTGAGCAGGTTCATGAACGGTTGCACGTCGAAGGCCTTGGGCGCGGCGGCGACGATCAGGTCGAAGCTGGAGGCCAGGCGCTTGAAGGCGTCCTGGTCACCCCACAGCAGCGCTTCTTTCGCGCCCATGCGGATCGCATCCGCACGCTTGCCCGGCGAGGTGGTGAACACCGTCACCTCGGCGCCGCGTGCCACGGCCAGCTTGACCGCCATGTGCCCCAGGCCACCCAGGCCGATGACGCCGATTATCTGGCCGCGCGTGGCCTTCCAGTGCTGCAGCGGCGAGAAGGTGGTGACGCCGGCGCACAGCAACGGAGCCATGCCGGCCAGGTTGGCGCCCGGCGGAATGCGGATGACGAATTTCTCGGTCACCACCACGCCGGTCGAATAGCCACCGTAGGTGACACCGCCCGAGACCTTGTCCGGGCTGGCGTAGGTCAGCGTCATGCCGTTCAGGCAGGCGTGCTCGCGGTCGTCCAGGCATTCCACGCAGGTGCCGCAGGAATCGACCATGCAGCCGACGCCGCCGATGTCACCCACCTTGAACTTGGTGACCTTGCTGCCGACCGCGGTCACCCGGCCGATGATCTCGTGCCCGGGCACCATCGGATAGGTGCCGGGCCCCCAGTCGCTGCGCGCCATGTGGATGTCGGAATGGCAGATGCCGCAGTACAGGATCTGCAGCTGCACGTCGTTGGGCCCGACGGCGCGGCGCTGGATGTCCATCGCGGCCAGTCCGCTGGTTGCGCTGCGTGCGGCCCAGGCGCGCGCCGTGCTGGCTTGGGGATTGCCGCGAGCCGGGGCTGCGGGCACGGCGCTTTGCGCCTGCGCGGTCGCACTGCTGACGCCAGCCAGCAGCGGCACCGCCGCCAGGCCCGCGCTCGCCCGCAGCAGGCCACGGCGCCCGGTCAGCAGGGGCAGGTTGGAGTCGGTATGGTTCTTGTCGTCACAGTGTTGGCACATGGTCAATGTCCTTCAGAAAAAAGAGGCGCGGCTTTTGGCGGAACGTTCACTGGGTGAGATAGCGCAGGTGCAGAACGTCATGATCCAGGCGGGTGACGGACTGCAGCTTCAGGGTCGGCACCTTGCCCTGCGGCCGGTCGAACAGCGTGGGGGCGCCGCGCGTGCCATCGGCCAACGGCAACACCATCAGGCTGATCTCGTCGATCAGGCCGGCGTCGAGAAACGCGCCATTGATGCCGCCGCCGCCTTCAAGCAGCAGGCGGCGAATGCCGAACTCGCGCGCCAGCCTGTCGAGGGCCAGCGGCAGGTTGATGTCGTCGTCGCCGGCAAACAGGTAGGAAATGCCGTCGCGGCGCAGCTCGGCCAGGTGCGCATCGGCGACGCGCGTTGTCAGCACGATGACGATGGCATCGCCGTTGGCACGGCCGGTGTTCAGATGCAGGCGGCCCTTGCGGTCGAGCGCGATCGCATACGGCCCCTGTTCGGCGCCCGGCGCCTTCCAGGTCTCGCGCGGAAAGACCTCGCCGGTCGCGACCGGCTTCGGCTCGCCCTCGCCGAATTCGGCCATGGTGGTCGGCCCGACGATCCAGGCATCGCCCGCGAGTTGCTGGTGGACCTGGTCGTAGGCATCGGCCACGTCGAAGTCTTTGGGCCAGTGCGTGACGACAATGCGGCCGTCGATGCTGCTCATCATGTGCAAGATGGTGTGCGGTTTCATGGTGTGTTCCTCTCACAGACTGCTAAATCAGGGGTTGGCTGGCTGCAGCCTGATCAGCTGCACTTCGTTCTTCGACCCCAGCCGCATCCACGGCCCGAAGGTGCCCGCGCCCTGCGAGACCACCGCCTGCATGCCGCGATGCTGCTGCACGCCCTTGTAGTGGGGGAAGTTCAGGCCGACCAGCCACGTGGCCGGCCAGATCTGACCAGCATGGGTATGGCCGGCGACATAGACATCGGCGCCGTAGTCGGCCGCGTAGTCGTAGCCGACCGGGCTGTGGTGCGCCAGCAGCACGGGGCGTGAGGCGTCCACCGCGATCTTCGGCAGCTCCACGTCCATGGTCAGCGTATTGACGCTGTGCGGGTCGCGGCTTTGCCCGTCAGCGTTCATGTATTCCAGGCCCACCAGCTGCACCCCGGCGACTTCGGCGACCTGTGAACGCAGGATGCGCACCCCTGCTGCCGCCAGCAGCTCCAGCGAGCGCGTGGTGTCCATGTAGAACTCGTGGTTGCCGGTGGTGAAGTACTGCGGCGTGTCCACCGCCGCCAGGGTCGCGAACACTTCGGGCTTCAGCCCCGCGTTGCTGTCGAACAGGTCGCCGTTGTAGAGGATGAAGTCGGGGCGTTCGCGCGCCACGGCGGCCAGTACTTTGCGCAGATAGCGCTCGTCGCGCTGGTGGCCCAGGTGGATGTCGGGCAGATGGGCGAAGGTGACCGGGCGCTCCAGGCCATCGACCTCCAGGTTCAGGCGCGTGATCTCGAACCCCTGCGCTGTGATGAAGCCCCAGGTCACGGCCGCAGCGGGCACGAGCAACGCAGCGAAGCCCGCGCCGCGGCGCAGGTGCGGATGCCTGCGCGCCCCGAGCAGCAGCGCGATGCCGATGACAATGGCGCACAAGGTCAGATACACATGCGCCATGAACAACAGGCCGGTGCCGTTGTAGAGCGCGCCGTGCAGTGGCGCAGCAAGCGTGTAGCTGCCGCTCATCATGATCGCGCTGTAGCCCAGCACCACGGCCAGACAGGCGATGCTGCCCAGCGCCTGCAGCCCCCAGCGTCGGCCACGGCTGGCGGCGGGTGCCAGCAGCTTGACGATCAGCCATGGCGCGTAGAAGCACGAGGCCAGCAAAAGGCCGATGGAGGCAAGAAAGACTGTCATTCACGCGCTCCGGGAGCCGCCCGGCGCGCCGCTTCGGCTTCGGGCAGCGGCGCTTCAAGCCCTGCAATGTCCATGAGGCCCGGTGACATGCGCGCGCCGGTCACGGGGATGGCGGACACGGCCGCGGTGAACGCGTCCAGTTCGGTGGGCGAAAACGCGATATCCAGCGCGCCCAGGTTCTCGTTCAAGTGTTCTGGATTGACCGTGCCCGGGATCGGCACGATCCATGGCCGCTGGTACAGCAGCCAGGCCAGTGCAAGCTGCGCCGGTGTTGCCTCTTTCTCTCTCGCCCACTGCGTAACCAGATCGGCCAGCGCCATGTTTGCCCGCAGCGCATCGGGTGCGAAACGCGGGTCGCTGTTGCGGAAATCGCGCTCCCACAGCCGGCTGTCGGCGTTGAATTTGCCCGCCACCAGACCCATGCCGAGCGGACTCCAGGGCACCATGCCGATGCCCAGTTCTCCGCACAAATCGAGCAAGCCATCCTCGGGGCCGCGCCACAGCAGCGAATACTCGTACTGCACCGCTGCCAGCGGGTGCACCGCATGCGCGCGGCGCACGGTATTCAGCCCCGCTTCGCTGAGGCCGTAATGGCGCACCTTGCCGGCGGCGACCAGGTCTTTGATCGTCCCGGCGACGTCCTCGATCGGCACCTTGGGATCCACCCGGTGCTGGTACAGCAGGTCGATGCGGTCGGTGCGCAGGCGCTTGAGCGAGGCATCGACCACGGCGCGGATGTGCTGCGGGCGGCTGTCGGTGCGGCCGTGCGCCTGCGAATCCGGCGTCAGGCTGAAGCCGAACTTGGTGGCGATGGTGACCTTGTCGCGCATCGGCGCCAGCGCTTGGCCGACCACTTCCTCGCTAATGTAGGGGCCGTAGATTTCCGCCGTGTCGAAGAAGTCCACTCCCTGGTCGTAGGCACTGCGCAGCAGGCGCACCATCTCGCTGCGTTCCTTTGGCGGGGAGTAGAAGCCGGTGCAGGCGTCCAGGCAGCCAAGCCCGAGCGCTGAGACGTCCAGCGGGCCCAGTTTGCGGCGCTTGCTGTGGATGCTGCGGCGCACGGTGGGTGGCGACGCGGACTGTGCCGAGGCCGACTGCGGGAAACCACCCAGCATGGGCGATGCAGCGACTACAGCCGCCACGGCGATGACTTGTCTGCGCTCGGGCGACGCGGGAAAGTTGTCCAAACTGGCGCTTTCGTTTCGATGGGTCATTGAACATTGGAGTCTATGGAAGGGCCAGCGCCAGGACTAGACCGTAAAATTTCAATGAACTAATGAAACCTGATCAACAATGGACAGACGCAACGCCAGTGACCTGTTGGCCTTTCTGGCCGTCTCGCGCGAACACAGCTTTACCAAGGCGGCCCACAAGCTCGGGCTGACGACGTCGGCGCTGAGCCACACGATGCGCGCGCTTGAAGATAGGCTGGGGGTGCGGCTGCTGACCCGCACGACACGCAACGTCGCGCCCACCGAGGCGGGCGAACGCCTGATGCACTCGCTGGCACCGCTGTTCGACGAAATCGATGTCCAGATCGAAGCGCTCAGCGCGCTCAAGGACAAGCCAGCCGGCACCGTGCGCCTGACCTGCACCGATCACATCTGCCAGCACATCCTGCGCGAGCGGCTGACCGACCTGCTGCGCCAGTACCCGGAGATCAAGGTCGAGATCGTGATCGACTACGGCCTGACCAATATCGTGGACGAGCGCATCGACGCCGGCATCCGCCAGGGCGAGCTGATCAGCAAGGACATGATCGCGGTGCGCATCAACCCGGACTGGCGCTTTTCACTGGTGGGCGCGCCCTCCTACTTCGATCGGCACGGCGTTCCAAAGACACCATACGACCTCACCAAACACAATTGCGCATGCCTTCGGCTGACCTCCGCCGGGGGTCTGTGGGCCTGGGAGTTCCAAAAAGGCGGCAAGGAATTCAGCGTGCGGGTGGACGGGCAGCTCACCTTCAACACCATCATGCCGGGCTTTCAGGCGGCCCTGGACGGGCTGTGCCTGGCCTATGTGCCCGATGACCTGAGCCGCCTCCACATCGAGCGCGGCGAGCTGCGCAAGGTGCTGGCAGCCTGGAGCCTGCGCTGCCAGGGCTTTCACCTCTACTACCCAAACCGCCGGCAGGCGTCGCCGGCCTTTTCGGTGCTGGTGGATGCCCTGCGATATCAGGCGGGCAGCACGCAACTGACGTGAAAGTACCGGGTGCCCAGCGGCGGCTGGCTACCGCACCAAACCGGTGGCAAGCGAGGCGCCTTCACGCAGGCGCGGGCCGTCCAGCGGGTGGCGCCAACAAGCCCCGGACGGTCGCTGCACCTCTTCAACTTTTTCATAATGGCCCAAACCCGCCAACACCGGCCGCTTCATCCGGACAGTCCCGCTGTGGAACGCAACCCATGGCGGGCAGTCTGGCTTTCAACGAGGAAACGCACATGAGCCCAAAGACCCTCCGACTGAACATGCCGCAGTGGCAAGGCGGGGCTGAACCCGCCTACCGTTTTGGCGCCGAGCTGCTGCGCTGGCTGGCGCCCGCCCCTGAGGGGCCAGAGGAAACGGTGGCCGTTCCTGCGGCAGACGACCGGCCGCTGGAAGTCGAACGCGGCATCAAGGCACGTACGGCCCTGCTGTCGCAGGCGCGCGCAGCGCGGGCCGCCATCGAGCGGCACCAGCCCGATCGCATCGTCACCCTGGGCGGTGACTGCCTCATTGATCTGGCGCCGATGGCCTATCTGAATCGGCGCTACGACGGCAAGCTGGGCGTGCTGTGGATCGACGCGCACCCGGACATCATGAGTCCCGCCGAGTTCTCGCACGCCCACGCCCATGTGCTGGGCATGCTGCTGGGGCGCGGCGATGAAGAGTTCACCGCCGAAGTCGAGCGCAAGCTCGATCCGGCGCGCGTCATGATCGCGGGCATGAGCGCCTGGACGCAGGCCGAAGGGCCGATTCTTCAGCAGCTCGGCATCCGGCACACACCCGCAGCGAACCTTGCCGACAACAGCCAACCCGTCCTCGACTGGATCGAGGCCGAACGCATCACCCACCTGGCCGTGCATTTCGACCTGGATGTGCTCGATTCTGCGCACTTCTCGCCCCTGCTGTTCAACCGGCCTGATCAGCCCGAGGGCGCGTTCGACGGCATCGTGCAGGGCACGATGCGGCTGGAGCGGGTTGTCCGGCTACTGCAGGACGTGAGCCATGCCTGCGATGTGGTCGGCCTCGGAATCGCGGAGTTCCTGCCCTGGGACATGCTGCGCTTGAAGAATGCGCTAACACGCCTGCCCATCATGCGCTGAAGCGTTCTTCCGAACCGGGCGCTCAGTGGGCATGGACGCACGGGGAGCACGCCCCCGACACCTTGAAAACCTGCGTTTTGATCAGCGCTTCTTGATGCCAAACGCACCGAGCATCTGCTCGGCCTGCTTTTGCATCTGCTCTTGCATCTGCTGGTACATGCTTTGCGACTGCTCCATGTAGTTGCCCATCAGGCCTTTCATCATGGGCGACTGCAGGTTCATGAACTGCGCCCACATCTCGGGCGTCAGGCCTTGCGTCTGCTCGGCAAGCTTGGACTGGATCTCGGTGAACATCTGCACGTTCTTTTCGAGATAGGCACCCATGAAGCCCTGCATGGCATGGCCGTAGAAGCGGATGATGTTGGCCAGAGCGGCCTCGCTGAACATGGGCGCGCCACCTGCCTCCTCTTCCAGGATGATCTGCAGCAGGATGGAACGCGTCAGATCCTCGCCGCTCTTGGCGTCACGCACTGCCACTGACTCGCCATCCATCACCAGCTGCTTGACCTCGGCCAGCGTCACATAGGTAGAAGTAGAGGTGTCGTACAGCCGGCGATTCGGGTACTTTTTGATCACGCGCTGCGTGGGTTTGGCTTCTGGCGCGGTGTTGTTGTCTGACACTTGCGGCTCCTCGGGTCTATGGCCCGTCTGTATTGCAGTGCAGCAGATTCTAGGCAGCCCGCGGGCGAGGCGCGCAAAGGAATACCCTGAATCTGCATTGGATTCACCCCCGCTTGCGACCGCATGCGCCGGGATCTCTGTAAGTCCAGCTTCACTTCGTGCGTTGTGTCGTGCGTTGTGACCAACGCGCGGCGGGGCTTGCACCCGCAGGTGTGCCCATGCTGGGCGCACCACAAAAAAAGGCCCGAGGATCACTCCCCGGGCCCAGATTCACGGCGCCAGCGTCAGGTCAGGCGAAGTTGGCTTCGGCAAACTTCCAGTTGACCAGCTTGTCCAGGAAGGTCTCGACAAACTTGGGGCGCAGGTTGCGGTAGTCGATGTAGTAGGCGTGCTCCCACACATCGACGGTCAGCAGGGCCTTGTCGGCCGTGGTCAGGGGTGTGCCGGCGGCGCCGGTGTTGACGATGTCCACCGAGCCGTCGGCCTTCTTCACCAGCCAGGTCCAGCCCGAGCCGAAGTTGCCCACGGCGCTCTTCACAAACGCTTCCTTGAAGGCGGTGTAGCTGCCCCACTTGGCGTTGATGGCAGCAGCCAGCGCGCCAGACGGCTCACCGCCGCCCTGGGGTGCCATGCAGCTCCAGAAGAAGGTGTGGTTCCAGATCTGAGCGGCGTTGTTGTAGATGCCGCCGCTCGCCTTCTTGACGATTTCTTCGAGCGACATGCTCTCGAACTCGGTGCCCTTTTGCAGGTTGTTGAGGTTCACCACATAGGCGTTGTGGTGCTTGCCGTGGTGGTATTCCAGCGTTTCCTGGCTGTAGTGGGGGGCCAGGGCGTCAATCGCGTAGGGCAGTGGCGGCAGGGTGTGTTCCATGGTGTTGTCCTTCGTGGGTAGTTGAGGGTGAGGAGGTCGCCGATGCCGGCAACGGCGAGGCAGCGGGCATTGTAGAAACTAATAGCGCGCCCCGCTGTGCACGGGCAATGGCGTCACCGCCGGGTACGGTATAGCCACTACAGCAGGCGGCGCTGCGCCACGGTCAGATCCAGCTCGCCATCGGCCAGGCGGGCGTGCACGGGGTCGCCGGCGCGCACCTGGGCTGGCCGCGTGACGGGCTGGCCCTGGTCGTCGGTCAGCAGGGCGTAGCCGCGCTGCAGCACCAGCTGGGGGTTGAGCAGCTCCAGGCGCAGGGCGGCGCGCTCCAGGCGGTCGCGGCGCTGCATCAGGCTGCGCTGCAATATTTGAGGCAAATTGGCCTGCAGCGCTTGACTGGCTTGCGCAAGGCGCTGCGTTTTTAATAGTGATCCATGGCGCATGCGCTGGGCCAGGGCGGCCAGGCGCAGCTGCTGGCGGGCCACCAGGCCCGATGGCCGGCCCAGGCGCTGCGCCGCCTGATCGAGGCGCTGGTGGCGCAGGTCGATCTGGCGCTGCACGCTGCCCTGCAGCCGGTCGGCCAGCAAGTCCAGCGCGCCCAGCCAGACGGCGCGTGGCTCGCTGACCAGCTCGGCCGCAGCGGTGGGCGTGGGCGCGCGCAGGTCGGCGCAGAAGTCGGCAATGGTGAAGTCGGTCTCGTGCCCCACGCCGCTGACCAGCGGCACGGGGCTTTGCACGATGGTGCGCGCCAGGCGCTCGTCGTTGAAGGCCCACAGGTCCTCGATGGAGCCGCCGCCGCGCACAAGCAGGATGACGTCGATGGCCGGGGTTGCCGGTTCATTTGCGGTCAAATCTGCCTCCAGCGCCTGTCCTTTCTGCGCAAGCAGATATAGTTTTGATAGCGCATCGCACATCGACGCCGGCGCCTGCGCCCCCTGCACCAGGGCCGGCACCAGCACCACGGGGATATGCGGCACGCGCCGGCGCAGGGCCGTCACCACATCGTGCAGGGCGGCTGCGCCCGGCGATGTGACCAGGCCTATGCCGCGCGGCAGGGCCGGCAGCGGGCGCTTGCGCGCGCTGTCGAACAGGCCCTCGGCCTCCAGCCGGGCCTTGAGCAGCAAAAACTGCTCGAACAGCGCGCCCTGCCCTGCGCGGCGCATGCCTTCGACGATGAGTTGCAGGTCGCCGCGCGCCTCATAGACACCCAGTTGGCCGCGCACCTCGACCAGTTCGCCGTCACGCGGGATAAAGTCAAGACCGCCGGCGGCGCGGCGGAACATGGCGCAGCGGATCTGACCCTGCCCGTCTTTGAGCGTGAAGTAGCAATGCCCGCTGGATGCGCGCGAAAAGCCCGTGATCTCGCCGCGCACGGCTACCGGGTTGAAGCGAGCCTGCAGCGCATCAGCAATGGCGCGGCATAGCGCGCCAACCTCCCAGATACGCGGCGCGGGGCTTGCGTCCGGCTGCTCAAACATAGGCCGCACGCTGCTCCCGAGGGCGCGCGCAGGGGGCAATAGTCCACAACCGGCGGCCTGCGGCGGCTACGGCGCGAAGTTCGCAAGCACTACGCCAGAAACCACGCAAGTACGTACAACCATTTGATTTACAACAAATTTTTGATGCGTAATTTTTCATCAATCTAGCCAAAGCATGTATTGGCGCCATCTGCCGCACCCTGTGCACGCGGTTTCCCACAAAGTTATCCACAGATTCTGTGAGTCCAGCGCTTGGCGCGGCGTGCGCCATTGTGTCGGCTGGCTGGAGGTGCGGGACGGACTGCGAGCTGCGCCATAATCCCACCTGCTTTTTATTGTGAGCGGAGTAAAAATTGCTGTCGATCATACAAGCCGCCGGCTGGCCCATCTGGCCCCTGATTGCATGCTCCATCCTGGCGCTGGCGCTGGTTTTTGAACGCTTCGTGGCCCTGAAGACGGCCCGCGTCGCGCCGCCCAAGCTGCTGGACGAGGCGATATCGGTGTCGTCCAAGGCCGTTCCCGGCCCTGACGTGGTGACCCAGCTGGCACAGAACTCGGCCCTGGGCGAGGTGCTGGCCAGCGGCCTGCGCACCTTGAACAGCCACCCGCAAAGCAGCGAGGCCGAGCTGCGCGCCGCCATGGAGGGCGCGGGCCGCGCGGTGGCGCACCGGCTGGAGAAATACCTGACGGCGCTGGCCACAATAGCATCGGCCGCGCCGCTGCTGGGCCTGCTGGGCACGGTGATCGGCATGATCGAGATCTTTGGCTCCCAGGCCGGCACCGGCGCCGTGGGCGCAACCGGCGGCGGCAACCCGGCGCAGCTGGCGCATGGCATCTCGATTGCGCTGTACAACACCGCCTTCGGCCTGATCGTGGCCATTCCCACGCTGATCTTCTGGCGCTACTTCAGGAGCCGGGTGGATGAGTACCTGCTGACGCTGGAGCTGTCTGCCGAGCAGTTCGTGCGCCACCTCGGCCGCCTGCGCAAATGACCATGCCCCCCACGGTCGCGCACTCCGTGTCGCTCCCTGCCCCCCGAGGGCGCCGCGTTGCGCCTTGGGGCGGCCCGGCGGCGCAACCTTCGCCCAAGAGAGCCACGCCATGAACTTTCGCCCCCGCCAGAAGGAAGAGCCGGAGATCAACCTGATCCCGTTCATCGACGTGCTGCTGGTGATCCTGATTTTTTTGATGCTGTCCACCACCTACAGCAAGTTCACCGAGCTGCAACTGACCCTGCCCGTGGCCGACGCCGAGCAGCTGCGCGACCACCCCAAGGAGGTCATCGTCTCCGTGGCCGCCGACGGGCGCTACGCCATCAACAAGACCACCCTGGAGGGCCGGCATGTCGAACAGGTGGCGCGCGCCCTGTCCGAGGCCGCCACCGCCGGGCGCGAGAGCGTGGTCATCATCAGCGCCGACGCGGCCGCGCCGCACCAGTCCGTGGTCACGGTGATGGAGGCCGCGCGGCGCGTCGGCCTGTCGCAGATCACCTTTGCCACCCAATCGTCGTCGCAGGCCGGCCGCTGATCGCATGAGCGCCGCCGCGCGGCTACGCCAGGCCTGGCAGCGGCGCGGCCCGCTGGCGCTGCTGCTGTGGCCACTGACCCTGCCCTACCGGCTGCTGACCGCGCTGCGCCGCGCGCTCTACCGAGGGGGGCTGCTGCGCAGCGAGCGCCTTCCGGTGCCGGTGGTCGTGGTCGGCAATGTGATTGCGGGCGGCGCCGGCAAGACCCCTGTGACCCTGGCCATCGTGCGCCACCTGCGGGCCGCGGGCTGGCGCCCGGGCGTGATTGCGCGCGGCTATGGCCGCAACACCAGCGACTGCCGCCCGGTGCTGCCCGGCAGCGCCGCCGCCGAGGTGGGCGACGAGCCGCTGCTGATCGCCCGTGCCAGCGGGGCGCCGGTGTTCGTCGCGCGCCGGCGCGCCGAGGCCGGCCGGGCGCTGCTGGCGGCCCACCCCGAGGTCAACATCCTCGTCTGCGACGACGGCCTGCAGCACCTGCAACTGGCGCGCGACGTGGAGGTCTGCGTCTTCAACGACGAGGGCATTGGCAACGGCTGGCTGCTGCCCGCCGGCCCACTGCGCGAGCCCTGGCCGCGCGCCGTCGATCTGGTGCTGCACGCGGGCCGGGCCCCCGGCGGGCCGGCGCCGCAGTTTGCCCTGTCGCGTGAGCTGGCCGAGCATGCGGTGGACGCATCCGGCCGACTGCTGCCGCTGAAAGAACTGCACGGCCAGCCGCTGCACGCCCTGGCGGCGATTGCCCGGCCGCAGGACTTCTTTGCCATGCTACGCGCCCGGGGCCTCACGCCAGACCGCGAAGAAGCCTTGCCTGATCACTATGATTTTTCTAGCTGGAAGCGCAATACAGACAAGCGCGACAGCCTGGTTTGTACCGAAAAAGACGCCGTCAAACTCTGGCCCACCCACCCCGACGCCCTGGCCGTGCCGCTGCAACTGGGCATAGCGCCGGCCTTCTTTACCGCGCTGGATGCGCGCCTGGCGTCGCTATCATCGCCCCGCCATTGAGGAACACCATGGACCCCAAACTGCTTGAACTGCTGATCTGCCCCGTCACCAAGGGCCCTTTGACCTATGACCGCGAACACCAGGAGCTGATCTCGCGCAGCGCCCGCCTGGCCTACCCCGTGCGCGACGGCATCCCCGTGCTGCTGGAAAACGAAGCCCGCCCGCTGACCGACGAGGAGCTGGAGCAGTGAGCACCCCAGGCACCAAGGCCCCCCCCTTCACGGTGCTGATCCCGGCGCGTCTGGCCTCCACGCGCCTGCCCAACAAGCCGCTGGCCGACATCGCCGGCCTGCCCATGGTGGTGCATGTGGCGCGCCGCGCCGCGCAAAGCGCCGCCCTGCGCTGCGTGGTGGCGGCCGACGACGCGCGCATCGTGGATGCCTGCCGCCTGCACGGCGCAGAGGCCCTGCTGACCCGCGCCGACCACGCCAGCGGCAGCGACCGCCTGGCCGAGGCCTGCGAGCAGCTGGGCCTGGCCGGCGACGACATCGTCGTCAACGTGCAGGGCGACGAGCCGCTGATCGACCCGCAGCTCATCGACGCCGTGGCCGCCCTGCTGCACCAGCGCGCCGATGCCAGCATGGGCACGGCCGCGCACACCATCGCCAGCGCAGCCGACTTTGCCAACCCCAACGTCGTCAAGGTGGTGCTGGACGCGCACGGCCTGGCGCATTACTTCAGCCGCGCCCCAATCCCCTATGCGCGCGACCATGCCGCTGGCAGCGCCTGGTGGCAGCCGGGCCAGGGCGGGCCGGCCGGTTTTGCGCCGCTGCGCCACGTCGGCATCTACAGCTACCGCGCCGGTTTTCTGCGCCGCTTTCCGCAACTGGCGCCCGCGCCCACCGAGCAGCTGGAGGCGCTGGAGCAGCTGCGCGCGCTCTGGCACGGCCACCGCATCGCCGTGCATGTGACGGCCAGTGAGCCCGGCGCCGGTGTGGACACCCCCGCCGACCTGGAGCGCGTGCGCGCCCTGCTGGCGTAACCCCAGGCCGTCAGCTTGGCGCAGGACTTGCATGCTATCCTCGCCGCGACAAGCGCATCAGGCGCACCGGCCAGCGCGCCGCACGATTTCAAAACTCCAAAGGACACCCAATGAGACTGATATTGCTGGGCGCCCCCGGCGCCGGTAAGGGCACACAAGCCACCTTCATCTGCCAGAAGTACGGCATTCCGCAAATCTCGACCGGCGACATGCTACGCGCCGCCGTCAAGGCCGGCACGCCACTGGGCCTGCAGGCCAAGGCCGTCATGGACGCCGGCCAGCTGGTCAGCGACGAGCTGATCATCAACCTGGTCAAGGATCGCATCGCCCAGGCCGACTGCGCCAACGGCTTTCTGTTCGACGGCTTCCCGCGCACCATTCCCCAGGCCGACGCCATGAAGGCCGCCGGCGTCAAGCTCGACTACGTGCTGGAGATCGACGTGCCGTTCGACGCCATCATCGAACGCATGAGCGGCCGCCGCAGCCACCCGGCCAGCGGCCGTACCTACCATGTCAAGTTCAACCCGCCCAAGGTGGCCGGCCAGGACGACGTGACCGGCGAGCCCCTGGTGCAGCGCGAGGACGACAAGGAAGAAACCGTCAAGAAGCGCCTGCAGGTCTATAGCGATCAGACGCGCCCGCTGGTGGATTACTACTCCCACTGGGCCAAGACCGACCCGGCCGCCGCGCCCAAGTACCGCGCCATCCAGGGCACGGGCAGCGTCGAGGAAATCACCGAGCGCGCACTGTCGGCCCTGAGCAGCTGATCCTGCCTCGGCACCACCAACGCCCCGCAACGCGGGGCGTTGTGCTTTTCGGGCCTCACGCCCCCTGCATCAACTCCAGCAGCAGACTCACGCGCGCCTTCACGGGGCTCAGGCCACCAGCATCACGCCAAGGCGCGTCGTGCAGATCCAGCATGCGCCCCTGCGGGCAGCGCGAGGCCACGCGCACCTGAACACCCGCGGCCACGGCGCGCTCCAGGGCCCGCTCCAGCGCCTGGTGCAAGGTGCCGTTGCCAGTCGCCGCCACCACGATGCCCCGGGCGCCGCCCTGCACCAGCCAGTCCACCAGCGCACCATCGCTGCCCGCATGGCTGAGGATGATTTCCACGCGCGGCCAGGGGCTGCGGCCCAGCGCGGGCAGCAGTCCGGCATGCCGGGGCGCGGCCGGCTGCGGCGCCCGGCCATGGGCCCAGCGCACGCGGCCATCCTCCACCCAGCCCAGGGGCCCGGTGTCGCCGGAGTCGAACGCATCCAGCCGCAGCGGGTGCACCTTGGCCACCTCGCGCGCGCCATGCACCACACCGGCGGCGACCATCAGCACGCCATGCGCCATGGGCTCGGTCGCCAGGGCCGCGGCATCCAGCAGGTTCTGCGGCCCGTCCGGCGCCAGCGCCGTGGCCGGGCGCATGGCGCAGGTCAGCACCACGGGCTTGGTGGCATCCAGCACGTTCGCCAGCAGCCAGGCCGTCTCTTCCAGCGTGTCCGTGCCGTGGGTGATGACGATGCCGGCCACCAAGGGGTCGGCCAGGTGCAGCGCGCAGCGCTGCGCCAGCCGCGCCCAGACCTCAAAACCCATGTCCTTGCTGTCGATCTGCGCGATCTGCTCGGCCACCAGGCTGGCGCCGGTCGCGCGCGCAAGGGCGGGAATAGCGGACAGCAACTGCTCCACCCCGATCTGCCCGGCCGTGTAGCCCACATTGGCCCCAGCCATATCGGATGTACCGGCAATCGTGCCCCCGGTGCCCAGCACCACGACTTTTCTTTCCATACCCGCTTGCACCTTTTCAAAAACTGTTCAAAAATACAGTCACTGGATTAAACAACAGTAATCCTCCAACAGCCAGCACCGGACTCACCACATGCTCGACAGCCCCAAGCTCACCGCCCGCCAGCAGCAGATTCTGGACTTGATCCAGACCGCCATCGCGCGCACCGGCGCGCCGCCCACGCGTGCCGAAATCGCGGCCGAGCTCGGTTTCAAGTCTGCCAACGCGGCCGAGGAGCACCTGCAGGCCCTGGCGCGCAAGGGCGTGATCGAGCTGGTCAGCGGCACCTCACGCGGCATACGCCTGTGCGGCGAGACCGTGCGCCACATCAACGCCGTGCGCGGCACCCAGTTCAGCCTGCCGATTCCCGGCCTGTCCCAGCTCACCTTGCCGCTCATAGGCCGCGT
>JADHED010001756.1_pt1 | contig 17198 bp, 14 predicted proteins | sample 8952041 | NCBI WGS metagenome assembly JADHED01 (sample SAMN16124423, study PRJNA663239) | bioreactor sludge metagenome | isolation source: sludge (control) | place: India:Bengaluru | collected 2018-09-08
TTGGGCTTCAAGGACGTGATGCGCCCGCTGTCCACCAGCTGCGCCGACCACATGGGCTCCACCTGGTCGCGCGTGCACACCTGGGACGGCAAGAAGTGGAACTTCTCGTCTGACTGGTACCAGGCCGACGAGCAGATCCTGAAGCCCATGGTCAAGGCCGGTGCGGACAAGTACCTGGCCGACAAGAAGATGACGCGCCGGGATGCGGCGGATTGCCAGAGCTAAGCACATCCCCCTGAGCGGCTTCTCCGCTTCCCCCTTCTCTCTCCTCGCTGCGCGAGTCGGGAAGGGGGACGCCACCAGCGCGGCGGGGCGGCCCTTGCAAGCCGGCACTGGTATTTCAGGCTCCGACCGTTTCAACGGCCAGTGATTCGCGGTTGCGCTCTCGGGAGCAGCCGCCAATCCAAAGGGTTGACCCACAGCCTTTTGGATTGGTACAGGAAGGCAAGACCATGGACTCCAACAGCAACATCGTTCTCAACGTCAACGGCATCGAAGTCATTTACAACCACGTGATCCTGGTGCTCAAGGGCGTCTCGCTGCAGGTGCGCGAGGGCTCCATCGTGGCCATCCTGGGGGGGAACGGGGCGGGCAAGACGACCACGCTGCGCGCGATCTCCAACCTGCTCAAGGGCGAACGGGGCGAGGTGACCAAGGGCAGCATCGAACTGCGCGGCGAACGCATCGAGAACCTCTCGCCCGCCGACCTGGTGCAGCGCGGCGTGGTGCAGGTGATGGAGGGACGGCACTGCTTTGCCCACCTGACCATCGAAGAGAACCTGATGACCGGCAGCTACACCCGCACCAGCAAGGCCGAGATCGCGGCCAACCTCGAGAAGGTCTACAACTACTTCCCACGCCTCAAGACGCGCCGCACCTCGCAGGCCGCCTATACCTCGGGCGGCGAGCAGCAGATGTGCGCCATCGGCCGCGCACTCATGGCCAACCCCAGCATGGTGTTGCTGGACGAGCCCTCCATGGGCCTGGCGCCTCAGATCGTGGAAGAGGTGTTCAACATCGTGAAGGACCTGAACACCAAGGAGAAGGTCACCTTCCTGCTGGCCGAGCAGAACACCAACATGGCGCTGAAGTATTCGGACTACGGCTACATCATGGAAAGCGGCCGCGTGGTGATGGACGGCGCTGCCAGCGACCTGGCCAACAACGAGGACGTGAAGGAGTTCTACCTGGGCGTGGGCGGCGGCGAGCGCAAGAGTTTCAAGGACGTAAAGAGCTACAAGCGGCGCAAGCGTTGGCTTGCTTAGGGTGCCCCCTGAGGCGCTGACGCGCCGTCCCCCTCAGGGGGACGCCACCAGCGCGGCGGGGCGGCCCTTGCGCGGTGGCGCTGGCCCTCTGCAGCGCCAGGATTTAAGGCATCGCACTTTTCAGACCCCGGAAGAGTTACTCCTGATTTCATAGCTTCTGACGCCCAATGCATGTGCACCAGCGGCCAATTTCACTCAAAACACCTCACAAGGAACCCCAGGCATGAGCACGTTCTATGACGCCCTGGAAACGCGCAGCCCCGCCGAGCGCGAAGCGGCCTTGATGGCGGCGCTGCCGCAGCAGATCGCCCATGCCCAGAAGGCGTCGCCCGCCTTTGCCAGCATCCTGGCGGGTGTGGATGCATCGACCGTCACCAGCCGTGCGGCGCTGGCGCAACTGCCCGTCACGCGCAAGTACGAGCTGCTGGAACGACAGCAGGCGGGCCGCGCGGCCAATGTGTTTGGCGGCTTCAGCGCGCTGAACTTCGGGCCCGGCATGACCCGCGTGTTCGCCAGCCCTGGCACCATCTACGAGCCCGAGGGCACGCGGCGTGACTACTGGCGCATGGCGCGCGCGATCCACGCGGCGGGCTTTCGCAGTGGCGAGCTGATCCACAACAGCTTCAGCTACCACTTTGTGCCTGCGGGCTCCATGATGGAAACCGGCGCCCACTCGCTGGGCTGCACCGTGTTCCCTGGTGGTACCGGCCAGACCGAGCAGCAGGTGCAGGCCATGGCCGAGCTGAAACCGGCGGGCTACATCGGCACGCCCAGCTTTCTGAAAATCATGGTCGAGAAGGCCGCCGAGATGGGCGTGGCCCTGCCCACCGTCACCAAAGCGCTGGTGTCGGGCGAGGCGTTTCCGCCCTCGCTGCGCGACTGGTTTGCCGAGCGCGGCATCGCGGGCTACCAGTGCTATGCCACCGCCGACCTGGGCCTGATTGCCTATGAAACCTCGGCGCGCGAAGGCCTGGTGCTGGACGAAGGCGTGATTGTCGAGATCGTTCGCCCCGGCACCGGCGACCCGGTGCCCGAGGGCGAAGTGGGCGAGCTGGTCATCACCACACTCAACCCCGACTACCCACTCATCCGCTTTGGCACCGGCGACCTGTCCGCCGTGCTGCCCGGCCAGTGCCCCACCGGTCGCACCAACACCCGCATCAAGGGCTGGATGGGCCGGGCAGACCAGACCACCAAGGTGCGCGGCATGTTTGTGCACCCAGGGCAGATCGCCACCATTGCGCGCCGCTTTCCGCAGGTTCAGCGCGCCCGGCTCGTGGTCAGCGGAGAAATGGCCAACGACCAGATGGTGCTGCAGGTCGAAACCACCGAGACCGCCGAGGGCCTGGCCCACCAGCTCAGCGACGCGATCCGCGAAGTGACCAAGTTGCGCGGCGAGGTGCAGATGGTGCCCCCCGGCACACTGCCCAACGATGGCAAGGTGATCGAAGACGCGCGCAGCTACAAATAGCTCTTTCAGCAGTTACGCCCGCCTGTCAGTGCGCACGCGCGCACTGGCAGGCGACTTGGGCGCCTGTTGAAGATCTCGCTGCGCAGGCCAGGGCGCAATGCCTGACCGCACGGGCAATGTGCGTATGGCACGCAAAAGATGTGTGTGCACATCAATCGATCAGACAGGGCTGCCGGCCTTGCGACAGCGCAAAACAAGGCCATTTCGCACACGGGGGCACCGCAGTGTTTACCCTAACATTTGCTATCTATTGAGTAGCATTCAGGGCAATAAATACCGGCGCTATCGGGCCATTTAGCTTAAAAACCATGCGGCCTGTGTGCTACGTACTATCCGCAATGTTGGCGGAAATGCCCCTCGCTATCATGGCCCGTCATTTACAGGAGCACCCATGAAAACAACGCTGAAACTCGCCCTCGTCGCTGCCGCTGCAGTGCTTGCCTTTGGCGCCCACGCGCAGGACTTCCCCGCCAAGGACAAGACGGTCACCATCGTGGTGCCCTTCGCCGCCGGTGGCCCCACCGACCGCGTGGCCCGCGACCTGGCCGAAGCGCTGCGCAAGCCTTTGGGCGCCACCGTGGTGGTGGACAACACCGCCGGTGCAGGCAGCTCCATTGGCGCCGCCCGCGTGGCCCGTGCAACGCCCGATGGCTACACCCTGCTGCTCAACCACATCGGCATGTCCACCATGCCCGCGCTGTACCGCAAGCTGTCGTTCAGCGTGCCCAACGACTTTGAATACCTGGGCATGGTTAACGAAGTGCCCATGACGCTGATTGCTCGCCCCACGATGCCAGCCAACAACTTCAAGGAGTTGACGGCCTGGATTCAGCAGAACAAGGGCAAGATCAACCTGGGCAACGCCGGCCTGGGCGCTGCCTCGCACCTGTGCGGCCTGATGTTCAAGTCCGCGCTGCAAACGGACATGACCGATGTGCCCTACAAAGGCACGGCCCCTGCCATCACCGACCTGATCGGCGGCCAGATCGACCTGCTGTGCGACCAGACCACCAACACCACGAGCCAGATCGAAGGCAAGAAGGTCAAGGCCTATGCCGTGACCACCGCCAAGCGCCTCACCACCCCCGCGCTCAAGGACCTGCCCACCCTGGCGGAATCGGGTCTGAAGGACTTCAACGTGAGCATCTGGCACGCCCTGTACGCCCCCAAGGGCACACCCGCCGATGTGCAGAAGAAGATCAACGACGCCCTCAAGGTCGCGCTGAAGGACCCTGAGTTCATCAAGAAGCAGGAAGCCCTGGGCGCCGTGGTCATCACCGACAAGCGCATCGAAGGCCCCGAGCACAAGAAGTTTGTGGCCGCCGAGATCGACAAGTGGGGCGCCGTCATCAAGGCCGCAGGCACCTACGCGGACTGATCCTCCCGCACCCGGCAGGGCGCTGAACGCAGCCCTGCCAGCGCCTTCCCAAAGCCGCCGCGTCGCACGACGTGTTGCGGCTTTTTTCATGGGCGTGTGGTGGTGTGTTGGCCGGACGGTGCGTGCGAGATTGCAGGCCGTAGATGCGCTGCGCCACCATGATTGGGGTTATCCATCTGCCCCCACTGCGCCAACGCGCGTAGAACCTCAGCAGACCTCTCTCTTCTCCCCGACATCAAGGATTGATCTCCATGGCACGCACTCCCCTCCACGCACCCACGCGCTCATCCGACTCATCGGATGCCGCAGCCGCTACGCATCCACTGCGCGCGCGCCGTCGCCAAGTGATGGCCCTGACCGCCAGCGCCGTTGCTCTGGCCTGCGCGGCGGCGCTGCTGCCCACCATGGCGCGCGCCCAAGCGGCGTGGCCCACCAAGCCCGTACGCATCGTGGTGCCCTTTGCGCCCGGTGGCACCACCGACATCCTGGCCCGCGCCATGGCGCCCGAGCTGTCCAAGGCGTTCGGGCAGCAGTTCATCGTGGACAACCGCGCGGGCGCGGGCGGCAACGTGGGTGCCGAGATGGTGGCCAAGTCGCCCGGCGACGGCTACACCCTGCTGATGGGCACCGTAGGCACCCACGGCATCAACCGCGCGCTGTACGCCAAGCTGCCCTACGACCCCATCAAGGACTTTGTGCCCATCACCCTGGTGGCCTCCGTGCCCAACGTGATGGTGATGAACGCCGACAAGGCCAAGGCCCAGGGCGTTCACAACGTGCAGGATTTCATCCGCGTGGCCAAGGCCAACCCGGGCAAGATGAACATGGCCTCCAGCGGCAACGGCACGTCGATTCACCTGGCCGGCGAGCTGTTCAAGAGCATGACCGGCACCTTCATGCTGCACCTGCCCTACCGGGGCTCGGGCCCGGCACTGATGGACATGGTGGCAGGCAACGCGGATGTCATGTTCGACAACCTGCCCTCGTCCATGGCGCAGATCAAGGCTGGCAAACTCACCGCGCTCGCCGTGACCAGCTCCGAGCGCTCGGGCGCCCTGCCCGATGTGCCCACGGTGGAGCAGGCAGGCGGCCCCACGCTCAAGGGCTACGAGGCCAGTTCGTGGTTCGGCCTGTTGGCCCCAGCGGGTACGCCCCCCGACATCGTGAACCGCATTCAGCAGGAAGTCGCCAAGTCACTGGCCACCCCCGCCATGAAGGAGCGGCTGCTGGCGCAGGGCGCGATCCCCGGCGGCAACACGCCCGCAGAATTTACCAAGCACATCGACAACGAGCACAAGAAGTGGGCGCAGGTGGTGAAGACGTCTGGCGCCAAGGTGGACTGACGGCGGACACCACTACAACGGCGAAGATCGCAGCGTGGCCTGCGATGGAGTGCTGAGGGTGGGTGGATGGGACTGGCAACGCACTTTCGTCGCAAAGTGCGCATTGCGCGTTGTGTGAGTTGCGAACCCGCCTGGCCTCAGGTCATACGCCCCACACCACGTCCACCTCTGCCGCCGCACTGCGCTTGAGCATCTCGATGAAGGGCGCTGCGCGCTGGCGCAGGCGCACCACGTCGTGGCGCTCCTCTGCGGCGGATTCATCGTTTTCCTGGGCTTCGGGCTGGGCCTCGTCGGCGATGACGGCGGCCTCCAGCGCAGCGATGGCGGCAGGGATTTGCGCAGCGGTCACGATGCCGCTGGAGCCGGGGGTCTTGCCGATGATGGTCACGATCTGGCGCCCCTGGGGTTCGAGCATGATCAGGTCGGCAGTGGCGCGGGATTTGAATTTGTAGAGCATGGTCAAGGCCTATCGGAAGAGGTTACCAGGGTCCGCATACATGTAGTCGCGGGTGAACGGATAGCTCGATTGTGCGCCGGGCAAAAGGCCTCTGGCCTTGTCGCCATCCGGTTTGATGGCCAGCATCTGGTGCAGCGCCATCCAGCCACGTTCAAAGCCCAGGGCACTGCCCGCGAGATACAAGCGGTAGGCACGCAAGACTTTATCTGCCTGCTCGGCGCCTGCTTGTGCGGCCAGCACCCCGCGGGCTGCTGGCAATAGGGCTTCGAGGCCATCGGACCATGCCCACAGCGTGCGCGCGTAATGCGGGCGCAGGTTCTCGGTATCCACCATCTCCAGGCCCGCGCGGGCCAGGTCCTGCAGCACCGTGCTCACATGCAGGAGCTCACCGCCCGGGAAGATGTACTGCTCGATGAAGTCGCCCATGCCGGCGCCCAGCCTCGCGTTGTCCACGCCCCCGGCGGTGATGCCATGGTTCGGCACCAGCCCGCCCGGGCGCAGCAGGCGCGCCACGGTGTTGAAGTAGCGGCCCATCTGCGCACGCCCCACGTGCTCGAACATGCCCACCGAGGCGATCTTGTCAAAGGGATGGTCCACGTGCAACTCGCGATAGTCCGCCAACTGCATGCGCACCCGCCCCCCTAGCCCTCGCTCGTGGATGAGCCGCTGCACATGCGCATGCTGGTTGCGCGACAACGTGAAGCCGGATGCATCCACCCCGTAATGTTCGGCCGCCCACAGCAGCAGGCCGCCCCAGCCCGCCCCAATGTCCAGAAACCGGTCGCCCGGCTGCAGCTGCAGCTTGCGGCAGATGTGGTCGAGCTCGGCCTCCTGCGCCTGGGCCAGTGTAAGTTCGGGTGACCGGTAGTAGGCGCACGAATACACGCGGCGCGGGTCCAGCCACAGCGCATAGAAGTCATCCGACAGGTCGTTGTGGAACTGCACCTGCCGCGCGTCATGCGCCAGCGTGAGTGCTGCCATGGACCGCGCGCTCCAGCACCCTGCGCCATCAGCCATGGTGCTGGTCGCGTGCGGGGTCGCGCGTCAGCAGGCCCGTGGCTGCTGCCATCAAATCACGCATGCCGCCCTCCAGCGCCACGCGGCCCTCGACGATGGCGGCCCCGACATGACCGATATCGCCATAGGCCAGCGCGACCAGCGCCATGCGGTCCCGAAAGCGCAGCACCACCGCCGGGTCGGGCGCGCCCAGGTGGGGCCCGCCAGCAGCTCCACCGCCATGGGCACCGGCAGGGTCGCCAGCCGCCCCTCCAGGGTATGCATCAAGTGCTTCATGCCGAGGGTTCTTGAAGTCATGCTGCAGCGCGTCAACACGCAGCCCGGCTTTTCAGAGTCTGTCCTACAGCGGCGGCACGCTCTGGCGGCAGGGAGCAACCCCATTGACAGCATTTTGTTTAGGTCTAAACTATTTTGACATGAACATCCTCTGCATTGGCGGCGGGCCCGCCGGTCTCTATTTCGCCCTGCTGATGAAGCAGCAGAACCCCGCCCACCGCATCACGGTGGTCGAGCGCAACCGACCGTTCGACACCTTCGGCTGGGGCGTGGTGCTGTCGGACCAGACGCTGGCCAACCTGCAGGCCGCCGACGCGCCCACGGCTGCACTGATCGGCGATGCGTTCAACCACTGGGACGACATCGAGGTGTTCTTCAAGGGCCGCAGCGTGCGCTCCACGGGCCACGGCTTTTGCGGCATCGGGCGCAAGCGGCTGCTCAACATCCTGCAGGACCGGTGCCTGACGGTCGGCGTGGAGCTGGTGTTCGAGACCGATGTCGCCGACGACCAGGCGCTCGCCGCGCAGTACAACGCGGACCTCGTGATCGCGAGCGACGGCCTCAACAGCCGCATCCGCACCCGCTACGCAGCCACCTACCAGCCCGACATCGACCTGCGCCAGTGCCGCTTTGTGTGGCTGGGCACGAAGAAGAAATTCGACGCCTTCACCTTTGCCTTCGAGCAGACCGAGCACGGCTGGTTCCAGGCGCACGCCTACCAGTTCGACGCCGACACCTCCACCTTCATTGTCGAGACGCCCGAGGCCGTGTGGAAAGCCCACGGTCTCGACCAGATGGAGCAGCCCGAGGCGATTGCCTTCTGCGAGAAGCTGTTTGCCAAGTACCTGGACGGCAACGCGCTCATCAGCAACGCCACACACCTGCGCGGCTCTGCCAACTGGATTCGTTTTCCGCGTGTGATCTGCAACACCTGGGTGCACCGCGAAGCGATTGGCGGCAAGCAGGTGCCTATCGTGCTGATGGGCGATGCGGCACACACGGCGCATTTCTCCATCGGCAGCGGTACCAAGCTGGCGCTCGAAGACGCCATCGACCTGGCGAATGAGTTTGCGACAGGCCTGCCCATCGATGAGGTGCTGCAGCACTACGAGGCGCGCCGCAGCGTGGAGGTGCTCAAGATCCAGAACGCCGCGCGCAACAGCACCGAATGGTTTGAAAACGTGGCGCGCTACACCGGCATGCCCATCGAGCAGTTCACGTATTCGCTGCTCACGCGCAGCCAGCGCATCAGCCACGAGAACCTGCGGCTGCGCGATGCGGCATGGCTGGAGGGCTATGAGGCATGGCTCGCGGGCGGCAAGTCTGCCGTGCCGCCGATGCTCACGCCCTTCACGTTGCGCGGCGTGACGCTCAAGAACCGCATCGTGGTCTCGCCCATGGCCACCTACAGCGCGGTCGAGGGCGTGCCGCAGGACTTCCACCTGGTGCACCTGGGCGCGCGCGCGCTGGGCGGCGCCGCGCTGGTGATGGTGGAGATGACCAGCCCCACGCCCGAAGGCCGCATCACCCCCGGCTGCCCGGGGCTGTGGAATGAAGAGCAACAAAGTGCCTTTGCGCGCATCGTGAACTTTGTGCACGGCAGCAGCACGGCCAAAATCGGCCTGCAGCTGGGCCACAGTGGCCCCAAAGGCTCCACGCGCGTGGGCTGGGAGGGCACGGACGAGCCGCTGGAAACCGGCAACTGGCCCCTGCTGGCCGCCAGCCCCATCGCCTATGGTGCACAGAACCAGGCACCTGCCGCCATGACCCGCGCCGACATGGACCGCGTGACCGCCGCGTTTGTGGACAGCGCCCGCCGCGCCGTGGCCTGCGGCTTTGACTGGCTGGAGCTGCACTGCGCGCACGGCTACCTGCTGGCCAGCTTCCTCAGCCCCGCTACCAACCAGCGCACGGATGAATACGGCGGCAGCCTGGAGAACCGCTGCCGCTACCCGCTGGAGGTGTTCACCGCGCTGCGCGCCGTGTGGCCCGCCGACAAGCCGCTGAGCGTGCGTATCTCTGCGCACGACTGGCTCCCTGACGGAAATACCGCCGACGACGCCGTTGCCATTGCGCGATTGTTCAAGGAGGCCGGTGTGGACCTGATCGACGTGTCCTCCGGCCAGACCACGCGCAACTCACGCCCGGTGTATGGCCGCATGTACCAGACGCCGTTTGCCGACCGCATCCGCAACGAGGTGGGCATTGCCACCATGGCCGTGGGCGCGATCACCGAGGCCGACAACGCCAACAGCATCATCGCCGCCGGCCGTGCTGACCTGTGCGCCATCGCCCGCCCCCACCTGGCCGACCCGGCCTGGACGCCGCACGCCGCTGCGCAACTGAGCCCCGTGGCCGCAGCGCACACCGACTGGCCGGTGCAGTATCACAGCGGCCGCGACCAGATGCTGCGCGAAATTTCCAAGCAAAAACAGCTCCTTGCGCAGCTCAATCAAGCGCAAGCAGCTACTAAAAACAGAGCATCCGAGGAAGAAGGCTAGCCATGGACCTCGAAGCCCGCCTGCACGGCGCCGCCCCCAGCGAACACCCCGAAGCCCTGCGCCTGTGGCTGCGCCTGCTCACCTGCACCCAGCTCATCGAAAAGCAGGTGCGCAGCCACCTGCGCGCGCAGTTCGACACCACGCTGCCACGCTTTGACCTGATGGCGCAGTTGGAGCGCGCGCCCGATGGCATGAAGATGAAGGAACTCTCGCGCCGCATGATGGTGACGAGCGGCAACATCACCGGCATCACCGACCAGCTGGTGGCCGAAGGGCTGGTCGAGCGCATGGACGTGGAAGGCGACCGCCGTGCCTACCTGGTGCGCCTGACGCCGCAGGGCCGCGAGCAGTTCAACACCATGGCGCGCCAGCACGAGCAGTGGATCGTCGAGGCCTTCGCCACGCTGGGCGAGCGCGACATCGCCACCTTGTACCGCCTGCTGGGCAAGGTCAAGGAACACACACAGAACAATTCTTTGGAGACAGCCGAATGAAGCACTACATCGGGGCGAGCAACCCCATGCGCGAGCAGTTCAACCCGCAGGCCAGCTATGTGGCCGAGCATTTTGCGTGGAGCTTCGAAGGCGGCGTAGGCACAGTCACGCTGAACCGGCCAGACCGCAAGAACCCGCTCACCTTCCAGAGCTATGCCGAGCTGCGGGATTTCTTCTACGCGCTGCGCTTTGCCACCGACGTGAAGGCCATCGTCGTCACCGGCGCGGGCGGCAACTTTTGCTCGGGCGGCGACGTGCACGAGATCATCGGCCCGCTGACCACCATGACCATGCCCGAACTGCTGGAGTTCACGCGCATGACAGGCGACCTTGTGAAGGCCATGCGCGCCTGCCCGCAGCCCTTGCTGGGCGCCATCGACGGCATCTGCGCTGGTGCAGGCGCCATGATGGCGCTGGCCTGCGACATGCGCTACGGCACCGAGGCCACCAAGACCGCGTTCCTGTTCACCCGCGTGGGCCTGGCCGGGGCCGACATGGGCGCCTGCGCGCTGCTGCCCCGCATGATCGGCCAGGGTCGCGCCAGCGAGCTGCTTTTCACTGGCCGCGCGATGACCGCGCACGAAGGCCTGGCCTGGGGCTTCTTCAACGACCTGTATGAAAGCGCCGACCTGCTGGCCAACGTGCAGGCCACGGCGCGCGCGCTGGCTGACGGCCCCACCTTCGCCCACGGCATGACCAAGACCATGCTCAGCCAGGAGTGGAGCATGACCATCGAGCAGGCCATCGAGGCCGAGGCCCAGGCCCAGGCCATCTGCATGCAGACGGAAGACTTCCGGCGCGCGTACGAGGCGTTTGCCGCCAAGCGCAAGCCGGTTTTCCAGGGAGATTGAGCGCATGCACGTTGCGACGCCCCCCGCGCCCTGCCCGCCTTCGACGGCGCACCTTGCCCTGCCCTTCTTCGACGACGCGCACCGCGCGCTGGCCGAGGGGCTGGTTCCCTGGGCCGCCGCCCAGAACGTCGATGAAACCGACGACCGCGCCGCCTGCCGCGAATGGGTGCAGCGCCTGGGCGCGGGCGGCTGGCTGCGCTACTGCGTGCCCGCCGCGCACGGCGGCGCGCTGCCCGCGCTGGACTCGCGTGCGCTGGTGCTGCTACGCGAGACGCTGGCTTACCACTCGCCGCTGGCCGACTTTGCGTTTGCGATGCAGGGGCTGGGCAGCGGTGCGATCACGCTGGCGGGCAGCCCCGCGCAGCAGGCGCACTACCTGCGAGGTGTGGCGCGCGGCGAGCTGATTGCGGCGTTTGCGCTCAGCGAGCCCGAGGCGGGCTCCGATGCAGGCGCTATGCAAACCATAGCTACCAGCACAGATTCCACTAGCGCCTCAGGCACTTTTCGCTTGAACGGCACCAAAACCTGGATCAGCAACGGCGGCATTGCCGACTTCTACTGTGTGTTCGCCAAGACCAACCCCAGCGGCGGCACGCGCGGCATCAGCGCCTTCATCGTCGATGCGAACGCGCCAGGGCTGGACACCTCGCGCCATATCCATGTGATGGCGCCGCACCCGCTGGCCACGCTGCAATTTACCAACTGCAACGTGCCCGCCACCGCGCTACTGGGCGAAGAAAACGGCGGCTTCAAGCTGGCGATGCGCACGCTGGACATCTTCCGCGCGTCGGTCGCTGCCGCAGCGCTGGGCATGGCGCGCCGCGCGCTGGCCGAGGCCGTGCACCACGCGCGCCAGCGCCGCATGTTTGGCCAGACGCTCGCGGACTTCCAGCTCACGCAGGCCAAGATCGGCGAGATGGCTGCACTGGTGGACAGCGCCGCGCTGCTCACCTACCGCGCGGCCTGGCTGCGCGACACCGGCCAGGCGCGCGTCACCGCAGAAGCGGCCATGGCCAAGATGACCGCCACCGAAAACGCTCAGCGTGTGATCGACATGGCGCTGCAGCTGCACGGAGGGCGCGGTGTGGAGGTGGGCAGCAAGGTCGAGTCGCTGTACCGCGACATCCGCTCGCTGCGCATCTACGAAGGCGCGACCGAGGTGCAGCAACTGATCATCGGCAAGGCCGTTCTGCAGGAGTAAACGCATGAAAGCACCCTCCGCCCAGCCCGACCATTTCGTGCACGACCGCCTGCCACCGCCCGAGGCCTGGCCCACGCTGCGCTACGACCTGCCGGAGCTGCAGATCGCCAACCATGCCAACCTGGTGCAGGCGCTGTTCGACCAGGCCGAACGTGCGGGCCACATCGACCGCCCCCTATTGCGCGGCCCGCACCGCATCTACACCTACCGCGACGCCCGCGCCGAGGCCGCGCGCATTGCCGAGGTGCTCACTCAGGACCACGGCCTGGTGCCCGGCAACCGCGTGCTGCTGCGCGGCGGCAACACGGTAGAGATGGCGCTGGTCTGGCTGGGCACCGTCTACGCCGGGCTCATTGCGGTGGCGACCATGCCGCTGTTGCGCGCGGTGGAGCTGGGCAGCATCATCGACCGTGCCCAGCCCACCCTGGCGTTGTGCGACGGCCGCCTGCTGGCCGAGCTGCAGACGGCACAAGCGCAGCACCCAGTGCTGGCCACCATCGTGCCCTTCCACACCGCGCCGGATGCGGCCGACCTGCTGCAGCGCGCGCAGGGCAAACCCGGCACCGCGCCGCCCTGCCCCACGTCAGCGGACGACATCGCGCTGATGGCCTTCACCTCCGGCACCACAGGCGCCCCCAAGGCCGCCGTGCACACCCACCGCGATGTGCTGGCGGGCTGCGAGGCCTGGCCGCGCCATGTGCTCAAGGCCACGCCCGACGACATCGTGGCGGGCTCGCCGCCGCTGGCGTTCACGTTTGGCCTGGGGGGTTTGCTGGTGTTTCCGATGTGGGCGGGGGCCAGCGTGTACTTCCCCGACCAGCCGTACACGCCCGAAACCATGGTCACGCTGATGCGCGAAGCGGGCGTGACCATCTGCTACACCGCCCCCACGTTCTACCGGCAGATGGCGCCGTTCGCCAGGCAGATCGGCCTGCCCCAACTGCGCATCTGCGTGAGCGCGGGCGAAGGCCTGCCGGACGCCACGCGCCAGCTGTGGAAGGACGCCACCGGCATCGACATGACGGACGGCATTGGCGCCACCGAAATGTTCCACATCTTCATTTCCTCGCCCGGCGGTGAGAGCCGGCGCGGCGCCATCGGCAAGGTGGTGCCCGGCTACACGGCCAAGGTGGTGGACGACGACGGCCACGAGGTACCGCGCGGCACCGTGGGCAAGCTCGCGGTGATCGGCCCCACGGGCTGCAAATACCTCGACGACCCACGCCAGTCGAAGTACGTGAAAGGCGGCTGGAACTACCCGGGCGATGCGTTCACGCAAGACGCGGACGGCTACTTTTTCTACCAGGCGCGCGACGACGACATGATCATCACCGCCGGCTACAACGTGGGCGGCCCCGAAGTGGAAGACGCCCTGCTGTGCCACCCCGCCGTGGCCGAGTGCGGCGTGATCGGCGTGCCCGACGAAGAACGCGGCATGGTGGTCAAGGCCGTGTGCGTTCTCAAGTCGGGTCACACGGGGGATGCCGCGATGGTCAAGGCACTGCAGGACCACGTGAAGGCGACCATCGCCCCGTTCAAATACCCGCGCGTGGTGGAGTTTGTGACCGCACTGCCCCGCACCGAAACCGGCAAGCTGCAGCGCTTCAAGCTGCGCCAGAGTGCGGGCGCATCACCCTCCGCCGCATCGCCCACTTCCACAAAAAAAACATGACGATGAAAAACACCCTTTTGCAGCCCGAGGGCTGGGTCACCCCCAAGGGGTATGCCAACGGCGTGGCCGCGCGCGGCACCATGGTCTTTACCGGCGGACAGATCGGCTGGAATGCGCAGCAGCAGTTTGAGAGCGACGACTTCATCGACCAGACGAGGCAGACGCTGCTGAACGTGCGGGCGGTGCTGGAGGCTGGGGGCGCAGGCCCCGAGCATCTGGTGCGGCTGACCTGGTACGTGACCGACCGCAACGAATACAACAGCCGCTTGAAGGAGCTGGGTGCTGTCTACCGCGAGGTGCTGGGCAAGAACTTTCCGGCCATGGCCTGCGTGCAGGTGGCGGGGCTCATGGAAGAGCGCGCGAAGATCGAGATTGAAGCAACCGCTGTAATCCCGGACTGAGCTTTTCCAGCCACCGCTGCAGCGCTTGCCCGTACAGAATGAACGCCAGCGCTGCTCCAATCAACGGCAGTGCGGCAAACACCCAGCCCGTCAACAATTCGCCCCCCAGCGCCACGCCCACCAGCAAAGCCACCGCAGGGTTCACAAACGAATAGCTGCCCGCCAGCGCTGCGGAGGTGTTCTGCAGCAGCCACAGGTACGCATTGAGCGCCACCAGCGTGCCAAACACCAGCAGGTAGACCCACGCCGCCCAAGACTTGGCCGTGACCTGGCCCAGGGCGCTCAAAGGCTCGAACCACAACGCCACCACCAGCCCCATGGCGCCCCCCGCAAACCACTGCGCGGCCGATGCCATGGCGGGCGTGGGCAGCGACAGCTTGCGCGATGCATACGAACCGACACTCCAGGCCAGCGGCGCACCAAAGGCCAGCAGCGCACCCAGCCAGGTGGCGGAGAAGTCACCTTCCAGCGCCAGCAGCAGTGCGCCCACCACGCCCAGCGCCAGGCCGATCCAGCTGGTGAACGGCACGCGCTCGCCGCCCCAGCGCGACCAAAGTGCCAGCCACATCGGCATGGTGGTGACCACCGTGGCCATCAGGCCCGAGCCGATGCCGAGCTTTTGCGCAAAGCCCATCAAATTCATGGCCAGAAACACCATGCAGCCGCCCACCACCGCCGAGTTGCGCCATTGCACCCACGTGGGCAATGCATGGCCTTGCCACAGCGCAATCACCAGCATCACGCCACCGGCGCACAAAAAACGGATGGCATTCATCAGCAGTGGCGGCATGCTCTGCAGCGCAATACCAATGGCGAAATAGGTAGTGCCCCAGATGATGTAGACCAGCAGCAGCGCCATGGCCACCGCCCCGTTGCGTTGTGCGCGGGCTTGCGCATTGAAAATTGTCGGCATATTCTCTACCTGACCGAATAATTTATGGAAACCGCAAGGTTTTCGGAATTTTTACCAAAAGCAAGCGGCTATGCAAGCAAATATTCAGACAGATGACATGGACGCCAGAATTATTTCGGCACTGGGCGCGGATGGCCGACGTTCGTACGCCGATGTAGGCGCCGAGGTGGGACTGTCCACCGCTGCCGTGCACGAGCGCGTGAAGAAGCTGCTGGACAAGGGCGTGATCCGTCGCTTCTCGATCAGCGTGGACCCGGAGCGTGTGGGGCTGAACTTCACCGCGTTTGTGGCGATCCGCAACGATGGCGGCGCGCACTGCCGTGACATTGCGCCGCGCCTGCGCGGTATCCCCCAGGTGGAGGAGCTCCACAGCGTGGCTGGCGAGCACGACTTCCTGGCCAAGATCCGCACCACGCACGCGCGCGGGCTGGAGGACGTGCTCTACCAGATCAAGGCGATTCCCGGCGTGGCGCGCACCACGAGCACCGTGGTCCTGAACACCGAATTCGAGGACCGGCCGCTGGACCTGGGGTGGGTCAACGCCGACAAAGGCGGATGACGACCGCAGTAGCCTGGGTACCCCAGCCCCAGGCGCGTAGAGAGTAGTCAATCACGGAGACGGGCCCGCTGCCCCACAGCGCACCACGGAGTCTTCGTATTCCAGTTGTGTGGCGACCCACTGGCGCGTAGCCGCCCCGTAACGCTGACCGATCATCTGCAGGCTGTGGTCCAGCACACAGGCAGGGTGCATGCCACTGTCCAGCAAGACCGTGGTCGCCGGCGCATCAGGCGGCGCAGCCCGCAGCACCGAGCCGCTGCGCAGGTGCACGGGGCTGGCGAGGGCATTCACCGCCTCAGCGCGAGAGCGGTAGGTGCGCGACCACGCATCTGCCGCCAGGGCTAGCGCCACATCGTCCACCCCATCCATCACGGGGATGTCGATGCGCTCATGCCGCCAGAACAGCAGGGTGTTGACCGAGAGGGTCCCCACATGCGCAAGCTAGAGGCCAAACCGTTCGCTGCGGTGTGCAGGACCCCAGGATGGCATGCCCAGCGCGGTCGCCACAGCACGCGCTCGCTCGGCATCCGCCAGCGTCTCGACCAAAGCCAGCGACACGGGCAAAGACGCGGACACCCCCGTGGTGGTCACCACCGGCCCATCGGCCACATAGCGCTGCCCGGGTACATGCACTGCGCCCGCGTGGCGCCGCAGCAAAGTGCTGCGGTCATACCAGTGCCCCGCAAAGTGGCGTCCACCCAGCAACCCCGCCCGGCCCAACACCCTGGCCCCGCTGCAGATACCGACCACCACAGCCCCTTTGGCCGCCTGGGCCCGTAGCCAAGCCAGTACCGCCGGGTCGTCTTCGGTATGCAGAGCAGGCACGACTACGATGTCTGCCCCCTGCGGATACACGGAGTCAAAGGCCGCGAAACTGCGTGGCACCTCCACTTGCAGCGCGGGCATCAAGGTGACCGCGCCTGCGCGTGGGGCCACGGCATCCACCACGCCCACCTGGGCCAGTTGCAGCACGGCATGGGGAACCAGGAAAACTGTGGTTTCCGTCCCCTCGTTCAATGCCAGCACGGCAATCACGGGGGCAGTGCCCCCGGCCGGCGGGGGGCGCAGGGCCAGCGCGAGAGGCGCAGCGGCCTGGGCACCCTGGTGAGCATTCATAGGCTGCGCGAACCCCGAGGTCGCACCTGCGGTCCACGCCGCCATGGCTATCAGCCCCATGCTCACCACCTCCATCCAACGCCACAATATCGCGACACCCCGCCTCCTATTGACATCCACTATTCACCACGTTCACCAGCCCCAGCTCAGGGCTACGCTGAACAAGCGGTCGTGATTTGCCGTGCGGCACTGGATGGTGCAGTTTTTCGGATGTTGTTGCTTCTTGTGCCGCCCATTTGGGCAGTTCGCGGGGCCTTCAGGCCCGATTCCCGCCCTTACGGGC
>JADHED010001757.1_pt1 | contig 17195 bp, 10 predicted proteins | sample 8952041 | NCBI WGS metagenome assembly JADHED01 (sample SAMN16124423, study PRJNA663239) | bioreactor sludge metagenome | isolation source: sludge (control) | place: India:Bengaluru | collected 2018-09-08
GTTGCCTATCATCAGTCATTTAACACGCCTATTCGTAATATGGATCTCTATAAACGCATTTTTGAGTCTACTCCCGATGGTTTATTGGTTATTAATAAATTTGGGCATATATCGGTGGTAAACGAGCAAGCGGAACGAATGTTTGGCTACGAACGTGATGAACTGGTTGGCAAGGAAATCGAAATCCTGATCCCCAGCCAGTTCGCCTCTCATCATGTCAAGCACCGTTCAGACTACTTTAAAAATCCCAGATCGCGTCCCATGGGGGCTGGACTGGAGTTATTCGGTCGTCGCAAGGATAACAGTGAATTTCCGGTCGACATCATGCTCAGTCCTATCGGAGCCGAAGCAGAAAGCGCCGTTTTATGTGTGGTCCGTGACATTACTGAGCGGCATCGTGCGGAAAAGAAGTTTCGTGGTTTGCTCGAGTCGGCCCCGGATGCCATGGTGATCGTCGATGCCAATGGCCAAATTGTATTGGTGAATTCACAGACAGAAAAAATGTTCGGCTACCGGCGCGACCAGCTGCTGGGGAAACCGGTTGAAACACTGATGCCGAAACGTTTTCGTGCCCATCATTCAGACCATCGCAAGGGTTATTTTGCAGGTCCTAGGGTCCGTCCGATGGGCGCTGGCTTGGAACTGTACGGTTTGCGGAAGGATGGCTCGGAATTTCCGATCGAGATCAGTTTAAGCCCGTTAGAGACCGAGGAAGGTGTTTTGATATCCAGCGCCATTCGCGATATTAGCCGGCGCAGGAGCGCTGAAAATGAGCGTTCGCGTCTTGCTGCCATTGTGGAATCGGCAACCGATGCCATCATCGGCAAAAAGCTGGACGGCACGATTTTGAGTTGGAATCCCGCTGCGGAACGCCTATTTGGCTACCGATCAGACGAGGTGATTGGACAGAACATCAAGATGCTGATCCCGCCGGATCGCTTAGAGGAAGAATCTCGCATCTTAAATTTGATCCGCAATGACGCGCGTGTCGAGCCTTACGAAAGCGTCAGACAACGTAAGGACGGTACGTTGATCGAAGTATGGCTGACCATGTCGCCGGTAAAAGACGCGGACGGTAATGTCATCGGTGCGTCTAAGATCGTTGCCGACATCACCGGACGCCGGCGCGCCGAGAAAAAATTCCGGGGTTTGCTCGAGTCGGCCCCGGATGCCATGGTGATCGTCAACGCCAATGGCCAAATCGTATTGGTGAATTCACAGACAGAAAAAATGTTCGGCTACCGGCGCGATGAACTGCTGGGGAAACCGGTTGAAACACTCATGCCCAAGCGAATGCGCGAGCATCATCCAGACCATCGCAAGGGCTATTTTGCAAATCCCAGGGTCCGTCCGATGGGAGTTGGCTTGGAACTTTACGGTTTGCGGAAGGATGGCTCGGAATTTCCGATCGAGATCAGTCTGAGTCCGTTAGAGACCGAAGAAGGTATTTTGATTTCCAGCGCCATTCGGGATATTACCGAGCGCACGCAAGCGGAAAAAAAGATTCTGGAGTCTCTTCGGGAAAAAGAAGTGCTGCTTAAGGAGGTGCATCATCGCGTCAAAAACAACTTGGCAGTGATTTCCAGTCTGTTTTACCTGCAGTCGACCTACACGACTGACGAACTGATGCTGAAAATTTTGCAGGAATGTCAGGACAGGGTGCGTTCGATGGCTTTAGTGCATGAAAGCCTCTATGGTTCAGAAAACTTCGCGGCGGTCAATTTTGCCGAGTATGCGCGTAACCTTAGTGAACAATTGATTCATACCTATGGATTAACCACGAACCAGATTCAATTAACGACTGACATGGATACCCTTTTAATCGGCATAGATTTGGCGGTGCCATGCGGCTTGATCTTGAACGAATTGCTGACCAACGCCATCAAGCATGCCTTCCCGAACGGGCGACTGGGTATGATCAGATTAGGCTTACGCTTTACCGATAATGATTGCGTGTTCACTTTGCTTGTGAGCGATAATGGTATCGGGTTACCCACCGGGCTCAATATCGAAACCTGCCCGTCGTTGGGATTACGCCTGATTCGGTCTTTGACTCGCCAAGTTGGCGGGCACTTCGAATTTGCAGCCACGCATCCAGGAACGGAAGCAAGACTTACCGTGCGATTGGATCATCATAATGACAGACAATAATCAGAATTTGGGTAAACGCATTTTAATCGTCGAGGACGAAGCCCTTATCGCCGAGGAAATGCAAGATCGGTTGCAACGCTTGGGTTATCAAGTCGCCGGTATTGCGGACACGGGGCCTACGGCCATTAGTATCGCCGAGCAAACCCGGCCTGATCTGGTGTTAATGGATATCCAGCTCAAAGGCGAGATGGATGGCATTGAAACCGCGGAACGCATTTATCAGCAGCTACATATTCCTGTGGTCTATGTGACGGCGCACGCCGATCATGCCACCCTGCATCGTGCTAAAAACATTGCGCAATTCGGCTACATACTTAAGCCGTTCCAAGAACGAGAGCTGATGGCCTCCATCCCCATGGCGCTGCATCGTCACAGTGTGGAGAAGCTACTTCAGGACAGCCAGATTACCTATGCAACTATATTAGCCAGCATTAGCGACGGTGTTATCGTCACCGATGAGCAAGCCCGACTGCGTTTCCTGAATCCCGTCGCTGAAAAGCTAACCGGATGGCGTCTTTCGGAAGCGCACGGCGCTGCTGTCGAAAGCGTTTTAACGCTGGTTGACGAAGTCACTCAGCGCACATTCGAAAATCCACTTGTTCATGTGCTGCAAACAAAGTCCGTTGCAACCTTTAGCGAAGCCTGTTTGTTAATCGATCGCAATGGACGTGCCCTACCCATCGACTACAGCTCTGCTCCCGTGATAGGGAGCTCCGGCGGCCTGGTCGGAGCCGTCGTCGTGGTCAGAAATATCAATGACCAGCGTGCAGCTGAAAGAAAATTTAGAGGCCTACTGGAGTCGGCACCGGATGCCATGGTGATCGTCAATGAAGGTGGTCAAATCGTATTGGTCAATTCGCAGACAGAGAAAATATTTGGTTATCCGCGCAAGGAACTGCTCAATCAGCCGGTCGAAAAGCTTATGCCGACCCGCTTGCGCGAGCAACATCCCGGGCATCGTAAAGGTTATGTTGCAAGCCCGCGGGTGCGGTCCATGGGCGCGAGTATGGAGTTGTATGGTTTACGGAAGGACGGTACGGAATTTCCTATCGAGATTAGCTTAAGTCCATTACAGATTGATGATGGCCTACTGGTTTTCAGTAATATCCGCGACATAACCGATCGCAAGCAACGCGATGCGGAATTGCTCGCCAGCGAACAACGTTTTCGCACGCTGGTTGAACAGGCATCGGACGGCATTCTTACTGCCGATGCCAACGGGGTCTATCTCGATGTGAATGCGGCCGGCTGTGAAATGTTGGGATATTCACGGGAGGAGATATTGCAAATGTCGATCGCAGACTTGCTCTCTCCCGAGGAAGTATTGCGTATTACACCGGAACTGGCCCGCTTGGGCGAAGGCGCCTCGGTTAAAAGCGAATGGCGCTTCCGCCGTAAGGATGGTTCGATTTTTGTGGGTGAGATTAATGCCCGGCAATTACCCGACGGTCGATTACTGGCTTTTCTGCGAGACATTACCGAAAGAAAGCAGACCGAGGATGCGTTGCGCATCAGTCAGGCGCGTTTGGCCGAAGCGCAGAAACTGGCCGAACTCGGGCATTGGGAACTGAATTTGGGCAGCAATCAACTGATTTGGTCCGATGATGTACACCGCATCTTCGAAACATCGCCTGAAACGTTCGGCGCGAGCTATCAGTATTTTCTGGAGTGCGTGCATCCGCATGACAGGGATACTGTCAACCAAGCCTATACCGAGTCACTGAAGAATAAAACGATTTTGGACTTGGAATATCGATTGCTGATGGCCGATGGGCGCATTAAATATCTTCATGCCCGCGGACTGACCGAATATGATGCCAACGGCACCCCGCTGCGTTCACTCGGCACCGTTCAGGACATCAGCAAGCGAAAACAGGCGGAACAACGCATTGAACGGCTCAACAAGCTATATGCCACGCTGGCCGAGACTAACGAAGTCATCGTCCGCGTTCAGTCCAGAGCGGAATTATTTGCCAATATCGTCCGCATTGCTGTCGAATTCAGTGAGCTGGCGTGCGCCTGGATTGGCTTGATCGACGAAAAGATGCAGCGTTTGCGACCTGTATCCGTATACGGCCCCAGTTCATCCTATGTCGATAACCTTTTGATATCGTGCGATCCGCATCTGCCAGAAGGGGCCGGGCCTTGCGGGTTGGCGCTAAACGAAGACAGCCACCAACTCTGCAACGACTATCATCAAGATCCAAGAACAGGCCCTTGGCGGGCTGCCGCCAAGTCTTTTGGGATTCACTCGGCCGGCTCATTTCCGTTACGACAGCAGGGACAGGTTATCGGCGTTTTGACGCTTTATGCTAATGAAGTGAATTTTTTTACCGAAGACATTGTTCGTTTATTGGAGGATATGACGGTCGACATTTCTGTCGCGCTGGATCGTTTCGTCCATGAAGAAAAGCGTCAATTGGCTGAAAACGCCGTTCGCGAAAGCGAGATGCGCCTCAATTTGGCCATTGCTTCATCCAAATTGGGCATTTACGATGTCAACATCAAGACCGGCGAGAGGACTTACAATTCTGAATACGCCGCCATGCTGGGCTATGAGCCGACAGGTTTTAAAGAAGACGCCGAGAGCTATTTCGAACACATTCATCCCGATGACCGCAAGGCGTGGTTGATTGCTTACAATGACTGCATTTCCGGCAAACGGGAGCATTTCCGCGCCGAATTTCGCAAGCGCACCGCAGACGGCGATTGGAAATGGATCTTGGCGATTGGCGCCGTTGTAGAGCATGATGAAGACGGAAATCCCTTACGTTTTATCGGCACGCATTCCGATATATCAGAACGCAAGTCCAGCGAGGACCATTTGCGTCTCTTGGCATCCGTTTTCGACTCGAGTCACGAATCCATCGTCGTCACCGATGTCAATCTCAACATTGTTGCGGTCAATAAGGCTTTTGCGGAAATGACCGGCTACAACGCCGAAGAGTCCATAGGGCGACATGTCAGGATTTTCAAATCCGGGCATCATGACAATGCGTACTACGAAACCATGTGGCAACACATTAATAGCCTGGGCTATTGGCAAGGCGAGCTTTGGGTGCGGCATAAGAGTGGTGACAGCTATCCCTCCCTGACCGCAATCTCGTCAGTCCGCGCGGATAACGGTGGTGTTACACACTATGTCAAAATATCGGCCGATATTACGCAACACAAGGAAGCCGAACAACGTATCAAGCAATTGGCCTATTACGATGCCCTGACGGGGATTCCGAACAGAATACTCATGCGCGAGCAGGCGCAAAAGGCATTAGCCTTGGCGCAACGCAATCAGACCGAGCTTGCCTTATTTTTTATCGATCTCGATCGTTTCAAAAACATCAACGATTCGCTGGGCCATATCGTGGGCGATCAATTGCTGCAGATCATGGCGGAGCGCCTATGTCAACTCGTGCGCGATACGGATACCGTGTGCCGCCTCGGCGGTGATGAGTTCTTATTGCTTTTGTCAGCCGGCGCCTCTACCGCAGCCCGCGTTGCTCGGAAGTTGTTGGCGGAGTTGGCCGAGCCTTATGACATTGCCGGGCATTCATTACGGATTACTTGCAGCATAGGCATCGGCGTTTTTCCCAAGGATGGGGGCAGTTTCGATGAGTTGCTAAAAAATGCCGACATTGCCATGTATAAGGCAAAGGAATCGGGACGCAATGCATTCCATTTTTTCTCCGCGGAAATGAACGCCGGCGCGATGGAGCGTCTGCTGCTGGAAAACACCTTGCGGCAGGCACTCGCTAACAATCAGTTTTCGTTGTACTACCAGCCACAAATCAATTTGTCCGATGGCCGTGTCATAGGCATGGAGGCATTGATCCGGTGGCAACATCCGGACATGGGCTTCATCTCACCGGCCAAATTTATTCCCATTGCCGAAGAAACCGGCCTTATTGTGCCGATAGGCGAATGGGTCTTGAAGGAAGCGTGCCGGCAGAATCGAGCTTGGCAGTTAACGGGTCTGGTCGACGTGCCGGTTTCCGTCAATCTATCCGTACGCCAGTTTTCGCATGGCAATGTGTTGCGTTTGATCAGTAAAACCCTGCGAGAAACTGAGATGCCCGCCACGAGTTTGGAAGTCGAGATTACCGAAAGTATCCTGGTGCAGGATGTGGAAAAGACGCTAGGCGTGTTGCATGAGTTAAAGGCTATGGGGGTGAAGATTGCAGTTGATGACTTCGGAACCGGGTATTCGAGCCTGTCTTATCTGAAACGCTTTCCATTGGACAGATTAAAAATTGACCAGTCATTTGTGCGTGACGTGGTCGAAAACCGGGACGATCAAGCCATCGCTTCCGCTACCATTAATCTTGGGCATAGCCTCGGGCTGGTTGTCATTGCCGAAGGTGTCGAAACCAAAGCGCAATTGGATGTCCTGCGAACACTCGGTTGCGACGAAGTTCAAGGTTACTTCTTCGGTAGGCCGATGCCGGCAGTAGCAATGGAGCAGTTCTTACGGGACAAAGTCATCAATGGCTCGGTTAAGTCCGGGATGAGTGAATCGATAACCCGCAAAACTAACGTTTCAAACTAATTCGCCAATATTTACGGGTAGGATTTTATGGCCGTTAAGAGCGGATCAAGGCGCGCAACTAACCACTAATTCGTCGCTGTACTGGCCGACTTCGGCGTCCTTGACCACATAAACCGCCGTGTAGCGGCGCAATTCCGGCTTGCCGGACACCAATAGCGGACGGTTATCGACGTAGCGAGTTTGCGTGTCGCGCGCGAGAAATACGAATTCGCTGTCGTTGTCGCGTTGCGAGTAGATATTGACGCCGTCGCTCTGCAATTTTTGAAAACTCAACACCACGCTTCCGCCGGTTTGATCGATGGCCTTGAGCACCGGTTTGGCCTCCGCAAAATCCACGCTCATTTCCGCGCCAATGATGCCCAGCAAGTTACCGAGCGCCTCGGTATAACCGGGATGGGCCTTGAGGCGCCGTGATAAGGCTCTAACCTTGTTTTCCAATTGCCCTCGATAAGCCTGCTTATCGGCGGTGGCATGGTGCGCTGCGGCCGCCGCAATGTTGGCGGCAGAGATCTTGCCATGCAACTCCTGGTTGTCAGTAGTGCAAGCGGCAATCTCCTCGTCGGACAATCCAAACTGGGATTTCACCGCCGCCAGATTGAGGATGAATCGATCGTGCCACAATAACAACTCACCGTCCTGACGTGGAAAATAATCGGATTTAGCCATGGATAGACTCCTTCTAAAACAAGAAAAGCCGGCCGGCGACGGCTGTGAATAACCGCAAACCGGCATCTGGATTGAAATCAAACAAAGGGAAATAACTAGCGTTAAAACTTAGTTGCAATCAAGTATAGCGCACGCTGTTGCTTGTACAAGTGCGGCCAAACGTCGCATTAGTCAAACTTAAAATTCTCCCGACCGCACTGCCATTGCCCTTATCCAGACTATATCAGCCTGCCTGCAGACTGCCAGCTACCCCGACCGGATATAAAGCAGTCTTGAACAGACTTGCCAACGAACGGACCGCATATTCATCATCCCGGAAGGCGCTACCGACAGTCGCGACTGCAAGCCCCAAGATGCGGGAAGTCCCGCAGCGACCTTGGGCTGTGCGGTCCGGACCTTTTTATAGGCCAAAGGCCTGGGGTTAAGTGCGGTAACGGTAATAGGAAGTGTCAATACCGCACCTTTTTATCCGTAAATGACAACAAGCGAACACCCAAAAGCAGCATTAGAGGCTACTTAAACAGCTTACCCCCTATCTTCAGGCGAGTTTGGACATTTATTCAGGATCATATCGAGATCAAACCGAATCAATTTGTCTTTCAGACTCATCGTATCAAAAGCAATTTGAACACACTGAGGTTTTGCCAGCCGGCAAAACCAGCCTGATAGACCATCGTGATTGCTTGGATTATTCAACGGTTACCTGGCCATTCATTAGCATGGGGAGGAGCTAGTCGCGGAGAGAGCTAAGTGCTCCGTTTTCTTTTTCAAGCATCAAATGTTTTTTAAATATCGCGGCGATAATTTGGTCAACTTTTTCCAGAAGGCCTGATGGTGGCAAACATATTTTTGCTCGCTTCAGATGATCTGAGCGTAATGTGTCCTATAGTTGTTTTTCTTAATTCGGCCATCATTTTGACCGGCATTTGTGTCAGTAATATTGAAATATTTCGAACCCTTCTTGTGATAGGACAAGTCGGCCACTTTGCGACATTACGACAAAAATCAATCACAATCAGTGACCGCGTAACTTCTACAACCGGACAAAAGGTTTGTCTCTACACTGGAAATCCTTGGTCATCGGCATCGCTCCGACTGTTAGAACGACTTTAATGCGATCACCACGACCGGTCGAAATTCAGCAAACACGATACAAACACCGTGTGTTGACCGTCCATTAAATCGCCGCTGTTGTTGCGATAAAAACCGCCTTGGCTGCCTGACGAATCGTCATAGCGGTATTCACTGCGCAATACCATCGTTGCCAACTCCATTGGCACTTTGTATTCCAGTGTGGCGGTCACCGATTTGATCAATTGCCGGTTACCGGTCATGCGGCCGTCACCGTCCCAATACAGTTCCGGGCGCAATGCCACGCTCCACGGGCCGTCGATGTGCCAGCGACTCGGCAGCGCGGCGCTCATCCACAGGGTTTGCTTGTTTTGTTGATCGACCAGACGTTCGGTGCCCACATCATAAGCCAAGCCAAGAGTCAGATCGTCCTGGCTCCATTGCACGATGGAATTGGAGAAATAGCGCCAGTTGGCGGTATCGGTATTGCGCTGTTCCGGGCCGACGAACAGGTTTTGGGTGTATTTCCATTCCGGACTGAGGGTCCACACCACTTGCCCGGCATATTTCGGCTGGTCACTGCGGTAGGCCAGATAATCGTAATCGCTGACCAGATACAGTCCCGCGCTCAGTTTCTCGTTAAAGGTGTACTGGCCCCCGGCGCCGATCAGGAAATACGGCGAATACTCCGATCCCCAGGAGCGGGTGACGTTGAAATTATCCCTGGCGTAAAACGAATCAAAGCCAAGAAAGCTGCTCATCAAACCGGCCGTCAAGGTCAAGCCATTGCCGATCGGTGCCAGATAACTGACATTGGCACGGGATAAATAGCGCAAGATGCTGTAGCCCGGCAAACGGTCGCTGCCCGGCACTTGACCGTCGGTGTCATAACCAGCCTGAGCACCAATCTCCATGCCCCAGCGCGAACTTTCGTTAACGGATTTACGTAGATAAAACATGCCGACATTCGGGCTGAATTCATTGAGTCGTGAGGACGTTGCCCTACTGCGGAACGGCAATTCCTGATTGCTTTGAAAGGCATTGGCGTAGCTTAAATCAATCGTGCCGCTCAATTGCCAGTCATCGGCGCTAGCGACATTCAGCAGATTGCCCGCGAAGAAAACGGACAAAGCCAGGCGGGACGATAAGGTTTTGTGTGTCATTAATTTTTCCATCCGGTCATGCGTAATCGGTGTTGAACTGCCGTTTCTGGGCGAGGCAGTCTAACGAATCTTGCCCCAATCTTCCTGTAAAGATTCCGTAAAAACCGAAACCCATCAGCTTAGAGTCCGCTCATTTGTTTCTTGATGAGAAATAAATCGTTCGACAATAGTCGCCAAATCTTGACGATATATTTACTCGCAAATTCCTACCATGCCGCTCGACTTTTAAACGATTTATTCGATTTCTATTCGTGCGAGAACTGCGTGTGAACAAACTTAACCTCATCGGTCTCTGGCAAATCCTTGCCATACTGTCGGCCACCTTAATCCCGTCCCTGTCTTATGGTGCTGAGCTCGGCCAGGCCGTCCAGGACGACTTGAAAACCCATCTGGTCGGCTATTTCACCATCGCCGTGACCGTCGGGGCCTACATCGTGGCCATGACCGAAGACATGCATCGCATGAGTAAAGCCAAGCCGATGGTATTGGGCTGCGGCTTGATCTGGTTTGCGATCTTTATTTATTACGCGGCTTACCACGGCTCCGCCAAAAATGTCGCGGCCGCGTTCCAAAGCAATTTGACCGCCTATGCCGAATTATTTTTGTTCATCATGGTGTCGATGACCTTCCTGAACACCATGACCGAGCGCGGCATTTTCGACAGTCTGCGAATAGCCCTAGTTAACCGCCAGTACCACTATCGGCAATTGTTCTGGATTACCGGCGTGCTGGCTTTCCTGTTGTCCACGGTAATCAGCAGTTTGACGGTCGGCTTGTTGATGGGCTACATCATTTTAGTGCTGGGCAAAGACCATCCCAAGTTCGTCGGCCTAGCCGGTTTGAACGCCGTGATAGCCGCCAATGCCGGCGGCACGATGAGCCCGCTGGGCGGGATTTCCACCTTCTTCGTTTGGCAACAAAACATTCTGCACTTTCACGATTTCTTTAAATTGACTTTGCCCTGCATCGCCAATTTCCTGGTGCCAGCGTCCATCATGCATTTTGCCGTCGAAAATGGTGTCCCGCATTTGACGCATGAAGAAGCCGTATTTAAACGCGGCAGCAAACGGGTGATTTTCATATTCATCCTGACCTTCAGCATCACCATAGCCACCAACGTATTTTTGGATATGCCGGCCATCGTCGGCATGATGTTCGGTTTGGCGATATTGCAAACCTTCAGTTATTTTCTGACCCGTTCGGAAAAACCCGGTTGCGACGAGTCGCAAAAAGGCTTCGATGTATTCAAATGTATTGCCGGCGTCGATTGGGATACGCTGCTGTTTTTCTACGGGGCGATGATGATCATCGGCGCCTTGAATTTTCTGGGCTATCTGGATGCGATTGCCGCCTATCTGTTCGGCCAGATCGATCCGGCCGTCGCCAATATTCTGATCGGTTTGTCATCGGCCTTCATCGATAATGGCACCTTGATGTTCGCGGTATTGAACATGCACCCGGCATTCACAATGGACCAATGGTTGCTGTTGACCTTGACGCTGGGCGTTGGCGGCAGCTTGCTGGCCATCGGTTCGGCACCGGCTTTACACGTATTGGGTTTAATGAAGGGGAATGTCGCGGAGGACGAAGGCTATACCTTTACCCTGCATCTGCGCTGGATGCCGGTAGTATTGTTGGGCTTTATTGCGAGCGTCGGTGTGTTGTATTTGCAAAACGGCGGGACATTCTGATTTTATTCGAGGGGAGAGACTATGGGGTTAAGGTTGGGCGTGTTGCTGTTGTCTTTAAGTTTAGCGGCTTGTCAGGGAGTTAACGGCGAGCGCACGATTTCCGGCTTTGCACAGGGCACGACTTATCACATCACGTGGGTGGACGGAAACCCTGTTACGTCAGGTGAGACGGTTCAAAAGCATGTCGATCAACTGTTGGCGGAATTGGACGCCCAGTTATCCAATTACCGCGACGACTCGGAAATCTCCCGGCTAAACCGGCAGGAAACCGGCGATTGGCTGCCGGTTTCATCCGAAATCATCGGGCTATTGAATATTGCCCAAACAGTCTACCAAAAATCCGACGGCTGTTACGATCTGACGGTGAAACCGCTGTTCGACCTGTGGGGTTTTTCCAAGCACGAGAACCGTATCCCCAGCGACCAAGAGATAGCAGATTTACTACCGCATATCGGCATGAACTTGCTGGAAATCGACTCTAGCCAGCAGCGCATCAGAAAAAAAGATCCCGGTTTGAGAATCGATCTGTCGTCGATCGCCCAAGGCTACAGCGTTGGCCGCGTCGCCAAACAATTGGAAGGCCTGGGTATCCAGAATTATCTGGTCGAAATTGGCGGCGAGATGCAGACCAAGGGCCGCAAGGCGGACGGCAAGGCCTGGCGTATCGGCGTCGAAGCGCCGTCGGAAACCTCTCGCGAATTGCAGAAAATCCTGACCATGCACGACGCCACGCAAACGGCGGTGATGACCGCGGGCACTTACCGTAACTTCTTCGAGCAACAAGGCAAAAAATACTCCCACATCCTCAACCCCAAAGAGGGCAAGCCGGTTGATCACCATTTGTATTCGGTGACCATCGTTCATGACGATCCAACCTGGGCCGATGCCTGGGATACGGCTTTGTTATGCATGGGCGAGGATAAAGCCAAGACGCTGGCTGACCAGGAAAATTTAAAGGTCCTGTTGGTCTATGAACAGGATGGCAAACTCCAGGAATATGCCAATAAGGCCTTCGAAGCCTGGCAGGCCAAGTCCGAGTGATGGCATGAATATCCGCCGCAATCGCGTCAATACCCTGATTGCCCATTCGCTGTTGGGCCTATTGACGCCGTTGCTGTTGACCGCTTGCGCCTGGCCGTTTCGCGAGCTGCTCAAACCCCATAATATCTTGCAGATTTACTTGCTGGGGGTGTTCTTCGTCGCCTTGCGCTTTGGTTTATGGTCCTCCGTGGTCAATTCGATTACTTGCGCGACCGCGTTCGCCTATTTCTACGCACCGCCGATTTTCTCGATTGCCATCGCCGAACACGACAACATGCTGGGCCTGGCTGTGATGCAGGTCATCGGCTTCATCACCGCGCGTCTGGCTGCCTCGGTGCGCTTGCAGGCGCAAGTCACAGCGCTCAGGGAGCGACGAATGTCGGCTCTTTACCGCTTGAGCAAAGCCTTATCCGAGGGCCGCAGTGAACAGGATATCGCCGCAATCGGCACTCAGCTGATCGACGCCGAGTTCGGCGGTCACAACATCCTGCTGCTGGTCGATCGCAACCGCGAACTGATCCAGGCAACCGAGCCGCAGCCAGCCGGCAAACAGCCTGAACTTGATCACAACATCGCTCGCTGGGTCCTACAAGATGGCAAAGCTGCCGGTCTAAATACAGCGCATTTTCCCAATGCCAAGGCCATTTACTTGCCGCTGGCTTCCACACAAGGCGTGATCGGCGTTGCCGTATTGGAAATAGTCAACGCCGAAGAACTGGCGGGTAGCGATTACCGGCAATTTCTGGAAACCTTTATCAATCAGATTGCCCACGCCCTTGAAAAAGTCTATTGGCAGGAGCAAAACAAGGAAGCTATGTTGAAAATTCAATCGGAAACCCTGCGCAACTCCTTATTGAGCAGCATTTCCCATGACTTGCGGACACCGCTGGCGACCATCGTCAGCGCCTCGACCACTCTGGAAAGCGATGACGAGCGCATCAGTCAGGATCAGCGTAAAGCCTTGGTGCATACCATTAGCCACGAAGCGCAGCGCATGTCGGATCTGACCATCAAAATCCTGGAAATGGCCCGCCTGGAAGCGGGTAGTGTCAGATTGAACCGACAATGGTACGAAGCGGAAGAAATTCTCGGCAGTGCCCTGCGCCGACTCGATAAAACCTTGAAGCATCGGCAAATCGATATTGGTATCGCCGACAGCAACACCCTGATGTTTGCCGACGCGGCCTTGCTGCAAACCCTGATCGTCAACCTGCTGGATAACGCGCACAAATATTCGCCTGCCGACCAAGCGATTGCGATTGAAGTCAATGCGGTGGAACGAGGCACATTACTGCGCGTGATCGATAACGGTCCTGGCATTCCGTCCGGCTATGAGCAACAGGTGTTCGACAAGTTTTTCCAAATGCACCCGGAAGGTGCGCAAAGTGGCGTGGGTTTGGGCCTGTCTATCTGCAAAGCCATCGCGCAAGCGCATGGCGGTGAGATGGGGGTGCGAAATCGTCCGCAGGGTGGCGCGGAATTTTCGGTGTACCTGCCTTATCCGAACGAAGCCCCGGTCACCCAGCTCAATGAAATCCAGGCGATACCGTGAAAACCCAAAAGCCCAAAATTCTGTTGGTCGAAGACGATCCATCGTTGCGACAATTGCTCGCCACTAATCTGGAAACCCTGGACTATTCGGTGATGCAGTTTGCCAGTGGCCGCGAAGGCCTGAATGCGGCACGCAATGAGGCGTTTCAGCTGCTGATCCTGGATTTGGGATTGCCGGACCTGGACGGCCAAGAAGTCATCAAGCGCCTGCGGCAATGGACTCAACTGCCGATTATCGTATTGTCGGCGAGGAATCAGGAACAGGACATCACTCAGGCGCTCGACCACGGCGCCGACGATTATTTGACCAAGCCGTTCAGCAACGGCGAAATAGTATCCCGCATCAAGGCCTTGCTTCGGCGTGCGGAGAGTACCGCAACGCAGGATTTGAAAATATTCCAGTGCGGCGAACTGAAAATCGAACTGGGCAAGCGCCGCGTCTTCGTCGGTAATAACGAAATACACCTAACCCCGATTGAATTTCGGCTGTTGGCGGAACTGGTCAGCCATGCCGGCTTTGTGGTGACCCGCCGGCAACTGCTAGAAAAAGTCTGGGGGCCCAGCCATCTCGACCATGACCACTATTTACGCATTTACATGGGCCAGCTTAGGCACAAGATCGAAACCGACCCGGCACGGCCACGTTACTTGATTACCGAAGCCGGTATCGGCTATCGCTTGAATGACGACGATAGCTAAATGTTGAAGTTCGGACCATGCGTCTGCCCGGAATGCGGTAGAGAAATCGGCGGGGACGGTATTTTGGGAAGCGCAAGGCAATGCGTTTGTAGGCATTGGTTCTCACCACAGACCATGGATAGGGTTCGCTATTACTGGATAGTCCAGATTGCATTTAGCTTTGCCTTGGCAACGCTGTTCATCTGTTCCGCCGTATTTTTTAAGCAGCTACCAGATGACCCTTGGGAGCGATTTTTTAGTCCCCTGCTACAGATACCTGCGCTGATGGTATTTCTGGCGAGTATGCGAATATTGATCCGCCATAAACGCCACCATGAAGATGATCGGGATTTGCTGCGCTGCTATGTGTGTGGAATCGTCCTGATGACGATCGGGGTTTTGTTCATGTTGTTAGCGCATTTAGCTACTGTACCGGCCAGTTAAATCTCTTTAACCATAACCTATCGCCGCACCGGGGATGTTATTCATTTACGAATGAATCCTTACGGTATCCCCAAGCAAGTAGCGCGCAACTGGCTTGCAGATCATGCCAGCACAGTTGCAAACTGCCTACCACTCAGTTTCTAAGAGCCAATCGGATTATTTCATTATTTGTGGTATTAGTTTTTCACTAATTTGGCACACTTTTCACTAATGGTGGCATCCTGTCGGATGCCAAATTAAGTGAAAAATGGTTCATTGAATTTAAAGCGGTTTTTCATTTTTTGTGTCATACCCTATACGCCCTTTTGACACAAAAAATGAAAAATTCCGGATTTTGTGCCACTAATAATGAAAAAATTTTTTCCAGGTAAAGCAAGATGAATTATTAATCTGATTACGCTCTGTTAGCCAGGATTAATATTTCTCAAAACAAAGTTGTAGTCTTACGCCATTTAAATTCCATCGGCAAATCGAAAACTCACTTTCTGATCATTCATCCAAGATGGTTCAATCAACCCATCGTGTTGAAGTCGACCAACTACAATTCCTGGATGAATACCGATTTTCTCCGCAAAGGCTTGGACAGCTCCTTTAGTCTTCAATTCGTGCAGTGTGTTGTCGAATTGTCCCGGGATTAAAAACTTACACGCCCAATTATTTGCTTCCTTTTCTTGCGGAGAATCGTTTCCAGCTTTATTTGGATCATCCAGATAAACAGATTTTTTTTCCTGAGCATGGAGCAGAATATGTGCCGCTTCATGGAATAAGGTAAACCAAAACTTATCGTTGGTTTTGCCGTATAGCGAAAGTTGAATCAATGGACGATGTGGGTTTAGCCAGCGTGCCACACCACTAACATGCGCCTTGGGAATAGCTGGCACCAAGATAAAAGCTACCCCTGCTGTTCTAAATAAAGTTCGAAGCTGAGGCTCAAACTCCTCCGGCGGTAACGTGGTGAGTTTACGTACCTGATTCAATGCCGCTTCAAACTTAGTTCTATAGTATTTAGGACCATCTTGTTTTTCGGCTTCTTGTTCACCCATTCGTAGCCAAGCGGAGATGGCTCCGACGTCACATTGTTCTTCCCGACTGCGGCGAAATGAACCTTGCATTTGCCCGTAATGCGATTGCCATTCCTCTGGAGAGGCAACCCCAAAAAAACGTAAACATGCTTCAACTAAGTAAGGTTTAGATTTCGCGTCAATGCGCTGCTTTTGAATTGCGCCGGCATTCATAAGCTCTTTAACCGGTATGCTCTCTAACCAGTCAGCCCAACCGGCAAATCGCTCAGCCGCTTGGAGACGAGCACAATGTTCGCGGTACTTTGCCTCACGCGCTAACCAAAATCCAACCGTACTGCCAACGACACGTTCTAGCCGAATTGCAGCATCTTCGGTAAGAGGAACTTTGCCTTTGATAAGCTGATTGACATGTTTAGTTGTGTACCCTAGGCGCTGAGCCAATTCTGATTGGGTCCAGTCACGTTCTTCAATAATATCTAACAACGTGTCGCCAGGCGGAGAAACCCAGTCTGGCTGATAAGGGGCTGCCAAGTCAGTCATGATAGTCTCCAATAAATTCGATACAGATAATTGTGACTCGAGACCAGTCGACGGAATGATCATCATGTCTAGGGCATGGGTCATGATCCGGTGAAAATACGAGCCGCCATCCGCCAGTCAAATCAAGTGCAAATTGACCTTTGCGATCGCCCTTTAAAGGGTGTGGGTTCCCGGCGACTAGTTCAGTGACTTTGCTTGCCGCATCTAGGTCATCCAAACGGGTACGTAGCTTACGTGCGCAGGCCGCCCCAAGTTTTTTCTCGGCAGCGGCCCGCTTTTCACATAACTCTCGAATCTTTTTATCCTTGAAGTGAATCTCCAAGCATCCTCCAAAGTATAGATTAATTTACCTAATAGGTAAATAACTTAAATTTTTCCCTTATTGTATTTATAACAGCCTAGCGACTCATAGAGTGACTCTGGTGGTCACGAAGATCCCATATCAAACGTTGAATGGCAGCTCATTGAATCCCGACCGACATTGGGAGCCAAGCTTCGAATGTAAACTAAGGGCTCAGGCTATGTAAAAACATCATCAAGATGTAATTTATGGCAAGATTAGATTTTAGTGCTGTGCGTTTTGCATCAATCAGTCTCAATTAAATTAGTTGGTTGCTTCATCAGGATTCGCGTC
>JADHED010001759.1_pt1 | contig 17194 bp, 14 predicted proteins | sample 8952041 | NCBI WGS metagenome assembly JADHED01 (sample SAMN16124423, study PRJNA663239) | bioreactor sludge metagenome | isolation source: sludge (control) | place: India:Bengaluru | collected 2018-09-08
TGCGCGCTGCAGGTAAGCGGCCACCACCTGGCGCTCGACTTCGGAGGCAAGCAGTGCATCTTCCAGCTGTGCAATCTTGCCCAGCTGCTTGCCGGCCACGATGGGCGCCACCGGGTTGCCCAGCTGCTTGTAGGCCAGCCACGACACCGGAATCATGAACGCCAGCAGGATCACCATGTACTGCGCCACCTGCGTCCAGGTAATGGCACGCATGCCGCCCAGGAAGGAACACAGCAGCACGCCGCCCAGCCCAAGCATGATGCCAATCTCGAACTGCACGCCGGTCAGGCGCGAGGCGATCAACCCCACGCCGTAGATCTGCGCCACCACGTAGGTAAATGAACACAGCACGGCCGACAATGCAGCAATGATGCGCGGCCAGCTTCCACCAAAGCGCACCTGAAAGAAGTCCGGGATGGTGTAGAGGTTCATGGCCCGCAAATGCGGCGCCACCAGCATGGCCACGAGCACGAAGCCACCTGTCCAGCCCAGTAGATAGGCCAGGCCACCAGGCTGGTCGGGTGTGCCCGAATACCCCTGGAGATACAGTGCGCCCGACAGACTGATGAACGAGGCAGCACTCATCCAGTCCGCGGCGGCGGCCATGCCGTTGTAGAAGGGGGGAATGCGCCGGCCCGCCACGTAATACTCATCGGCGTCTGTCGTGCGCCCATAGACGCCAATGCCGGCGTAGGCCATCACCGTCAGAAACAGAAAGATGGGGCCTATCCACTGGCGTGACAGGCCGCGCTGCTCGGCCCAGGCCATCAGCGCCATGAAGCCGAGCAGACCGGCAACGTACAGCGCCACGATGCGGTTCAGGCGCGCCATGTAGGAACGCCCCGCCCGGCGATCAGTCATGAAGACGGGCTGCGGCCGCGAGGTCTTGCCGCTCGAAGTAGTCCATCGCCACGCAATACACGCCAACGATGCAGATGAACACCAGCACCGCCCCTTGCGCCGCCAGCCAGTAACCAAGCTGCCATCCGCCAGCCATGGCGATCTGCAGGTCGCGCGCGAAGTAGCAGGCCACGAACGACACCAGCAACCACACCAGCAGCAGGACGGCCTTAAGCCACAGATGCCGCGCGTCGTGCAGGTCGGGGGCGAAGGGCGCACCCTCGTGGTCGCCCTCCATCAGGCCTTCGACGTGCGTCCTGCGAAGCGGCATGGGGCGTAACCAGGTCAGCTGGCGAGCTTGTGCCAGGTGTCGATGACGCTGTCCGGGTTCAGCGAGATCGAGGAGATGCCCTCGCGCGCCAGCCACTGGGCAAAGTCCGGATGGTCGCTGGGGCCCTGGCCGCAGATGCCGATGTACTTGCCCTCAGCCCGGCAGGCCAGGATGGCCTTGTGGATCAGCGCCTCGACGGCCGGGTCGCGTTCGTCGAAGTCCTGCGCCAGCAGTTCCAACCCCGAATCGCGATCCAGGCCCAGCGTGAGCTGCGTCAGGTCGTTCGAGCCGATCGAGAAACCGTCGAAATACTCCAGGAAGCGCTCGGCCAGGATGGCGTTGCTCGGCACCTCGCACATCATGATCAGCTTGAGCTCGTTCTCGCCACGCTTGAGGCCACGCTCGGCCAGCAGCCGGGTCACACGCTCGGCCTGGCCCAGCGTGCGCACAAAGGGCACCATGATCTGCACATTGGTCAGACCCATGTCGTTGCGCACGCGCTTCAAAGCCTCGCACTCCATGGCAAAGGCCTCGCCAAAGTCCGCGCTCACATAGCGTGCCGCGCCGCGAAAGCCCAGCATGGGGTTTTCTTCCTCGGGCTCGTAGCGGCTGCCGCCGATCAGCTTGCGGTACTCGTTGCTCTTGAAATCTGACAGTCGCACGATGACCGGCTTCGGATAAAACGCAGCGGCAATCGTCGCCACGCCCTCGGCCACCTTGTCCACATAGAAGGCGCGCGGGCTGGCGTGGCCGCGCGCCACGCTCTCAACGGCCTTTTTCAGGTCGGCATCGACGGCCGGGTAGTCCAGGATGGCCTTGGGGTGCACGCCGATGTTGTTGTTGATGATGAATTCCAGCCGCGCCAGGCCCACCCCGGCGTTGGGCAACTGGGCAAAGTCAAACGCCAACTGCGGATTACCCACGTTCATCATGATCTTGGTGCTGATCTCAGGCATCTCGCCGCGCTGCACCTCGGTGACCTCGGTCTCCAGCAGGCCGTCGTAGATCTTGCCGGTGTCGCCCTCCGCGCAGCTCACCGTGACCAGGGTGCCGTCCTTCAGCAGGTCGGTGGCGTTGCCGCAGCCGACCACGGCGGGGATGCCCAGCTCGCGCGCGATGATGGCCGCGTGGCAGGTGCGCCCGCCGCGGTTGGTGACGATGGCCGACGCCTTCTTCATCACCGGCTCCCAGTTCGGGTCGGTCATGTCGGTGACCAGCACGTCGCCGGCCTGCACCTTGTCCATCTCGGCAATGTCGTGCACCAGACGCACCGGGCCGGTGCCGATCTTCTGGCCGATGGCGCGGCCTTCGGCCAGCACGGTGCCATGGCCCTTCAACTTGTAGCGCAGCTCGGCCTGCCCCTTGGCCTGGCTCTTCACCGTCTCGGGGCGCGCCTGCAGGATGTAGAGCTGACCGTCCTGGCCGTCCTTGCCCCACTCGATGTCCATGGGGCGGCCGTAGTGCTGCTCGATCACCAACGCGTACTGCGCCAGCTGCTGCACCTCGGCGTCGGTCAGGCTGTAGCGGTTGCGCAGCTCGGTGGCCACCTCAGTGGTCTTGACCAGCTTGCCGGTGGCGGCTTTTTCCTCGGCGCTGGCAAACACCATCTGGATCAGCTTGGACCCGAGGTTGCGGCGGATCACGGCCTGCTTGCCGGCCTTGAGCGTGGGCTTGTGCACATAGAACTCGTCGGGGTTCACGGCGCCCTGCACCACGGTCTCGCCCAGGCCGTAGCTGCTGGTGATGAACACCACCTGGTCAAAGCCGCTCTCGGTGTCGATGGTGAACATCACGCCGGCCGCGCCCAGGTCGGAGCGCACCATGCGCTGCACGCCCGCAGACAGGGCCACCACGTCGTGGGCAAAGCCCTTGTGCACGCGGTAGGAGATGGCGCGGTCGTTGTAGAGGCTGGCGAACACCTCCTTCATCTTGTGCAGCACGTCCTCGATGCCGACGACATTCAGAAAGGTTTCCTGCTGGCCGGCAAACGAGGCGTCCGGAAGATCCTCGGCCGTGGCCGAGCTGCGCACGGCAAAGCTGGCCTGGGTGTTGCCGCCTGAGAGCTCGGCAAAGGCCGTGCGCACGGCTTGTTCCAGGTCTGCGGGGAAGGGCTGCGCCTCCAGCCAGCCGCGGATCTCAGCGCCGGCCGCGGCCAGCGCGCGCACATCGTCCACGTCCAGGGTGGCCAGGCGGGCGCTGATGCGCTCGGCCAGGCCCTCGTGCTTGAGAAATTCGCGGAAGGCGTGCGCCGTGGTGGCAAACCCGGTGGGCACGCGCACCCCTTGGGGCAGCTGCGAGATCATCTCGCCGAGGCTGGCGTTCTTGCCGCCGACGACCTCGACGTCGCTCATTCTCAGGTTTTCAAACGGTACGACCAGGGCGGTCGCCTCGAAACGTGCAGACATGGGAAAGCTCCAGAAGTTGAAACCGGATCTGCGCCTGCACCGGTCATGAAATGCGGCAGGCGAGCGCCCATGCAGCGGCCACGGCTTTGCTGTTGTGGTTGTGGGCCGGCGCGGTGCATGGAGCGAAATTGGGAATAATGGGCGCCATTGTAGGGGCGCAGCCATTTCCCTGCGCCGCCGTTTTCCCCTGCTTTCCACCGTTCTGACTCCATGCTGCCCACGCATACGCGCACCGTGTTTTACATCTCCGATGGCACCGGCATCACGGCCGAAACCTTCGGCAATGCCATCCTGGCCCAGTTCGACATGAAGCCGCGCCATGTGCGCCTGCCCTTCATCGACACGGTTGACAAGGCACACCAGGCCGTGCGCCAGATCAACCACACGGCCGAGCTGGAAGGCAGAAAGCCCATCGTCTTCACCACCCTCGTGAACATGGAAGTGCTCAAGGTCATCCAGGAGGGTTGCAAGGGCATGCTGATGGACATGTTCGGCACCTTTGTGCGCCCGCTGGAGCTGGAGCTGGGCATCAAGAGCCTGCACCGCGTAGGCCGCTTTGCCGACGTGGCCCTGTCCAAGGAGTACACCGACCGCATCGAGGCCATCAACTTCAGCCTGGCGCACGACGACGGCCAGAGCAACCGCGACCTGGCCGGCGCCGACGTGATCCTGATAGGCGTGTCGCGCAGCGGCAAGACGCCCACCAGCCTGTACCTGGCCATGCAATGCGGCCTGAAGACGGCCAACTACCCGCTGATCCCCGAAGATTTCGAGCGCCGCCAGCTACCCCCGGCGCTGGTGCCGTTTCGCAGCAAGATCTTCGGCCTGACGATACAGCCCGAGCGCCTGTCCGAGATCCGTAACGAGCGCCGCCCCAACTCGCGCTATGCCGACCTGGCGAACTGCCGCTACGAGGTCGCCGAGTCCGAGGCCATGATGCGCCGCTCGGGCATTCGCTGGCTGTCCACTACTACCAAGAGCATCGAGGAGATCGCCACCACCATCCTGCAGGAAGTGCGGCCGGAGAAGCTGGTGTATTGACGGTTCGGGCAGTTGGCAAAGTGCCGCTTGCAGGGCCCGCAAGGCTGCATTGCATTACTACCATTTTGATAGCTCGATGCGCTTATTCAACGGGCGAAAATAGCCAATTTCACCTGATAAACCGAGCGGCGGGCGCACCAGGGCTACCAGCAGGCCCGCCGTTGGCGCCCCGCCTCACTTGAGCACAAAGCGCACGTTCACCGCCTTCTTACCCGGCAGCGTGACCAGGGCCACTGCCTTGGTGCCCGCGGCCACCTTGAACTGGCCCTGGGCCTGCAGCGTGCCTGCGGCGCCGGGCGTCAGCGTGGCCTCGGTTTTTTCGCTGCCGTTCAGCAGCGTCAGCCTGGCGCTCGCGCCATCGGTCTTGGCACTCTGACCGTGGTCGCGCAGGTGCAGGGTGATGGCATCGGCCTTGGCGACGAGTTCATAGTCCATATCCCCCGCCTCGACCACCACGCCGCCGTGCTGCGGCGCGTGGGAATGGTTGTCGCCATGCGCATGGACGGGCAAGGCCGTGCTGCACAGGGCCAGCAACGCGGCGGCGGCCAGGGTTTGGGTTTTCTTCATGGCACAGGTCCTTTCATGGTGGGAGGGCAAACAAAACATCAAAACGCCTCGGCACTGTCAGCGCTGAGCAGGCGCTCGGCGTCGCGCCGGCCAAAGAGCCAGAACAGCGCGGGGGTAAGGAAGGTATCGAGCAGCGTGGAGCTGACCAGGCCCGAGAAGATGACCACGGCCACCGGGTGCAGCACCTCGGTGCCGGGCCGCTCGGCCTCGAACAACAGCGGCGCCAGCGCGAAGGCCGTGACCAGGGCCGTCATCAGCACCGGGGAGAGGCGCTCGAGCGAGCCGCGCAGGATCATGGCGTGGTCGAAGTTCTCGCCCTCGGCGCGCATCAGGTTCAGGTAATGGCTGACCTTCAGGATGCCGTTGCGCACCGAGATGCCGGCCAGCGTGATGAAGCCGATCAGCGCCGCCACCGACAACGGCTGGCCCGACAGCCACAGGCCCAGCACCGCGCCCACCAGGGCCAGCGGGATGTTGACCATGATGAGCATGGAGAGCCGCGCCGACTGGTAGCGCGTGTACAGCACCACGAACATCAGCGCCAGCGACACGACGGAGAGCATGCCGACCAGGCGGCTGGCCTCCTCCTGCGCCTGGAACTGGCCGCCCAGGGTGACGAAGTAGCCCTCCGGCAGGCGCTGATCGGCCACCACCTTGCGGATGTCGGCCACCACGTCGGACAGCGCCCGGCCCTGGGCGTTGGCCGAGAGCACGATGCGCCGGCGACCGTCGTCGCGGCTGATCTGGTTCGGGCCGTCGCCCTCCTCGATGCTGGCCAGGCGCGACAGGGGCACGCGGCCCTTGGGTGTGTCGATAAGCAGCTGCGACAGGCCCAGGGCGCCGCGCGCGCTGTCGGGCAGGCGCAGCACCAGCGCAAAGCGGCGCCCGCCCTCGACGATCTGCGCCAGCTTCTCGCCCTCCACCAGGCCCTGCAGCGTGGCCAGCACCTGGGCGGCGCTCACGCCGTACTGCGCGGCAGCGGCGTAATCCACGCGCACGGTGATCTGCGGCGCCAGCACCTGCTTTTCGACCTCCAGGTCGGCCAGGCCCTCCACCTTGGACAGGCGCGCGCGCAGGTTCTCGGCCTGGCCGCGCAGCGTGTCCAGATCCTCGCCAAACAGCTTGATGGCGATCTGCGAGCGCACGCCCGAGAGCATGTGGTCGATGCGGTGCGAGATCGGCTGGCCCATGGAAACAGCCGCCGGCAGCGGCGCCAGGCGCGCGCGGATGTCGGCCTGCACCTCGGCCATGCTGCGGCGCATCTCGGACGCGGGCTTGAGGCCCACGTCCAGCTCGCTCACATGCACGCCCTCGGCATGCTCATCGAGCTCGGCACGGCCGCTGCGCCGGCCCACATGGGTGACCTCGGGCACCTGGCGCACCAGGCGCTCGGCCTGGCTGGCCAGCAGGGTGGACTCGGCCAGGGTCACGCCCGGGTTCAGGCGCATGCCGACGAGCAGCGTGCCCTCGTTGAAGGGCGGCAGAAAGGTGGTGGGAAACAGCGGCACAGCCAGCGCCGCCAGCAGCACCGCCACGCCGCCCGCCGCCACGGCCTGGCGCGGATGTTGCAGCACGCGCGCGAGGCCCACGCGGTAGCGTGCCTTGAGCCAGGCCAGCAGGCGCGTGTCGCCATGCTCCAGGTTCTTCATGCGCGGCAGCAGGTAGAAGGCCAGCACCGGCGTGACGGTGACCGACACCAGCAGCGACGCCAGCGTAGAGACGATGAAGGCCACGCCCAGCGGCACGAACAGCCGGCCTTCGATGCCCGGCAGCGCGAACAGCGGCAGAAACACCAGCACGATAATGGCCGTGGCGTAGACGATGCCGGAGCGCACCTCCAGCGAGGCGAGCTTGACGATCTCAAGGAGGCGGCCGGGCTTGGAAATCACCGGCTGCGAATCGACCGCAGCGGTCCATTTTTCACCGTCTTCTGATCCCATAGCTCGGCTATGGGACTGCGAATCCGGCAAAAACTGTCCTCGCTGGGGTCGTTTCTCGCTTTCGGTGCTCCAAGCCCGACCGCCTCCTGGCGGGTGCAGCCGCGCGCCGCCCTGCTTGTGCCTGTCCATCTTCAGACGGCGCAGCACGTTTTCTACGTCCACCACGGCATCGTCCACCAGGCCGCCGATGGCAATCGCCAGGCCGCCCAGCGTCATGGTGTTGATGGACAGGCCGAAGTACTTGAACACCAGCGCCGTCAGAAAGATGGACACGGGAATGGCGGTGAGCGCAATCACCGTGGGCCGCAGCGTGCCCAGAAACACGAACAGGATCACCGCCACGAACACCGATGCGCCTATCAGCTTGCCCTGCAGGGTGGTGACCGAGGCCTCGATGAAGCTGGCCTGGCGGAAGGTGACGCGCGGCTTGTCCATGCCGGCGGGCAGGGTCTGCGCCAGCTCGTCCAGGGCCTGCTCTATGCGCTGGGTCAGGGCCATGGTGTCTGCCGTGGGCTGCTTTTGAATGCCCAGGATCACCGCCGGCTGCCCCTCGAAGCCGGCATCGCCGCGCTTGATGGCCGGGGCAAAGCTCACGCTGGCCACCTGGCGCAGCAGCACGCTCTGGCCGTTGGGGGCGGCCAGGGCCAGGTTCTGCAGGTCTTCCAGGCGCGAGGTGCGGCCCAGGTGGCGGATCAGGTACTCGCGCCCACCCTGCTCCAGAAACCCGCCCGAGGTGTTGCTGGAGAAGCCCTTGAGCGCGCCAGAGAGCTGCTCGGGCGTGATGCCCAGCTGCGCCATGCGCGCCGTATCCGGCTGCACCTGGAACTGGCGCACCTCGCCGCCAATCGGTATCACCTGGGCCACGCCGGGTATGGCCAGCAGGCGCGGGCGCAGCACCCAGTCGGCGTACTCGCGTACCGCCATCGGCGTGGTGCGCTCGGTGGCGATGGGAATGGCCACCATCATGATCTCGCCCATGACGGAGCTGACCGGCCCCATGCTCGGCTCCACCCCGGCGGGCAGGCCCTCGTCCATGGAGGACAGGCGCTCGGACACCATCTGGCGCGCGCGAAAGATGTCCACGCTCCAGTCAAAGGTGACGTAGATGAAGGACAGGCCGGCACTGGAGGTGGAGCGCACGCTCTCCACGCCGGGCAGGCCGTTCATGCTGGTCTCCAGCGGGAAGGTGATGAGCTGCTCAACCTCCTCGGCGGCCATGCCGCCGGCCTCGGTCATGACCGTGACCGTCGGCTTGTTCAGGTCGGGGAACACGTCCACCGGCATGCGCGACAGCGTGTACGCGCCATAGGCCATGAGCACGGCCGCGGTGACCAGCACCAGCAGGCGCTGCGCCAGACTTTTTTCAAGAAGCCACTTGAACATTGCGGCTCCTTAGCGAATCTGGTTCAGCAGGGAGGCACCCTGCGTGGCCACGCGATCGCCGGGCTGCAGGCCGTCGGTGACGGCCACATGCACGCCGTCCAGCGGCTGGATGCGCACCACGCGCGGCGCGTACTGCTCGGGCCCGGTCTTGACCCAGACGATGGCCTGGTTGGACGGGTTCTTCTGCAGCGCCGCCAGCGGCACCTGCAGCCCGGCCACGCGCGAGCGCGTCTGCACCACCAGGCGCACGCTCTGGCCCAGGGCCAGTTGCGAGAGGGCCTGGGCGTCGCCGGCAAAGGACAGCGGCAGGGCCTGCTCGCGCAGGCTGCGGGCCGCGCCCAGAAAGCGCAGCGGCACGCTCTGCCCGCCCGGCAGGGCCAGGCTGGCGCCGGCCACGTCCTGCGCCTGGGCCGGGTCGTAGGCCAGGGCCTCGATGCGCAGGCGCGCCGGATCGACGATCTCGAACACCTGCTCGCGCGCGTCCAGCACCTGGCCGGCGACGGCGTTGCTGAAGGCGACGACGCCCGACACCGGCGCCACCAGCGCATCGCGCTGGCGCAGGCCGGCGCCCACGGCGGCCAGGCGCGCCGTCAGGCTTTGCAGCTCGCTCTCGGCGGCCTCGATGTCCTTGCGCGCCACGGTGTCGGCCAGCTCGCGCAGGCGCGCCAGGCGGCGCTGGGCCAACTCTTTAGCCGCGCGCAGCTCGGCCTGCTGGGCCAGCTGGCCGGAGCGCTCCAGCGCACCCGCCGTGGGCACCACATAGGCCAGCACCTGGCCCTTCTTCACGCTCTGGCCCGGCAGCGGCAGGCCCTGCGGGCCGGCCTCCAGGCGGCCGGCCAGGGCCGCCTGCACCTTGCCGCCGGCGTTCGGGTCCATGACCACGGTGCCCGCCAGCTCGAACGCGCGCGCATGCTCGCCCGCCGCCACGGCCAGGGTGCGCAGGCCCAGCTGGCGCTGGGCCGACTTGGGGATGAAGACGCTGCCGTCGCTCTGGCGCCGCGGGCTGTCGCCGCTGAGGGCCGGGGGCGCGTCGTCATGGCCCTCGTGGGCCTGGACGAACAGTGGCAGGGACAGGGCGCAGGCCAGGGCCAGGGCGTTCAGGTATTTGGTTTGGCGGCTCATGCTGCACCTCCCGTGCGTTGCGTGCGGCGGCTCCAGGCCCACAAAACGGCCAGGGCCAGCAGGACGGCACCGCCGGCCAGGGCCAGGCGGCTCTTGCCCGCCCAGGCCGATGGCGGCACGGCCGTAGCCGGGGCGTGCCAGTCGATGTCGGCGGCCAGCAGGTCGCTGTCGGTGCCGGCGACGACGGTGGCGGTCACCGGAGTCTCGCCGTCGGCCAGGGGCTGGCTCAGCTCAGCCTGGTACAGGCCCTCGCCCACCCGGGTCACGGCCAGGGGCTTGCCGCCCAGCTCCAGCTCCAGCGTGGCATCCGGCACGGGGCTGTTGTCGGCCGCATGGTCCAGGTACAGGGACAGCCTGTGGCCCTCGATCACGCCAATCAGCTCGAACTGCTCGGACACAGCGGCAAAGCGCGGCGCGGCGCTGGCCGGCGCGGCGGCGGGCGCATCGTCATGGCCCTCATGGGCCTGGGCGGACAGGGCAAACAACCCCAGCAGGACAGCCAGGGCGGGGAGAAGAAAGCGTCGGTGATGCATGGAACCCCAGGACAATGTTTCAGATACTACTGTTTTGATAGCTGTCAGCGCTTATCAATAAAGTGCTACAGGCCAATTTGATTGAAAAATTTACTCAGGCAGCAGGCCCAGCGCCTGGCGCAGGGCGGAGATGGCGGCAGCGGCATCCACGCGCGCGCGCTGCCACTGGCGCTCGGCCAGCTGGGCGTCCTGCTCCACGCGCAGGCGCGTGGGCCAGTCGGCCTCGCCCAGCGCGAAAGCCTTGGCAACGAAGCCGCGCGTGGCGCGGGCCAGCTCGGCGTTGCGCGCCATGGCCTGTTGCCGGGCGGCGGCGGCGCCGGCCTGGGCCTGGGCGGCCTGGATGTCGGCGGCCAGGCGCTCGCGCTCGCGCTGCACGCGCAGGTCGGCCTCCAGTGCCTGGGCCAGGGCGGCCGCCTCGCGCGCCTGGGCACGCGCGCCGGCGCCCAGCGGCAGGCGCAGGCCCACGGTCACGGACTGCTGGTAGCTCTCGCCCGCCTGGCCGCGCGCGCGGGCAGTCGAAAGCGTCAGCTCGGGGTTGGCGCGCGTCTGCACCGCCGCCAGCTCGGCCTGGCGGCGCGCCACGGCAGCCTGGCGCTCGCCATCGGCCAGGGCCGGGTGCTCTGGCGGCACGCCCGGGGCCTGGTGCAGGGCCGGCGCAGGTTCAACCCCCAGGCCGTCACCCGCCGCCGGCAAATCCGGCCTGCCGCCCAGGGCGGCCAGGGCCATGCGCGCCGCAACGCAGCCGCCCTGGGCCTGGGCAACCGCAGCCTGGGCCTGGGCCACGGCGGCCTGGGCCTGGTAGTGGTCGGAGCGCGCCATGTCGCCCACGGCCAGGCGCCGCGCCACATCGGCCTGCAGGGCCTGGGCGCTGTGCAATTGATCCTGGGTCAGCGCCAGCTCGCCACAGCCGCGCTGCCACAGCCACCAGGCTTCGCGCACGCGCCCGGCCAGCTGCAGTTGCGCGGCCTGGGCGCCGCTGTGCACGGCCTGCAGTTCGGCGTCTCCCAGCGCCGCGCGGCGCGCGCGCTCGCCGGGCAGCCACAGCGGCAGGGCCAGGCCCACGGTGTGCTCGCGCTCGCCTTGGTGGCTGCCCGGGCGGTCGGTCTTGGTCTCCAGCTCCAGCGCCGCGGGCTCGGGCGACCAGGCATCGGCGCTGTTGCGCTGCGCCTGGGCCGCCTGCCGGCGCAGCGGCAGCGACTGGGCCTCGGGCTGCAGGCGCCAGGCCTGCTCGAACAGGGTCTGCAACGGCGAGGCCGGCGGGTTCTCGGTAGGTTGGGCGGCGGCGGTGGCCGCCAGCGCCCAGATGCAGACCAGCAGGGCCGTGCGCGGCCGTGGTCTGGTGAAAGTGAATCGCATCCGATATTGCTCCTATGGCAAGGCCAGGGGAAGAACATCGGCAAGACGCCAGGCACCATGCGGCCCATGCCGCAGAAGCCATCAAGAGGGAAAGGGCTGCCCTGCCCCGCCTTGCCGTTCAGGCAAGGGGGCGCCAGTTGGGGCGTTCGGGCCGCTGGGGGCTGGGGGTGGGCAGGGTGAAGCGCACGAAGGGCGCAAGCTGCATGGCCTGCACCCACAGGGGCAACGCACTGGCGTGCTGGTGCGGCGCATTCGACATGCCATGGGCATGGCAATCCATGTCGGGACTGCTGGCCTTGCCGGAGTTGGCACCGGCCTTGTCGCCGGCCTTGTCGTCGTCTCCAACGTCATGGTGCTCATGCGCATGGTGGCCAAAATGCGCGCCGCTGGCTGCGGCCTCGTGGGCGCAATAGTTTGCCGCGGCGGCCCAGACGGACTGCAGCGGCAGGAACATCAGCAAAAGAACAAGCAGCAAACGGCGCATGAGGAGCGCGGATTCTATAGCGCGCCCTTCATGCTACCGGGCTGTGGCTTCAGGCCGTCGTGCGTATCAGGTGGTCAAACGCGGAGAGCGCCGCGGTCGCGCCGGCGCCGGCGGCAATCACGATCTGCTTGTAGGGCACCGTGGTGCAGTCGCCGGCCGCAAACACGCCGGGCACGCTGGTCTGACCCTTGGCGTCGATCACGATCTCGCCAAACTTGGACAGTTCCACCGAGCCCTTGAGCCAGTCGGTGTTGGGCAGCAGGCCGATCTGCACGAAGATGCCTTCCAGGTCGATCTGCTTGGCCTCGTCGGTCGCGCGGTCCTTGTAGGCCAGGCCGGTGACCTTGCCGCCGGCGCCCAGCACCTCGGTGGTCTGGGCATTGAGCACCACGTCCACGTTGGGCAGGCTGGCCAGCTTCTTCTGCAGCACGGCGTCGGCCTTGAGCTGGGGCATGAACTCGAACACCGTGACATGCGCCACCAGGCCGGCCAGGTCGATGGCCGCCTCGACACCCGAGTTGCCGCCGCCGATCACGGCCACGCGCTTGCCCTTGTACAGCGGGCCGTCGCAATGCGGGCAGTAGGCCACGCCCTTGGTGCGGTACATGTCCTCGCCCGGCACGTTCATGTTGCGCCAGCGCGCGCCGGTGGAGATGATGACGGTCTTGCTCTTGAGCACGGCGCCGCTCTCCATTTCCACTTCGATCAGGCCACCCGGCGCGCTGGCCGGCTTCAGTGCCTTGGCGCGCTGCAGGCCCATCACGTCCACGTCGTAGTCGCGCACATGGCGCTCCAGCGCGGCGGCAAACTGCGGGCCGTCGGTGTGGGGGATGGAGATGTAGTTGTCAATGTCCATCGTGTCGTTCACCTGGCCGCCCAGGCGCTCGGCCGCCAGGCCGGTGCGTATGCCCTTGCGCGCCGCATACACCGCAGCGGCCGCGCCGGCGGGGCCACCGCCGACGATGAGCACGTCGAACGCATCCTTGGCCGAGAGCTTTTGCGCCTCGCGCTTTTGCGCGCCGGTGTCGAGCTTGGCGACGATCTGGGCCAGCTCCATGCGGCCCGCGCCAAACTCCTGGCCGTTCAGGTAGATCATGGGCACGGCCATGATCTCGCGCTCGGTCACTTCCTTCTCGAAGGCGCCGCCCTCGATCACCGTGGTCTTGACCTTGGGGTTGAGCACGGCCATGAGCGCCAGCGCCTGCACCACATCGGGGCAGTTGTGGCAGGACAGGCTCATATAGACCTCGAAGTTGAAGTCGCCGTCGAGTGCCTGCACTTGTTCGATCAGGTCTTGCTCCACCTTCGGCGGATGGCCGCCGGTCCACAGCAGGGCCAGCACCAACGAGGTAAATTCATGGCCCAAAGGCAGGCCAGCAAAGCGCAAGCTGCTATCACTTCCGATGCGCTGCAGCGTGAACGAGGGCTTGCGCGCGTCCTGGCCGTCGGTGCGCAGCGTGATCTTGTCGCTGCGCAGGCTCTGGATGGTGGTCAGCAGCTCGCGCATCTCGCGCGAGGTCTCGCCATCATCCAGGGAAGCCACCATCTCGAACGGCTGCGTCACGCGCTCCAGGTAGGTGGCGAGTTGGGATTTGAGTTGATCGTCAAGCATGGTGGATTCCTTTGTTTGTTCTAAATCAGGGCGTGAAAAAGCCGGACGGCAGGGCGCATGCGCCCCACGTCTGTCCGGCTGTGCGGGCGGCGGCTTAGATCTTGCCAACCAGATCCAGCGAAGGCGTCAGCGTCTTGGCGCCTTCCTTCCACTTGGCGGGGCACACCTGGTCAGGATGCGCTGCGGTGAACTGGGCTGCCTTGAGCTTGCGCAGGGTTTCGGCCACGTCACGAGCGATTTCGTTGGAGTGCACTTCCATGGTCTTGATCACGCCATCGGGGTTGATCACGAAGGTGCCGCGCAGGGCCAGGCCTTCTTCGGGGATGTGCACGCCAAAGGCGTTGGTCAGCTGGTGCGTGGGGTCGCCCACCAGCGGGAACTTGGCCTTGCCCACGGCGTCGGAGGTTTCGTGCCACACCTTGTGCGAGAAATGCGTGTCGGTGGTGACGATGTAAACCTCAGCACCGGCCTTCTGGAACTCGGCGTAGTGCTCGGCGGCGTCTTCGATCTCGGTGGGGCAGTTGAAGGTGAAGGCGGCCGGCATGAAGATCAGCACAGACCACTTGCCCTTGAGGCTGGCTTCGGTGACTTCGATGAACTCACCCTTGCCGCCACGGTTCACGAAGGCGGTGGTCTTGAAGGGTTGCACTTGCGTGTTGATCAGGGACATGGTTGTTTCCTTTCGGTTGCGTTGTGGAAGCGAGAACAGACTGAAGTCTAGTACCTGGAAATGAATATATCCAATCAATTGAATGAATTAGTTTGATTGTATAAAACTATAAAACATCCCGCTGCGGCAGCAACACCATGCGAAGTGAACCACAATGCGCTACTTCCGCAGCCAACACAGGAGCCCATGATGAAAGGCGACGCACAAGCCATTGCCCACCTGCAAGCCCAGCTCAAGAACGAGCTCACCGCCATCAACCAGTACTACGTGCACTACCGCATGCTCAAGCACTGGGGCTTCGACAAGCTGGCCAAGAAGGAATACGAGGAGTCGATCGGCGAGATGAAGCATGCCGACAAGCTCATGGAGCGCATCTTCATGCTCGACGGCCTGCCCAATCTGCAGGATCTGGCCAAGCTGCAGATCGGCGAGGACGTGCCCGAGATCCTGGAATGCGACCTGCGCGCGGAGCGCACCGCACAGGCCACCATCAAGGACGGCATTGCCTATTGCGAATCGGTGCGCGACTACGTCTCGCGCGACCTGCTGCAAGACATTCTGGAAGACACCGAAGAGCACATTGATTTTCTGGAAACCCAGATCGAGCTGGTGGCCAAGGTGGGCGTGCACAACTATCTGCAGTCGCAGATGGGCGATGCCGACTGACACCGCTCACCCCTCCATATCAACGGGCTGCGGCCCGTTTTTTTATGCCCGCCTGCAGACAGGGATGTAAGGCAAATTCCTACAAGCCACGTCAGGCAACCGGACAGCACGCAGCGCCGAACCCCGACTTAATTTTCTTTTGGCTGGGTTTCACAATCCATTTCAACGGATCGCGCAACAATTGCAACAACATGCAAGACGGCGAGATCCTCAACTGGAAAGGATTGACCCATGACCTCCGAACAACTTCTCGCCGAAATCCGCGAAGCCAACCTCACCTACCTGATGCTGGCCCAGACCCTGATCCGCCAGGACAAGGCCGAAGCCGTGTTCCGTCTGGGCATCAACGAAGACGCCGCGGACATTCTGGCATCGCTGTCCGCGGCCCAGGTGCTCAAGCTGGCCTCGCGCAACACGCTGCTGTGCGGCTTCCGTGTCGATGACGACCTGGTGTGGAGCCTGCTGACCAACCACAACACGCCGCGCAAGTCGATCAACGAGGCCACGAACACGCTGCACGCCAACATCCTGATGGCCAGCCGCGTATCCGAAGTGCTCTGAGCCACGCGCCCTGCCCCACCCGCCATCCACCGGAAGCCTGCCATGTCCGCACCTGCCAAGAGCGTCCTCAACGAGTCCAAGCAAATCGAACGCGCCGCCATGCTGATCCAGATGGGAGCGCGCATGCAGGTGCTGGAGTCCGAAACCACGCTATCGTACGAGCGGCTGATCCGCCTGTACAAGGAGATCGCGGGCAAGTCTCCCTCCAAGGGTCAACTGCCGTTCTCCACCGACTGGTTCCTGACCTGGCAGGAGAACATCCACAGCTCGCTGTTCCTGAACATCTACGAGTACCTGTCCAAGGGCGTGAGCCTGGACGCTGTGGAGCTGCTGACCAAGGCCTACCGCCTGTACAACGAGCAGGTGGCGGCCGCCGAGATCGAACCCCTGCTGTCCTTCACGCGCGCCTGGCGCCTGATCAAGTTCGTCGATGCCGGCATGCTCACGCGCACCAAATGCAGCCAGTGCAGCGGCCAGTTCGTCACCGAGCTGTATGAGAACCGCCACTACACCTGTGGCCTGTGCAACCCGCCGGCGCGCGCCGGCAAAAGCAAGAGCGCTGGCGCATTGACGCTGCACTGAACCCCAGGCTCAGCCGGCTCAGCCGGTATTGCGCAGCCCCGCCGCAATGCCGTTGATGCAGATGTGGATGCCGGTCTGCACGCGGTCGTCGCCCTGACCGGTGCGCCAGCGGCGTATCAGCTCGACCTGCAGGTGGTGCAGCGGGTCGATGTACGGAAAGCGGTGGCGTATCGAGCGCGCCAGCGCCGTGTTGGCCGCCAGGCGCTGCTTCTCGCCGGTGATGCGGGTCAGGGCCTCGGCCGTGCGCTGCCATTCCTGCTCTATGGCGGCGAACACCTTCTTGCGCAGGCGCGCGTCGGGCACCAGCTCGCTGTAGCGCGAGGCCAGGGCCAGGTCGCTCTTGGCCAGCACCATGTCCATGTTGGACAGCAGGGTGCGAAAGAACGGCCATTGGCGATACATCTTCTGCAGCAGTGCCAGCTGCGCCTTGGGCTCCTTGCCCGGCTCGTTCATGAAGGCCTGCACCGCCGCGCCAAAGCCGAACCAGCCGGGCAGCGTCAGGCGGCACTGGCCCCAGCTGAAGCCCCAGGGTATGGCGCGCAAGTCCTCGATTCTCTGGTTGGCCTTGCGCGACGCCGGACGCGAGCCGATGTTGAGCTGGGCGATCTCGCGGATCGGCGTGGAGTTGAAGAAATAGTCGGTAAACCCCGGCGTCTCATAGACCAGCGCGCGGTAGGCCGCCATGCTGGCCTGCGACAGCTGCCCGGCCGCCTCCAGGAAGGCCTTGGTGGCCGGCTTGGTGGGCTGCAGCAGCGTGGCCTCCAGCGTGGCGGCCACCAGGGTCTCCAGGTTGCGCCGGCCGATCTCGGGGTTGGCGTATTTGCTGGCAATCACCTCGCCCTGCTCCGTCAGGCGGATCTGGCCGCGCACCGTGCCGGGCGGCTGCGCCAGGATGGCCTGGTAGCTCGGGCCGCCGCCGCGCCCCACGGTGCCGCCACGGCCGTGGAACATGCGCAGGCGTATCGGCGCACCGGCCTGGCCGGCGTTCAGCTCGTCGAACAGCGCCACCAGCGCGATCTCGGCGCGGTACAGCTCCCAGTTGCTGGTGAAGATGCCGCCGTCCTTGTTGCTGTCGCTGTAGCCCAGCATGATGTCCTGCTC
>JADHED010001760.1_pt1 | contig 17172 bp, 14 predicted proteins | sample 8952041 | NCBI WGS metagenome assembly JADHED01 (sample SAMN16124423, study PRJNA663239) | bioreactor sludge metagenome | isolation source: sludge (control) | place: India:Bengaluru | collected 2018-09-08
GACCCAAGAAAATCTGCCAAAGTTTTTGAATTTGACCGAAATGTGAAAACCATCAAAGATTTGCACATCGGCATGATTCTACCCGGAATTGTGAACAACATTACGGCTTTTGGTTGTTTTGTAGATGTAGGAATTAAAGAAAGTGGATTGGTGCATATTTCTCAACTGAAAGATGGTTTTGTGTCTGATGTAAATGAAGTGGTGAAGCTTCATCAACATGTTCAAGTGAAAGTTCAGGAAATTGATGAACAGAGAAAGAGAATACAGTTGACGATGATTCTTTAAGGTAAAGGTTGAGGTAAAATAGACGGTTTTGTAGGATGTTCTTTTTTAGAAGTTTTTAAAATTTTTAGACACCCCGTCAAAATCAAAGATTTTGACACCCCTCTGAAAGAGGGGAACTCCTTCTTTTGAAACCTTTGAAATAAATACAAAAAGCGACTTCTTCGGTCGCTTTTAGTATTATTGTGCTATAAATCAACTAATTAAGATGTAGATACTGATAAATTTCGTCTTTTAGATGTACTCTTTTTCTCCTTAAATCCGTCAGATGTTCATCTGTGGTATGGCTTTGTTCTCCGTCTTCGTAATGCAAAATCAAAGCATTCACTTCTTCATAATTAACAAATAATTTTAAAAACTGTGCATCTGAAATTTTTAGCTCTGAGATTTTATCAGCATATTCAGGAAATTCTTGAGTAATAGTGTGATTTTCCATGACTTTAAAATTTTAAATTGTTTAATACATTAAAGTTAACGAATTATTTCATTAGTGTAAACATGAAAATTATCACACTTTAAAAAACAGAAAAAAAACGCTCTATTGCTGTTGTTGCTGTTGCATTTGCATATTTCGCCAATAAGAATTGTTACTTTCTACATCTTCAGGAATCTCATTAATGCTTACAAAAGACGGCTTTTCTACTCTATCATTGAAAAAATCATTATAAAGTGTAGAAATATGACTGTCTGTATTTTCTACTACCACGGCAACTTCTAATCTGTGTTCTAAACTTCCTTTATAAATCCCTTTAACAGGGGTACAATCGTGAAAATCTTTACCAACCGCCAATCTTACGTGCCTGTCTGAAACAAGGCAATTATTAGTAGGGTCTATGCCAATCCAACCGTAGGTTGGCAAGAAAACTTCTACCCAAGCGTGCGTGGCACCTTCGCCTCTTAAATCGTGATTTTTCGGGCAAATGTAACCACTTACGTATCTTGATGGCAACTCTGCAATCTGAAGCATCTCTAACAGCAAATGTGCAAAATCCTGACAAACACCTGCTTTCAAACTCCAGATTTCATCAATATCAGATTCTATGGTGGTAACCCCTTGTTTATACGTAAAATTTTCAAAAATAAATTTAGAAACGTTAAAAGCATTCTCAAAAACAGATTTTTCTTTATCAATAAGAGATTTTACAACGTTAGAAATCTCTTCTTTAGCTTTAAATTCTTCCACTTCTAAGAAATCTTTCAAGGTGAAATCTTTCTTCAACAATTCTATTTCTTCCCACTGTTGTACTATGGAAATCTCAAGACTTGGAATTTCTATAGGAACTACTTCTACCACAATATTAGATTGTATGCTTAATTCTGAATGAGGTTTTAGAATATTAAAAATCCCCAACTGATTAAAATAATGGTCTTTAAAAACTTCTATACTTGGCGAATCTGTAATTCTTATCGATTGAAAATGCAAAGTCTGATGCAAATCTTGTATCGGATAAAGCATAATTTGATTGATAGATTCGTAAACCGGAGAATTATAAAAATAATGTGTGATGTGTTTTATTTTGTACTTTGCCATAACTTATAAATAACCGAAATAGAATTTAGAAAATAAATTGGATAAATAACTGATGTCTTTTTCTATATCTTCCAGATAAAGAAGCAACTTTCTGCCATCTTGCAAATCTGGTTTGGAATACTGAAACTTGCTTAAGATTTTACCTACTTCAAACTGAACGGTATTGAAGGCTTCGGCGGTAGAATCTTCTCTTATTCGCTCTAGTCTTGTTTTAATTCTGTTGAGTGCATAATACACCGAATTGGTAAAAATAGGATTAAACAAAACGTAATGAATGATATTCTGCAAAGTGAGTTCGCCTCGGTAAGTTTTATTGTACAATTCGTAACCAGAAAGTGAATACAAAAGATACCTGAAAGAAGTTACTTCGTGCTCATTGGTAATGTCATAGTCAATTTCTTTAATTTTTACAGATAAAATCTTCAACGTTTGCAGCGCTTGTTCTATATGTCTGCCAATACTCAAAAAAGAATAACCTACACCTCTATCCATCGTGGTATTTATCATCCCAACATACAATACAGATTGCTGCATAATAGCTTCCATAGCTTCCATAGAATCTTGATATTTCAGTTGATGATTTATTTCGTCATTCCTTACGAAATGGTAAAAATTATTCAAAGTTTGCCACATTTCTTTAGTAATGTGATCTTGTGAAGCTCTTGCATTTTCTCTAGCGTAGAAAATATTATTGATAATAGAAGAAGGATTGTCTTTATCAGTAATCAAATAAATTAAAGCATCAGAATAACTCCAATTCTTAAAATCATCATTTTTTAAAACATCTTTGCTTCCATATTGTTCTACTATAAATTTCCAATTGTCTTTTATGGCATTATCTTGTAGTGCTACGTAATTGGTTTGCAATAATTTTATTTCAGATTTTGTACGTTCCATATATCTGGACATCCAAAAAATTGAATCTGCTACTCTACTCAGCATATTTTTAGTTTAAATGTAGTTAGTAATTTGGTATTTGATAGTTTGCACTTTGTACTTTAATTTATTCGCTTAAAACCCAAGTATCTTTACTACCACCACCTTGAGAAGAATTCACCACCAAAGAACCTTCTTTAAGTGCAACTCTGGTTAAACCTCCTGGAACAATGTCTATTCCTCTAGGTCCGTACAAAGCAAAAGGCCTTAAATCTACTCTTCTCGGCGAAAGTTCATTATTGATAAAACAAGGCGATGATGATAAATTAATAATAGGTTGAGCAATAAAATCTCTAGGATTTTCGGTAATTGCTTTTTTGAAATCATTGATTTGCTCGTCTGTTGCGCTGTTACCTATCAACATTCCGTAACCACCACTTCCGTTGGTACGTTTTATCACCATATCATTCATTTTCCCGAAAACCATTTCTCTGTAATCTTCGTTTTCCATATGGTAAGTTGGTACATTATTAAGAATCGGTGTTTCGTTAAGGTAATATCTAATCATATCCGGAACATAAGCGTAGATTGCTTTATCATCTGAAACACCATTTCCTATGGCATTTACAATATTTACATTGCCCGCTCTATATGCCCAATACAAACCTGCAACTCCCAACTGACTATCTGGGCGGAAAACCAATGGGTCTAAAAACTCATCATCTACCCTTCTGTAAATAACATCTACCTGCACCAAACCTTTGGTTGTTTTTTTGTAAACTTTCAAGTTATCTACCACCAAATCTCTACCTTCTACCAACTCTATTCCCATTAATTTTGCAAGAGTAGAATGCTCAAAATATGCCGAATTGTAAATTCCTGGTGTAAGCAAAACCACTTCTGGCTTACTGGTTTGAAGATTAGAAAGTTCTAGTAAATTTTTGAGCAACAAATCCGGATAGTTTCTTACCGGCTGTACTTTATTATTTCTCAAAGCATTAGGGAATATTCTATTGCTAATATTTCTATTTTCCAGCATATAAGAAACACCAGAAGGCGTTCTGAGATTATCTTCCAAAACATAATATTGCCCATCGCTAGACCTTATTAAATCTACACCTGCAATGTGAGTATAAACATTGTAAGGAACATCTACTCCTACCATTTGCTTGAGAAAATAAGGACACGAATACACCAATTCCGCAGGAATAATGCCATCCTTTATAATAAATTGCCCGTGATATACGTCTTTTAAAAAAATATTAAGCGCTTTAAGTCTTTGTTTAATACCTTCTTCAATAATTTTCCATTCTCTTTGCTGAATGATTCTGGGAATTACATCAAACGGAAATATCTTTTCTATACCTTCTCCATTATCATAAACGGTAAAAGTAATTCCCTGAGTCATAAAAAGTTTTTTAGCCAATTCATTTCGATTTGCCAACTCTTCTTTTCCCATTTGTTTTAAACCATTAAGAAAAAGTGCGTAATGCTCTCTTACCCCTTCTTGCGAAAACATTTCGTCCCAAACATTTTCAGACCTGCAATAAGCTCTATTAAAATCTTCAAAAATCATACACTTATGTTTTAAACCCTATTAAAAAATAGGTAATTTTAAATAAAAGTAATAATTTTTAAAACAAAACCCCTATATTTTTAAATAATTTTAATAAAAAAAATACTTCTTTAACCTAAACCCCTTTAAAAATTAAAATTATAAACAAAAAAAAGCTTCCAAGGAGGAAGCTTTGTGACCGCAGAAGGATTCGAACCCTCACTGACGGAGCCGAAATCCGTAGTTCTATCCGTTAAACTATGCAGCCTGTTTTATTTTTGATTTACGATTAATGATTTTAGATTTTAGATTTTAGATTTTAGATTTTAGATTACAAAAATAATGGTTTCCTTTTAAAAAGCAATTCTAATACCACCCAAAACCTGAGCTCCTAGAACTTTGTACCCTAAATAATGTTCGTATTTTTTGTTCAAAATATTATTTCCCATCACAAAAACTGTGAAGTTTTTATTGATTTTATAATCTGCATTCAGGTTCAAATCCAAATATGCGGGAAGAGATTTTTTTGCATTTTCAGTAGAAGTAAATTGATTCGGAACCACTCCATTTACATCTATTTGATAAGCATTAGTGGTTCTTTCCGCTACAAAAATTCCTTTAAAACCTAAATTTAACTTTCTGTCTAACAAAGAATATTTCGCCCCGAAAGTAGATTGTAAAACCGGTTTATAATACACTTCGTTCAAGTTTTTTAGATTGAATTTCATATAGTGAAGTTCTGCATCAATTACCAAATTTTGCAAAGGAAAATACTGCAAATTTCCTTTTACTTCGCTCAAAGTTCCGTCATCATAAACCGCAGAAAAAGTATTGGCAAAATTATAAGCAGAACGATTCAACGTGTTATTATAATCAAACAAATCATTCGCTCGGAAGAATTGTGCATTTTTCAAATCGCTAAAACCAGCTTTTACATCATATTTCAACTCTTGGTCTATATCTCCTTTCAAACCAAAATAAAAATGATATTTGGCTTCTGTAGGTTTTAACACAACATCCGAAACCAAATAAGGATTTTGTTGCAACAAATCAGCATAAGAATTCAACTGTACACCGCCATCAATTCCTGCATAGAATTTATATTGTTCCGTAGCTTCAAAAAGCACTTCTGCAAAAGGAAACCATCGGAAATTATTGGTTTTAGTTTCCGCCGTATTTTTATCCGAAATTTTAGCATTTACAAAAGAAAAATCTGAACCTATTGCCAAATAAGAATTGCCTTTGTAGAAAGAAATTTTCGGTTTTAAACTCGTTAATAAAAAGTTAGATTGATTTTTATTTAACAAAGAAAATTTAGAATCTTGAGTGCTTAAATTAACCCCTAAATCTGCATTTATTTTCATGTCTTTAGCTGAAAAAAACGGCAAATCGTATTTTGAAAGGTTAAGTTCTGCCGAACCTAGATTTTCTCTCGCATCGAAATGGTCTGTTAATAACGATGATTTGAATTTTACATTATTGAAAATATCATTGCTGTAAAAATCATAAAAACCATTAATTTTCAATTGGTTATAACTTTGTTTCAAATCAACATCAGAAGACGGTTGCAAAGCATAAATTCCGTAATAATTATAATTGTGATTGCCCCAATCTGCCGTAATGTTCAACTTTCCTTTATCCGAAAACGAATTTAAAAACGCTGCGGCATTGAAATCGCTTCTTTTAGAATTCCAAGAAAAATCTTTGGTTAAACCATTGGTTGTTAAGCCATGCAAATCTACACCAACTTCCGTTTTATCATCTATTTCATAAGAAATATTGGCATCTGCTAAAAATTTAGAATAATTCCCAAAACCCGCCTGAAAAAAGTTTCTCTGACTATCATTATTGAATTTCGGAGAAATATCTTCACCTTCGATAGTAGAAGTTTTGAAATCTGAAACCGCAGGAACATTGGTAATTTTATATTCCACTTTTTCCTGCTCTTTTTCTTTCGGAGGATAATTTTTCTCTGTTTCTACTGAAGTTTTTTTCTTTTCGATTTTCTTCACTTCTGGCTCGCGTTTTCTATCGAGAATTAATCTTTCTTCTTTGATTTGAGCCAAAGAAAACTGCGAAATTCCTACTAAAACGAGAGTTACTATTTTTATGTTTTTGTTCATTTTTTTTGTGTTACGAGTGTTTCGCTCCTACGGAGCTTTTTTAATATTACAAAATGATTTCTACAAACCTTTTGCTCCTACGGAGCAAAATTTTTACAAATTTCATCATCCTTCATCAATAATCAATCATCAATCATCCAACAGAATTATTTAATCAACTTCTTCACTTCTTTCGCTTCTGAAACAATTTCTGGGAAATCTTGATAGTTTTCTATAATTTGGTCACAAGTATAACTTGCCTGATAATTGTCTTTCAAAGCCAAATAATTTCTCGCCATCAAAACTAAAGCTTTTGCGCCCCAAAATTCTTCTGATGCATAATTATTCGCGAGTTTAAAAATCGTTTCGTTGGAAGATTTGAAGGCTTTTCCTTTGTTTTGATAAAACGCTTTTGCGTAAAGTGCTTCTGCTGCAACTTCTGTATTTGCAGATTTTTCTAACGCTGCATAAGCAGTTTGTGCTTCTTTATCTTTGCCTTGATTCATCAAACTTCTGGCTTTAATAACCTTCGCTTGTTCTAAAACCACAGCAGAATTTTTAGAATTTTTCAAAACTTCATTGGCAAATTTTTCTGCTTGAGAGAAATTCTTTTCTTCGGCATAAATCTTCATTAATTCTGTATTGGCAAAATTTTTAATATTGATATTCGAAGAATTAGCAAGCCCTTCTAAATAAATTTTAGCTTCCGACGTATTATTTTCACTCAACAAAATCTGAGAAATTCTTACTTGAGCATCTTCCTGATAATCGTTTTGAGCATTAGCAACCTCACCTAAAACCAATTTAGCTTTCGTAAAATTCTTGGTTTGATAATAACTTTCGCCTAATTCATATTGCGCTTGGTAGAATTTTTCTCCCGTAGGATTTTGAGTTAAAAACTTCTCGTAATTCGGAATAGCTTTTGCGTATTCTTTTTTCGAAAATTGTTGTTGCGCCAAAGAAAGATTGATTTCATCTAAATCGGTTTGAGAAATATTAATTTCTAAATTTCTAGCAAAATTTTGATAACCAACCGAATCACCATTTTTCAGATAAATAGGTTTTGCGGCAGCTACAATTTTCTCTGCATACGCCGTATTTTTATATTTATTACCAAGAGCTTTCAGTTCTGCTAAAGCTTTTTCAGGTTGGTTTAAATCTTCGTAATTCTGTGCTCTGTAAATTTCTGCATTGGCAACCAAATCTTTATCCGTACTCAATTTGATTACTTGAGAAAACGCATCGCTAGAATTTTGATATTGGTCTATCGAAGCATAAGCTGTTCCCAATTCGTAATACGCATCATCTTGATATTCAGAGTTTTTAAAATTGGAAATCAATTTCTTCAATTCTACAATTTTAGCTTCAGTATCTCCTTTGAAACCAATTGCCATTGCTTTTTGAAACTGAGTATAATCGTTTGCACCTTCTGTTTTATTGTAGATTGCAATCGCTTCATTTAGTTCATTTCCTGCGTAATAAGTATCTGCCAAACGCAATTCTGCATCGTTTTTAAATTCAGGTTTCGGATTTTTAAGATATTCTTTAAAATATTCTTTAGCTTTTTCAAAATTCTTCGATTTAAAATAAGCATAACCCAAATCATAGCTCAATTGTTGCTTTTCTGGAAACTCCTCTACATTTCTGTCGAGTTTTTCAAAACCATAAATTGCAGTAGCGTAATCTCCTTTTTGATAATACGTTTGCGCCAACCAATATTGAGCTCTTAAGTTGAAGGTTTTATTAAGATTATATTTTAAACTTTTCTTGAAATTTTGTTCCGCAGCGTCTAATTCGCCTTTGTTAAAAAGCTCCGTTCCGTATAAAAACAGCACTTCTTGGTAGATTTTTTCGGTTTGAGAATCAACGCCAGTTAATTCTTCAATTGCTTTTATCGTACCTTTGTAATCGCCAGAATACAAGTAAGATTTTACCAAAAGTTGTTCTAATTCTTTAGAATAACCATATTTTTCGAGGTAAGATTTGATGGCAATTTGCGGACTTTCAAAAGGATTACCAATATCGTAACTCAATTTTGCATATTGTTCGTGTGCTAGTTTTGAGACATTTTTATCATAAGTCATTTCTTTCGCCGAACGAAACGCCGACAAAGCTTCTTGCTTCTTCCCTACTTCTAAATATGCATTTCCTAGCTGATAATAAGCATTTTGGGAAAACGCAGAATTAGAATTCACCAACTGATTGTAATATGAAATTGCCTCATCAAATTTTTGAAGATTTGCCGCTACAAAACCCATTTCATACAAATCACTTTCCGAAGGGTTTTGTTGGGTTTGCAAATACGCTTTTAAATGAGGATACGCTTCTGCATATTGCTTTTGCATGAAATAACTTTCGCCAATGATTTTGTGAACTTCTGCTTTATAAGCTGAAGAAATATCTTCGTTGAGCAAATCATTTCCTTCTACAATGGCTTTCTCGTAGTCCTTTTCGTTAAAATACAACTGTACATAATACGGTTTTACCAACTTGGCGTACTTTTCATTATTTTTGATTTCATCGAAAAACTGAAAAGCCTTTTCGTTTTGTTGGTTGGCGTAATATAAATGTCCGAGCATATACGCAATATCACCTTTATCTTCGGCAGTTTTGTACGCTTCTTCTAATGCTTCAATTGCACCATTAGAATCGCCCGTCATGAATTTGGCATATCCCAATTTCAAGATATACTGTGTGTTTTCCTGTTTATCTAATTGATATTGATTGACTTTTTGAAGCGTTTCCAAAGCTTTAGGAAAATCCTTTTTAGCCAAATAATAATCTGCCAAAGGTAAATTTGCTTGTGCAAAAAGTGCAGATTTAGGATATTCTTTCATAAAATTATCCAAACCTTGTTCTGCGTAATTTTGTCCTAAAATCACCCCAATAACGTTGCTAAAAAATAGCGCAGTTTCTTTTTTAGAATTTTCTAGATTTTGATTGTAAAAATATTGTCTAGAAAACTCGTATTGAGATGCTGCGTAGATTTTATTTTGATAAAGATTTTCGGCAAGATTGAAACGATATTGTTCTTTGTCTGCAAAAAATTGCGATTGTTGCGCTTTGGATATTCCCGAAAGTGAAATTGCTGAAAGCAATATAATTTTTTGTGTATTATTCATTGGTTGAGGATGAATTAAAATGCTTTATTTAGAACGAAAATAACAAAAACTTATTGTAGAAACAAGTTTTTAGACTTGTAATAATTTATTTGGAAATACAACTAGAACTAAATTTCTTCTTGAAAATAAAAATTTAAACATTTACCCCCATTTAAAACAGCACTTAAACACAAAAATGATTACATTTGTGACTTTGATTGACAAAAAACTTAATTAATGAGCCAACTTTTTAGAAAGAAAACTTTCACTAACAAAAAAGATTCTGGGTTAATAAGAGCTTTAGGACTTTGGGATATTGTATTTTTTGGATTAGCCGCAATTATTGGAGCTGGGAGTTTCAGCAGCTTAGGCGAAGCAATTTTTAGAGGCGGACCTGGTGTTATTACTCTTTACATTATCTGTGGTATAGCTTGTGGATTTACCGCAATGTCTTACGCAGAATTTGCCACCAGAATTCCTACTGCAGGCAGTGCTTACACTTATGCTTATGCTAGTTTCGGAGAAATTATCGCTTGGATTATTGGCTGGGCTCTCATTATGGAATACAGTTTTGGGAATATCTATGTTGCCTTTTCTTGGAGTGATTATTTTACCTCATTTATAGAAAGAATAGGTTTTGACATACCAGATTTTCTTACTACAAGTTATACAGAAGCCAAAAAAGCTTTTCTTTCTGGTTCAGAAAATAAAGAATTAATAACCGCTTGGAAAACAGCTCCCATTATTGCTGGCTTTAAATTTATTATAGATATTCCTGCTTTGGTTATTAATGCATTAATTACTTGGTTGGTTTACATAGGTATTAAAGAAAGTAGAAATTTCAACAATATTTTAGTTATAATGAAATTAGCTGTAATTCTGTTAATTATTGCCGTTGGAGTTTTCTATATCAATTCAGACAATTGGGTTCCTACTAATAATGAAGGAGTAAAATCTATAATGCCAAATGGTTTTGCAGGAGTAATGGCTGCTGTAAGTGGTGTTTTCTTCGCTTATATTGGTTTTGATGCCATAAGTGTTCTCGCAGAAGAGACCAAAAATCCTGAAAAAACACTTCCAAAAGGAATGATTCTTTCTTTGGTATTAAGTACAGCGGTTTATATGGTTTTAACATTGGTATTAACCGGAATTGTAGATTATAGAAAATTTGAAGGAGTTGGAGACCCGCTTTCATTTATTTTTGCACCTCAAAACGGAAATATCTCTTGGATGGAATTTATCGTTTCCATAACTGCAATTATAGCCATCACAACAGTACTTTTAGTATTCCAAATGGGACAACCAAGAATTTGGATGAGCATGAGTAGAGACGGACTTTTACCTAAAAAATTCGCAGAAGTTCACCCAAAATACAAAACTCCAAGTTTTTCTACCATCATTACAGGTGTAGCTGTTGGTTTACCAATTTTATTTACCGATAAATCTTTCATTTTAGATTTTACAAGTATCGGAACTATTTTCGCATTTGTATTAGTAAACGGAGGTATCTTATTGATGCCTGCACGTGAAAAAAAGAAAGGAAGTTTCCATCTTCCATACATCAATTCAAAATATGTTTTCCCTATTTTATTTTTAGGAAGTTTAATAGGATTTTACTTTTGGCAACCACAATTTTTCCAAGATTTATGGAATATTTCAGATGAAAAACAAGGCGAATTTAGACTTTCCATCATTATTTATATCATTATTAATTTAATTTTGGTAGTAATTTCTTACCTTAAAAATTTATCTTTAATTCCGCTTTTAGGATTGAGTTCTTGTCTTTATCTTTTAACCGGAATGACGCATAACAACTGGTTTTGGTTTGGTCTGTGGTTTATCATCGGACTGGGAATTTATTTCTTCTACGGAAAAAAACACAGCAAATTAAATTCAGAAAATGATTAAAAATATTTGCAAGAATTAAAATACTTTATATATTTGTACCAATGAAACTAACAATGAACAAAAACTGGTGGTGGCACTTATACTCTTCGCTGAGTCTAAGCTAAACTGCTATGGAAACGTTCTACGTAAATTAATTTCATAAAAGAAGACTTCAGCGATTTATCCGTTGAAGTCTTTTTTTTATTTAAACCCTTTAATTATGCCGACAACCAACAACCAACAGCCAACAAGTAAAATAAAAACTTCTTCCAAGTCTTTGATGGGAGACCTTCATACCGCAATGGGAATTTACCTCAAATTGAGAGATAAATTCAGAGATACCATTCTACTGGAAAGTGCCGACCACAATGTAAATAACAACAGCTTCTCTTACATCGCCATCAACGCCATTGCAGGAGTAGAAATTAAAAATTTGCAAGAAATGGAAGTGAAATTTCCATTAACAGCACCCGAAAAATCTGCAATTCCAGAAAACTTTAGCATAACAGAATTTCTACAAAACTTTTCTAAAAATTTTGAATGCGAAACACCGAAAAATCCAGTTGAAAAAATGGCACAAGGTTTATTCGGATATACCAGTTTTGATGCCGTTCAGTTTTTCGAAACCATCAAATTTAAACCTCAAAGCAAAAAAGTAGAAATTCCCTTTTTACGTTACAGATTGTATCAATACGTGGTTGCCATCAATCATTTTAATGACGAAATGTTTCTCATCGAAAATAAAATCGAGGGTTTAAAATCTGAAATTTCAGAAATTGAAAATATGATTCAAAATAAAGATGTTGCACTCTACCCTTTTGAAAAAATAGACGAAGAAACTTCAAATTTAACTGATGAAGAATACAAAAATTTGGTAGAATTAGCAAAGAAACATTGTTTCCGTGGCGATGTTTTCCAATTGGTTCTCAGTAGAAGATTCGAGCAAAAGTTCAAAGGCGACGAATTCAATGTTTACAGAGCTTTACGAAACATCAATCCTTCTCCTTACCTATTTTTCTTTGATTATGGAGATTACAAATTAATGGGTTCTAGCCCAGAAAGTCAGTTGATTATTCAAAATCACAAAGCTGTAATTCATCCAATTGCAGGAACTTTTCGCAGAACTGGCGACACCGAAAAAGATTTACAATCTGTAGAAATTCTAAAAAAAGACCCGAAAGAAAACGCCGAACATACCATGTTGGTAGATTTAGCAAGAAATGATTTGAGCAAATTAGGAAAAAACGTAACGGTTTCTAAACTGAAAGAAATTCAGTTATTTTCTCACGTAATTCACATGGTTTCAGAAGTTACTGCAGAATTAGAAACCACCACCAATCCTTATGAAATGATTGCCACCACGTTTCCGCAAGGAACTTTAAGTGGCGCACCAAAATACAAAGCATTGGAATTAATTGACGCTTATGAAAAATCTTCTCGCGGTTATTATGGTGGTTGTATTGGTTTTGTAGGTTTTGACGGAAGTTGCAATCAAGCGATTATGATTAGAACATTTTTAAGCAAAAACAACACTCTTTTCTATCAAGCAGGAGCTGGAATTGTTGCTAAATCTTCCGCTGAAAGTGAATTGCAAGAAGTAAATAACAAATTAGGTGCTTTGAAAAAAGCAATCAGCAAGGCTGAAAGAATTGTTAATGGCTAATTATTAATTGTTATTGAAAATGAAAGAAAATAATATTATAAAAAAGAAAACTTTTGAATTTGCTATTCGAATTGTTAAGCTTTATCAATATTTGACGACTGATAAAAAGGAATTTGTATTAAGTAAACAAATTTTACGAAGTGGAACAAGTGTTGGAGCAATGGTTAGAGAAAGTGAACACGCACAAAGTAAAGCCGATTTCATCCATAAATTATCAATTGCACAAAAAGAAATTAATGAAACGATATACTGGCTTGAATTGTTCCAAGCCACAAATTATCTTTCATCTCAAGAATTTGAAAGCATAAATGAAAATGCAGTTGAAATTATTAAGCTAATAACAAGCATTATAAAGACAACCAAAAGTAACAATTAACAATTGATAATTAACAATTATGAAAATATTAGTCTTCGATAATTATGATAGTTTTACCTATAACCTCGTTCAAATTGTAGAACAAATTTTAGGCGAAAAAGTTGATGTTTTTAGAAATGATGAAATTCCTTTGGAAGACATCAATCAATATGATAAAATCATTCTTTCTCCAGGTCCAGGAATTCCCGAAGAAGCAGGAATTTTACTTGACGTGATTAAAAAATATGCTCCAACAAAATCAATTTTCGGAGTTTGTTTGGGGCAACAAGCGATTGCCGAAGCTTTTGGAGGAAGTTTAATCAATCTTTCTGAAATTTATCACGGAGTTGCTACCGAAGCTAAACAGGTAACACCTCACAAAATTCTAGAAAATTTACCCGAAATTTTAGAAGTTGGGCGTTATCATTCTTGGGCAGTAAATCCAGACGATTTCCCTGAAGAACTAGAAATTACATCTGTTGACAATTCTGGAATGATAATGAGTTTGAAACATAAAGAATACGATGTTCACGCTGTTCAATATCACCCTGAAAGTATTTTAACACCAAAAGGAAGACAGATTTTAGAGAATTTTCTTCTCAATGGTTAATTATAAATTATTAATTGTTAATGACTAAATTCAATCAAATTTATCATTAACAATTTACCATTAACAATTAAAATGAAACAAATATTACAATACCTTTTCAATCACCAAACTTTGACGAAAGCCGAAGCAAAAGCGATAATGATTGAAATTGCACAAAATAAATTCAATGAAACTGAAGTTTCGGCATTTATCACCGTTTTTATGATGCGAAGCATTACACTAGAAGAAATGCAAGGCTTCCGTGAAGCCTTGCTGGATTTGGCGGTGAAAGTTGATTTAGGAACTCACGATTTGGTGGACATTGTAGGAACTGGCGGCGATGGAAAAAACACCTTCAATATTTCTACTTTGGCAAGTTTTATCGTTGCGGGAACCGGACAAAAAGTAGCGAAACACGGCAATTATGGTGTTTCTGCGATTTCTGGTTCGTCTAATGTTTTGGAAGAATTGGGTTATCAATTCAAAAATAATCAAGAAGATTTAAAGAAAGATTTAGAAAAAGCCAACATCTGTTTTCTTCACGCTCCGCTTTTTCATCCAGCGTTGAAATCTGTTGCGCCTTTGAGAAAAGGTTTGGGTTTGAGAACGTTTTTCAATCTTTTAGGACCTTTGGTAAATCCTGCAAAACCAAAATTTTCGATGATTGGAGTTTACAGTTTAGAAATTGCGAGATTGTATCAATATATTTTGCAAAAAAACAACGAAGATTTCATGTTGGTTCACGCTTTAGATGGTTACGACGAAATTTCTTTGACAGGCGACACCAAAATTTTTAATAAAAATGGTGAAGAAATTTTCTCTGCAACAGAATTAGGATTTAAAAATATTGAAACTGAAACCATTTTTGGAGGAAATACTAAAGAAGAAGCGGCAGAAATTTTTAAAAATATCTTGGAAGGAAAAGGAACGTATGAACAAAACGCCGTAGTTCTTTCTAATGCTGCAAAAGCACTACAAAACACTGGAAAATATGAAAATTACGAAGCTAGTTTAGCTGCGGCAAAAGAGAGTTTAGGAAGCGGAAAAGCGTTAAATAGTTTACAGTTATTGGTTGATTATTGATAGTATTTCAATCAAAATTAATGCATCAACTGACAACCATCAACCATCAACAAAATGAATATATTAGATAAAATAATAGCCAGAAAAAAAGAAGAAATTGCTTTCTCTAAAAGTAAAATTTCTGTTGAAGAAATGAAAAATTCAGAATTTTTTGGAAGAGAAACTTTTTCTTTGAAAGAAACGGTAAAATCCAGAAACGGAATTATTGCTGAATTTAAAAGACAATCGCCTTCAAAAGGAATTATCAACGATAAAGTTTCGCCTTTAGAAGTGGTAACAAAATACGAAGAATTCGGTGCAAGTGGAATTTCAATTCTCACAGATAAAGATTTTTTTGGAGGTAGTTTCGAGGATATTTTAAGCGTTAGAAATTCTGTAAAAATTCCTATTTTAAGGAAAGATTTCATGATAGATGAATACCAATTTTACGAAGCAAAATCTATCGGTGCAGATGTAATTTTGTTAATTGCAGCGTGTCTTTCGCCAAATCAAGTTCAGGAATTTACAGATTTGGCTCATCAACTGAATTTGGAAGTTTTGTTAGAAATTCACACCGAAGAAGAATTGGAACATTTCAATACAAATATTGATTTGGTGGGAATTAACAACCGAAACTTAAAAGATTTCAAAGTAGATTTACAACATTCTGTCAATTTAAAAAATCTTCTACCAAAAGGAACTTTATCTGTTGCCGAAAGTGGCATTTACAATGTAGAAGATTTCAAATTTTTGAAAGAAAAAGGATTTGATGCGTTTTTAATGGGCGAATATTTTATGAAAAACGAAAATCCGGGAGAGAAATTTGGAAAGTTTGTTTCTAATGTAATAATTTAAAACAACAACCGTGTTGTCATTCTGAACGGAGAGAAACGAAGTGAAAAATCTATGAGATTCCTCGTTCCACGGAATGACAACTTGGAAATTAATATTATGATTAAACCAAAAATAAAAGTTTGTGGACTTACAAAAATTAATCAAATTCAAGAATTAATTTCTTTGAATGTAGATTTTTTGGGCTTTATCTTTTATGAAAAATCTCCTAGATTTGTATTGAATCATTTGAGTTTAAAAGATATTTCGACCATCAATCATCAAGGAAAAGTGGGCGTTTTTGTGAATGAAACGGTTGAAAAAATTGTAGAAATTTCAGAGAAAGCAAGACTCAATTTCATCCAATTACATGGTGATGAAACCAAAGAATTTATTTCAGAATTAAGACAAAAATTGAATCCAAAAATTGAAATTATTAAAGTTATAAGAGTTGGAAATGAAATTAAAAAAGTCTTCGACTCCGCTCAGACTGACAACTATGGACAAACAAATATAAACTATCTTTTATTCGACACAGACAGCAAAGCTTTTGGCGGAACAGGAAAAACTTTTGATTGGAATTTACTGAACGAAATATAAATTCCAATTCATTATTATTTAAGTGGCGGAATTTCTTTGGAAAACATTAAAAATTTAAAAAACTTTGTCAAAGTTAATTTGCGTGAAAATAAAACTTTGACAAAGTTGAACACACCTTTTGCTTTAGATATCAATTCTAAATTTGAGACAGAACCCGGAATTAAAGATATTGAGAAAATAAAAACATTAAAATCATTATTAAAATGACATATAGAAACCCCGACGAAAACGGATATTACGGAGAATTTGGAGGCGCATTTGTTCCAGAAATGCTCTATCCAAACGTAGAAGAACTCCAACAAAATTATATAGAAATTATAGAATCAGAAGAATTCAAAACAGAACTTAATGATTTGTTGAAAAACTATGTAGGAAGAGCTACTCCACTTTATTTTGCGAAAAATTTAAGCGAAAAATATGGTACAAATGTTTACCTAAAAAGAGAAGACCTCAATCATACTGGTGCTCATAAAATCAACAATGCTCTCGGACAAGTTCTCCTTGCCAAAAAACTAGGAAAAAAGAGAATTATTGCTGAGACAGGAGCTGGACAACACGGTGTAGCAACGGCTACAGCTTGCGCTTTGATGAATCTTGAATGCATCGTTTACATGGGCGAAGTGGATATCGCAAGACAAGCTCCAAATGTTGCCAGAATGATAATGCTCGGTGCAAAAGTTGTTCCTGCCACTTCGGGTTCTAAAACACTAAAAGACGCTGTAAATGAAGCTTTAAGAG
>JADHED010001744.1_pt1 | contig 17151 bp, 13 predicted proteins | sample 8952041 | NCBI WGS metagenome assembly JADHED01 (sample SAMN16124423, study PRJNA663239) | bioreactor sludge metagenome | isolation source: sludge (control) | place: India:Bengaluru | collected 2018-09-08
CGATTTCGACGTACGACATTTATCGAGTGCATCACTAGCATTCGCTAGAAGAGCCTCAAATTGGCCTCCAGCGCTTGCAAATAAGGCGCTAGCAGCTATCAACAACAGAGCAAAAATAAAACCCGCCGATGGAGAAGCTGGCGGGCCTGTGTGCTCGACGCCTGGGCGCCGGGCGGGTGTCAGTCCAGCAGCGACAGGTCGCGCACCGCGCCCTTGTCGGCCGACATCACCAGCTTGGCGTAGGCCTTGAGGGCAGCCGACACCTGGCGCTTGCGCGGCTGCGCGGGCTTCCAGCCCTTCGCGTTCTGCTCGGCGCGACGGCGCGCCAGTTCTTCGTCGGACAACAGCACGTCGATACGGCGGTTCGGGATGTCGATGCGGATGCGGTCGCCGTTCTGCACCAGGCCGATCGCGCCACCGGCGGCCGCTTCGGGCGAGCAGTGGCCAATCGACAGGCCCGAGGTGCCGCCCGAGAAGCGCCCGTCCGTCAGCAGCGCACAGGCCTTGCCCAGGCCCTTGGACTTGATGTAGCTGGTGGGGTAAAGCATTTCTTGCATGCCGGGGCCGCCCTTGGGGCCTTCGTAGCGCACGATGACCACGTCACCGGCCTTGACCTTGTCGGCCAGGATGTTGGCCACGGCTTCGTCCTGCGACTCGGTCACGTGGGCCGTGCCTTCAAACACCAAAATGCTTTCGTCCACACCGGCCGACTTGACCACGCAGCCGTCCACCGCGATGTTGCCGGTCAGCACGGCCAGGCCGCCTTCCTTGCTGAAGGCGTGGTCGTACGAGCGGATGCAACCCTCTGCGCGGTCCAGGTCCAGGCTGGGCCAGCGGGTGTTCTGGCTGAACGCCACCTGCGTGGGAATGCCTGCGGGGCCCGCCATGTAGAAGGTGCGCACGGCGTCGTCCTGGGTGCGCACGATGTCCCACTGGTCCAGCGCATCTTTGAGCGTAGGAGCGTGAACGGTGGGCACGTCGGTGTGCAGCTTGCCCGCGCGGTCCAGCTCGCCCAGGATGGCCATGATGCCGCCCGCGCGGTGCACGTCTTCGATGTGGTACTTGTTGGTGTTGGGCGCCACCTTGCACAGCTGCGGCACGACGCGCGAGAGGCGGTCGATGTCGGCCATGGTGAAGGGGATCTCGGCCTCTTTGGCAATCGCCAGCAGGTGCAGGATGGTGTTGGTGGAGCCGCCCATGGCGATGTCCAGCGTCATGGCGTTTTCAAACGCCTTGAAGCCCACCGAGCGGGGCAGTACGCGTTCGTCGTCCTGCTCGTAATACTGCTTGGCCAGGTCCACGATGCGGCGGCCTGCGCGCTTGAAGAGCTGTTCGCGGTCGGCATGGGTGGCCACCACCGTACCGTTGCCGGGCAGCGACAGGCCGAGCGCCTCGGTCAGGCAGTTCATGGAATTGGCGGTGAACATGCCCGAGCACGAACCGCAGGTGGGGCAGGCCGAGCGCTCGACCTCGGCCACGTCGGCGTCGGAGTAATTGGTGTCGGCGGCAATCACCATCGCGTCCACCAGGTCGAGCTTCTTGAACTCCATGACCTTGGTGACGGGGTTGGCCAGGCGGGTCTTGCCCGCTTCCATCGGGCCGCCCGAGACGAAGATCACCGGGATGTTCAGGCGCATCGCGGCCATCAGCATGCCGGGGGTGATCTTGTCGCAGTTGGAGATGCAGACCATGGCATCGGCGCAGTGCGCGTTGACCATGTATTCGACCGAGTCGGCAATGATGTCGCGGCTGGGCAGCGAATACAGCATGCCGTCGTGGCCCATGGCAATGCCGTCGTCCACGGCGATGGTGTTGAACTCCTTGGCCACGCCGCCGGCAGCTTCGATCTCGCGGGCCACCAGCTGGCCCAGGTCCTTCAGGTGCACGTGGCCGGGCACGAACTGGGTGAACGAATTGACCACCGCGATGATCGGCTTGCTGAAGTCATCGTCTTTCATGCCGGTGGCGCGCCACAGGGAACGCGCGCCTGCCATGTTGCGACCGGCGGTGGAGGTTTTGGAACGGTAGATGGGCATCGTGCTGGCTTCTGGAAAATCGCTGAAAAGGAAGCGGGCCGCAGGAATAAGGGCCCCTTGGGATGCTCTTCACGCATCATCGCGCCGTGTGCATATGCGGCCTCGGGCGGTCTGCAGCGTTGCAAATGCTCGCAATAGCACCGGCTATTGCTGCGCTTTGCGCCTTGCAGCCCATCCCGATCCGCAGTGCTCACTTTCCGCTCGCTTCGTGAAGAGCACCCTTCGCTCCCGTGCAACCAACCTCTTGAGCCGTGCCGGGGGCAAACTCTTCAATTATCGCCCAGCCCTTTGGGCCCGTATGGGGCGCGGCGTTGGGGATTGCGGGGGCAGACCGCACGATGCGCGACGGCGCTGGCAGAATGACCCATTCCGCTCCAGCCCCACCAACCCCGACACCAGGACGCCCCACGATGACCGACTCCAGCAAGCCCTCCGCGCCCATCAACCGCCGCAGCGCCAACATCACCCAGGGCAAGTCGCGCGCACCCAACCGCTCCATGTACTACGCCATGGGCTACGAGGAAGGCGACTTCGTCAAACCCATGGTGGGCGTGGCCAACGGCCACAGCACCATCACGCCCTGCAACAGCGGCCTGCAAAAGCTGGCCGACGCGGCCATCGCTGGCATTGAGGAAGCGGGCGGCAACGCCCAGGTGTTCGGCACCCCCACCATCAGCGACGGCATGGCCATGGGCACCGAGGGCATGAAGTACAGCCTGGTGAGCCGCGAGGTCATCAGCGACTGCATCGAAACCTGCGTGGGCGGCCAGTGGATGGACGGCGTGCTGGTGGTCGGCGGCTGCGACAAGAACATGCCCGGCGGCCTGATGGGCATGCTGCGTGCCAACGTGCCCGCCATCTATGTCTATGGCGGCACCATCCTGCCCGGCCACTACCAGGGCAAGGACCTGAACATCGTGAGCGTGTTCGAGGCCGTGGGCGAGAACGCGGCGGGCAAGCTGAGCGACTTCGACCTCAAGGAGATCGAAAAGCGCGCCATCCCTGGCACCGGCTCGTGCGGCGGCATGTACACCGCCAACACCATGAGCAGCGCGTTCGAGGCGCTGGGCATCAGCCTGCCCTATTCGTCCACCATGGCCAACCCGCACGACGAGAAGATGAACTCGGCCAAGGAATCGGCCAAGGTGCTGATCGAGGCCATCAAGAAAGACATCAAGCCGCGCGACATCGTGACCAAAAAGTCCATCGAGAACGCGGTGGCCGTGATCATGGCCACGGGCGGCTCGACCAACGCGGTGCTGCACTTCCTGGCGATTGCCCACGCGGCAGGCGTGGAGTGGAGCATTGACGACTTCGAGCGCGTGCGCGTGAAGACGCCTGTGTTGTGCGACCTCAAGCCCAGCGGCAAGTACCTGGCCGTCGACCTGCACCGCGCAGGCGGCATCCCGCAGGTCATGAAGATCTTGCTGAATGCGGGCCTGCTGCATGGCGACTGCCTCACCATCGAGGGCAAGACCATTGCCGAGGTGCTGAAGGACGTGCCCGACCAGCCGCGCGCCGACCAGGACGTGATCCGCCCCATCAGCAACCCCATGTACGCGCAGGGCCACCTGGCCATCCTGAAGGGCAACCTGAGCCCCGAGGGCTCGGTGGCCAAGATCACCGGCTTGAAGAACCCCGTGATCACCGGCCCGGCCCGCGTTTTTGACGATGAACAGTCGGCGCTGGAAGCCATCCTCGCAGGCAAGATCAAGGCCGGTGACGTGATGGTGCTGCGCTACCTGGGCCCCAAGGGCGGCCCCGGCATGCCCGAGATGCTGGCGCCCACGGGCGCACTGATCGGCGCGGGCCTGGGCGAGAGCGTGGGCCTGATCACCGACGGCCGCTTCTCCGGCGGCACCTGGGGCATGGTGGTGGGCCACGTGGCGCCCGAGGCCGCCGCGGGCGGCACCATCGCTTTTGTCAACGAGGGCGACAGCATCACCATCGACGCGCGCCAGCTGCTGTTGCAACTCAATGTGCCCGACGAAGAAATCGCCAAGCGCCGCGCCGCCTGGACGGCCCCTGCCCCGCGTTACACCCGGGGTGTGCAAGCCAAGTTTGCGTTCAACGCGTCGAGCGCGAGCAAGGGGGCGGTGCTGGACGCCTATTGATGGCGCTGCGGTTGCGCACCGACCGGTGGCGAGAAGACGGTTGAGGCTCCGGCAGGCGTCTTTCTCCAGGTGGTCGGCTCACAACAAAAAGCCCGCAGTACGCGATGTACTGCGGGCTTTTTGTTGAGTAGACGACGAGAACAAACTCATCGCGCAAACCACCATGAGCCCCTTATAGCGGGGCGGCCAGGGCCAGGACCAGTGTCAGCGCGGCTTGCGTGGGCGAATGCCCAGGGCTTCCTTGTGTTTGTTGATGCGGTCCTTTTTGCGCTGGTCCATCTTCTCCATGGCCTTGCGCTTGGTGTAGCCGGTGGAATCGGCCCAGGCCCACCACAGCGCCGTGGCGGCAAAGGGGGCCAGCACCCACCACCACGACCATGTGGCCACAGGGCCGATCTCGAAATACTTGAGTGCCAGAATGAGAAGGGACAGACCCAGCAGATACATCGCTCTCTCCAAAAAATGCCGCGAAAAGCGGGATTGACCAAGGACAACTGCGTGTCAACCCAAATCACTACAATCGCATTGAAAGCACTGTAACTCAACCACAGGAATTCCCACCATGAAGCGTTCCCTGATCACCCTCGCCTTGACGCTGTCGGTTGCGGCACCCGCGATGGCCGACCTGGCCTTGGCCACCTCCAAGAACTGCATGGCTTGCCACGCAGCGGACAAGAAACTGGTGGGCCCCGCCTACAAGGACGTGGCAGCCAAATACGCTGGTCAAAAGGACGCTGTGGACAAGCTGGCAGCCAAGATCATCAAGGGTGGCTCTGGCGTGTGGGGCCCAGTGCCCATGCCCGCCAACGCCCAAGTGAATGAAGCCGAAGCCAAGAAGCTGGCCGCCTGGGTGCTGACGCAGAAGTAATTGGCTAAAGCCCAAGGGTTCCGGGTTTGACGCCCGATAGAACCCATGAAAAAAGCCGCGCACCATGTGACGCGGCTTTTTTGTGCCCAGACGCTTTGCAGCGGTGGAGCCAAGAGCACAGGAACCTGCGCCGGTTCCTGCAGTGGAGCGGGACTAAACGACAGGCGTCCCCAGCGCATGGCGGGAGCGCAGCTGCTGCTCCAGCTGCCCTACATAGGCCGCCGTGGTGTTGTCAGACTCCTCGGCGCGGGCGACGAGGCGGGCTTCCAGGTGGTCCAGACGCGCCAGCACGGCTGCGTGGGCTTGGCTGTGCTGGGCCTCCAGAAAGGCACGCAACTCCGTGAACCGGGACGCCTCGGCCTTGTCGGCCAATTCGCGCTGCGCCTGCAGCTCTTTGGTGTGGCGACGGGTTTCGAGCAGCACCGAGCCCTGCAGCGACAACACATACGCCAAAAAGAAGATGCCCAACAGAGTGGTGAGTGCCAGCATCAGCAGACCCAGAGGTGCCTCAAACGACACAACACCCAGCGATACGAGGGAGGGAGCCGCCAGCGTGGGCCAGTTCAGGGCGGCCAGTGCGGCGATGGCCAGCACGGTCAGCAGCAAAACGAAGGAACGCAGTTGCATGTGAAATCTCCGGTCAGCGGCGCCCGGCCACGATGACCGGCCACGCCATACTGCCGTTGTAACGCATGCGCTGGGATTCACTCGCTCCAAAGGAGTAATTGGAGATTGCGTCCTACAAAGCGCGCTGCTGGCCCGCCGGTTGAGCGGGCCCGCAGCTTCGGTCAAGTACCGTGGTGATAATCAACGGGTTTTGGGGCCACGTCACATCGCTGCGCGATATGAGTGCCTCCGAATCCGGCAAGCGCTGCGCGCTGGCGCCGTTGCACGGCGCCTTCTGGATCAGTTGGTCTCGCGGCTTCGATCACGGGCGGTGGGTGAGCCAACAGGGTTCTGTGGCCACGTCACATCGCTGCGCGATATGAGTATCCCCCAACCCCGCAAGCGCTGCGCGCTGGCGCCGTTGCACGGCGCCTCCTGGATCAATTGGCCTTGGCCAATTGATCCAGGATTGCGGGGTTTTCCAGCGTACTCGTGTCCTGCGTGATGGCTTCGCCCTTGGCGATGCTGCGCAGCAGGCGGCGCATGATCTTGCCGCTGCGGGTCTTGGGCAGGTTGTCGCCAAAGCGGATGTCCTTGGGCTTGGCAATGGGGCCGATTTCCTTGGCCACCCAGTTGCGCAATTCATTGGCGATCTGCTTGGCTTCTTCGCCCGTGGGGCGCGAGCGCTTGAGCACCACAAATGCGCAGATGGCCTCGCCGGTCACGTCATCGGGGCGGCCCACCACGGCGGCCTCGGCCACGAGGTCGGTCTTGGCGACCAGGGCGGATTCGATCTCCATCGTGCCCATGCGGTGGCCCGACACGTTGAGCACGTCGTCGATGCGGCCCGTGATGCGGAAATAGCCCCGGTCGGCGCTGCGCACCGCGCCGTCACCCGCCAGGTAGTAGCCTTTGAGTTCTTCGGGGAAGTAGCTCCTCTTGAAGCGCTCGGGGTCGTTCCAGATGGTGCGGATCATGCTGGGCCAGGGCTTCTTGATGACCAGGATGCCGCCCGAGCCATTGGGCACGTCGTTGCCCATTTCGTCCACGATGGCGGCTGTGATGCCAGGCAGAGGCAGGGTGCAGCTACCAGGCACCAGCGGTGTAGCGCCGGGCAATGGGGTGATGACGTGGCCGCCAGTCTCGGTCTGCCAGAAGGTGTCCACGATGGGGCAACGCTCGCCGCCCACGTTCTTGTGGTACCACATCCAGGCCTCGGGGTTGATGGGCTCACCCACGCTGCCCAGAATGCGCAGGCTCGACAGATCGGAGCGCGCGGGGTGCACGACCTCGTCGGCTTCGGCTGCCTTGATGAGCGAGCGGATGGCCGTGGGAGCGGTGTAGAAAATGGTGCACTTGTGGCGCTCGATCATCTGCCAGAAGCGGCCTGCGTTCGGGAAGGTGGGGATGCCTTCGAAGATGATCTGCGTGGCGCCTGCCGCCAGCGGGCCGTAAGCCACGTAGGTGTGGCCCGTGATCCAGCCAATGTCGGCCGTGCACCAGAAGATATCGTCTGCACGCAGGTCAAACGTCCAGTCCATGGTCATCTTGGCCCACAGCAGATAACCGCCGGTGCTGTGCTGCACACCCTTGGGCTTGCCGGTGGAGCCGCTGGTGTAGAGGATGAACAGCGGGTGCTCGGCGCCCACGGCCACAGGTGCGCACTCGGTGCTTTGGCCTGCCAGTGCTTCGGCAAAGGTCTTGTCGCGCCCCGCCACCATGTTGCAGGCCGTGGCCGTGCGCTGGTAGACGAACACATTGCGGATGGTGTCGCAACCGCCCATGGCCAGGGCTTCATCGATGATCGCCTTGAGCGGCAGCTCCTTGCCGCCGCGCATCTGGTAGTTGGCGGTGATCACGGCCACGGCACCAGCGTCGATGATGCGCTCGTGCACGGCCTTGGCGCTGAAGCCACCAAACACCACGCTGTGCGTGGCGCCAATGCGCGCGCAGGCCTGCATCGCCACCACGCCTTCGATGGTCATGGGCATGTAGATCAGCACGCGGTCGCCCTTGGCCACACCGTGGGCCTTGAGCGCGTTGGCAAACTGGCTCACGCGGGCCAGCAGCTCTTTGTAGGTGATCTTGGTGACGGTGCCATCGTCGGCTTCGAAGATAACGGCGGTCTTGTTTTCGGTGGGGGTGCCGATGTGGCGGTCGAGGCAGTTGGCCGACGCGTTGAGTTCACCATCGGCAAACCACTGGAAGAACGGCGCGTTGGACCCGTCCAGCGTACGCGTGAAGGGCTTGGTCCACTGCAGGTTGGCCTGTGCCTGGCGCGCCCAGAAGCCCTCGAAGTCCTTCTCGGCTTCGGCACACAGCGCCTCATAGCCCGCCATGCCGGACACGCGCGCGGCTTTGACAATGGCATCCGAGGGCGGGAACACGCGGTTCTCAACCAGCACGGACTCGATGGCGGATGTGGGCGCACTCATGGTGTTGTCTCCTGGATCTAATGGGAATTGGAATTGGCCGGTACTGTCGGGCGCGGCACTTACAGGCCACTGACTGGCGCGAAGCTTACAGAGTACGCCATCGCGGCCCGCCGGGCGCAGGCTGCGCGGCCTCGCCCACGCCAGCGGTGAGGTCGTTCCCGGCGACGGGCCGGGGCACGACAGGCTCCGCCCAGCATGCCATCGCGAAGACATCCGCACCCCCTAAAATCGCGCCTCCTGCAACCCTTTGCGAGTGCCATGTCCTCCCCCCAACACAAGCCCCCCGCGCCACTGCGCCCCCTGCCTTCGATGATCTTCGCCAGCCGGTGGCTGCAATTACCGCTGTATCTGGGCCTGATCCTGGCGCAGGCGGTGTATGTGTTCCATTTCTGGGTGGAGCTGGTGCACCTGATCGAAGCCGCCTTTGGCAACACGACGGCCCTGCAAAGCCTGGTGTCCAGCATTGGTTACAAGAGTGATTTCCAGGTCACCGCGCTCAACGAGACCATCATCATGCTGGTGGTGCTGGCGCTGATCGACGTGGTGATGATCTCCAACCTGCTGATCATGGTGATCGTGGGCGGCTACGAGACCTTTGTCTCGCGCCTGCACCTCGAAGACCACCCCGACCAGCCCGAGTGGCTGAGCCACGTGAACGCCTCGGTGCTCAAGGTCAAGCTGGCCACCGCCATCATCGGCATCAGCTCCATCCACCTGCTCAAGACTTTCATCAACGCCGCCAACTACGACCTCAAGGTGCTGATGTGGCAGACCATCATCCATGTGGTGTTCCTGCTCAGCGCCCTGGCGATTGCGCTGACCGACCGGCTGATGTCGCACTCGTCGGACCGCCACTGAGCACGGCGACGGTCCCCAGGCTCCCCGGCAACGCCTGGGGAGCCCCCGGGACTTGAATATCAGTCAAAAATGCCGGTAGCGCCGGTTGCATATGCGCTGACAGCTATCAATTTTGAAGCAAGAACCCTTCGGCATTCAGCGCCCTGGGCGCTCCCAGATTTCTCCTCAATCGGTAGGCACAGTGCGGTGCAGACCCACCCGAAGGAGAAATCCATGCCCCCCCTGTCCTCTCTCTCCCCAACCGCAGCCGCGGCGCCAGCACCCGCTGCGGCAGCCTCCCAGTCCACACACACCGCCACCAGCCGCCGCCTGGCATTGAGTGCGCTCGGCTCGCTGGGCGTCGCCTCCCTGTGGGGCTGCGGCGGCGGCAGTGACAGCACCAGCGCCGACTCTGGCAGCAGCACGGACTCCGGGTCTGGCACCGGCAGCGGTACCGGATCGGGCACTGGCACCGAAACAGGCACCGGCACAACCACCACCTGCTCCGTCGTGCCCGAAGAAACCGCCGGTCCCTACCCTGCAGACGGCTCCACGGCCAGCAACAACACCTACAACGTGCTCGCGCTCAGCGGCATCGTGCGTTCGGACATCCGCAGCTCGGTGGGTTCGTCCACCCAGGTCAGTGGCGTGCCGCTGTCCATCACCATCACGCTCACAAACACCAAGGCCAGCTGTGCACCGCTGTCGGGGTACGCCATCTACCTGTGGCACTGCACGCAGGACGGCAACTACTCCGTCTATTCCTCCAACAACATCGCCGACAACTACCTGCGCGGCGTGCAGGCCACGGACGCCAACGGCACCGTGACCTTCACCACCATCGTGCCGGGCTGCTATGCGGGCCGCATGCCCCACATGCACCTGGAGATCTACCCCACGCTGGCATCGGCGACCAACGCCGCCAACAAGATCAAGACCACACAGCTGGCCTTTCCTACCGCGCTGCTCAGCAGCATCTACAGCGCCAATTCCGGCTACAGCGCCAGCGTGCGCAACCTGGCCTCCATCACCTTCGCCACCGACAACGTGTTCAGCGACGGCACCGATCTGGAGATGACCACCATGCAGGCCAACAGCGGCGGTGGCTACTCGGCCAGCATCACGATCTCGATCGCGGTCTGAGCCCCCTCGCGGCGGTGGCTACTCGGCCAGCATCACGATCTCGATCGCGGTCTGAGCCCCCTCCCCATCGCTTCCTCCGCCTTCCACAAGAACACACCATGCACCAGATTCACACCCTTCTCGCCAGCCTGGCTCTGATCTCCCTGGCCGCAGCCACCCCCAGCCACGCCCAGCCCGCCCGCGGCACACCGCCCGCACCGCCCGCACCGCCCCCAGAAGCCTACGCCGCCTGCAAGGGCAAGACCGAAGGCGCCTCCGTCACGCTCACCATGCCCGACGGCAAAACCCTGCCCGGCACTTGCCGCACAATGGACGGCACCCTGGTGGCCATGCCCGCTGGCGGGCCCGGTGGCCCCGGCGCGGGTGGCCCGCCCCCCGCCCGCTGACCCACCATGCCGCCCCTGCGCTCCCTCGTCCCCGTGCCCCACCTGACGCTGCACCGCAAAGCCTTCATCGCCCTGGCCGCGCTGCTGCTGGCGCTGCTGCTGATCTTTGTGGGGTTCTCACGCCTGGGGCTGCAGCGGGGCTTGGGGCCGTATGTCGCCGAGATCGAGCTGGCCCGCATGGACTGGCTGGCCGAGCGCCTGCAAGCCCACCACACCCAGACGGGCGGCTGGGACAGCCTGCGCGGGCAGCCCTCCCTGTGGGGACGGCTCACCCACCCGAGCGGCGGCCCGCGCGGGCCCGGCGGTTTCCGCCCGCCCAATGGCCCGCCGCCCGACCGCAGTAGCCCGTTTGCCGCGCCACCTGCGTCCCCTGCCCCCTCCGCGCAATCCGACCTCGTGACGCTGCCTGCCAGCACCGCCAGTGCCCCTGCGGCCAACGACAGCCAGGGTGGCCGTGGCACCGACCCGGGCAATGCCCCGCCCCCACGCCCGCCCAACGACGACCTGCGCCCCATGGACCGGGGCGCTGCGCCACCCCAGCGCCACCCGGATGACATCTACCCCCGCCTGGGCCTGCTGGACGCGCAAGACCAGTTAGTCGCAGGCACTGCGCCCCAGCCCGGGGGCGCCCGCATGGCATTGCGCGGCGCCAGTGGTCAGGTCATTGGCCACCTGGTGCTGGCACCGCCCCTGGGCGTTCGCAGCGAGGCCGACCAGGCCTTTCTGGCCCAGCACCTGGGCTTTGTGGCGTGGACGGGCCTCGCCGGTCTGGCACTGGCGCTGCTGCTGTCGGGCTGGCTCGCACGGCGCTGGCTGGCACCGGTCGAGGCCCTGGCCACCGGCGCGCGCGGCATTGCGCAGGGCCACCTGCACACCCGCGTGCCCGTGCATGGCAACGACGAACTGGCCCAACTCGCACGCACCTTCAACACCATGGCCGAACAGCTAGGCAGCATCGAGGCCAGCCGCCGCCAGTGGCTGGGCGACGTGGCCCACGAGCTGCGCACGCCCCTGGCCGCCATGCGCGCCGAGATCGAGGCCGTGCAGGACGGCATCCGCCCCTTTGACGACAAGACCGCGCTGCGCCTGCACCGGCAGGTGATGCGGCTGATCCAGCTGGTGGGCGACCTGCGCGCAAGCCTGGATGCAGCGGGCACCAGCGCGCCCTGGGCCCAGGTGCCCGTGCACCCGCTGTCACTGCTGGCCGAGGCGCTGGCGTCCATGCGCCCGCGACTGGCGCAGGCTGGGATTGATGTGGATACCACCGGCCTGGACGCCCTGACCGCACAGGGCACTGCTCAGCCCGCCCCCCGGGTGCGCGGCGACGCACAGCAACTGCACCAGGTGTTTTTGAATCTGCTGGAAAACAGCCTGCGCTACACCGACGCGGGCGGCCTGCTGCGCATTGCGGCACGCCTGCTGCCACCGGCCGATGGAGTCCCGCAGCTGCAGGTGCAGCTGGACGACAGCGCGCCCGGCGTGCCCGCACACGAGCTGCCCCGCATCTTTGACCGCCTGTACCGCGCAGAAACCTCGCGCAACCGCGACCACGGCGGATCAGGCCTGGGCCTGGCGATCTGCCGCGCCATCGTGCTCGCCCACGGCGGCACGCTGACGGCCGAACCCTCTGCCCTCGGCGGCCTGCGCATCACGCTGCAACTGCCCTTGCTGGACAACCCTTCATGAGCCCCCGCATCCTTGTCGTCGAAGACGAACCCGACATCGCCGCCATCGTGGTGGACTACCTGCGCCACGCGGGCTACACGGTGGAGCACCAGGCCGAAGGCCGCGCAGCCCTCGCCAGCCTCATCACCACGCCGCCCGACCTCACGCTGCTGGACATCATGCTGCCCGGCATGGACGGCCTGGAGATATTGCGCCAGGCGCGGCGCCACACGCAGCACCCCGTCATCATGCTCACGGCCCGTGTGGAAGAGGTAGACCGCCTCATCGGTCTGGAGCTGGGCGCGGACGACTACATCTGCAAGCCCTTCTCGCCACGCGAGGTGGTGGCCCGCGTCAAGGCCGTGCTGCGCCGCACCGCTGCCGCACAAGAGCCTCCAGCCCACCAGACAACCACCGCCGCCTTGATGCTGGACGAATCGCACTGGCAAGCCACATTGCACGGCACGCCGCTGGGACTCACGCGGCGCGAGTTCAAGCTGCTGCAGGTGCTGGCGCGGCAAACCGGGCGCATCATCTCGCGCGCCCAGTTGCTGGACCAGGCCTATGACGACACGCTGGACGTGAACGAGCGCGCCATCGACAGCCACATCAAAAACCTGCGCAAGAAGCTCAAGGCCGCCAGCACAGACGGCAGCGACTGGATCCGGTCGGTGTATGGCGTGGGCTTTGCGCTGGATCCGACGGCGCCAGATTGATACGCTTTTGATAGCAACAAGCGCATATTCGATATGCGCCACAGCCTCTTTTCGCACCACATCGCGGCACGGATTCCACAGCACGGTTGCGCGGGTCGCTCACCGCAGCGCACGCCACAGGCCTACACCGCTCGCGGGCACCAGCGGGTGTGATCAAAGCCCACTCACCGGCTTTTTCCACTGCCCCTCATGCCCGCATCCCCCAAGCCCGGCCCCCCATCCTCGGCCCGCTCATCCGCACCCGCGCCCTCCCCATCACCCGGACTGCAAGGTGGCTTGGTGTACGTCAGCCCCACACTGCCGGGCATTACCCGGGTACGCTGCGGCGCAAAGGCGTTTCGCTACCGCCTGCCTGATGGCCAATGGCTGCAAGACCCGGCCGAGATCGATCGCATCCGGCGCCTGGCCATCCCGCCGGCCTACACCCAGGTGTGGATCTGCCCCCTGCCCAACGGACACCTGCAGGCCACCGGGCTCGATGCACGCGGGCGGCGCCAGTAGCGCTACCACGCCCTGTGGCGCCAGCAGCGGGACGAAGGCAAGTTCGAGCACATGCAGGCCTTTGGCAGGGCGCTGCCGCGCATCCGGGCCCGCGTGGCGCGCGACCTGGCCACACCCCGCCGAGGCCCGGTGCTCACGCGCGAGCGGCTGCTGGCCACGCTGGTGCGCCTGCTGAACACCACTTTTCTGCGCGTCGGCAATGAGGAATACGCCAGCACCAACCGCTCTTATGGCCTGACCACGCTGCGCACCAGGCATGCGCAGCTGCAGGGCAGCGAGCTGAGACTGCGCTTTCGCGGCAAGAGCGGGGTGCAGCAGGAGACCACCCTGAACGACCCGCAGGTGGCCCGCGTGGTGCGCCGCTGCCAGCAGTTGCCGGGGCAAGAGCTTTTTCAGTACGCGGATGAAGACGGCAACCTGCGCACCCTGGGCTCCGGCGATGTGAACGACTACCTGAACGAGATCAGCCGCACCGCTGGCAAGGCCGACGGCGAACGCTTTACCGCCAAGGACTTTCGGACCTGGCACGGAACCACGCAGGCGCTGAAGCTGACCCGGCTGGCCTGCACCGGCAATGGTACCGGCACCGATGCAGCCAACGCCTCGGACAAGGGCCTGCGCTACAGCGCCCAGGCCATCCTGGCCGAGGTGGCCCACCAATTGGGCAACACGCCCGCTGTGTGCAAAAAGTCGTACGTGCACCCCGCCGTCCTGGCGCTGGGCGCACAGATCGCGTCCGACCCCAGCCCACGCAGCCAGCAGGTGTGGGCCCGCCTTGGCGGCGCCACATCACCCCGCGGCCTCAGCGCTGCCGAGCGCCGACTGCTGGCGTTTCTGAGCAAGCCTCGGGCATAGGGCCTGCATCAAGGAAATCAGCGCCCCACCATATCCCCCGGCACCACCCACTGGTCAAACTGCTCGCCCGTCACATGGCCCGAGGCCACGGCGGCGGCGCGCAGGCTGGTGCCCTCCTTGTGCGCCTTCTTGGCAATGAAGGCCGCCTTGTCGTAACCAATGTGAGGGTTCAGCGCGGTCACCAGCATCAGCGACTGCTCCACCAGGTCGTTGATACGCGCCTGGTTCGGTTCGATGCCCGCAGCGCAGTGCTCGTTGAAGCTGGCCATGCCGTCGGCCAGCAGCCGCGCGCTCTGCAAGAAGTTGTGAATCACCATCGGCCGGAACACGTTCAGCTCGAAGTTGCCAGAGGCCCCGCCGATATTGATGGCCACGTCATTGCCCAGCACCTGCGCGCACAGCATGGTCAGCGCCTCGCACTGCGTGGGGTTGACCTTGCCGGGCATGATGGACGAACCTGGCTCGTTCTCGGGGATGGTGATCTCGCCCAGCCCGCTGCGCGGGCCGCTGGCCAGCCAGCGCACATCGTTGGCGATCTTCATCAGGCTGGCCGCCAGGGTCTTGAGTGCGCCATGGGCATGCACCAGGGCATCGCAGCTGGCCAGGGCCTCAAACTTGTTGGGGGCGGTGACCAGCGGCAGGCCCGTCAGGTCGGCCAGCTCCTTGGCCACATCCTGCGCATAGCCTGCTGGGGCGTTGAGCCCCGTGCCCACGGCCGTGCCGCCCAAGGCCAGCTCGCACAGGTGCGGCAGCGCGGCGCGCACATGCTGTTCGCCATGCTGCAGCTGCGCCACCCAGCCCGAGATCTCCTGGCCCAGCGTGAGGGGTGTGGCGTCCTGCAGGTGTGTGCGGCCAATCTTCACGATGCCATCAAACGCCTTCGCCTTGGCCGCCAGCGTGGTGCGCAGGCCGTGCAGCGCGGGCAGCAGGCGGTGCATCAGCGCGTCCACCGCCGCCAGGTGCATGGCGGTGGGGAACACGTCGTTGCTCGACTGGCTCTTGTTCACCTCGTCATTGGGGTGCACCAGCCGCGCCTCGCCGCGCAGCCCGCCCAGCAGTTCGCTCGCGCGGTTCGCCAGCACCTCGTTCATGTTCATGTTGGTTTGGGTGCCCGAGCCGGTCTGCCACACCACCAGCGGAAACTCCTGCAGGTGGCCGCCGCCAATCACCTCGTCCGCCGCCGCCACGATGGCTATGGTCTTGGCTGCATCGAGCAGGCCCAGCGCATGATTGACGTAGGCACTGGCCCGCTTGACCTGCGCCAGCGCGCGGATCAGCTCGGGCGCCATGCGCTCGCCCGAGATCGCAAAGTGGTGCAGCGAGCGCTGCGTCTGCGCCCCCCACAGCCGGTCGGCCGGGACATCGATGGGGCCGAAGGTGTCTTTTTCGGTGCGGACTGCGGTCGGGGCGGGGGTGGAGGTTTTCACGGGTGGACCTTGCCGCTCTGCGAGCGAATGGGAGTGGAACGAAACACCAGACCGCAGCATACCCACGCCAGGCCATGGCGCGCCAGCACCCGACGGCTCCCCACCATGGCCCCTGACAGGACCACGCAAGCCCGGCGGGGGATAATTCGAGGTTCGCGTTTTCCCTCAAACCCCCACCGCCATGACCACGACGACCATTCGCCAAGAAGACCTGATCGAATCCATTGCCGGCGCGCTGCAGTACATCAGCTACTACCACCCCACCGACTACATCGCCCACCTGGCCCGCGCCTACGAGCGCGAAAAGAGCCCGGCGGCCAAGGACGCGATCGCGCAGATCCTGACCAACAGCAAGATGAGCGCCACCGGCCAGCGCCCCATCTGCCAGGATACCGGCATCGTCAACGTGTTCCTGAAAGTGGGCATGGACGTGCGCTGGGAAGGCTTCACCGGCAGCCTGGACGACGCCATCAACGAAGGCGTGCGCCGTGGCTACAACCACCCCGACAACACGCTGCGCGCGTCGGTCGTGGCCGACCCCCAGTTCGCCCGCAAGAACACCAAGGACAACACCCCCGCCGTGATCTTCACCGAGATCGTGCCCGGCAACACCGTGGACATCACCGTGGCAGCCAAGGGCGGCGGCTCGGAGAACAAGTCCAAGATGTACATGCTCAACCCCGGCGACAACGTGTTGGACTGGGTGCTCAAGACCGTGCCCACCATGGGCGCTGGCTGGTGCCCGCCCGGCATGCTGGGTATTGGCATTGGCGGTACGGCTGAAAAGGCGGTGCTCATGGCCAAGGAAAGCCTGATGGACGACCTGGACATGTACGAGCTGCAGGCCAAGCAAGCCAGCGGGGCCGAACTCGACAACGTCGAAAAGCTGCGCCTGGAGCTGTACGAAAAGGTCAACGCCCTGGGCATTGGCGCGCAGGGCCTGGGCGGCCTCACCACCGTGCTGGACGTCAAGATCAAGATGTACCCCACGCACGCGGCCAGCAAGCCGATTGCGATGATCCCCAACTGCGCGGCCACGCGCCACGCGCACTTCGTGCTGGACGGCTCGGGTCCCGTGTACCTCACGCCCCCCAGCCTGGACCTGTGGCCCAACGTGGACTGGGCGCCAGACTACAACAAAAGCAAGAAGGTCAACCTCGACACGTTGACGAAGGAAGAAGTCGCCAGCTGGAAACCCGGCGACACGCTGCTGCTCAACGGCAAGATGCTGACCGGCCGCGATGCCGCCCACAAGCGCATCCAGGACATGCTGGCCAAGGGCGAGAAGCTGCCTGTGGACTTCACGAACCGCGTCATCTACTACGTGGGCCCGGTGGACCCCGTGAAGGGCGAGGCCGTGGGCCCTGCAGGCCCCACCACCGCCACGCGCATGGATGGCTTCACTGAAATGATGCTGGCCCAGACCGGCCTGATCGCCATGGTGGGCAAGGCCGAACGCGGCCCGGTCGCCATCGAGGCCATCAAGAAGCACCAGAGCGCCTACCTCATGGCCGTGGGCGGCGCCGCCTACCTGGTCTCCAAGGCCATCAAGACCGCCAAGG
>JADHED010001761.1_pt1 | contig 17148 bp, 23 predicted proteins | sample 8952041 | NCBI WGS metagenome assembly JADHED01 (sample SAMN16124423, study PRJNA663239) | bioreactor sludge metagenome | isolation source: sludge (control) | place: India:Bengaluru | collected 2018-09-08
CGCCCGCTCATCGACTGCCCGACGAGCCCGCGGATCTTCTGGCCGACCGCCATCAGTAGTCCGCCCATTCGGCGATGAGGTTCACGCTCTTGGCCTGCCCCTGCGCCACATAGAGGCGCTCGGCGGGCTGCAGGATGAGCGGGGCGTCGTCCGAATAGCCGAAGTCCGTCGTGGGGGCCTCGGTGGTCTGGGCCATGGTGTAGGTCGCCATGAGCGCGCTGTCGGCCAGATACTTGGTGGTCCCGCCGTCGGCCGACCGGAAGAGCTGCAGCTGGTTGGCCGTGGAAATGGTCTCGCAGGGAATGGCCTGGAGCTTGGTCAGCCGCGCGCCGTTCGGGCCGGCGGTGACCAGCAGCTGGGTGTTGGTGGGGCTCGTCGTATAGGTGGTGTTGGCCGCGGCCACGTTGACCACCGCCGACTTCGGCGTCTGCGGCGTCACGATGCTGTTCGGTGTCACGGGCATGGGGCGTCTCCTAGAGCGCGATGGCGAAGGCGAGCGCGAGGCCCTTCACGGCGCCCGCGTAGTCGCTGAGGTCTGAGGTCGAGAGGGCCTGCCAGCTGGCGCTGGTCCCGTCCGTCTTCACGAACTTGCCGGCATTGCCGGCCTGGGCCGGCAGGGCGCCGGCGTTGTATGACCAGGCGACGTTCGTCACCCAGTCCTTGATCGAGGCGCCGCCGTAGCCCGGCGTCTTCACCGCCGCGCCGTCCGTGGCGATCCAGGCGATATCGCCCGCGTCCACCGTCACGGTCGCCCCGGCGCCGGTGGTCAGGGTCACCGGACCGTCGCAGGCGTTCCAGACGAGGTAGCTCTTGCTCACCGCCGGAATGGTCACGGTGAATGGGCCGGCGCCGCCGGTGAACTTCACCATCGCCGCGCGGGCCTCGTCGTCTCCGGCGTTGGCGGTGGAGAGCGCGGCGGGGCCGGTCAGCGGCTTGGTCAGCCAGCCCGCCACCGCATAGTCGGCGTGCTGCAGGACGGTGTTCAGCTTCTCGCCCCACAGGTTGATGTTCTCGCCGGTGAACTGCAGTTCGAACCGGAGCGAGGGTGACCAGGAAGAAGGCATCAGACGATCACGGCTCCCGTGTCTTGGCGGATCCAGTGCGTCCCGTCCGAGTGGGCGAGCACGTTGAGGTCGGTGACCAGCGCCAGGGTCTGTGGATGCGACGCGGCCGGCGGCAGGCCGGCCTCCGTCGCGGCGAACAGCGGCGTCGGCGCCGCGGGGGTCAGCAGGCTGGAGAGCGCGTCGTGGAACGACTTCAGCAACGCGCGCAGGCCTTCGGGCGTCCCGGGCCCGACCGGCAGCAGCATCAGCCCGTCCTCGCGCCGATCAGCGGCGCCAGCTCGATCCCGAGGCGTCGCGGCGCGCGGCTGCGCGCGGACTTGCCGTTCAGCTCCTCGAGCGCCCGCTCGAGCTTTGTCTCGTACGCGCCGGCCAGTTCGGCGTCGCGCAGCAGCGGCCCGGCCTCGGCGAGCACCGCGAACATATAGACGTCGGGCGCCTCGGCCAGCAGCGCGTTCGTCGGCGCGGCGTCCGACAGCGCGAAGGCCTTCAGCATCCGCAGCGTGACGGGGTAGGCCTCGGCGCACGGCCGGTCGAAGCGGACCGACGCCCCGTCCACCGCCCAGGCTGCGGGCTCGCCGCGCAGCGACGAGGCGCCGATCAGGCCGGCCTCGATGAACGGCAGTTCGCACCGCCCGTCGGGGCGCTCGATCCACAGCCGCAGCGGCTCCGTGAACCCCGCGGGCAGCGGCGCGAACCGCGAGCCGAGGGTGGTGGTGAGGCCGACGTCGGTTTCGGCCAGCCGCGTCCGCAGCCTGCGGTTCAGCCGGGCCTCGGCCAGGGCGATGAATTCGGGGATGCGCTCGGTCAGGTCGGCGCGCACCAGCCAGTTCGCCGCCGCCGCCTTCAGCTCGGCGTACGTCGTGATCGCCATCGCGGTCTCCGGAAAAGAAAAGGGCCGCCCGAAGGCGGCCCCGGAAGGGTCTGCATGCTGCTCGTGGCCGCCGTGGCGGCCGGGCCGGCGCTACTTGTTGGCCAGGCGGCAGGCGAGCTGCGGCCGGATGGTCTTGAAGCCGTAGAGCACGTCCAGGCGGCACGGGAACTTGTCGTTGTTGATGTCGTACTGGCGCACGATCCGCATCGAGACCCCGTCGAAGACCTCGCGGCTGGCGAAGTCGACGCCCCGCGGCATCACCATGTCGGCGGTCGCGAAGGCGAAGGCCCCCTTCTGGTAGGCCATCGAGATGCCGTAGCTCTGGCTCGCCGTGCCCGAGAAGCCCAGCGCCGCCGCGCTCGCCGGGGAGGCCGAAACGGTCTGGTTCGGCCCGCTGGTCACGATCGCCGGAGCGATGGACAGGGCGCCGGCTCCGCCCGCATAGTCCGCCGTGACCACGAACTGCTGGAGCACGTTGGTGGTCTGCTTGGTCTCCGGGTGCACACGGAACACGCCCGGCAGGGTGAAGACGTCGCCCTGCTTCAGCGCGCCGGTGCCCGTGTTGACCGCCAGCGTCGAGCCGGTCTGACCGGCGCCGTTGACCTGATAGCCGGTTCCCGCGGCGCGCAGGTGCCGCGGCCACAGGGTGTTCTCCATGAAGTCGAAGCCGGCGGTCCGGCCCATGAAGCCCTCCCGGTTCTGCTTCGCGATCGTCGACTTGTCGTTGAACAGGCCCTTCAGCGCGTCCACCAGGTCGACGTTGTCCTGGGTGTTGAGGTTGCACGTCCGGGCGTTCAACGGCGCCAGGTTGTCGACGAGCACCTTCCGGCCCTCAAGCACCTTCGCGAAGCTCGCCGGCTGGCCGATGTTGTCCACCTGGTTCCAGACGTCCCGGTACATGCCCATGGCGTCGGCCTCGATGTTCGCGGCCAGCACGCTCATGGCCGGCTCCAGGATGCGTTCCGAGAACTCGTCCAGGCTGAGGGTCAGGTCGACAGAGGTGAAGTTCAGGTCGACGCCCTTCTGGGTCTGCACCTTGAGATCCACCGAGCTCTCGGTGGTGTCCTGCGCCGACAGCGTGGCGCCCGTGCGCACCGTGTACTGGTTCGGCAGTCGGATCTTCAGCGTGTCGCCGACCTTGGCGCCCTGCTGGGCGAAGCGGTCGTCGTAGTCCCGCGTGATCGTGCCCACGAAGTTCAGCTTCTGGTGCAGCACGCGGAGGGCCTCCCGCGTCACCGCGGTGGCCGTGAGGATCGTATTCGGCATGTCTGTCCTTTGGAGTTTGGGAAGGCCGCGCACAGGCGCCCGAGCCGCGCCGGAGACGCGGGTGCTCGGTCGCGAGCCGGCCGGGCCGGCGGCGGCGGATGTCGGAAGGGCGCGACCCTGTCCCCGCGGGGCGGGAGGATCGGCCACGATCTGGGAGGCTTGAGCGCGGGTCGTCTCGCCGCGGAAGCTCGGCCCGAGACGTCGGCTCAGCTCATCGCTGGCGAAGGAAGATCGCCAATGACGTCAGGTCTCTAGAGGCTCCAGCTCAGGAGCGAGGGCGGGCCGCCGACGGCGTCAGTCGCCCTTCGGCATTGCAGGACGCCAGTCCTTTAGCCTGATGTTCGGCGCGCCCTTCAGAAAATGGAAGTTCCCGTCCAGGCGCTCGCGTCCCCGCAGGTTCCAGCCGGCGGGTATGATGCCGGTTACGTATGCCGGTTCGCCGCAGGCCACGCACGCGCCGCCCTGGTCAAGGACCCGCAGCTCGAAGACGCCCTCCCATAGATCGGCCCGCTGCCAGAGGTCGTCGCATCCGCCGCGGCAGGTCTGGGAGAACAGGACGCCCCGGTCCGTCGTCAGCAACACGTCCCGAGCACGGTGGGCGTCCAAGTCGGCGCCCACGCCGATGATCTCGATGTCGTAGTCCCGCTCGTTTTCCGAAAACCACTGGAAGAGCGCTATGACGAGCAGGCTGAAGCTCAGCCCGATCACATAGCCCAGCCGAAATGCGGTCGGGCGGAGAATGGACTTCAGGTTCACGGCTGCGCCCCCTTCAGGTGCGCGATCTGGACTTCCACGGCCGCAGGCCCATTCCACCAGGGCGATAGTCGCGCCTTCAAGTCGGGCGCCTCGCAGACCACACAGCCGCCGTCGCGGTCACGGATCTCCACCTGGAGCGGCGTATCGTTCTGGAACATCAGGTCGTCGCACGCCCCCCGACAGGTCTGGCCGGTGACGGACGAGGGGCTTCGCCAGATGACCGTCGATCCGCCGGCGGCGGTGATCGCCTGCCCCTGTGGCCCCATGGGCAAGTGGGGATTGTCTGCCCGCGTGACCGGGGAGATGCGGCCGACAAGATCGAAGCCGAACAGTCCGATCAGCGCCAGCACGGGGAGTGTCGCCATGCCGGCCAGCAGGCCCAAGAACAGCCGGGCGCTTCCCCGAAGCCCACGAGCGATCCCGCGACCGAGTCTGCCCCAGGCAGCACTCAACTCTCGCCCTGACAGCATCATCGCTCCACTCGTTTCATGGTTGAGCTTAGCAAGTCCGCTCGAGAACACAACAGGAACCATCAGCGGCGTGGAAGGCCTTCCAGCCCGGCCGGCGGGAAGCGGTAGAGCGGCCCGGTCGGCGTTTCCCTCACCCGGGTCTGGAGGCGGCGCGGGTCGATCTCGTCCCCGCGGACCGCCGCGCGCACGCCCTCGAGATTGTTTCGAAGGTCCATGCGGATCTCGTCGAGGGTCTGCCCCGGCGTCGGTGATTTCTCCCGGTGGGAATACGGCCCTCCATAGTCCTCGGTGGCGCGCTTGTGCTCCCGCAGACTGCCGACGAAGTCGCCCACCTCATGCCATACGCCGGCAGCCGTGGCGTAGGCCGGTCCCGCCACCTCGGCGATGCGCTTCGAGGCACGGGCATGCCGCAGGGCGTCGAAGTCGTTGTTGTGCGGACGCCCCATGCCGGCCGCCGCCGACTCCAGAAACGAGCGATTCGTCTCCTCGTCGGCCACCTGCTCCGCGAACGCCCGCTTGGCGCCCAGGTCCCAGGCCCGCCCCGCACGCTGCTCAAGCGTCAGCGGCGAGTCCGGCCGCCGGTCGAAGAACTGCGCGAGCGTCCGGGTGTTGTCGACCAGCTTGCGCCGCACCACCGCCCTGAGGTCGTCCATCGGATTGCGCTCCCCCATCACCGCCCTCGCGCCAGCTGCTCGCCGCGGCGGCGCATCCATTCGCGGGTGCCCAGTTCGTCGCGGACGCCGCCTGCCCCTGCGGCGCCGCCGCTCACGGTGAGCGCCGGGCGCACCTCCCGCGCGGCCGCCTCCGCCTCGCCCTGCCCCGCCTGGTCGGCGCGCCAGGCCTTGTGCAGCAGCTTCCAGAGCCGCGGGTCGGCCATCTGGGCGAGCTCCTCCATCGTCACCCCGAACGCCTGCCCGTACTCTACGAGCTTGGCCGCGACCTCGGGCGACCAGCCCTCGATCTCTTCCCGCAGCTTCGCGCCGGTCGCGGCCATCGCCTCGGCCGACTCCCGCGCCGCCTCCAGCGCCCGCCGCTGGTCGTGATGCGCCAGGGCATAGGCGAACCGCTCGCGCAGCGCCCCGGTCTCCTGGAAGTTCGCCCACAGCGCCTCCGCGCGTTGGGGCGCTTCGTGGGCCAGCAGCTCCCAGTCCAGCTCGTCGAACTCTGCCAGGTGCCGGTCCAGCGCCGCCAGGGTCGCCCGGTCCCCAGCCTCGTCGTCCAGGCCGCGCCGGTGGTCCGCCAGCGTCTGGCGCTCGGCCTCCAGGGCGCGACGGCCCGCCGCCAGCTCCTGCGTCTTGCGGGTGTAGTCGGCCTGCCTGAGGAACGCGCCCTTCAGCGCCGCCGGCAGGGTGTGGATCTCGCCGTCGAGGTCGAGCTCGAAGGTCTCCGGCTCAGGCTGCAGCCCGTCGGTCTCGACGAACTGGTCCTCGTGCAGGCGCGCGTCGTCGCCACCCGCCGCGATGGGGTCGTGATCGGTCATGGATGTCCTTTGGAACTGGCGCCGCACAGGCGGCGGCGCGGATGACGCGACGCCATCGGCGTCGTGAATTGGAGGCGGAAAACTCTCCGGCAGCCAACTGATCTTGAACAACTTTAGGGCCGAGAGGACGGCTTGTGACCGCGCCCGGTCGTAGGTGAACGCCTCAGCCGCCGGCGGCGCGGTGTCGTTCGGCTTCTCGTCGCCATGCGCCAAGCAGCACAGCCACGATCGAGAGTGGCGCCCAGATCCCGGTCGTGAAGCCCATGAGGAGAGCCGACAGCATGCGCAGCGCCGTCCGCAAATCCTGCGATCCCGTGCTTGTGCCCAGCAACGCCAGCCACACCACCGCCAGCACGGCGAGCACGACGGCGCCGACGAGCCGCACCCCCTTCCAGACACCATGCCGCCGACCAAAGAAGAACAGCGGCGCGCAGAGCGGCAGCGTCGGCAGGCCGAACACGAACAGCATCCGCGCCCAGGTCACGTAGCTGCCGGGCTGGAGGCCCAACGACCAGACGGCGCCCGCAAGGTAGCTCCAGAACGTGAACACGGTCACCGGCGGCTCACTCACTTGCGACGCTCCACACGCCTGCCCCGCGCCGCCATCCAGGCATCGATAGGAAGACGATCGTCCGGCCCGACCCGCGCTCGGCTACGGTCCAGGACAGCACGCGGTCCAGCCTCCATCATCTCGTCGAGATCGTCGTGGTTGGCGGTGATGCTCACCCGTTCCGTCGCCGCGTGGCGAGGCAGATTCGACGGCTTACCACCCACCGAGGCGATCCAGTCGCTTCGTTCCCGTTGCGCCGGTTCTGCCGAAACATCCATCCAGGGCCCACGTGGGGAGCGACTGCCGGCCCTCGCCAAGCCAAAATTTCCCCCTACGGGATCCAGGGTGATGAGGTTGTCGACCCGCAGTCCTCGCGACGTCGCTGAGCCGACTGCGTTGTACCCATCCGTCCCACCCCAGCTATGGCCGACGACATTGATGGGACCGCCGCTCCGGCTTGCCTGTTCGATCGCATCGACGACGGCCGGCGTTCGTGCGTTGGGGAAATAGCGCGTCGGGCGGCCCGTTTCGCGTGCATAGCGCTCGGCATAGTCTCGCATTACGCCGCTCATCCCCGGCCAATGTACGTCATCGGCGCCGCCGCCGATGAATATGTCCACCCCGCCGAGTCGCTCGACGGACGGAAAGACTTCCCGCGGCGCGTCCCGTTCCGACCATTCCACCGGATCTGGCAGAATTCCGGGAACGCGGGATGGCATGCCTCTCGGCAACACCAATCGCGACGCCTTCGCTCGCGGTGGCATGCTTGGAAACAACTCTGCCCTCGTGCGGAAAGGCGCTTCGCTCATCCACAACTCCATCAGAACAAAAATTGAACGTCAAGCTCAGGTTGCAACCCCGCCACGCATCGCCTTCAGGCGGTTGGTCTCGGCCTCGAAAGCTTCGATCTCGACGCGGCGCACCGCCAGCGCCCGGTCCTGCTTCAGCGCCGTCACCTCGGCCCTGGCCGTGGCGAGGGCCTGGCCCAGCTGGGCGAGCTGCGCCTGAGCGGCCTGGGCCTCGGCGTTCTGGCCCCGCGCCTGCGGCGGTAGCAGGGCCGAGAGGCGCTGGGCGATCTCGTCGGCGCCCGGCCAGTCCAGGTTCCGCGCCAGGAGATCGCCCACCAGCGGCGCTGCGGCAGGATAGGCGCGGATCAGCTCGATCATCTGGGTCGCCGCCTCCTCGCGGCGGCTGGTGAAGCTGGGGCCCGAGCGGACGGTGAGGTCGTACTTGCCGGCGCCGAGGTCGTAGACACGTCCGACGGCCTTCAGCGCCTCTGCGCCCTGCCCGGCCGGCGCCACGCCCACCGACTGGGCGGCCCCGTCCGCCCCCAGCACGCGCACCACACGGGCGGTCCCGTACACTCGGGGGATCAGGTCGATCAGTATCCGTCCGGCGTGCCGGATCGCCCGGCTCAGGTTGTCGATGTAATGGAAGGTCGAGACGTCGCCCTCCCGCTGCCGCGCCATGATCGCCCGGCCCGAGGTTTCGTTCGACCGCGCGCCGAGGCTGGCGTCGTAGAGACCCATGATCGACTTCATGTCGTCCGAGGCGTTCATCGCCTCCTGCAGCGCCCCGGCCGGCACGCCGGCATAGCCTTGCCGCATCGGCGGCTCGGGCCCGTCATACTCGATGTAGGCGTGGCTCTGGGTGTTGGCCGTCGCCCACTTGGCGGAGTCGGTGTCGAAGGCGCCCTTGCGGCCGATGAACGGCGTCCGCGGCGCCAGCGCCACCAGCTCGGTGGAGATCGAGCGCCAGTAGTTGAACATCCGCTGCGGGTCCTTGGCGTCGCGCACCAGGCTGCGCAGCCGCCGGCGGCCGTCGACCATCAGCTCCTCGCCATAGACCGGCACGATCGGGATGAACCGGCCCGCCCACTCCACCGTCTCCAGCACCTCGGCGCCGGAGAGGATCCGCTGGACCACCTTGTGCGACGCCACCGTGCGGGGCCGGCCCACCACCTTCACGCCCAGCGCGTCGAACATGGCCTTCTGGGCCTTGTAGGCGCCCTCCTCGATCGCCTGGCCGTCCGACAGCGCCAGGATCGTCCGTTCCACCCGTTCGCGCCGCCAGTATTCGGCGACCGTCACGCGCGGACCGTCGGGGTGCGCCCCCGCCTCCCGCTCGCCCGTCCAGTCGACGGCGTCGGCGCCCTTCCAGCGCGCCTCGAAGGCGGCGCGCGGCAGGCTGTCGACTACGAACGCCAGGTTCCAGTCGCCCGAGTCCGCCGCGACCGACTCGGGATCGCCGTAGATCGAGAACGGGTTGGCCACCCGCTCGACGACGATGTCCTGGTCGAAGGCGTCGTCCGTGGCGTAGCGCGTGTTGATCCGGAAGTAGCCGATCCCCGAGGTCACCGCGAAGTCCAGCGCGGTGTCGTAGGCGACCTCGGCGTCCGAGGACTGCTCGATGTGCCGGATCAGCCCGTTGAACACCTCGGCCGTCTCGGGATCGGCGCCGCTGTCGACCGGATGCACCGCGATGGCCGGCTTGTTCTGCCGCGCATCGTTCACGACCTGGCGGATGAAGGCCGGAAGCCGGTTGATGGTCAGGCATGGCCGACCTTCCAGCTCGCGCTCGCGGCGCACCCGCTCCGGCCACTGCTCGCCGAGCCGGGCGAAGCGCAGGTCGTCGAGCGCTTCACGCCGGTTCTCGGCTTCCGCGTCCGCCGCCAGGGCGAACGCCTCCCGCGCTTCGGACAGGATCTCGTCGTCGGACAATGGCAAAGCCCCATGGCAAAAGACCCGCCGGACGCACCGGCGGGTGAACGCGGCCCGCAAGGCCGCCGCATCGCTCTCGAAAAATCAGCCGCCGCCGCACCTGGGCGACAGGGCGCCGCGTCAGGCCCCTCGCCACGCTCGCGGCGGTCGGGCATCAGCAGGCGCAGTGATGAACCGTACAAATAATCTACCAAATTCGCGCGCGTTCGTCAAGAACAAAACGCGAACATTTCGGAACCGCTGCGTCGGTCAGTCATCGTCCTCGGCGGCTTCGCTGTCGAGCTCGGCCACCAGCCGGCGCAGCCGCTGCACGTCCTCCGGGCTCATCGCCCGCTGCCGCGCGAAGTGGGCCACCAGCGGGGCGACCTGCCCGCCGAACAGCCGGTCGAGGAAGCCCTGGCTTTCCTCGGTCATCCACGTCTCGCGGCTGAGCTTGGGGGCGTAGAGCGCCAGCCCCCCACGCCGCCCGGACTCCAGCGCACCCTTGCGGATCAGCCGGTGTATCAGGGTCCGGACGGTCGTCTCGCTCCAGCCGTTGGGCGCGCCGGCGGCGGCGAAGATTTCCTCCGCCGTCGCCCCGCCCCGTCCCGCCTCCGCGCCGGCCCAGACCACGGCCATCACCCGGCTCTCCGCGTCCGAGATCCTGGAGGCGGCCAAGGTGTCAGGCCGCCGCGCGCCGAATCCGCGCCTCGAGGTGGCGCTCGCACAGCACACCGACCGTGGTCGCCAGCAGGCCGAGCATCACCGCCAGGGCCGCCTCGGCCCAGCCTGGCGCCATGACGGACATGCTCGGCGCGGGCCGCACATTGGCGATGCCGATGAATCCCGACAGCAGCACATAGGCCGCCGCCAGCGCGCCGAGCGGCGTCCCGGCCGCCCGCACGATCTTCAGCCGCCCCAGCGCGATCGCCAAGCCCGCAGCGTCGCCCTTCCCCACGCGCCCGAGGCTGGTCGCCCAGATCGCCGCGGCGGCCAGCGCCGCCAGGATCAGAACCGCGAACACCGCCTGCACCAGCAGCGAGGCGTCGGCGAACACATCGCCGAATGTCAGTCGCTCCGCCGGCGGGACCAGCTGGTAGCCCGCCTCCTGCGCACGCGCCGCGCCCGCGGCCAGCATCAAGCCTGCCGCGGGCGCCAGGGTCTTCAAGGTCTTGTGTCGCATGGGACGGCCTCCCGGTTCGTTGTTACAGATGTAGCAATCGAAAGCTACACCTGTAATACGACCTGTCAACCGTCCGTCGGAAGCTAGACGCGCCGCCGCTGGAACAGGCCCAGCAGGAACAGCAGCAGGATCGCGCCAACCGTCGCAATGAGCAGGCTGGGGACGATGCCCGCGCCGGGCGAGAAGCCCAGCATCGTGGCCACGAAGCTCCCGAGGAAGGCGCCGACCACGCCCACGATCAGATTGGTGATCAGGCCGTGATTGCGGCCCATGACCTTCTCAGCGATCCAGCCGGCAGCAATGCCGATGATGATCGCACCGATAATTCCTACGCCATCCATGGTGTGTCCTCCGTCATCCAGCGACGGAATGCGGACGAGGCTCTGCGGTTGCACGGATCCTAGCGGATGTGCGGGTCCGACATCATGAGCTGGAGATAGAGGATGACCGCGATCGCCACCCCCACGCTCGTCATCGGGCGGGCTTCCACAAGGTCGATCAGCTGCCGCAACAGGTCCGGCATGACGGTCTCCGCAACCCCGCCCTCGTCCCCCGACAAAAACCTTTTGGATTCAAGGTGATTAACGGCTCTTAAGGCAAAAGGATTAACTGCGTCCGGCCTTACGCCATCCAGGATTGCGGCCCCGCTCCGGCTCGCGTCGGCGCCGACCGCCGGCCGCCTCCGCCAAGGCGCCGGTTCAGCGCGAATTCGCCGAATGCGTCGGCCCCGTGGCTCGCGCGGTCGTGCAGCGGGCCGCCATAGCTCAGCGTCGCCCGGCTCCAGCGTTTCCGGTAGCCGCGAAGCCGCTCCAGCCCGGTGGCGCAGCGCTCCGCGTCGAACCAGCACAGCGGGATCATCAGCCGCGCCGCGTTGACCCGCTCCTCCGGGTCGGCGGCCGCGCCGACCTCGATGCGCGACAGGCCCAGCGCGGCCAGGGTTTCGTAGCGCGAGCGTCCGGTCGCCAGCTCGCGCACCATCACGTCGTGCGGCAGGTGATGGACGCCCCACAGGTACGGCTTGTCGGCGATGGCCCGACGCACGATCGCCGGCAGCCCCTCGCCGCTGGTCTCGAAGTAATCGACCACCCGCACTTCGCGTCCCGCCTGCTGGAAGAACCAGATCGCCGTGTAGTCGTCGATGCCCAGGTCCCAGGCGGTGTCCACCGGCAGAGCCGGATCCACCGGCACGCGTCCGATGCGCCCTTCGCGGCCCGCCTCCCCCAGCAGGCTGGCGTAGTAGGTCCCGGGGGCCGCGGCGTCGAAGTCCACCAGGTACTCGCTCGCGAACCGCGCCTCGCCGTCCTCCACGCCCAGCTCGGCCACCAGTTCCGCCTTCTCCGTGGCCAACCCGGCTGGCGTGAACACCGAGGTGCGGGTCGCCGGCGACTTCAGGCAGAACCAGCCCTCGCGCCCGTCCCGCGCCTCGAAGGCTCGTGTGGCGTGGTTGCGGCCCCGCGGCGTCCAGAGGAACACCGCCCAACCGCCGTTCTCCGCAAGGATGGGCCGCAGGTAGTCCCAGGCCTGCGGCTTGGCCAGCGACCACTCCGACAGCACGACCCCGCGCGGCGAGGCGCCCATCAGGCTGTCGTAGTTGTCAGAGCCGACCACCTGCCAGATGGAGCCGTTGGTCAGCTCCAGCTTCATCTCTCCGTCCACGGCCCGCCGCACCATCGGCGGCGGAAAGGCCTCGTCCACGCGCCGCTGGCCGGTATGCGGGTTCACCGCGTCCCAGATCGCCTTGCGTCCCTGCGCCGCCTCGGGCAGCAGGTGCCAGTAGGCGCCGGGCCGATCCAGAGCCGAGGCCGCGGTCCAGTGCAGCGCCACCTCGTCCTTGCCCCAGCGCCGGTGCGCGACCACGTCGGCGCGTCGGCACCCGTTCCGCAGGGCCTTCCACAGCTCGGCCTGGTATCCGCGCGGCCGCCATTCCAGTGGCAGATCCAGCCTACCCTTCATGGTCGATGAAGCTCCCGTCCTCCAGGATCTCGCGGGTGACGGTCGATCCGTCCTCGCGCGTCACGGGCTCGAAGTCGCGGATCCGCACCGTGATCGCGGCCACCGCCGCCTTGCCGACCGCCGCCTCCACCTTCGCGCCATAGCGGTGCGGCGCGCCCTTCGCCGCGTGCCACAGCAGGGTCGAAACCAGCAGGCGGGCGGCCTGGACCGTCGTGGCCGTCGCCTCCTCCGACACCTCCAGCGCCCGCTCGGCCCGCGCGTCGGCGGCGATGTCCCGCGCCCGCGCCAGCTCGGCGGCGAACTCCGGGTGCTCGTCCCGCCACTGGTACAGCGTCGTGTAGGACGGCATCCCCCGCGTCCCCGCCATCCGCGACCAGGTCTCGCCCGCGCCGATCCGCGCACAGATCTCCTGGCCCAGCTCGGGCGTGAACCAGACCCGCGCGCGCCGCTTGCGCCCATTCCCCTTTCGGATCCGCGGCGCCAGGCGCATGTCGATCGTCTTGTCGGTCATGATGTCTCCTTTCGGTCGGGAGGCGTTCCGAGGCGACGCCCCGGAACTGCGCCCGCCATCGCCTGTTTTCAAAGGCTCGGCGCGCCGCAGCCCCCACGAACGGGATCGCCCGACGCGCTCGTCTTTTCCGCCCCTGGCCGCCTCCCCGCCGGCCAGGGGCCTTGCTTAGGAGGCGTACGCCATGGGCCGGGTCCTGCTTGTCGAGGACGAACCGCTGGTGGCCGAACTGGTCCGCGAGACCCTGGAGGACGAAGGGCTCGACGTGCGCACGCTCTACTCGGGACGCGAGGCTCTGGGTTGTCTGGCCGCCGAGCCGCGCAGCTTCCAGGTGCTCGTCACCGACATCAATCTGGGCGAAGAGGTCACCGGCTTCGACGTGGCTGCGGCGGCCCGCGCCGCCAATCCGGGCGTCCACGTGGTCTATGTGACCGGCCTGCCGAGCAACATCTATGCGGCCGAAGTCGAGGCCCTGATGTTCCCCAAGCCGTTCGATCCGCAGGAGCTGGCGGCGCAGGTCCGCCTCCTCGCCTGCAGCGGCCGCGCCTGAGCCGGAGCCACGGTTCGCCTTGACGCGGCTTGCGGGCGCGTGCTGACAGGGCCGATGTCGTCGCTCCGTCCACGCCACCCCGGCTTGCCGTCGCCACGCGCATGAGCGGGCCCGTCACCCACTCCATCGCCCAGCAGCTGCGCGCGCGGGTCGCCGCCCTTGGCGACACGCCCTCCATGGACGACATGGACCACATCCTGCGCCTGATGGCGAAGTGGCGCTCCTATACGCTCGGGCGGACCCAGATCGCGCGGCATGGCGCCATCGTTCAGCGCGGACTGTTCGCCGGCATGGACTACGGTCTCGGCAATGCGTCCGAAGGCTCGCTCATGGCGCGGCTGCTCGGCATCTACGAGTCGTCGCTCCAGCCGCACATCGAAGCGATCATGGCCGCCGGCATCGACTGCGTGATCGATGTCGGTTGCGCCGAGGGCTACTACGCCGTCGGCCTCGCCCGCCGCTATCCCCACCTCACGGTCCATGCGCACGACATCAGCGACAAGGCCCGCGCCGACTGCGCCGAGCTCGCCGCCCGTAATGGCGTCACCGAACGGGTCCTGATCGGCGGCGCCTTCGCCCCGGAAGATTTCCAGCAGTTCGCCGACCGCCGCGTCCTCGTCCTGATCGACGCCGAAGGCGCCGAACTCGACGTGCTGCGGCCCGACCTGGCCCCCGCATTGGCCGGCATGACCCTGGTCGTCGAGACGCACGACGTATGGCGTCCCGGCGCGCTGGCCGAGATCAACACCCGGTTCGCCCCGACCCACGACATCGTCCAGGTCGACCAGACCCACGACGACAGCGACTTGCCGAGCTGGATCCTTGAGCTCGGCGAGCTCGACATGCTGCTCGCCACCTGGGAATGGCGCTTCCGCCTGACGCCCTGGCTGGTCATGCGACCTCGATAGGCGGCGCTCGTGAACCCGCGCCCCAGCTCGTCTCCCGACGACTCCCAGCCCCTGCTGCGCCGCCTCGGCCCAGGCCTGATCACCGGCGCGGCCGACGACGATCCCAGTGGCATCGCCACCTATTCCCAGGCCGGGGCGCAGTTCGGCCTGAACATGCTCTGGACGGTCGCCTTCACCTATCCGCTGATGGTCGCGATCCAGCTCATCAGCGCCCGGATCGGCCGAGTCACCGGCGCGGGCCTCGGGGCCAACCTCCGGCGGGTGTTCCCGGCGCCGCTGGTCGCCGGGCTGGTGGCCCTGCTGTTCGTCGCCAACACCATCAACATCGGGGCCGACATCGCCGCCATGGGCGCAGCCGCCCACCTGATGACCGGCTGGAGCAGCGGCCTCTTCACCGTGCTCTTCGCCCTGGGCTCCCTCGCCCTCCAGCTCTTCGTGCCCTACCACCGCTACGTCCGGGTGCTGAAGTGGCTGACCGTGGCCCTGTTCGCCTACGTCGGGGTCGTCTTCACGGTCCAGATCGACTGGCCCCAGGTCATCGCCCACACGCTGTCGCCAGAGATCGACCTCACGGGCCCGGCCCTCACCGTGATCGTGGCCGTCTTCGGCACCACCATCAGTCCCTACCTCTTCTTCTGGCAGAGTTCCGAGGAGGTGGAGGAGCTCGAAGTCCACCACGAGGCCGACCTCCTGCACGAATCCCGCCGGCGCGCCGAGCAGGAGCTGGCCCGCATCCGCTGGGACACCTTCACGGGCATGGCGTTTTCCAACCTGGTGGCCTTCTTCATCATCCTGACCACCGCCGTCACCCTCCACGCCGAGGGCGTCACCGACATCCAGACCTCGGCCCAGGCCGCCGAGGCGCTGCGCCCCATCGCCGGCCCCCTCGCCTTCACCCTGTTCTCCCTCGGCATCATCGGCACGGGCCTGCTGGCGGTGCCGGTCCTCGCCGGATCAGCCGCCTATGCCGTCGGCGAGGCGCGCGGCTGGAAAACCGGCCTCGAGCATTGGCCGTGGGAGGCCAAGGGCTTCTACGCCGTGATCGCCGCCGCCATGCTGCTCGCCATCGGCGTGGTGTTCTCGCCGCTCGACCCCATCCGAACCCTGTTCTGGAGCGCCGTCCTCAACGGAGTGATTTCGGTGCCGATCATGGCCGCGATGATGGTCGTCGCCAGTCGCCGCGAGGAGATGGGCCGCTACGTGGCGACCACCGGCCAGCGCGTCTTCGGGTGGGCCGCCACCGGCGTCATGGCGCTCGCGGTCGTCGCCATGTTCGCCTTCATGCTATAGCGAGCGCATGGCCATCGGGCTCTACAGGGAAACGGACGGCTGGGGCACGGAAGACAGCGCCCGCGTGCGCTTCCCGGACGGCTCCGAACTCGACATCTCCCGCTCGGAATACGACGCCGCCTGTCACGAGCCTCCCTTCGACGAACTTCCCACCCGCACCGAGTACGAAGCCCATCACGCCTGAGCGGACTCCCTCGGCTTCGGCCCCGGGGTGTCCACACTGATCTGGGTCAAGGCGCTGGTCCGAGTCTGGCGGCATGTCGAAGCGGCGCCCGCCTGGGGCGCCCATCCTAGCCTGCGGAGCACGAGGGAATGACCGGCGAGCGCGTGAGGAGATGAGACCCAGCGTCTTCCTCCGCGAGGTTCTCCCGTTCTTTCTGTCGCTGATGGCGCTGATCGCCGCGACGCTCCTCGTCGACGCCGGCCTGCATCTGCTCGACGCCGTCTGGATCGGCCGCTACCTCGGCATTCCGGGCGTCATCCTCATCCTGGCCTCGTTCGGCCACTCCCTGCGCAAGCGCGGGGTGATCCAGACCGGAAACCCCGTCTTCCTGCTCCGCCTGCATGAATGGCTGGCCTGGGCGGGATCCCTGCTCGTGCTGGTCCATGCCGGCGTCCACTTCAATGCGGTCCTCGCCTGGCTCGCCCTCGCTGCGATGCTGGTCAACATCGGCAGCGGACTGACCGGCAAGTTCCTGCTCCGCCGGGCCCAGGCCTGGCTCAAGGCCGCCCGCGCCGAGCTGAAGGACGAAGGGCTCTCCGACGCGGACATCAAGGCGCGCCTCCATCGGGACAGCCTCACTGTCGACCTCGTTCGGCAGTGGCGGAAGATCCACCTGCCCATCTCGCTCGCCTTCGCCGTCCTGGCCCTGGCCCACATCGTCGCCGTGTTCATCTTCTGGGGCTGGAAATGACGCCGCGCTGGGTCTGGATCGCGCTGGGCGCGGCGCTGGCCGCCATCCTCGCGCTCGCCATTATCCTTCCCCACCAGATGGTCAGTCCGGGCGACCTGCAGCCCGCCCACGCGAGCCTGCAGCAGGATTGCTTCGCCTGCCACGACGCCTTCCGCGGCGCCGCCCCTGAGCGTTGCGTGAAATGCCACGCCGTCGCCGACATCGGCCGCCGCACCACCAAGGGCGCGCCGATCGCCTGGTCGCGCATCCCGCCCTTCCACGAGGCGCTGCTCCAGCAGGACTGCATGGCCTGCCACACCGATCACCCGCGTCCCCGCCTGACGCGCAACCTGACCCTGGCCTTCGACCACCAGCTCCTGAAACCCGAGCTGCGGGCCCGCTGCGCCACCTGCCACACCCCGCCCAAGGACGAGCTGCACCGCGGCGTCACCGGGTCCTGCGCCCAGTGCCACGCCACCACCGCCTGGAAACCCGCCAGCTTCGATCACGACCGCTACTTCAGCCTCGCCCCGCCCCACGACACGACCTGCTCGACCTGCCACACAGGCGGCGCCTTCCGCGCCTACACCTGCTACGGCTGCCACGAGCATCAGCCCGCCCGCATCGAGGCCGAACACCGCGAGGAAGGCGTCCGCGGCGACATCCAGGACTGCGCCCGCTGCCACCGCAGCGCCGACGAACACGAA
>JADHED010001752.1_pt1 | contig 17117 bp, 17 predicted proteins | sample 8952041 | NCBI WGS metagenome assembly JADHED01 (sample SAMN16124423, study PRJNA663239) | bioreactor sludge metagenome | isolation source: sludge (control) | place: India:Bengaluru | collected 2018-09-08
CCGCGCTCTATGTCGGTGCCGCCGGCCTGTTGCTGCTGGCGCTGGTCAAGCCGCATATCCAGCTGAAACAGGACGTGCACAACTACCTGTTGCTGGCGGACGTGTCGCAAAGCATGAACGCCGAGGACGTCAAGCTGAACGGCAAGGTCGTCAGCCGCATGGCCTACACCCGCCACCTGATGAAGAAAATCGTCGAAACCTCGCCTTGCGGTACCTATGTCAGCGTCGGCGTGTTTGCTTCCGATGCAGTGGCCTTGCTCGTCACGCCGCTGGAAGTCTGCGCCAACTACGACGTGCTGAATGACTCCATCGACCATCTGGAGTGGCGCATGGCCTGGAAAGGCGACAGCCGCGTAGGTATCGGCGTCAGGGCTGCCGCCAGCATGTTCGATTACCTGAATGTGCCCGCACAACTGATGTTCTTTACCGATGGCGATGAAGCCCCGACGCTCAATGTCACCATCAAACAGGACTTGAGCGGAGTGCAGATCGGCCAGAACGTGGTGTTCGTCGGCGTCGGTGGAACGGAAAACGTACCGGTCCCGCGCTACAACGCGAAAAACACCTGGCTTGGGTTCTGGCCTTCCGGCGACAACCACAGCGAGGGCGGCGGCGTCATGTATACCGACACCAGCCAGGACGAACCGGACCCACCCGTCGCCTCCGCCGAGTACGACCGCTATCTCTCCAGCATGGACGCCGAGTATCTGCGCCAGCTGGCCAGCGAGATCAACGGCAAATTCATGGAAGGCGAGGACGCGCCAGAATTCTATGACTACGTGCAGCAACAGAAACCGGCGGCGAGCTTCGTCACCGCCTATTCCATGCGCTGGATCTACCTCATCCTAGCGGGCATGCTGATCATGCTGACTTTTCTGCCGAACGCGCTCTATCGCTGGCAGAACAGGGGTTGACGCCGCACCCCGGTTACCCCGACTGTTGAAATGCAAAAAGCCGGATTTAGATCCGGCTTTTTGCTGCGCCTACCCACCGCTTATTGCGTCAAATCCTGGTAGAAATCGACCAGTCGTTCCGCCTGCACCCTGGAAGTCCACTTCTGCTGCACATAGGCCAGCGCTTTTGTACTGAGCTGTTGGCGCAGTTTCCTGTCCTGTAGCAGACGATAGACCTTTTCCGCGAATACCACTTCGTCCTCCGGCGCGATCAGCGCGCCCTCACCTTCAATCAGGATGGACTTCGTGCCGAGTTCGGCGATCGCCACCACCGGCGTGCCTTGCGCCATCGCTTCGATCAGGACCAGACCCTGGGTTTCGGACTTGGAGGAAAACACGAAGACGTCGGCAGCCTTGTAGCAGGCATTCAATTCGGTGTTGCGGTCCAGATAGCCGATGAACAGGATGTTCTGCTGCAGGTCGAGCTGCGCGGCCAACTGGTGCAGGCTCTGTTCCGCCGGCCCCTCGCCGGCGATGATGAGCAGTAATGGTGCAGATAATCCTCAAAGAAGGTGTGATAGGTCTCGACGCAGGGAATGTCGAGCAGGTGCGCCAGTTTCTGGCCGAGATAATGGGCGACGAAAGGCGTATGGATATGCACCAGGTCGTACTGTTCGCTACGCAACTGCATCAGTTGATCGAGAGCGAAGCCGTACTTCATCAGCCGGTCTTCCGGGTCGAAATAGATGCGGCGTGACGGTATGCGCCGGATCCAGGCTTCATCCTCGGTCGCCACGCCGTAGTCGGGCGCCACCAGATGCACTTCATGGCCCAACTCCTGCAGCTGATAGACGAAGGTGCGGATAGATGTCGACACACCGTTGACGCGGGGGAAGTAGACATCGGAGATGAACAGGATTTTCAAGCGTGACCTCGTGATCGGTTGCATGGTCTCAGCATGCTAGCGCCCGATTGTGACAGTGACATGAATGTCTTCAATCTGTCACGAAACCCGCCGTCAGCCCCGGCCGAATATCAGCAGCCCCCAGACTACGACCAGGTTGACCAGGCTCAACAGCACTGCCGCGCTGCCGATATCCTTGGCACGTTTGGCGAGTTGGTGGTTCTCGAGCGAGATGCGGTCTACGGTTGCCTCGATCGAGGAATTGAGCAATTCGACGATCATGACCAGCAGCACGCAAGCGATCATCAGCGCTGTCTGCAGGGCGGTGTTACCGAGATAGACGGCCAACGGCAACAGAATGACCGCCATCCACACTTCCTGCCGGAAGGCGTCTTCGTTCTTGTAAGCGGCCCGGAAGCCCGCCATGGAGTAACCGAATGCGTTGATCAGCCGGCGCAGGCCGGTTTTGCCTTTGTATGGACTTTCCATGATATCCCTGTCTTTGTTCAACGTGCCGGCTCGCAATTGACGCGCCAGTTAGGCAAGTAACGAGTCAACGAGCAAGTAACGAGTCAGCGAGCAAGTATAGCAAAGCCGCGGCATGGCCGACGCCTGTCACAGCAACATCACGGTCTTGTCATATTGGCTTCATGGCCTGCTCGCATCATGCGCCTCATGAAAGTAGCGCTGAAACCGACAGCATCCTGCGGCAGATTACTGCGCCGCTGCTGTTGGTTGACGCCGCTCATGCTTTACAGCATCGACAGCCACGCCTGGGGCCTGGTCACCCACCTCTATTTCGCGCACTCCCTGCTGTGGGCAATGCCCTTGCTAGACCCGCGGCTGCAACGCGCGATCAGGCGCTTTCCTGAACTGGTCATGGCCGGCGCCTGCCTGCCGGATCTGGCCATCGTCTCGCGCGCGTTCAGCCACACCCACCTGTGGGAAAACGCGCACCAGATGCTGGCATCTGCACACTCGGACGAAGAGACGGCGATCGCCATCGGTTACGCCAGCCATCTCTATGTCGACGTCATCGCTCACAATCACTTCGTGCCGGCGCACGAGGCCATGTGGACGGAGCGCGGCATGGTGGCCCACATCGCCGCCGAATGGGCGATGGACGCGCACCTTGCGCCACTGATGCAGGATACTCCGGGGCAACTGCTGAACCGCCACCACCTCCTGCTGTCGGATTTTGTCGCCGTACGATTCCGCTGCTCCACCCGGCGCAGCGACAAGGCACTGAGAAAACTCGCCTACTGGGACAACCTGCTGCGCAGCGCACGCATCCCTTCCCTGATCTATCGCGGCAGCAGGCTGCTCGACCGTCGCACGCACACACACTTCATCTATTACATCGCCAGGACGCAGAGCGCCATGCGGGATATCGGTAGCGTGCTGGAAGGCAGGCGCCCGCGCTGGGGGGCGGAGCTGAAGCATCTTTCGGGACAGGAACTTTCGGCGTGGCGGCATCAATGCCGCAAGCATCTCGACCTGCTGCACCCGGCGCCCATTGATTTTTTCAACGAACAGATAGAGATCAGCAACAACTGATCGGGTAATCAAAGATCCGCCTCGACTGATTGCGAGAGAACTCAGCCTCAGCCGAGTGTATGAATCAAAGCAGCCGCAACCAATGCTGAAGATACATCCGGGTGGGAATCAGAGTGCGAGCGAGAGCAGCGCGATCAGGCTGCCGATCGCAGCGCCGGCCAGCACATCGCTCGGGTAATGCAGACCCAGCACCACACGCGACAGCGCCACCAACACGGTGAACGGAACGGCCAGCCAGTAGAGTTGCGGGTAATAGGACAACAACACCAGGCTGAAAGAGACCGCATGCAGGGTGTGACCGGACGGAAAACTGAAGCGGTCCAGCGGGCGGCCGGTGAGCCAGATATCCTGGTGCACCTCGTATGGGCGCGGCCGCAAGGTCTTGCCCTTGAGCCATTTGTACAGCGACATGCAGACCAGCCCGACCAGCAGCATGTGCAGCACCGGTTGCAGGCCGGCACTACCCTGCGTCAGCAGAATGCCGAGCATCAGGCTGTACCAGAACACACCGTCACCCAGACGGCTGACCAGACGGAACAGATATCGCACCCATCGGTACTGACTGCTACGATTGACGCGGATACAGAGCGAGCTGTCGAACTGATTGAACCGGTTAAGATATAAACGCATTTTGTGCGACATGCCGGCCTCCTTTGAGGTAAAGTTCCCGGTAAGGAACATATGCAACGTATGAAAGGTATTTCATGCGTGCAGCATGTCATCTCTGTGTGACAGAATGATGAAAATAAACAGGATTTCGCCAGACCAATCCGCGCAGCCAATCCCACCACATGAATTCAGAACGACACGACTTCGAAGCTCCAGAGGAAATGCTGGACGTACTGCCGGGCTTCATCTACCGGCTGAAGATGAACCCGCAAGGGGAATTCACCTGGCTCTACCTCAGCAAGGGAGTGGAACGCATCCTCGGCCTGCCCGTCGCAGATGCAATGGCGGATGCGAACCGCCTGTTGTCGCTGGTCCATCCGGACGATTTCGACCGCGTGCTGAACGAAAGCATCGCCATCGGCGAAAAGGAAAATGCCTGGTTCGGGGAGTTCAGGATGCACACCGTCAGCGGCCGCGAACTGCATTTCGAGGCGCATGACACCTCACAGAAGATGCCCAATGGGGACATCATCTTCACCGGATTTGCCAACAACGTCAGCGAAAAGCGCGAGCTTGAACATCAACTCGACATCATGGCGCATTACGATGCGCTGACCGGACTGCTCAATCGCAACACCTTTTACGAAATCCTGGAAAATACCATCCGGAGATCGCGTCGCAGACGGCTGCATTTTGCGCTACTGTTCATCGACCTCGACCGTTTCAAGCCGGTGAACGACAGTTTTGGCCACCAGACCGGTGACTTGCTGCTAAAAGCGGTCGGCGCCCGCATCAAGCAGAGCCTGCGCTCTTCCGACACTTGCTGCCGCTACGGCGGCGACGAGTTCCTGGTGGTATTGCCTGAGGTCAGCGGCACGGAGAATCCGACCCGCGTGGCGGAAAAGATCATCCGCCAGTTGGAGCAGCCTTTTGAAGTGAAAGGCCGCATCTTGCATATTTCAGCCAGCGTCGGCGTCAGCCTCTACCCGGACCACGGCAACAACACCGACACACTGGTCAGCCTGGCAGACCAGGCCATGTACCAGGCCAAGCACAGCGGCTGCGGCAATGTCCGCATCCATGGCGGCTAACGACCAGCCGGCTAGGCAGCGACCTGCCTGACTACCGCCGCGATCCGTTCCGCCAGATTGCGCGTCTGCTCCGCCGATATCCCTTCCACCATGACCCGTATCTTCGGCTCGGTACCTGAGGCCCTTAACAGCACCCGCCCCTTGCCGTCGAGGTCCGCCTCGGCAGCGGCAACCGCCTGCTGCAGGGACAGCTCTGTTTCCGGATTGAAGCGCTGCTTGACCGTCACGTTGATCAGCACTTGCGGGTAAAGCATGAGCCCAGCGCCCAATTCTGCCAACGTCTTGCCGCTGGCGATCATGGCCTGCAGCACCTGCAGTGCAGCGATGATTCCGTCGCCACTGCTGTGCCTGTCCAGCGCCAGAATATGGCCGGAATTCTCGCCGCCCAATTGCCAGCCGTTCCGCGCCAGCAGCTCCAGCACATAGCGGTCGCCGACCTTGGCCCGGGCGAACGGGATCTCTGCGCCAGCCAGCGCGTGTTCCAGGGCAAGATTGGTCATCAGGGTGCCGACGACGCCGCCTTCCAGTTTGCCGCGCTGCTTTCTGTGCATGGCGATAATGTAGAGCAACTGGTCGCCGTCGAGCAGTTTGCCGCTGCTGTCCGCCATCAGCACCCGATCGCCGTCGCCGTCGAAGGCTATGCCGAGATCGGCCTGATGTTGGACGACCGCCTTGCACAGGGCTGCCGTATGGGTGGATCCGCATTCGAGGTTGATGTTGAGGCCATCCGGCTGATTACCGATGACCACCACTTCGGCGCCCAACTCGTGAAACACCGAAGGGGCCACATGGTAAGTGGCGCCATGTGCGCAATCGAGAACGATCTTCAAACCGCGCAGATCCATCACATTGGGGAATGACCCCTTGCAGAACTCGATATAGCGGCCGGCCGCGTCATCGATGCGCCGGGCCTTGCCCAGTTGCGCTGAAGTGACGACCTGCATGGGCTTGTCCAGTTCCGCTTCGATCTCGCGCTCGACCTCGTCCGGCAGCTTGGTGCCTTCGGCCGAGAAGAACTTGATGCCATTGTCTTCGAACGGATTATGCGAGGCCGTGATGACAATACCGACCTGCGCACGCAGTGCACGGGTCAGATAGGCCACGGCCGGTGTCGGCATGGGGCCGGTCAGCATGACATCGACACCGGCAGCCGCCAAGCCAGCTTCCAGCGCTGCCTCAAGCATATAGCCGGAAATGCGCGTGTCCTTGCCGATCAGCACGCTGGGGCGGGTGCCCTTGTGCTGATTCGGCTCGTGGCTGGCCAGCACTCTGCCGGCCGCGTAACCCAGACGCATGACAAAATCCGGCGTGATCGGCGCCTCACCGACCTTGCCACGCACGCCATCGGTTCCAAAATATCTTCTCGTCATGATGTTATCCAACCCTGATTTTTATAATATTGCCGCCGCCACCTTCAGCGCATCCGCCGTCGCCTTGACGTCGTGTACGCGCACGATTCTAGCGCCTTTCATGACCGATATCACCGAGGCTGCCAGGCTGGCATGCAGGCGTACATCGACATCGCCACCGGTGATCTGGCCCAGTACCGATTTGCGCGACAAGCCGATCAGCAGAGGTCGTCCCAGTGCCAACGTCGTATCCAATTGCCGCAGCAACTGCAGATTGTGTTCGGTTTTCTTGCCGAAGCCGAAGCCCGGGTCCAGCACCACACGCTCACGCACAATACCGGCCGCCTCTGCCACCGCCAGCCTTTGCGCGAGAAATGCGCTCACCTCGTGCACCACGTCCTCATACTGCGGATCGATCTGCATGGTCTGCGGTCGGCCCTGCATGTGCATGAGACAGACACCGGCATCGCTGGCCGCAACGATCTCCAGCGCACCCGGCTCCTGTAGCGCACGCACGTCGTTGACGATATCGGCGCCGGCGGCAATCGCCGCGCGCATGACTTCGGGCTTGTAGGTGTCGATGGAAAGCGGCACGCCGGCCGTTCTGGATAGCTGCTCGATGACTGGCAGCACTCGTTCCAGTTCATCCTCAAGGCTGACCGGTGCCGCGCCGGGACGGGTCGACTCGCCGCCGATATCGAGAATACCGGCACCTTCGCTCACCAGCTCCAGGCCATGGGCCACGGCTTTTTTCACGGTATCGTATCTGCCGCCATCAGAGAACGAATCGGGCGTGACATTGACGATGCCCATGATGCAAGGGCTGGAAAGATCGAGCTGGTATTTACCGCAGAGGAAGCGGCTGGAAGATGGATCGCTTGTGTTCATCGCGTAATTAAGCCACATCGATTCCCCTGCGACCAGTACGGCATGTACTGTTGCCGGAGAACGGATGTGGCTTGTTGGTCAGTCAGATTGAAATAGGCTTCAGGTTTTTGCCGTCGGCTGCGGTTCCGGCGGTGCCGGTTCTGCGCTCGGGCCGCTACCGCCGGTAACATCCGACTTCGGCTTGGCCGTCGCCTGTGCAGGCTTGGGCGCACGTGGCGGCTTACCTTCCATGATGTCATTGATCTGCTCGGCATCGATGGTTTCCCACTCCAGTAACGCGGCCGCCATGGCTTCCACCTTGTCGCGGTTCTCCTCCAGCAGCTTGCGCGCCAGCGCGTACTGCTCGTCCAGGATACGGCGCACTTCGGCATCCACCTTCTGCTGCGTGGCCTCCGATACCGTCCGCGACGACATGCGGCCGAAGAAGGAGTCCTGGTCATTGTCGACATAGACCATGGTACCGAGGCTATCGGACATGCCGTAGCGCGTCACCATGTCACGCGCGAGCTTGGTCGCACGTTCAAAGTCGTTCGAAGCGCCGGTCGACATCTGGTTCATGAAAATTTCCTCGGCGATACGGCCGCCGAACAGAATGGAGATTTCCTCCAGCATCTTGTCGCGATAGCTGCTGATGCGGTCGAACTCCGGCAACTGCCAGGTCAGTCCAAGCGCCCAGCCGCGAGGCATGATGGTGACCTTGTGCACCGGATCGGCCTTGGGCAGCAACTTGGCGACGACGGCGTGACCGGACTCATGGTAGGCCGTATTGCGGCGCTCTTCCTCGCGCATGACCATGGAACGACGCTCCGGACCCATGAAAATCTTGTCCTTGGCATCCTCGAAATCCTGCATGTCGACAGTCCGCTTGTTGCGGTTGGCCGCGATCAGCGCGGCCTCGTTGACCAGATTGGCGAGATCGGCACCGGAGAAACCGGGGGTGCCGCGCGCCAGAATATCGGCCTTGACGTCCGGGTCGATCGGCACCTTGCGCATGTGTACCATCAGTATCTGCTCGCGGCCGCGGATATCCGGCAGACCGACCATGACCTGACGGTCGAAACGGCCCGGGCGCAGCAACGCCTTGTCCAGCACATCGGCACGGTTGGTTGCGGCGATGACGATGACGCCGGAGTTGGCTTCGAAACCGTCCAGCTCGACCAGCAACTGGTTCAGCGTCTGTTCACGCTCGTCGTTGCCGCCGCCCATGCCGCCGCCACGATGACGACCGACAGCGTCGATTTCATCGATGAAGATGATGCAGGGAGCACTCTTCTTGGCCTGTTCGAACATGTCGCGCACGCGCGCAGCACCGACGCCGACGAACATCTCGACGAAATCGGAACCGGAAATGGTGAAGAACGGCACCTTGGCCTCGCCGGCAATGGCTTTTGCCAGCAAGGTCTTGCCGGTGCCCGGCGGGCCGACCATCAGCACGCCGCGCGGGATGCGGGCGCCAAGCTTCTGGAACTTGCCCGGGTCGCGCAGGAATTCGACCAGTTCGGCCACCTGCTCCTTCGATTCGTCGCAACCGGCGACATCGGCGAACGTGACCTGATTGGCACTCTCATCCAGCTGGCGCGCACGGCTCTTGCCAAAGGAAAAAGCACCGCCCTTGCCGCCGCCCTGCATCTGGCGCATGAAAAAGATCCAGACGGCGATCAGCAGCAGCATGGGGAACCATGTGACGAGGATGTTCATCAGCACAGATGGCTGCTCGGCCGGAATGACTTCAATGGAGACGCCATGCTTGAGCAGATCGGAGATCAGCCAGGGATCTGACGGCGCGTAGGTGTTGAACTTGCGCCCATCGCTACCTTCGCCGCGCAATACGTTGCCATCGATTGTGACCTTGGCGATCTGGCCATCCTTCACCTGTTCAATGAACTGCGAATAGACGACCTGACCGTCATTCATGGTCTTGACGCCGAACTGGTTGAAGACGGTCATCAGCACCAATGCGACGATGAGCCAGATGGCGATGTTTTTGACGATATTGTTCAAAATCCCGGTCCTTGATTAATGGGAGTTATCGATTGAATTCTAAACCTATTTCCGAGGAAAAGCTTGCCGGCATTGCCGCAACACCGCCGGTCATGCCAGTTTATTACGTCTGCCGGTTCCCAACAGGTAGACTTCGCTGCTTCGGTCTCTCGAAGCCTTCGGTTTTCTGGTTGCGACCTTGTCGAAGCCTTGCCGCATGTTGCGGATGATCTCTTCGAAGCCGCTTCCGTTGAACACTTTGACCAGGAACTGGCCGCCGGGTTTCAACCATTTGTAGCTGAAATCCAGCGCCAGTTCGGTCAGGTACATGGCGTTCGCCTGATCGACGTCACTGATGCCACTGATATTGGGGGCCATGTCGGCAATAACAAGGTCTACCGGTTTTCCGCCGAGGGCGGCTTCCAGCTGGTCGAGCACTGCCTGTTCTCGGAAATCGCCCTGAATGAACTGTACGCCTGAAACCGGCTGCATCTCGAGCAGATCGAGCGCGATCACCTTGCCTTGCCCCTTGAGCCGCTGCACGGCAACCTGCGACCAGCTACCGGGCGCCGAGCCGAGATCGACGATAGTCATGCCGGGCTTGATCAGATGATCGCGGTCATCAATCTCGATCAGCTTGTAGGCGGCTCGCGCACGATAGCCGTCACGCTGTGCACGTTTGACGTACTCGTCGTTGACGTGCTCCTGCATCCAGCCTTTGCTTGTTTTCGACCTTTTCATACACGGAACTTTTCATGAGCCGGCAGGCATATGTTAGAATGCCGGCCTTTTTGAATCAAAGAGATACCAACCTTGAACTCCAAACAAATCACTTATCTGCGCGGCCTCGGTCACCATCTCAACCCGGTGGTCAGCATCGGCAACAACGGCCTGACCGAACAAGTGCTGAAAGAGATCGAGCTGGCGCTCAACGCGCATGAGCTTATCAAGATCAAGGTTGCCGGCGACGACCGCGAATTGCGTATCCGCATGCTGCAGGAAATCTGCGAAAAAACGGGCGCCACCGCAGTACACCACATCGGCAAGCAGCTGGTGATCTACCGCCCGTCCGAAAAAGCCCGCATCACCCTGCCCAGCAAATAACTCAGCTAGCGGGCCTTCAGCACCAGTAGCAGCCCGAGCACGCTCTCGATCAGATAGGCGATGCTGGCGACGCCGTGCCAGGTCCTGAAGCGGTCGGCAAAAATGCTCTGCATGACATCAGCCGGCAGCGCTTGCGCCTTGAGGCTTGCCAACAGGGACTGTATGCCGAAGTGGCCTGCCAGCACCAATATCAGCATCACCAGCACGATCCAGAAAACCCCCTGACGCAGGGCGCCGGTGCCATAGCGTACAAGGCGGTGCAACATCAGATAAAACGCTGCACCGATGCCGACATATGCCACCAGCGTGAACATGCGTCCGGCCAGCATGCCGGCCAGTTGCCGGTCCTCCAGCGTGCTGAACAAGGCGGGCGCCACCAGATAGCCGACCGCCCACAGCGCACCAACCCAGGCAGTGACGACGACCAGCGCCAGCTTGTCCGACCACGCACTCATCAGATGTAGCGAACGTCGAGGATTTCGTAGGAGCGCATGCCGCTCGGCGCCATCACTTCGGCGACTTCGCCGGCGGTCTTGCCGATCAGGGCACGGGCAATGGGCGAACTGACGGAGATCTTGCCGGACTTGATGTCGGCCTCGTCGTCACCGACGATCTGGTAGACATTGGTGCCGCCGTTATCGAGATCCTCGACTTCCACCGTTGCGCCGAACACGCAGCGGCCTTCCGCATTCAAAGTCAGCGGGTCGATGATCTGCGCATTGGAGAGCTTGGCTTCGATCTCGGCAATGCGCCCCTCTATAAAGCTCTGACGTTCCTTCGCAGATTCGTATTCGGCGTTCTCGGAAAGATCGCCCTGCGCTCGCGCTTCGGCAATCGCCTGAATGATCTGCGGACGATCGACACTGCGCAAACGCTGTAATTCTTCCTTGAGGAGCTCGGCGCCTCTGATCGTGATTGGAATCTGATTCATCTCTTGTTTAGCCTCGGTCTTGTTACATAAAACAAAAACCACACCTGGCGGGCCAGGCGTGGTTCGGATTCAGGGTCTATCTTATTACTTGGCGAGTTGCTGATGCAAGCTCTGCAGGGAAGCCACTTCCAGCTCCTGCATGTGGGCCATGCCCATGCAGGCCGCCTTGGCACCGGCCAGCGTCGTGTAATACGTCACCTTGTGCTGCAGTGCGCTACGGCGGATCTCGTAGGAGTCGGCGACCGCGCGCTTGTCTTCCGTGACGTTGACGATGAAGCTGATATCACCGTTCTTGATCATGTCGACGATGTGCGGCCGGCCTTCGGCCACCTTGTTCACCGGCGTCACGTCGAGACCGGCAGCCGCCAGCGCGGAAGCCGAGCCCTTGGTCGCCACCAGCTGGAAGCCGAGATCGGCCAGCGCCTGGGCGATCTCCACGACGCGCTCGCGGTCTTCGCGGCGGACGCTGACGAAAGCCTTGCCGCCCTTCGGCAGCTTGTCACCGGAGCCCAGCTGCGATTTTACGAAGGCTTCAGCGAAGGTGCGGCCGACGCCCATCACCTCGCCGGTGGACTTCATCTCGGGGCCGAGGATGGTGTCCACGCCCGGGAACTTGATGAAGGGGAAGACAGCCTCCTTGACGGAATAATACGGCGGCACCACTTCGCGGCTGACGCCTTGCGCCTTCAGGCTGGTACCGGTCATGCAACGTGCGGCGACCTTGGCCAGCTGCAAGCCGCAGGCTTTGGACACGAACGGCACGGTTCGCGATGCGCGCGGATTGACTTCCAGCACGTAGACCGTATCGCCCTGGATGGCGAACTGCACATTCATCAGGCCGACCACGCCAAGCGCCTTGGCCATCTTCACGGTCTGTTCGCGCAGCTCGTCCTGCAGCGCCGGCGTCAGACTGTAGGGTGGCAATGAGCAGGCGGAATCGCCGGAATGCACACCGGCCTGTTCGACGTGTTCCATGATGCCGCCGATGATGACCTCCTCGCCGTCGCTCAAGGCATCCACATCGACTTCCTTGGCGTCATTGAGGAAGCGGTCGAGCAGCACCGGAGATTCGTTCGATACCTTCACCGCCTCGCGCATGTAGCGCTCGAGTTGCGCCTGCTCCTGCACGATCTCCATCGCGCGGCCGCCCAATACGTAGGACGGACGCACCACCAGCGGATAGCCGATCTCCTGCGCCAGGCGCAGCGCTTCTTCCGGCGTGCGCGCGGTGCGGTTGGGCGGCTGCTTCAGACCCAAGTCCTCCAGCATCTGCTGGAAGCGCTCGCGATCTTCGGCGCGGTCGATGGCGTCCGGACTGGTGCCGATGATCGGCACGCCGGCCCTTTCCAGGTCACGTGCCAGCTTCAGCGGCGTCTGGCCGCCATACTGCACGATGACGCCCACCGGCTTCTCGATGGCGACGATTTCCAGCACATCCTCCAGCGTCACCGGTTCGAAATACAGGCGATCGGAGGTGTCGTAATCGGTGGAAACGGTTTCCGGATTGCAGTTGACCATGATGGTCTCGTAACCGTCTTCGCGCATGGCAAAGGCAGCATGCACGCAGCAATAGTCGAACTCGATCCCTTGGCCGATACGATTCGGGCCGCCGCCCAGCACCATGATCTTCTTCTTGTCAGTCGGTTGCGCCTCGCACTCTTCCTCGTAGGTCGAATACATGTAGGCGGTGTTGGTCGCGAACTCGGCAGCGCAGGTATCCACCCGCTTGTAGACCGGCCGCACGTTCAAGGCCTGGCGATAGGCGCGCACGGCGTGCTGGTCGGTATTGAGCAGCTTGGCCAGGCGGCGATCGGAAAAGCCGCGGCGCTTCAATTGGAACAGCATGTCGCGGTCGAGATCGGCCAGATTGCGGCTGACCAGTGCCTGTTCGCGCTTGATGATGTCCTCGATCTGCACCAGGAACCAGCGGTCGATCTTGGTCAGATCGAACACTTCGTCGACCGTCAGGCCCTGACGGAAGGCATCACCGACGTACCAGATGCGTTCCGGACCGGGCTCGCCCAACTCCTTCTGGATGCGGTCGAGGTCGGTACTGATTTCATCAAGACCATCGACGCCGACTTCCAGCCCGCGCAAGGCCTTCTGGAAGGACTCCTTGAAAGTGCGGCCGATGGCCATCACTTCACCCACGGATTTCATCTGTGTGGTCAGCCTGGAATCGGCCTGCGGGAATTTCTCGAAGGCGAAGCGCGGGATCTTGGTCACGACGTAATCGATGGACGGCTCGAACGAAGCCGGCGTCGCACCGCCGGTGATCTCGTTGCGCAATTCATTGAGGGTGTAACCGACGGCCAGCTTGGCCGCCACCTTGGCGATAGGGAAGCCGGTCGCCTTCGACGCCAGCGCGGAAGAACGCGATACGCGCGGATTCATCTCGATGACGATCATGCGGCCGTCGTTCGGGTTGATGGCGAACTGCACGTTGGAACCACCGGTGTCGACGCCGATCTCGCGCAGGACCGCCAGCGAGGCGTTACGCATGATCTGGTATTCCTTGTCGGTCAGCGTCTGCGCCGGCGCCACGGTGATGGAATCACCGGTATGCACACCCATCGGGTCCAGGTTCTCGATGGAACAGATGATGATGCAGTTGTCCTCGCGGTCACGCACCACCTCCATCTCGTATTCCTTCCAGCCGAGCAGCGATTCCTCGATCAACAGTTCGCTGGTCGGCGAGGCTTCGAGGCCGCGCTCGCAGATGGCAAGGAACTCTTCACGGTTGTAGGCGATGCCACCGCCGCTGCCGCCCATGGTGAAGGATGGACGAATGATGGCCGGATAACCGATGGTCGCCTGCACCTGCAGCGCCTCCTCGATACTGTGCGCAACGGCGGAGCGCGCAGAGCCGAGGCCGATCTTGGTCATGGCCTGTTTGAACTTCTCGCGGTCCTCCGCCTTGTCGATCGCTTCCTTGCTGGCACCGATCAATTCGACGCCATACTTCTCCAGCACACCGTGCTTGGCCAGATCGAGTGCGCAATTCAGAGCCGTCTGGCCGCCCATGGTTGGCAGCAGGGCGTCCGGACGCTCCTTCTCGATGATCTTCTCCACCATCTGCCAGGTAATCGGCTCGATATAGGTGGCGTCGGCCATTTCCGGGTCGGTCATGATGGTGGCCGGATTGGAATTGACCAGGATGACGCGGTAGCCCTCCTCGCGCAGCGCCTTGCAAGCCTGGGCGCCGGAGTAGTCGAACTCGCAGGCCTGGCCGATGACGATCGGACCCGCGCCGATGATCAGGATGCTATTGATGTCTGTACGTTTTGCCATAATGTTTTCGTGACTTATTGCTGATGCTGCTGCATGAGATCGACGAAGCGATCGAAGAGGTAACTCAGTTCGTGTGGGCCCGGGCTGGCTTCAGGGTGACCCTGAAAACTGAACGCAGGCTTATCGGTGCGCGCAATACCCTGCAGGCTGCCGTCGAACAGCGAGACATGTGTGGTACGCACGTTGGCCGGCAGACTGTCGGGGTCGACGGCAAAACCGTGGTTCTGGCTGGTGATATAAACGCGCTGGTTGTCCAGATCCTGCACCGGATGATTGGCGCCGTGATGGCCGAACTTCATCTTCATGGTCTTAGCGCCGCTGGCGAGACCCAGCAACTGATGGCCTAGGCAGATGCCGAACACCGGGATACCGGTTTCGACCAGCGCGCTGATGGCCTTGATCGCGTAATCGCAAGGCTCCGGATCGCCGGGGCCGTTGGACAGGAAGATGCCGTCCGGCTTCAGCGCCAAGGCATCTTCTGCCGTTGCCTGTGCCGGCAACACCGTCACCTTGCAGCCGCGCTGCACCAGCATGCGCAGGATGTTGCGCTTGACACCGTAATCGTAGGCAACGACGTGGTACCGGGCATCTCCCGCTGCCGCATAGCCCTCACCCAGCGCCCACTCACCCTCTTCGAAGACATAAGGCTGCTGCGTGCTGACCACCTTGGCCAGATCCATACCGGACAGACCGGGAAAGCTCCTGGCCAGTTCCAGCGCCTTCGCCTCATCCACCTCGCCGGCCATGATGCAGCCGGCCTGTGCGCCTTTTTCGCGCAGGATGCGGGTCAACTTGCGCGTATCGATATCGGCGATACCGACAACGTTATTGGCAACCAGATAATCGGAAAGACTTTGTTCGGCGCGCCAGTTGCTATGCACCAGCGGCAAGTCACGGATAATCAGGCCACTGGCGTAGATCTTGCCGGATTCGACATCTTCGCTGTTTACACCGGTATTGCCGATATGCGGATAGGTCAGGGTAACGATCTGTTTGGTATAGGAAGGGTCGGTGAGAATTTCCTGGTAGCCGGTCATGGAAGTGTTGAACACCACTTCACCCACGGTATGACCCGAAGCTCCCATTGAAATGCCCTTAAACACTGTCCCGTCTGCGAGAACCAGGATCGCAGCTTGCGTGGCTGGCAGGGTTTGCGGCAATTCATAACTCCTTGTAAATATTTGACTTCCGGCCAGACGATCAAGCCGGGAAGCGGATGTGCAAAGCGGGAGGAGTGTGCACTCTTCCCGCTTTGAAATTTATGCGAATTATAGCGGAAAGCGAACTTCGCTTCAACGAAGTTTCGCTACCCCCGCAAGCAACAGGTTCACGGCTTCAAACCGAGCACGTCCTGCATGTCATACAGCCCGGTTTGCCTGTCCGCCAGGAACCAGGCGGCGCGCAACGCACCCAGCGCAAAAGTGGCACGGCTGCTGGCCTTGTGGGTCAGTTCGACGCGCTCGCCGATACCGGCGAACAGCACCGTATGGTCGCCGACCACATCACCGCCGCGTACCGTGGCAAATCCGATGGTACCTGCATCGCGTTCGCCGGTGACCCCCTCGCGGCCGTAGACCGCGCAAGACTGCAGGTCGCGTCCGAGCGCACTCGCCGCTGCTTCGCCCAATCGCAAGGCCGTACCGGACGGCGCGTCGACCTTGTGTCGATGATGGGCCTCGATGATCTCGACGTCGTAGCCCTCGGCCAGCACCCGCGCGGCCGCCTGCACCAGATCGATCAGCAGCGTAACCCCCACGCTCATGTTCGGCGCAAACACCACCGCGATCTTTTGTGCCGTTGCCGCAATCTGCGCCTTTTGCTCGGCACTGAAGCCGGTAGTCCCCAGCACCAGCTTGACGCCTGCGCGCTCGCAGGCGGCGAGATATTCCATGCTCGCCTCGGGACGCGTGAAATCGATCAATACGTCAGCACCCGCCAGGGCAGACCCAACTTCGGCACTGATTTTCACGCCGGTCGCGCGGCCGAACTGCTCACCGGCATCATGGCCGATGCGCGGGCTGTCGGCACGGTCGATGGCGCCATGCAACTGCAACCCTTCGTCCGCGAAAACACCTTCCAGCAATGCCTGCCCCATACGTCCGGTAACACCGGCAATCACGACTTTCAACATTTCGATTCCCAAAATATCTGTTTCAACAAACTGAGTTCAGCGACCGAACATCCGAACCGCTCCCTTCGCTACGCCCAACCAAGGCGGGCGATGTCATAGCTAAGGATGCAGCGGCCAAACCAGTTAGAACCCGATCTTCTCCAACATGCGCTCGAAGAAATCGGGCGAGGCCTCCGACGGCAGATCGGCATCCGGCGCCAGCGAAGGATTAGACACATTGCCCGGATCGGCATCCCGCAACGGCAGATCGATGGTGCGATCCATCCTCAACATCATTTCGCCACCTGCAGACTCGTCGTCGAGCAACGGCGGCATGGTAGACGTCGCCGGTGCCGGTGCTGGTGCTGGTGCTGGTGCTGGTGCTGGTGCTGGTGCTGGTGCTGGTGCTG
>JADHED010001762.1_pt1 | contig 17108 bp, 11 predicted proteins | sample 8952041 | NCBI WGS metagenome assembly JADHED01 (sample SAMN16124423, study PRJNA663239) | bioreactor sludge metagenome | isolation source: sludge (control) | place: India:Bengaluru | collected 2018-09-08
TTCGACCGCGTCTTCGACACGAACTTCACGGCCGACCTGACGATCATCGAGGAGGGGACGGAGCTCCTCCTCCGCCTCCACGAGGCGCTCGTCCAGAAGAAGCCGGTCGCCCTTCCGCAGTTCACGAGCTGCTCGCCCGGCTGGGTGAAGTACCTCGAGCACTTCTACCCGGAGATGATCCCGAACCTCTCGACGGCGAAGAGCCCGCAGCAGATGTTCGGAGCGCTGATCAAGACCTTCTACGCGCAGAACGCCGGGATCGACCCCGCGTCCATCGTCGCCTGCGCCCTCATGCCCTGCTCGGCGAAGAAGTACGAGTGCAACCGCCCCGAGATGTGCGACTCGGGCCACAAGGACGTCGACTACGGTCTCGTCACCCGCGAGCTCGGGCAGATGTTCCACGAGGCCGGGATCGACCTGCCGAAGATGCCGAAAGGGGCGTTCGACGACCCGTTCGGCACCGCGACGGGCTCGGGCGTCATCTTCGGCGCGACGGGCGGCGTCATGGAGGCGGCGATCCGGACGGTCGTCGAGCTCGTCTCGGGCCTGAAGATCGAGGACGTCTTCGCCCACGCGGACGTCCTCCCCGTCCGTGGCTTCGACGGGGTCCGATACGTGGAGCTTCCGATCCCGTCGATCGGCGAGGTCCCCGGGCTCCTGAAGATGAACAAGGCGCTTCCGTTCTCCGACTGGAAGTGGCTCGAAGGGGCGGTCCTGAAAGTCGCCGTCTGCCACGGCACGGCGAACGCGAAGCGCGTCGTGGAGGACATCAAGGCGGGCGGGACGTTCTCGAAGTGCCACTTCATCGAGTTCATGGCCTGCCCGGGAGGGTGCCTCGGCGGCGGGGGGATGCCGATCCCGACCTCGCCGGAGATCCGGGCGGCGCGCGCGAAGGCGATCTACGCCGAGGACTCGAGCTACGAGATCCGCAAGGCGCACGAGAACCCCGCGGTGATCCGTCTCTACGAGGAGTTCCTCACGGACGGCCCCTGCGGCGAGAAGAGCCACCACCTCCTCCACACCCACTACACGCCCCGCGGGAAGTACATCGCCTGAACCGCGGGAGGACGACGAAGCCGGTCCGGCGAAACCCGTAAGATCGCGGGCATGAGCCTGGCGTACGCGTGGCGGCCTCGTCGGCTGCTCTCTCGGGCTGTGGACGGCGGTCCGCCCATGGGGCGGCGGGCCGCGGTCCTCCTTTGCGCGCTCCTCGCGCTCCTCCTCCTGCCGGCGTCCGCTCAAGAGTCCGTCCCGCCTTCGGAGGAAGACGACGCGGCCGGGGACGCTCCGGCCGTTCCGGCCGTCACCGCGCAGGTGGCCGTGTCGGCCCGCCCCGTCGTCGAGGAGATCCGGCGCGACCCGATCGCGGGCGCCGTCACGAGCGTCGGCGCGCGGCAGATCGAGGACCTCAACGCGGGCGACCCCGCGGCGGCGCTCCGCCGGGTGCCGGGGCTCGTCGTCTCCCGCTACAACGTCGTCGGAAGCTACGGCGGGGGAGACGGCGGAGGCGTCTTCGCGCGAGGCCAGGGGGCGGGGCGTCCGGGCGCGGAGCTCTCGTTCGCGGTCGACGGCGTCGTGAAGGCCGCCGGAGTGTGGACTCATCCCCTCCTCGACGCGCTCCCGATCGACGCGGCCGGGAGGATCGACGTCTACAAGGGAGCGCAGCCCGTCCTCTTCGGGAACATGGCGTTCGCCACGATCGACCTGGTGACGAAGCGCCGGGCGGAGGAAGGGTTCGGCGGCAAGGCGACCGCCGCATACGGCTCGTTCGGCACGTCGACCCTCGGCGTCGAAGCGTCGGGCCGGAACGGCCCCCTCGAGCTCTTCGTCGTCGCGAGCCAGCGTGCGAGCGACGGCCACCGCGAGGGAGCGGACGGACGGACCCGGGCGCTCTTCGCGCGCGCGGCGTACGACCTCGGCGGCGGCTGGGGCCTCGCGCTGACGGGGGACTGGACCCGGGGGCGCGCCGGGGACCCGGGCGTCGAGGGGGGCGCGCCGCGCGGCGTGACGCCCCGGTGGGAAACGGACGACGCGATGGGAGTCTTCGCCCTGACGCGCTCTCACGGCGGCCGGACGGGGTCCCTCAAGCTCTACGTCGAGGACGGCGCGATCGACTGGCTCCAATGGGACGGAACGGCCTCGGAGGCCTTCCGGACCTTCACCGACTGGAGGAACGTCGGGCTGAAGGCGAGGGACGCCTTCGCGATCGGGAGCCGCGGGGAGCTGACCGCCGGGCTCGACGTCGAGTCGTCGCACGGGACTTCGCGCGAAGAGAGGGTCGCGGGCGGCGTCCCGCTCGGGGACCATCGCTTCCGGAACGTGGCGCCGTACGCGGCCTTCGCCTGGACGTTCGGCGAAGAGGTGAAGGTGACGCCCTCCGCGGGGCTCCGCTGGAACCACAGCCGGGAGTTCGGCGGCGTCTGGGGGGCTCAGGCCGGCGTCGTCGTCGCGTCGCCCATCGGCGAGGCGCACCTGCGGTGGGCGCGCGCCTTCAACCTGCCGGGCATCTGGACGGCCGTCTTCATGGAAGGGTTCGGCCGCGGCGAGGAGTGGAAGGCTCTCGATCCGGAGCTCGTCGACCACTACGAGATCGGCTTCGCGCCGAAGCTCGGTGGGATCGCGGAGCTCGACGTGACGTTCTTCTACGACGACGTCACCGACGCGCTGCGGTTCGTCCCGCCGCCGCCGGCGCCTCCCCGCTGGGCGAACACCGGCGCCTACCTGTCGCGCGGCGCCGAGCTGACGCTCCGCGTCGAGCCGTTCCCGGCGCTCGGCCTCTACGCGGGCGCCGCGTTCACGCACACGACCCCCGGGAACGTCCCCTTCACGCCCCGCTGGACCGTCTCGGGCGGCGCGATCGCGACGGTCGGCCGCGTGCGCGCGGCCGTCGACGTCCAGTGGGTCGACGAGCGCGACGTCGGGAACCTCCGATTCCCGGGCCGGCCGGGGCGGGTCGCGTCCTACCTCCTCCTGAACGCGAAGGTGACGGCGTCCCTCGACCCGCTCGCGCCCGGCCTCGAGCTCTTCCTCTCGGGCGAGAACCTGAGCGATTCCGACTACGCCTATCGCCCCGGCTACCCGATGCCGGGAGCGTCGTTCAACGGGGGCGCGAGCCTGAAGTTCTGAGGGGAGCCTCAGGCGGCCCCGGCCCGCCGTCCGCGCGCGCCTCTACGCCTCGCCGTTCCCGGTCGCGTCGCCCGCGTGCGGGCAGGGAAGGACCTCGACGTTGACGTGGGCGAGACCGAGGTCGTCGGGGAGGAGGGCGCGATACCCGTCGGGAGCGAGCGGGTCGGCGCTGACGACGGAGACGATCGCGGACCAGCCTTCGGGGGAGATGCGCCAGACGTGCAGGTCGGAAACGCGGTCGCCGGCGCGCGCCTCGATCGCCTCGCGAATCGCCGAGAGGAGCGGCTCGGGCGCCTGCCGGTCGAGGAGGACGTGTCCGCTCTCGCGGAGGAGGCCGACGGACCAGCGCGTGATCACGGCGGCGCCGACGATACCGATCAGCGGATCGAGGAACTGCCACCCGAGGAACGCTCCGCCGAGGAGGGCGCCGATGGCCAGGAGCGACGTGACGGCGTCGGCCAGGACGTGCAGGTAGGCGCTCCGGAGGTTGTGGTCGTGGCCGTGGGGGCTCGCGGCCCGGCCCGGAGCCGGCTCGCCGTGAGGACCGTGCCCGTCGTGCGCCTCCTCGCCGCGCGTCAGGACGAGCGCGCTGGCGGCATTCACGGCGAGGCCGAGGACGGCGACGGCGATCGCCTGCCCGAATGCGACCGGGACGGGAGAAAGGAGCCGTTCGACGCTCTCCCAGGCCATCAGGAGGGCGAAGCCCGCGAGGAGGCCGGCGCCGGCGAAGCCGGCGAGGGCGTTCATCTTCCCCGCGCCGAAGCTGAACCGCGGGTCGGCGGCGTGCCGCCGCACCCAGGCGTAGGCGAACGCCGAGATGCCGAGGGCCGCGGCGTGCGAGCCCATGTGGAGGCCGTCGGCGAGGAGCGCCATCGAGCCGAACTTCAGCCCGGCGCCGATCTCGAGGGCCATCGTGACGACGGTGAGCGCGATGACGATTCGCGTCCCGCGCTCTCCGGGCCGAGGCCGGTCCTGGCCGAAGACGTGCTCGTGGCGGCGCCCCGTGGCGCAGGCTTCGTGGGCCGCGGCGGCCGGGTCGGTCGGGGTCACCGCGGCCGGAACCTCGCGACGACCGGGTCGTGGTCGCTCGTCCGCTTCTCGTCCGAGCAGTCGGAGTTGAGGTGGAGGATCTCGATCTCGGCGTCCTTCGCGAGGGCGGGGGAGACGACGACGTGGTCGAGGACCTGCGACGCCCCCTCGAAGTTGAACGTGTAGCGGCTCGCGATCGGCACCCTCAGGATGAGGTTCTCGAGCGGAGGAGCGGAGAGGTGCCGCACCGCCTCGGAGTGCTCGAAGTCGTTCAGGTCGCCGAGCAGGACGACGCGGGCCTCCGGGTCGGCGGCGAGGAGGCTCTGGGCGAAGGACCGGATCTCCCGCGCCTGGGCGAGGCGGCGCGCCACGGTCGGAGCCCTCGGGGGCTGCGCGGAGCCGAAGGCGCGGTCGTCGTCGGACTTGGACGAGAGGTGGTTCGCGACGACGAAGAGCTTCTTCCCGCGGAAGAGGAGCTCGACCGCGAGCGAGCGGCGCACCCCCTCGCCGTCCGTCGGCGAGAACGCCTCCGAGGCGGGGGCGACGCGCCCCGGGCTGAGGGTGAGGCGGAGGTCCTTCCCGGTTCCCTCGGGGGCCGTCGCGTCGAGGGGGCCGGCCGCGCCGCGGCGGACGAGCGTGACGCGCGCGGGATTCAGGAGGAGCGCGACCCGGATGTTCCCGCCCGGCTGCCCTCCTTCGCGACCCTCGACAGGGTCGATCCAGACGGCCTCGTAGCGCGGACCCCCGGCGGCCACGACCGCTTCGACGAGCGCCTCGAGCGTCCGTCTCGACGTGACGACTCCGTCGCCCTTCCCGGCCGGGCCGCTGTCGTCCTGCACCTCCTCGAGCGCGACGACGTCGGGGGCGAGCATCGCCCTCGCGATCCGCTCGCCGATCCGGGAGAAACGCTCGGGAGGTCCGGCGACGGAGAGGTTCTCGACGTTGAACGACGCGACGGAGAGCCGGCGGCGGTCGCCCGGGAGCGACGTCGTCACGTCGCAGCGCCCCGCCGCCGCCGTCACGACGGGAGCGGCGAGCGGCCGGACGCGGTAGGTCCCCCAGGAGTAGTCGACGATGCCGACGAGGGGCGCGTCGACGCGGGCGCCGACGTCGACGGCCGCGGGCTCGCCGGAGAAGGGGCGCGAGAGGAAGACCCGGTCGAGGGACGGCCCCGTCTCGGGGAGGAGGACGCCGCCGACGGCGGTCCGCGCGATCTCCGGCGAGCCGTCCGGCCGGAGGACGAAGTCGCCCCGCCGGGACGAGGGGCCGACGACGGCGCCGGCCGGGACCTCGATCCGCATCCCTTCGAGGCTCTCCCAGAAGTCGAGCGCGTCGGATGCGGGCTCGAAGCGCGAGAGCGCGTCGTCGTCGACGACGGACGGCACCGGGCCCCGCGTGAACGGGCGGGCCGGGGGCGGGAGCTCGACCGGGACGCCGAGCGGGACGACCTCGCTCGCCAGGAGGCGCGTGACGGAAAGGCTCTTCGGCTGCTCCGATTCCTCGACGCGCCCGGCGACGGAGACGGCCTGCCCCGGCGCGAGCGACGCGGCCGCGGGCCACGAAACGAACACCCCCTCCGAGGTCGACGGGTCGTCGTCGGGTCTTTCGGACTCGAGGAAGAAGCCGAGGCTGCGCGGATCCCGCTCGATCGCCGTGACGACGCCCTGCGCGCCCCAGACGCGGCTCCCCTCGAGGGGGGAGCGATGGCCGGCGCCCTGGATGCGGGCCGGGGTCACCGGGGCGCGGTCGACGGCGAAGACGAGGAACGTCGTCGACTCCTGCTCCGGGTTGAAGTTGTCGTCGCTCACCACGACGAGCGAGGCGCGCCCGTCGGGGAGAGTCGGGCCGAACGCGAGGCCTTCGAAGTTCTCGAGCGCGACGCCGGTCTCGGCGAGGTCGAGGAGGAGCGTCTTTCGGGCCGGGACGTACTCGGCGCCCGCCAGCGACTCGAGCGAGGAGACGTCGGTCGCCCCCTCGAGGGAGACGTCCCAGATCCGCGCGACGTTGCCGGTCCCGTCGACGAACTGCCGCTCGAGGACGAGGAGACGGTCCCGGCCGAGCGGGAGGACGTCGGAGAGGCCGTTGACCCGGAAGAGCCCCTCGTGCGTCGGGGCGGGCGAGACGGGGTCGACCACGTAGACGAACTCCGCGGGGGGGCCGCCCGCGCGGAGGTCGAATCGGAGGATGCGCGCCGGGCTCGGCGTTCCGACGTCCGCCGGGGCGCCGTCCTGCTCGAGGGCGTTCTCGAGGCCGGCGAAGAGGAACTGGCCGTCCGGGGTCGCCGCGAGCCCCTCGAAGCCGAGGTTGTCGCGGACGCCCCGGCCCGGAGCCGGGCGGAGCTTCGTCGGGAGGACCTGCTCGCGGACGAGGCGGCCGTCCGGGGCGTGCTCGGTGATCGCGGCGGCGATGCCGTGGCGGACGATCGCCTCCGTCGAGACGAGGAGACGCCCCGGGAGGAGAGCGATCCCTTCGGTGTCGATCCGCGACGGGACGAATGGCCGCCCCTGCGCGTCCGTCAGGAGCGTCATCCCGTCGACGGAGGCCGTCGCCGTGAACGGGAAGCGCCCGTCGCGCCCGGGAGCGACCTCCAGGCGGATGCGGTAGACGCGGACCGGTCCGAAGCGTCCGCGATCGTCGGAGATCGCGAGGAAACGGCTGGCCTCCCCGTCCCAGGCGAGGCCCGAGAGGCCACCGACCCGCGTCTTCTCGTGCTCGAGGTCGCGGGGAAGGACGGCGCGGCCGACGAGCGACAGAGCCGTGAAAGGCGAGGGCGCCGGCGGAGGAACGGCACGGGCCGGCGAGACGGCGAGGACGGCGGCGAGTGTGACGAACGAAAGGCGCACGAGGATCGAACCTCCTCCGAGAGGGCGCAGCATAGGCGGTCGTGTCCGTGGCGGAAAGGACCCGTCGGAGCGTCGGACCACCGGCAGGGCCCGACACTCCCGGGATTCGGCCTCAGCCCTTTCCGTGGAAGATCTGGTCCAGCCGGTTCTCGACGACGTCCTCGGCCGAGAAGCCGAAGACCTGGAGGTAGTGCTCCGCGGACGCGATGAGCGCCTGCTGCGGGACGAGCCCGACCATCTCGACCCGGCTCACCCGCGTCCCGAAGCGCCGGAGCTCGGTCTTCACGGCCTCGAGGATCCGGTAGAGCGGAGTCGCCTGGAAGTTCCCGACGGTGATGTTCAGGAGCGCCTCGTTCCGCGTCCGGTCGAGCGCGGGGTAGAAGTGGACGCCGGAGAACCCGGTCGCCGGGTCGGAGAGGACGTGGGCGACCCACTCGGCCGCTTCCTCGCTCGACGTCGCGAGGTAGGCCTTGAAGTTCACGATCGGGAGGCGCGCCCCGATGATCGTGGCTCCCTTGTCGGGCGGGAAGACGTCGGGCCCGAAGTCGGGCTTCCACTCCGGCGCGTTCATCTTCGCGGCGAAGCCCTCGTACTCCCCCTCGCGGATGTTCTCGATGTCGCGCCGCGCCTTCACGCGCGCCGACTCGGCGAAGAGGTACACCGGCACGGCGAAGCGCCGGGCGACCTCCTCGGCGAACTGGACGGACCAGTCGACGACCGTCGGGAGCGGCGCGTCGCGCAGGGCGACGAACGGGAAGACGTCGACCGCCCCGATGCGGGGGTACTCTCCCTCGTGCTGGCGCATGTCGATCTTCCCGAGGGCCTCCTCGTAGAGGAGGAAGCCGCCCTGGAAGATCGCCTCCTTCGACCCGGTGAAGGAGAAGATCGTCCGGTTCCGGACCTGGTCCATCGAGACGTCGAGGACGACGAGGCCCGGAACGGTCTCGAGCCGCTCCTGGACTTTCGCGACGAACGCCTCGTCCCGGCCCTCGCAGACGTTCGGGACGACGGAGATGATCTGGGACATCGGCTCCTCCTCAGGATCGCGCCGGCAGGCGCGGCGTTCGGTTCTCGTGGGGCGCGGTGCGCGGGCTCATGTCAGAAGAGGCCGAGGAAGACGCCGGCCGCGAGGGCCGAGCCGATGACGCCGGCCACGTTCGGCCCCATGGCGTGCTGGAGGAGGAAGTTCCCCGGGTCCTCGGCCTGGCCGACCATATGGGCGACGCGGGCCGAGTCGGGGACGGCCGAGACGCCGGCCGCCCCGATGAGCGGGTTCACCTTCTCCTTCGCGAAGACGTTCATCAGCTTCGCGAAGAGGACGCCGCCGGCCGTCGCCGTCCCGAACGCGACGCAGCCGAGGACGAAGATGAGGACCGACTGCTTCGTGAGGAAGACGCCGGCCGAGGTGGAGGCGCCGACGGCGAGGCCGAGGAGGATCGTGCAGGTGTCGAGGATCGCGCTCGAGGCCGACTTCGCCAGCCGGGTCGTGACGCCCGACTCCTTCAGGAGGTTCCCGAAGAAGAGCATCCCGAGGAGCGGGAGGCCGCCCGGGGCGAGGAGCGTCGTGACGAGGAGCCCCATGATCGGGAAGGCGATCTTCTCGAGCTTCGAGACCTTCCGTCCCGGCTTCATCCGGATGAGCCGCTCCTCCTTCGTCGTCAGGAGCTTCATGATCGGCGGCTGGATGATCGGGACCATCGCCATGTAGCTGTAGGCGGAGATGGCGATCGGGCCGATCAGCGCCGGCGCGAGACGGCTCGCGGTGAAGATCGCCGTCGGGCCGTCGGCGCCGCCGATGATGCCGATCGAGGCGGCGCTCTGGGGGGAGAATCCGAGCCAGAGCGCCCCGATGAACGTCATGAAGATGCCGATCTGGGCGGCCGCCCCGAGGAGGAGGCTCTTCGGGTTCGAGAGGAGGGCCGAGAAGTCGGTCAGGGCGCCGATCCCGAGGAAGATGAGGGGCGGGAAGACGCCCGCCTTCACGCCGAAGTAGATGATCCCGAGGACGCTGTTGGCGCCCGTGTTGAAGACGTACTCGTGGGAGACCGGGTCGATCATGTAGAGCGAGACGCTGTTGAAGATCGACAGCGGCATCGGGATGTTCCCGACGAGGATCCCGAAGCCGATCGGCACGAGGAGGAGCGGCTCGTAGTCCTTCGCGATCGCCAGGTAGATGAAGAGAAGGCCGACGAGGACCATGACGACGTTGCCGGCCGTCAGGTTCGCGAAGCCGCTCCCCTGGACCACCTGGTCGAGGAATCCGGTGATGTCCCCGCCGACGACGTCCTTCGCGAAGAACCCCTGCTCGAACTGGGTGACGTAGCCGAGGCTCTCGGACTCGCCGACGGTCACGACGGTGTAGATCGCCGCGACGCGCCCGTCCGCGTCGAAGAGGCGCCCCTTCGAGGCCCGCTTCAGGACGTCGGGGGAGAGCTGGGTCCGCCCCTTGTCGATCCGGAAGTAGAGCCCGGAGGGCTCGACCGTGAAGGGGAGGAACCCGAGCTTCAGCGACGGGATCGCGAGGTGGTCGACGTCGGCGAGCGACCTTCCGGCGGCGAACGAGGCGACGCGCACGACGGCCTCGAAGTCGTCGGCGTGAATGGTGACGAACGACCCGACCTCGCGCTCGTGGGCGTCCCGGAGGACGCCCGCCGTCGCCTTCGGGCCGAGGTAGTCGTTCACGAGCCCGTCGCGGGTCCCCTTGTGGATCCGGAGGTGCGTGAACGTCCCGTCGAACGCCGCCCGGAACGTCGGACGCTCGGCGGCGCCGGCGGGAAGAGCCGCGAGCACGAGGAGGAGCGGGAGGAGGCGAAGCCGCATCGGCGTCCGTCCCTCAGAGAGCCGTCATCTTCGGGCGCGCCACATCGACGAGGAGGTCTCCCTCGCCGATGGAGTCGCCCTCTCGGACGTAGACCTTCGCGACGGTCCCTGCGTAGGGGGCGGCGACGGCGTTCTCCATCTTCATCGCCTCCATCACGAGGAGCGTCTGGCCCGCAGAGACCGTGTCCCCCTCCTTCGCCTTGATGGCGAGGACGAGGCCGGGCATCGGGGCGACGATCCCGCCTTCGCCCCGGCCGGTCGGGGCGGGGCGGGATGCGGCGGGTGCGGGGGCGGGGGCGGGAGCCGCCGGTCGAGCGCCCGAGGCGCTCGGAGAGGACGGCGGTAGGACCGCCCGCACGGCGTCGGCGGTGAGTGTGCGCCGGCCGAGCTGGAGGATGTCGACGGCGTACTCCGTCCCGTCGACGACGACCGTCGCGCGCTCCGGAGTGAGCTCCTTGATCTCGGCCTGGTACTCGCGGCCGCCGATGCGGAGGACGTGCTGGCTCATGGGGACCTTTCTTCCCGAGGGGGTCAGCGCGGGAGCGCGGGTCGGCGGAGGGTGACGCGGGAGCCCGGACGGTTCAGGTAGAGCTTCCGCTCCACCTCGAGGACCGTGGCGAGGACCGCGAGGACGTCGGCGGGGATCGGCTCGGCCGGCGGGAGCTCGGCCGCGGGGGCGGGAGCCGGCTCGGCGGCCGGGGCGGCCCCGTGCCCGTGTCCCCCTTCGGCCCATTGGACGCGGCCGGCGAGGCGTCCGATGAGCTGGATGAAGAAGATGCACGCCACGAGGCCGATGAAGACGACGGCCATCCCGAGCGCGGTGATCGTCAGGGCTTCCAGCTGCGACATCGGCGCTCCTCAGAGGGGGATGTTCGTGTGGCGCCGCGCCGGGTTGCCGTCGCGCTTGTCGGCGAGCATCTCGAGCGCCTTGATGATCCGGAAGCGTGTCGTCGCCGGCTTGATGACGTCGTCGATGTAGCCCTTCCGCGCCGCCACGTAGGGCGTCGCGAAGAGCGTCGCGTACTTCTCCTTCAGCTCCGCCGCCTTCGCGGCGACGTCCTCGGCGGCGTCGAGCTCCTTCTTGTAGATGATCTCGACCGCGCCGTCCGGCCCCATGACGGCGATCTCGGCCGTCGGCCAGGCGTAGTTCACGTCGCCCCGGAGGTGCTTGCTGCTCATGACGCAGTAGGCGCCGCCGTAGGCCTTTCGGAGGATGACGGTCACCTTCGGGACGGTCGCCTCGGCGAACGCGAAGAGAAGCTTCGCGCCGTTCCGGATGATCCCGCCGTACTCCTGCGTCGTCCCGGGCATGAAGCCGGGGACGTCCTCGAGCGTGACGAGCGGGATGTTGAAGGCGTCGCAGAAGCGGACGAAGCGCGCTCCCTTGATCGAAGAGGCGTTGTCGAGGACGCCCGCGAGGACCTTCGGCTGGTTCGCGACGATCCCGACGGAGCGCCCGGCGAAGCGGGCGAAGCCGACGACGAGGTTCGCGGCCCAGGCCTCGTGGACCTCGAGGAACTCGCCGCAGTCGACGATCGCCCGGACGACCTCCTTGACGTCGTACGGCTGGTTCGCGCCGTCCGGCAGGACGGCGTTCAGCTCGGGGACGGCGCGGTCGGCCGGGTCGTCGCACGTCACGAGCGGCGGCTTCTCCTGGTAGTTCTGCGGGAAGTAGCCGAGCATCCGCCGGACGAGCGCGAGCGCCTCGTCCTCGTTCTCGGCGACGAAGTGCGCGACGCCGCTCTTGCCGGCGTGGACGTCGGCGCCGCCGAGCTGCTCCGTCGTCACGGTCTCGCGCGTCACCTGCTTCACGACCTTCGGCCCGGTCAGGAACATGTAGCTCGTGCCGCGCGTCATCGCGACGAAGTCGGTGATCGCGGGGCTGTAGACGGCGCCGCCGGCGCACGGGCCGAGGACGAGGCTGATCTGCGGGACCACGCCGGAGGCGAGGACGTTGCGCAGGAAGATGTCGGAGTAGCCCGCGAGGGCGTCGACCCCTTCCTGGATCCGGGCGCCGCCCGAGTCGTTCAGCCCGATGACGGGGGCCCCGACCTTCACGGCGAGGTCCATCACCTTGCAGATTTTCTCCGCGAAGGCCTTCGAGAGGCTCCCGCCGAAGATCGTGAAGTCCTGGCTGAAGACGAAGACGAGCCGGCCGTGGATCGTCCCGTGGCCCGTGATGACGCCGTCCGTCAGCGGCTGCTCCTTCTCCATCCCGAAGTCGGTGCAGCGGTGCGTCACGAACGTGTCGAACTCCTCGAAGCTCCCCTCGTCGAGGAGCTTCTCGATCCGCTCGCGCGCCGTGTACTTGCCCTGCTCGTGCTGCTTCTGGATCCGCTTCTCGCCGCCGGCGCGATGCGCCGTCTCGCGCAGGTGCGCGAGCTCCAGGATCTTGCGTTCGATGCTCATTCGGGGGCTCCGTGCGGCCGCGGTTCGGTTCCGGACCGGGGGCTTCCGGGGCGCGACCGGCGAACGGCCATCGTAGCATCGCGAGAGGGCCGAACGCCCGTTCGGGAATGGGGACGGCGGCGCCCGGGGAGCCTGTCGTACAGGCCCCGCCCGGGACGGATTTCGTTCGCTCCGAGCCACTATGATGTCCGGCCGGAGTCGAACAAATGAAGCGTTCCACCCTGCCCATCGTCGTCGCTCTCGCCGCGCTCCTCCTCGCCGTCCCGCTCCTCGCGATCGAGGTCGACGCGGAGACGGAGGCGCGCGTTCCCGCCCTCACGGCCTTCCACGAGGTCGTTTATCCGCTCTGGCACGAGGCGTGGCCGAAGAAGGACGTCGACGCCCTCGCGGCGCTCGCACCGAAGGTCGACGCCGGCGTCGCGGCGATCGCGAAGGCCGAGCTCCCCGGGATCCTCCGCGACAAGAAGGGGACCTGGGAGTCGGCCGTCGAGCGCCTGAAGGCGATCGGGTCCGAGTACGCGTCGGCGTCGGCAAAGAAGGACGGCCCCGCCCTCCTCGCCGCGGCCGAGAGCCTTCACTCCCAGTTCGAGCGAATGGTGCGGATCGTCCGTCCCGTTCTCAAGGAGCTCGAGGCGTTCCACGCGACCCTCTACGTCCTCTACCACCGCCAGCTCGACCCGTTCGCGCTCGAGGCCGTCACGGCGTCGGTCCGGACGCTGAACGAGAAGATGGTCCCGCTCGCGGCCGCGGCGCTTCCCGAGCGCCTGAAGGCGAAGGAAGAGGCGTTCCTCGCGGCCCGCGGCGCGCTGTCGGCGGCGGTCGACGAGGCCGCCGCGACGCTCGGCCGGAAGGACGAGAAGGAGATCCGCGCGGCCGTGGAGCTCCTCCACACGCGCTACCAGGAGCTCGAGAAGGTCTTCGACTGAGGGCCGGGTTCGGCGGGGGCGCGACGCCGCGCCCCCCGCCGAACGTCCCGTCGGGCCGTCGCGGCCGTCTCAGCGACCTTCCAGAAGCCTGGCGACCTCTCCCGGCTGCGGGAACCGCCCCGTCTCGCGCTTGGAGTAGACGAGCGTCCCGTCGACCACGACGTCGAAGACGCCGCCGGAGCCCTTCGTCAGCGTCGCCTCGACCCCGAGCGCGTCCTTCAGCTCGGCCGCCAGACCGGCGGCCCGCGGATGGTAGTTTCAAACCACGCAGTAGGTGATCTCGATCTGCATCGGTTCCTCCTTCCGGTCGGCGCATTCTAGGATCGTGCCCCGCCCGCTCCCGAGCCCGGGGGGAACGTCTTCGGGGGAGACTCCGTTAAGAATTCGGGAGGAGGTCCGTTTCATGGGTGATGACCCGAGACAGGAGGCACCCGTGAGCGCGGCGAGACCGATTCCCCGGCCCGTTCCCCAGACACCCCTCGAGGAGGTCTTTCGGGAATACGGCGACCTCGTCTTCCGGACGGCGTTCCGCGTCTCCGGGAGCGCTGCCGACGCCGAGGACGTCCTCCAGACCGTCTTCCTCCGCCTCGCCTCGCCGGGGAGGGCCGAGCCGCGGGGCTACCTCCAGCGGGCCGCTGTGAACGGGGCGCTCGACCTCGTTCGGACCCGGCGGTCGGCGGCGGGGACGGTCCCGATCGAGGGGCGCGAAGGGGCGTTCCTCGCGAAGGAGCCGCTCCCCGACACCGCCGCCGAGACCCGCGAGCTCCGGGGCCGCCTCCGTGCCGCGCTCGGACGGCTCGCCCCCCGCCCCGCGGAGGTCTTCGTCCTCCGCGCCCTCGAGGGACTCCAGAACCGCGAGGTGGCGCGCCTCCTCGGGTCGTCTCCCGCGACCGTCGCCGTCCAGTACTTCCGTGCCCGAACCCAGCTCCGGAAGGAGCTCCTCGCCGAAGGGGGAGACCCGTCATGAGAGACGACATCTTCGAGAAGGCCGTCGAGGCCGTCCGCACCCAGGATCCCGACCCGGCCGCCGTCGACGCCGCGCTCGCGCGCGTCGCGCCCGCCGTCCAGGCTGCCGCTCCCGCCCTGCCGGTCGCCGCGAACGAGGCGCCGGCCGTCCTCCGGAGCTGCGCCGACATCCAGGCGTCCCTCCCCGCGTTCGTCGCCGGGAGCCTTTCTCCGGACCGGGCGCTCCTCGTCGAGGATCACACGCGCTCCTGCGTCCCGTGTCGCCGCGCCCTGAAGAACCTCCGATCCGGCGCGCCGGCCGAGGCGCCCGCCGTGCCCGCGGCGCGTCGCCGGCCGTACGGCGCCTGGGCTCTGGCCGCGTCGGTCGTCCTCGCGGCGGCGCTCGGCGCCCTCTGGTTCGTCTCGAGCCGCGCCGCCGCCGGCCCCGTCGCCCGCGTCGACGTCGTCGACGGCCTCCTCCTGCTGCCGGCCGAGGGGCGACCCGTCGCGCCGGGGGCCGAGCTGGCCGGCGGGCAGGCCGTCCGGACGGGCCGCTCGGGCGGCGCCGTCCTCGTCCTCGCCGACGGCTCCCGCGTCGAGCTCGCCGAACGCTCGCAGCTCTCGATCGCCCGCGGCGCGGGCGGCACGACCGTCTCCCTCGCGCGCGGCCGCGTCATCGTCCAGGCGGCGAAGCAGCGCTCCGGGCACCTCTTCGTGAGGACCGACGACTCGATCGTCTCCGTCACCGGGACGGTCTTCGCCGTCGCGAAGGGGGCGAAGGGGACGCGCGTCTCCGTCCTCGAGGGCGAGGTCCACGTCGACGACGGAGAGGACGAGAAGGTCCTCCACGGCGGCGACCAGACGGCCTCGCACGGCGCCGTCGCCCGGGTCTCCCTCGAGGAGGAGTTCTCCTGGAGCCGCGACCGCGTCGCTCTCCTCGAGCTCGTGGGCGAGGTCGCCCGTGTCCAGAAGCAGCTCGCGGCGGTTCCGGCCGCCTGGGCGGGGCGCACCTCCACGCGGCTCCTCGACGCGATGCCGGACGGCACCGTCGTCTACGCCGCGCTCCCGAACCTCTCGGGCACCGTGGCCGATTTCTACGAAGCCCTCGCCCCGCGTCTCGCCTCGAACCCCGTCCTCGCCTCCTGGTGGAGCGAGGGCCCGGGGGCGGCCGAGCGGCAGGCCGAGGTGAAGAAGCTCCTCGACGCGCTCCGGACCTGGGGCTCGTACCTCGGCGACGAGGTGGCGGTCGGGATCGCGACGGACCCGTCGGGGCATCCCGGCGCGCCGATCGCGCTCACGACGGTCGTCAAGGCCGGCTTCCGGGAGTTCGTCGAGGCCGAGATCGCCCGCGCCGGCGCGGGCGCGAAGGTCCGGATCGTCTCGAGCGCGGCCGAGGCGGCCGAGGACGCGCTCAACCTCTGGCTCCGGGACGACCTCCTCGTCGCGGCCCCGAACGCCGGCGCGCTCGCGCGGCTCGAGTCGGCGATCGCCTCGCCCTCCGCCTTCCGGACGGGGACGTTCCACGCCCGCCTCGCTGAGGCCTACCGCGACGGCGTCGACCTCCTCGTCGGCGTCGACGCGAAGTCGCTCCTCGCCCGGACCGCGTCCGGGACCGACGCCGAGGCCGGGGCGTTCCTCCGGGCGAGCGGCCTCGTCGACGTCGAGCACCTGATCGTGGAGCGGCGCTCCGCGGCCGGCGCCTCGAGCGGCCGCGCGGCCCTCACGTTCGGCGCCGAGCGCCGCGGCCTCGCCGCGTGGATCGCCGCGCCCGCCCCGATGGGCGCCCTCTCCTTCGTCTCCTCGAGCGCGTCCGGCGCGTTCGCCGTCGTGACGAAGGAGCCGGCGCTCCTCGTCGACGACCTCTTCGCGATGCTGACCGCCGGCCGCCCCGAGTTCCCCTCGAAGCTCGCCGAGGCGGAGGCGAAGCTCGGCTTCCGCCTCCGGGACGATCTCGCCGCCGCGATCGGCGGGGACGCCGCGTTCGCCGTCGACGGGCCGCTCCTCCCGACGCCCGCGCTGAAGCTCGTCGTCGAGGTCTACGACCCCGCCCGGCTCCAGGCGACGATCGTGAAGCTCGTCTCGCTCGCCGACGCCGAGGCGCGCAAGGCCGGGAAGCCGGGAGCGAAGCTCGTGACGGAGGAGGTCTCCGGGCTGACGATCCACTCCCTCGTGACGGGGGAGGGGACCTCTCGTCTACAGTACGCGTTCGTGGACGGGTACCTCGTCGTCGCCCCCGAGAAGGCGCTGCTGGTCCGCGCCGCCGAGGCGCACGCGACGGGCGACACGCTCCTGACCGCGCCGAAGCTCGTGTCGCTCCTCCCGAAGGACGGGCCGCTCGACTTCTCGATGCTCGCCTTCCAGGACGTCGGCGGCGCGCTCGGCGCGCTCGCGAGCGCCGTCGGCGCCGCGCCCGGGTCGGCCGCCTCCGAGCTCTCCGGCTCCGGCGCCTCGCTCGCCTGGGCCTGGGCCGAGCCGACGCGCGTCGTCTTCGGCTCCTCGGGTGCCGGCCTGACCGAGCTCGGCTCCCTCGTCGCGGCCGGGGCCGCCCTGAACGCCCCCGCGAGCGGAGGCCGGTGACCGCCTTCCTCGAGCTCGACGGCCTCTCGGTCCGGCTCGGCCGGCGGGACGTGCTCCGGGAACTCCGGGGCACGCTCTCCGGCCGGGCCATCGGCCTTCTCGGGCCGAACGGCGCGGGGAAGACGACGCTCCTCCACACGCTCCTCGGCTTCTTCCGCCCGTCGTCGGGAACGGCCCGCCTCGAGGGCCTCGACGTCGTTCGGGAGAGCCGAGAGGTGAGGCGGGCGATCGGCTACATGCCCGAGAACGACGCCTTCGTCGCGGGGATCTCGGGCGTCCGCTACGTCGCCATGTTCGCGGAGCTCTCGGGCCTCCCGCGCGCCGAGGCGCTCGAGCGGGCGCACGAGGCGCTCTTCTCCGTCGGCCTCGGCGAGGTCCGCTACCGGAACCTCGAGACCTACTCGCTCGGGATGAAGCAGCTCGCGAAGCTGGC
>JADHED010001763.1_pt1 | contig 17108 bp, 17 predicted proteins | sample 8952041 | NCBI WGS metagenome assembly JADHED01 (sample SAMN16124423, study PRJNA663239) | bioreactor sludge metagenome | isolation source: sludge (control) | place: India:Bengaluru | collected 2018-09-08
TCACCCCACCGCCTTGTAGTAGATCGCCGTGCCCACCAGCCCGCCCTGGGGCTTGTAGGCGTAGCCGGGGATGACGCCGGCGCGGGTCCAGCCGAGACTCTCGTAGAGTTCCGAGGCGCCGCCCTCGGTGGCGGTGTCGAGGTTGAGGAGGGTGCGGCCGTGCTTGGCCGCCAGCTGTTCGGCCTCGCGCATGAGCGCACGGGCGAGGCCCTGGCCGCGGGCGTCCGGGTGGACCATCAGCTTCCAGATCTCGCCGCGGAACGGCTGGTTCGGCGGGGTGTCCAGCCAGAGGGTCACGGTGCCCTGGAGCGTCCCGCCCACGACGGCGCCCAGGACGATGCGGCCGGGATCGGTCACCGCGCCCGTCCAGTAGGCCGCCGCCGCGCCGGGCGGCACGGGGTCCATGAAGTGCACCGAGCCGCCGGCGGCCACCGTCGCCTCCAGGATCTCGGCGAGACGCGGCACATCGGCTTCGGCAAGGGGACGGATCTGAAGGCTCATTGGCGGGCCACCGCGACGAGGTAGACGGCCGGCTCGACGCCGGGATTGACGAAGGCGGAGTCGGCGGGCGGGCCGAAGGCGTAGGAATCGCCGGGCGCCAGGGCCGTCGTGCGGCCGCCCTCGACGATCTCCAGCGCCCCGCCGATCAGCCACACCACCTGGCGGATGAAGGCGTAGGACGAGGCGGGCAGGTCCACCCGCGCGCCGGCCGGCAGCTCCACCTGCACCAGCTCCACCGGATGGTCGCCGCGCGCGAAGACCTGGCGACGGAGGTAGCCCGTGCCGGGATCGCGCCAGCGCGGCTGGTCGGCGGCCGCCAGCTTCCGCCCGCCGCCCGCCTCGGCGCGGGTCAGCAGGGCCGCAAGCGTCAGCTCGAAGGCGCCGGACAGCTTGGCCAGCAACGCCGCGGTCGGACTCGCCTCGCCGCGCTCGATCTTGCTGATCGCCGCCTTCGAGACCCCCGAGCGCTCGGCGAGTTCGGCCAGGCTCCAGCCGCGGGCCTCCCGCTCCAGCCGAAGGCGCTGAGCGAGGCGCAGGCTCGTATCGTCTTCGATGATGTCCACACGTCTACTATTATGGACGACCATCCACCGGTCAAGCCGGGGCGAGCAGCTCCCGCAGGCGCGCCTCCAGCGCCCCCGCATCCTTCAACTCGCATTCCCAGATCGTCTCGACGCGCCAGCCCAGTGCCGCGAGCTCGGCCTGCCTGCGCGCATCCCGCGCCCGGTTGCGCCCCACCTTGCCCAGCCAGTAGTCGCGGTTGGCCTTGGGCACGCGCGCGCCGCGGGCGCAGTCGTGGCCGTGCCAGAAGCAGCCGTGGACGAACAGCGCCAGCCGTCTGCCGGGCATGACGATGTCGGGGCTGCCCGGCAGGCTCTTCCTGTGGAGACGGTAGCGGGCGCCGAGCCGCGTCAGCGCCCGGCGCACCACGAGTTCGGGGGTGGTGTCGCGCCCCTTCACCCGGCGCATCACCGCCGAGCGCTTCTCCGGCCCGTAGACGTCGGTGGTCTTCGGGCTCTCGGCGGTCACAGCCCGTCGAACAGGGCCGTTGAGATGTAGCGCTCGGCGAAGCTCGGGATGATCGCCACGACGGTCTTGCCCGCCATGTCCGGCCGGCTGGCGAGGTCGAACGCCGCCACCAGGGCCGCGCCCGACGAGATGCCGACGGGGATGCCCTCGTCCTTGGCGATCCGGCGCGCCATCGCGAAGGCGTCGTCGGCCGGGACCTGCACCACCTCGTCGATGATGCCGCGGTCCAGGATCGAGGGCACGAAGCCCGCGCCGATGCCCTGGATCGGGTGCGGGCCGGGCTGGCCGCCCGACAGCACCGGCGAGGCCTGGGGCTCGACGGCCACCATCTTCACGGAGGGCTTGCGGGCCTTCAGCACCTGGCCGATGCCGGTGATGCTGCCGCCCGTGCCGACGCCGGCCACCACCGCGTCGACCTCGCCGTTGGTGTCGTTCCAGATCTCCTCGGCGGTCGAGACCCGGTGGATCAGCGGATTGGCGACATTGTCGAACTGCTGCGGCATCACCGCCCCAGGGGTCGCCTCGACGATCTCTGCGGCCCGCGCGACGGCGCCCGACATGCCCTTCTCGCGCGGGGTCAGCTCGAGCTTGGCGCCCAGGATGGCCAGCATCTTGCGACGCTCCACCGACATGCTCTCGGGCATGACCAGGATACACTTGTAGCCCTTGGCGGCGGCCACGAAGGCCAGGGCGATGCCGGTGTTGCCCGACGTCGGCTCGACGATCGTGCCGCCCGGCTTCAAGAGGCCCTTGGCCTCCAGGTACTCGACCATGGCCACGCCGATGCGGTCCTTCACCGACGCCAGCGGGTTGAAGAACTCCAGCTTGGCCAACACCTCGCCCTTGGGCTTCAGCGCGGCGGTCAGGTGCGGCAGGCGCACGACCGGTGTGTCGCCGATCAGGTCGAGGACGGAGTCATAGACCTTGCCTCGCCCGGTGCGGCGGTAGCGGGCGGCGTCGTAGGCCTTGTCGGGGGTCGCGTCCATTTGCGGGCCTCGTCGTGAGGAGAATTGGCCCGAACCTAGTCCTTCCCCGGCGGATTGGAAGCCGGCTCGGGCTCTCGGCGCTGTTAGATTTACTCAGCGGCCATCACGGCGGGGCGGGCGAGCAGCGGCTCCAGCAGCTGGCCCGCCAGCCAGCGCACCACGGGCACGGCCACGCCGTCGCCGGCCACATGCAGCGCGCCCGTCGTCGTCGCCGGCAGACGGTAGCTTTCGGGCAGGCCCATCAGGCGGGCCGCCTCGCGCGGCGCGAGCAGGCGGGTGCGGACCCGTCCGTCATCGACCACCACGATCGCCTGGCGGGACGAGCCGCCGCGCGGCGTGCGCAGGCAGCCGGCGAGGCCGTCGAAGCGCACTTCCGCCCGCTGGCGCCGGTGGCCGTCCTCGATGCGCGTGCGCCGGAAGACGGACCCCACGGCCCGGCCGGTCACCGCCTCCAGGCGGGCGCGGTGCAGCGGGCCCATCAACGCCAGCAGGCGGGCGGTCTGGGCCGCCGTATGCCACGCCACCGCGTCGTCGGGCTCCAGCAGGGCGGCGAGGTCGGTGTTGCGGGTCGGCGGGGCGGCGAGGCGCCACCAGACCCAGGCCGGCGCGATGTCGGCCGGCAGGGCCGCCTGGGCCGCGCGGACCGCGCGCGTGTGGAAGGGACTGTCCCCGGTGAGTCCCGCCGGAACCTGCCGTGCGGCCACCACGAAGACCCGCGGGCGCGACTGCGGCAGGACGCGCGCCGCATCGATCTCCAGCGCGCCGAAGCTGTAGCCGCGGGTCGCCAGGGCCCGGCCGAGGGCCGCGAAGTCGGCGCCGCCGCGCGAGGTGAGCAGGCCCGTGACGTTCTCGATCACGATGACCCGCGGCGCCCGGCCCTGGTCGTCCAGGGCCTCCATCAGGCGCCAGAAGCCGAAGAAGGCCGACGAGCGCCCGCCGCCCAGGCCCGCGCGCGCGCCGGCGAGGCTGAAGTCCTGGCAGGGGCTGGAGGCCCAGGCGAGGTCGGCCTGGCCCGGCAGGTCGTCCGGCGTCAGCGCCCAGACGTCCCCTTCGCGGAAGTGAGCGGAAGCGTCGGGAAAGTTGGCCCGGTAGGTGGCGGCCTTCACGGGGTCGAAGTCGTTGGCGAAGGCGCAGGTCCAGCGCTCGCCCAGGCCGAGACGGGCCATGCCGCCGCCGGCGAAGAATTCGTAGAAGGCGCGGGGCGGGCGACTCATGTGGGGCGAGTCTACCCTGCCCCGCGAAGAGCGGAAGCGCCCGGGAGGCGGGCGCTTCCGCCGGTCGTCACATCAGCCGATGTCGCCGAAGCCGACGCCGTCCAGGGTCTTGCCGACCAGGACGACCGCGGTGTCGGAGCCGGCCACACCGTCGGTGTCGGCGAAGACGATCACGTCGCCGCCGACCTGCACCGCCACGAAGTCGACCGTGCCGTCGGCCATGGCCGTGTTCGCCGCATCGAGCGCCGCGGTGTAGTCGGTCGCCGTGGCGGTGGCGAAGTTCGCTTCCGAGCCAGTGAGGCTGTCGCCGAAGTGCAGCGTGTCCTCGCCGGTGGTGAAGTCGAGGATGTGGTCCAGGCTCGCCGCGCCGTCGGCGGTCGAAGTGTCGCCGCCCGCATCGTCGTCGTCCTTGTCGTCGGCGTCGTCATCGTCATGGCCGCGGCCATGACCATGGTCATCGTCGTCGTCGTCGTCGTCGTGATCGTCAGCGTCGTCGCCGCCGGCCGCCGCGCCCGCGCCGCCCCCGACCACAAAGGTGTCCGCGCCCGCACCGCCGGACATCTGGTCGGCGCCGTCGCCGCCCGTCAGGGTGTCGTCGCCGGCGCCGCCGTCGAGGCTGTCGGCTCCGGCCCCGCCGGACAGGGTCTCGCCCGCGTCCGTCCCCGTGAGGGTCTGGCCCGGCACGGCGCCGTCGTCATCGTCGTCATGCTTCTTGTCGAGGCCGGGCGGGGTCTCCGGGCGACGGCTGTGCTCGTTGTCCTCCTGGCCCGGGGGGTCGACCCGACGACCGCCGGTCTGCGTCTGCCCGGCGAGGGGCGTATGTTCGCCGCGCGAGGTCTCGTGGGTGTCGTCGTCCGCGACGCGGTTGGTCTTCGGCTTGGCCATTGGGGGGTCCTCCTGCTGAGACAGCGTGCCGACCATTGCCGGTGAGCCTTAACTGGTCCGAAACCTCTCAGGTTAATTTGCGGGCCGCCAGTTCTGCCCGGCCCCTTGCGGACTGCGCCTCGCACGCCATGCTGGCCGGATGCGCCACGCCTCCATCGCCGCCGCCCTGCTGCTCGCCGCCCCCCTGCTCCTCGCCTGCCAGCCCCAGGCGCCTGACGGCGAACCCGCGCCGCCGCCCGCCGACGCCCCTGGGCCTGCTCCGGCGACGCCCCCCGCCACCCCCGCGGCCGGCGGCATGGACATCAGCCAGCCCATCACCGCCCTGGGGACCGAACCCTTCTGGTCGCTGAAGATCGTGGGGACGACGCTGACCCTGACCCGCCCCGACGCGCCGGACAGGATCTTCAAGGCGCCGGGCGCGGCCCTGCAGCCCGGCCACGCCACCTGGGTCGCCAAGTCGGACGACGGCGCCCAGCTCACCGTGACGCTGTACGCCAGCGAGTGCTCGGACGGCATGAGCGACCGGAAGTATCCGTGGAACGCCGAGGTGGTCCTGTACGACCAGGCCCTGCGCGGTTGTGCGGTCAAGACGGCCGAGATGCCGCGCGGCGGCTAGAGCCTTTCCCGTGCAGACGGATCATCTGAACGGAATGAAAGGGCGGTAAATCAGAGGTTTGAGCGCGTTCTGATCGCAAAACCGGTGTCCGCTTGTGCGGAACGCGCTCCAGCCGGGGCGCGGTCGCCGGCCGGACGATCGGATGTCGCTACTCCCCCACCTCGAGGGTCGCGATCTGGCCAGGCGCGTTCACGCCCGAGTGGTCTGGCTTCGGGACGGCGACGGCGACGGTGGCGATCGCGGCCGCGGTGACGGCGAGGATGACGCTCCAGCGCATGGTGGCTTTCCCTCCTTCGGGAGGACTTCGTGGTCGGGGCGGTGACAATCCCTCGATCGCCCAGAGAGTTCCCCAGCCAGGCCTCCCGGGTTCGGGGGTTCCGCGGGGGCGCCCTTGACCGGCCCCTGCGACAGGGCGGCAAGATGGCGGCAATCAACAAGAACGAGCGTGTTGGGAGACGCCGATGGAAAAGGCCTTCGACCTGGTGGTGCGTGGCGGCACGGTCGTCGACGGGACGGGCGGCCAGCCCTTCGAGGCGGACGTCGGGGTCAAGGACGGGCGGATCGCCGCCATCGGCCGGATCCAGGGCGCGGGCGCCGAGGAGATCGACGCGCGCGGCCAGCTCGTCACCCCCGGCTTCGTCGACGTCCACACCCACTACGACGGCCAGGCCACCTGGGACGAGCGGATGCAGCCGTCGTCCTGGCACGGCGTCACGACAGTGGTCATGGGCAACTGCGGCGTCGGCTTCGCACCCTGCCGGCCCGACGACCACGACCGGTTGATCCGCCTGATGGAAGGCGTCGAGGACATCCCGTTTCCGGTGCTCAGCGAAGGCCTGCCCTGGACCTGGGAGAGCTATCCCGACTACCTCGACGCCCTGGCCAAGCGGCGCTTCGACATCGACGTGGCCAGCCAGCTTCCGCATGCGGCGCTGCGGGTGTTCGTGATGGGCGAGCGCGGCGCCAACCGCGAGCCCGCCACGGAGGCCGACATCAACGCCATGGCGGCGCTGGCGAAGCGCGCGATGGAGGCCGGGGCCTTCGGCTTCGCCACCTCGCGCACGCTGAACCACCGCACCTCCGACGGCCAGCCGACGCCGACCCTGACCGCCGCCGAGGACGAGCTGATGGGCGTCGCCATGGGCATGGCGGCGGCGGCGGGCGGCGCGGGACGCGGCGTGCTGCAGGTGGTGTCGGATTTCGCCGATCCCGAGGCCGAGTGGGCGATGCTGCGCCGGCTGGTGGAACGGTCGGGCCGGCCGCTGTCGTTCTCGCTGCTGCAGAGCCCGCGCGCGCCGCGCAGCTACCAGCTGCTGCTCGAGCGCCTGCACGAGGCGACGTCGGCGGGCCTGCGGATGCGCGCCCAGGTCGCCAGCCGTCCCGTGGGGGTGCTGTTCGGCTTCGAACTCACCATGAACCCGTTCAGCCAGCACCCGGCCTACCAGGAGATCGCCGGCCGTCCGCTCGCCGAGCGGGTCGCGGCCCTGCGCAATCCGGCCTTCAGGCACCGCCTGCTCAGCGAGGAGTTCGCCGCCGAGCGCGGCTTCGCCGGGACCCAGCCGCGCGCCTGGGGCAACATGTACCTGATGGGCGAGGAGCCCGACTACGAGCCGACGTCGGATCAGACCGTGGAAGCCGTGGCCGAGCGGCGGGGCAAGACGCCGGCCGAGGTCGCGCTGGACCACATGCTGGAGAACGGCGGCCGGGGGATGCTGTACCTGCCGTTCCTGAACTATGCCGACGGCAACCTGGACCCGGCCTACGAGATGCTGACCCACCCGGATTGCGTGCCGGGCCTGTCGGACGGCGGCGCGCATGTCGGGATGATCTGCGACGGCAGCTTCCCGACCACGAACCTCGTCCACTGGACCCGCGACCGCACACGGGGTCCCCGCATTCCGCTGGAGCGCATGGTCAAGGCCCAGTGCCGCGACACGGCCGAGACGGTGGGCCTCTACGACCGCGGCCTGCTGCAGCCGGGCTACCGCGCCGACCTCAACGTCATCGACTACGGCCGCCTGAAGCTGAAGGCGCCGCAGGTGGCCTACGACCTGCCGGCCGGCGGGCGGCGGCTGATCCAGCGGGCGGAAGGCTACACGGCGACCATCGTTGCGGGCGAAGTGACCTATCGCGACGGCACGCCCACCGACGCCCTGCCCGGCCGTCTCCTGCGCGGCGCCCAGGCCGCGCCGGTGCGGATGGCCGCGGAATGAGCGCCCTCGTCCTCCGCGCAGACAGGGACGGCGCCGCCGTCCTGACGCTGAACCGCCCCGACAAGCTGAACGCCCTCAACGTCGAGCTCTTCCGCGAGCTGGACGCCCACGTGCGCCGGCTGGCCACCGAGACCGATACCGTCGGGCTGGTCATCCTCCGCGGCGCCGGCCGCTGCTTTTCGGCCGGCCACGACCTTGGCGACATCGCCGCCGGCGAGAAGCTCCCCGAGCCGTTCTACCAGTCCAAGGTGATCGGGCGGCTGGCCGACCTGCCCCAGCCCGTCATCACCGCCGTCCACGGCCACTGCTACACGGGCGCCCTGGAGCTGGCCCTGGCCGGCGACATCGTCTTCGCCGCCGAGGGCGCGCGGTTCGCCGACACCCACGCCAAGTGGGCCCTCACCCCGGTCTGGGGCATGAGCCAGCGCCTGCCGCGCCGGGTCGGGACCTACAAGGCGCGCGAGATGATGTTCACGGCCCGCACCATTGGGGGCCGCGAGGCCGAGCGCATCGGCCTCGCCAACATCTGCGTGGCCGACGACGCCTTCGACGCCGAGCTGGACCGGCTGGCGGCCGACATCCTGGCCAATTCCTGGTTCAGCCACCGGGCCAACAAGCGACTGGTGCGCGAGACCGACGGCCTGTCGCTGCAGGCCGGCCTGGCGCACGAGATCTTCCGCGGCGAGGGCCGGGGCCCGGACATGGAGGCGCGCATCGCCGGCTTCCAGAACAAGACCGTGAAGCAGAGCTAGGTCCGGAAGGGGAAAACCCCTTCCGCCGCATGGCGCGCCCCGGCGGCGCGCGGCATAAGGGGCCGATGAGTCCCGCCGACGTGGAAGCCGCCCTCCGCCCGATCGACGCGGCGCGGGAGATCCTGCGACGCACCTTCGGCCACGGCGACTTCCGGGGGCTGCAGGCGCAGGTGATCGGCGAGGTGCTGGCCGGGCGTCACGCCCTGGCCGTGCTGCCCACTGGCGGCGGCAAGAGCCTCTGCTACCAGATCCCGGCCCTTGTGCGCCCGGGCCTCGGCCTGGTGGTCTCCCCGCTGATCGCCCTGATGACCGACCAGGTGGCGGCCCTCACCCAGTCGGGCGTCGCGGCGGCGCGGCTGGATTCGGCCATCGACCCGGCCGAGCGGGCCGACACCTGGCGGCGGATCGAGGCGGGCGAGCTGGAGCTGCTCTACGTCTCCCCCGAGGGGCTCATGCAGCCCTGGATGCTGGACCGTCTGAGCCAGATCCCCCTCTCGCTCATCGCCATCGACGAGGCCCACTGCGTCAGCCAGTGGGGTCACGACTTCCGCCCCGAGTACCGGATGCTGGGCCGGCTGGCCGAGCTGTTCCCGTCCGTCCCGCGTCTGGCCGTCACCGCCACGGCCGACGCCCGCACGCGCGAGGACATCCGCCGCGAGCTGCGCCTGGAGGGCTCGGCCGAGTTCGTGGCCAGCTTCGCCCGCCCCGAGCTGATCCTCTCGGCCGAGCGCAAGCGCGGCAATGCGGAGAAGCGGGTGCTGGAGCTGGTCGCCGCGCGGCCCGAGCGATCGGGCGTGGTCTACGCCGGCTCGCGCGACAAGACCGAGAGCCTGGCCACGGCCCTGCGCCAGGCGGGCGTCCCGGCGCTGGCCTACCACGCCGGCCTCGACAAGCGCGTGCGCGCCGAGCGGCTGGAGGAATTCCTCGAGGCCGACGCCGCCGTGATGGTGGCGACCATCGCGTTCGGCATGGGGGTCGACAAGCCCGACGTCCGCTTCGTGATCCACGCCGACCCGCCGGCCTCCATCGAGGCCTACTGGCAGGAAGTGGGCCGGGCGGGCCGCGACGGCGAGCCGGCCGAGGGGATCACGCTCTACGGCGCCGCCGACATGGCCTGGGCCCTTCGCCGGATCGGCGAGCGCGACGTGGACGAGACGGTCAAGCAGGTGCAGGTCCGCAAGGTCCGGCAGCTCTACGCCATGCTGGACGGCGTGAACTGCCGCGCCGCCGCCGTGCGCCGCTACTTCGGCGAGGAGGGCGTCGAGGCCTGCGGCCAGTGCGACATCTGCACGGGCGAGGTGGAGACCGTCGACATGACCGTGGCGGCCCAGAAGGCCCTGTCCGCCGCGCACCGGCTGGGCGGCCGGTTCGGGCGCGGCCGCCTCGTCGACCACCTGCTGGGCAAGACCAAGGACGTCAGCGACTGGGAGGCCGGCCTGTCCACCTGGGGCGTGGGGCAGGAGCTCTCGGCCGTCCAGTGGCGCGACCTGGCCGAGCAGCTGCTGTTCGAGGGACTGCTGAAGGAAGACCCCAACGACGGCCGGCCGCTGGTGGGCCTGGGCGACGCCGAGGCGGTGCGCGCCGTGTTCCGCGGCGAGCGGGTCGTGGTCATGCGCAAGCCCGCCGAGGACGCCGGCGGCGGGCGCGGCTCACGCGGCCGCAAGCCCCGCCGCGAGGCCAGCGCCGTCGGCGAGGCCGACCGTCCGCTGTTCGAGGCCCTGCGGGCCTGGCGGGCGCGGGAGGCCAAGGCCCAGCACGTGCCGCCCTACGTCATCTTCCACGACCGCACCCTCGCCGAGATCGCGGCGGTCCGGCCGGGATCGCGCGCCGCGCTGGCGGCGCTGAACGGCGTCGGCGAGGCCAAGCTCGCCCACTATGGCGCGGGCGTGCTGGAGGTGGTGCGCGGTTTCGTCGACTGACCGCCAGTGACTGACCGCCGGGCGCGCGCCGCCTCCGTCCGGAAGCGGCGGCGCGGTCGGCCGATGATCAGGCGGCGACGGTCTGGCGCGAACGGCGCAGCACGGCGCCGGCGGCCCCGAAGCCCAGGATCATCAGCGCCCACGTCCCCGGCTCGGGCACGGCGACGCTCGACGACGTGAAGTTCGGGCCGAAGAAGCCTTCGGTTCCACCCGGATAGGCCTGGTCGGGACGCGCCAGGGCGCTGCCGAACGCGTAGGTCGCCCCGCCGTAGGTGATCTCGGCGATCGTCGAGAAGGCGTTGCCGAAGCCGGGGAACTGGACGTTGTCGGCGCCGGAGCCGTAGACGGCGCCGATGTAGTAGGTCGCGCCGGCCGAGAGCAGCACGTCGGTCACGTCCACATAGCGGAAGTAGTCGATCAGCGTGCCGCTGGTCCCGGCGCCGACGATGCCCGACGTCAGCAGCGTGCCGGAGCTGTCCCACAGGCCCAGTTCATGGCGCTCGGCCAAGCCGTCCTGGGAGTCGTCGAAGAAGCCCAGCTCCTCCACCATAAGGCCGTCGTTGGCGACGAACGACCAGCCCAAGGTGAACGGCGGATTGCCGAGTTGAACGCCGGTCGGGTTGACGACCGTCACGGCCGGAGAGCCGGCGAGCGCCTGGCCGGCGACCGCCGAGAGCAGCGCCGCAGTCGCGGCGGCAAGAAGCTTTTTCATGAAGGACCCCACGTTGCCTTCATGCATCATTAACTAATGTTCAGCTTCCGCATCATGACTCCCCTCAGAGGGGAGTGGCGGCGGGGGCGCCCCCGGCGGCTGCGCGGTGGTGAACCGCACCCCCGCCGGGGTCACGATCCTCAGAAGTTCGCCTTCAGCTCCACGCCGATCGTGCGCGGATCGTTCACGAAGCCGGTCAGGTTGTTGAAGTCGATGCCGCCTTCGAGGCTGCGGTCGTTGGTGATGTTCCGGCCGAAGGCGGCCACTTCCCACTTGCCGCCCGCCGCGCGGTAGCCGAGGCGCAGGCCGCCTTCCAGCAGCTTGTCGTCGGTGAATTCCACCGAGCGGTAGAGGAAGAAGTTGATCTTCGAGCGATAGGCCCAGTCGGTGAAGACGAACACCTCGCCCTCGCCCACAGGCCAGGAGTAGCCCGCCGTCACGTTGGCGATCCACTTCGGCGCATTCGGCAGGCTGTTGCCGTCGATACGCACCGTGCCGGCGATCGGTCCGGCCGCGTCCAGCACGGTGCAGGGCGCGCCGCAGGGCTGGGTGAACAGGGCCGAGTCCTTGATCTCGGTGTTGTTGTACGAGAAGCCCGCCGTCAGCATCAGGCGGTCGACCGGCTCGGCCTCGGCGTTGAACTCGAAGCCGTATCCCACCGCCTTGTCGGCGTTGAGCAGGCGGTTGAAGTTCGCCCCGCCGCCGACCGCGGTGATCTGCAGGTCGTTGGCGTTGTAGTAGAACACCGCCGCGTCGAAGCGGGCGCGCGCCTCGGGCAGCACGCCCTTGATGCCCGCCTCGTACGACATCACCGTTTCCTTGCCGGCGATCGACAGGGTGTCGCCGAACACCAGACGGCCCTGGATGGACGGGGCGCGGTAGCCGCGCGCCACGCGGGCGTAGAGGTTCAGGTCGTCGTTCACCGCATAGGTGGCGTTGAGGTTGAAGCTGACCTCGCTGGAGTCCGGGTTGGCCCGCAGGATGGCGGTGTTCGGCGCGCCGAACGGCGAGCGGGTGCGCTGGGCCAGGAACTTCTTCTGGTCGTCGGAATAGCGGATGCCGCCGCCGACGTTCAGCTGTTCGGTCACGTCATAGTCGAGGTTGGCGAACAGCGCCCAGCTCTCGGTCTTCTGGTTCTGGTAGGCGAAGCCGTCCTGCGCGCCGCCGGCCAGGGTGTTGTAGCTGTAGCTGTCGATCTTGATCGACTCGCGGAAGTAGAACGCGCCGACCGTGTAGCCCAGCGCGCCGGTGTCGCCGGCCAGGCGGACTTCCTGGCTGAACTGGCCGTGGAACGGCACGGCGTCGGCGCTCTCCGACGGGAATGGGATCAGGCCCGGACCCGACGGCGGGGCGAACACCGCGCCGAAGCCGCCGTCGATGTCGGCGCGCGAGAAGGTGTCGACCCGCTCATAGGCGGTGATGGAGGTCAGCTCGGGCAGGCCGTCGCCGAAATCGTAGGTCAGCTTCAGGTTGGCGCCCGAGGACTCCACCTTCTGGGTGGCGCGGGGCTCGGCGTCCTGGGCGATCTTGTCCCGCTCGAAGCCGGCGACGAAGTTGTTCGTCCCCTTCTGGATGATGTTGGCGCGGAACACCCGCGGCGTGCCGTCCAGATGCTGGTAGTGGGCGTTCAGGAGCGCCGAGAACTGCTCGGTCGGCGTCCACAGCAGCTGGCCACGCAGGGCGAACTGGTCGTAGCCCTCCAGCACGTTCTTCTTGCCGGTGAAGGTGTTGTCGACCCAGTTGTCGCGGTGCTGGTAGAGGCCCGAAAGGCGGGCGGCCAGCACGCCTGGGACGATGGCGCCCGAGACCGCGCCCTCGGCGTTGATGGTCGAGAAGGTGGCGTACGAGGCGCTGGCGTAGCCCTCGAAGTCCTGGGTCGGCTTGGCGCTGTCGAACTTCAGCACCCCGGCGGGGGTGTTGCGGCCGAACAGGGTGCCCTGCGGCCCCTTCAGCACTTCCACCTGGTCGATGTCGAACAGCGGGAAGCCCTTCAGGATCGGGGTCTCGAGAACCACTTCGTCATAGACGAAGCTGACCGGCTGGCTGGCGTTGAGGTCGAAGTCCGTGTTGCCCAGGCCGCGGATGTAGGGGCGGGGGAAGGTCCGGCCGAAGCTGGACTCCAGGGTCAGGCTGGGGACGCGGGCCGAGAAGACGCGGATGTCGCCGCCCGACGAGCGGATGGCGTCCAGCTTCTGGCCGCTGACCGCCGTCACCGACAGCGGAACGTCGTTGATGTTTTCCGACCGCTTCTGGGCGGTGACCATCACCTCGCTGACCTCGGTGTCCTGCGCGGCGGCGGCCTGCGGCAGGGCGAGGGCGGCGGCGAAGGCCGAAACGGAGGCCGCGGCGACCAGACGGGCGCGCAGGCTGGCAGGCGTCTTCATGGGAGGACCTCTGGGATGCTGTCGGCGAACGCTGACTCGCCGAATTGAGGCCCTAGCTACACCACCGGAGCGGCGGGGGCTGCGCCCGGAGCGCCATTGTCACGCGATCGACGCGGTTGCGTGATCGCAGTGCAACACTGGCGCGCCGGCCGAGGCCCCCGCGCGCCTCAGCCGTCGATGTCGAGGCCCAGGGCCATGCGGCCGGCGTAGCGAAGCTGAGGCTTCTCCTGCAGCGGATGGAAGCGCGCGCCCTGCACGTCGCGGAAGGCCCGCTCCAGCCCGAACCCGCGATGGAACGCGGCCCCGCCGACGGCCTCCATGGCGCGCTCGACAGTGCGGATCGCCGCCTGGCCCGCCAGGGTGCGGCCGATCATCGCCCGGTTGGTGGCCTCGGGCCCCGGTCGCGCGGTCTCGGCGTTGGCGATCATGTCGCCCACGGCCATCGCCGCCGTGGCGAAGGCGTTCTCCATCTCGCCGGTCGCCAGCATGAGCGCCTCGTCCGGAGCCTTGCGCCGCAGGGCCTCCAGGGCTCGCGCCCGTGCGCCCTCGGCCACGCCGAGGTAGGCCGAGTAGATGATCGGGAAGGCGAGCAGGCTGATCGCGTGGAACAGCGGATGCCACTTTCCCTGGGGTCGACGCCCCGAGATCGCCGCGTCGGCCAGGAAGACGTCCCGGATCTCCACGTCGCCGGACCCCGTCCCGCGCATGCCCATGGCCCGCCAGGTGTCGTGCCGCACGACCCCGTCGGCCCGCAGCGGCACGGCGAAGTGCAGCACCGTGGGACCGGCGTCGGGATCGTCGTAGACGGCGCTCGTCATCAGGAGGTCGCCGGCGGGCGATCCGCTCGAGAACCCCTTCCGGGCCGTGATCCGGAAGCCGCCGTCGACCTTCACCGCCACCCCGGCGCTCTGCAGCCAGTCCGAGCCGCCGCTGGAGACCAGGATCAGGTCCTCGGCCGCCACCCGGCGCAGCAGGCCCTCGGTGGGCGCGCCCTCGTTCCGCCAGCGCCACACCGCGACGGCCACCAGGTGGCAGTGCATGGAGAACGCGAGGCCCGTCGAGCCGCACGCGCCGGCGAGGATCCGCACCATCCGGCAGAGGTCGCCGTACGAAACGCCGCCGCCGCCCAGCTCCACCGGCACATGCGCCTTGAAGAAGCCCTCGCGCTTCAGGCGCTCGTAGCCGCCCGCCACGAAGCTGTCGTCAGCGTCGTGTTCGGCCGCGTCGAGGGCCAGCTCGGCCGCCACCCGCTCGGCGCGCGCGATCCAGTCCGGGGCGGCCTCGGTCTCGTGGCGCGTCATCGTTGCGATACCGTCCTTCATCGTTGTCTCCGTCGTCGTCCTGCGGCCCCGCCGCCTCGCCGAAGACATCCCAGAGACCCGCGTTCTCCTCCAGTTCAGGAACTGAACCGCACCGGTACAGGAACTGAACTGGCGGTTGCATCGCCCGGAGCCTAGGATACCGCCGATATCGGAGAACCCCATGCCCCAGGCCGGCTACAGTCAGTTTTGCCCCGTGGCCATGGCCGCGGAGATCATCTGCACGCGGTGGACGCTGCTGGTCCTGCGCGAGCTCGGCGCGGGCACGACCCGTTTCAACGACCTGCGCCGCGGGGTCCCGCGCATGTCTCCCGCGCTCCTGTCGCAGCGGCTGAAGGAGCTGGAGGCCTCGGGCGTGGTCCGGCGCAGCGTCCAGGTGGGCGGACCGGGCGAGTACCACCTCACCGAGGCGGGCCGCGAACTGATCCCCATCGTCGAGGCCGTGGGCGCGTGGGGCCAGCGCTGGGTCGACCCCGAGGTGTCCCTCACCAAGCTCGACGCCCAACTGCTCATGTGGGACATGCGCCGCAGCCTCGACCCCGAGCCGATGCCGGCCCGGCGCTGCGTGATCCAGTTCCAGTATCCCGAGCAGCCGGCGGGCCTGCGCGCCTGGTGGCTGGTGGTCTGCCCGCGCGACGGAGTCGACCTCTGTTCGACCGACCCGGGGCACGACGTCGACCTCTACGTCACCGTCGACCTGCGGACCATGACCGCCATCTGGATGGGCGCCGACACCATCCGGCGGGCCTCCGACGCCGGTCGCCTGCGCCTCGTCGGGGAGCCGCGGCTGATCGAGCACATGCAGGCGTGGCTTGGCCTCAGCCCGTTCGCCCGGCCGCAGAAGCTGGCGAGCTAGAACACGTCCACCGCGCGTCGTGTGGCCCTCGCACCGGGCCCCGCTTGAGCTAGAACCACACGCCTGACGCGTGGGAGACCGCCTTGACCTACACCCTCTATTTCTCGCCCGGCGCGGCCAGCTTCGCCGTCCACTGGATGCTGCTCGAGCTGGGCGTTCCCTTCGAGGCCGTGAGGCTCGACCTCGAGGCCGGGGATCAGCGAGCCATGGACTACCGCCGCCTCAACCCCCTGGGTCGCGTGCCGACGCTGATCGTCGACGGCCAGGCGGTCACCGAGTCCGCGGCGCTGCTGATGCTGCTCGCCGAGCGCCACCCCGAGGCCGCCCTGGCGCCTGCGCCCGGTTCGCCCGACCGCGCCGCCTGGCTGGAGACCATGGTCTATCTGGCCAATGCGCTCCTGCCGCCGATGCGCGACTGGTTCTACGCCGAAAAGGACGGCGACCCCGCCCATGCCGACGGCGTGCGCGACCTGGCGCGCCGTCGCATCGAGACCGTCTGGGAGGCCCTCGACGCCCGCCTCGCCGACGGCCGGCCGCACCTGCTGGGCCAGGATCTGTCCGCCGCCGATTTCCTCGCGGTCATGGGGATGCGCTGGTCCCGCAACATGCCCCGGCCGGCGACCGACTGGCCGCACCTCGCCGCCTACGTCACGCGCCACCGCGCCCGCCCGGCCTTCGCCGAGCTCTACCGGCGCGAGGGCCTCGGCGAGTGGTCGAATCCGGCCTGAGCGGGCAGGCCTGAGCCGGAATCGAAAACGCCGCCCGCCAGGGGCGGACGGCGCTTCGCACGCGGTCTGTTACGCGATCAGGCCAGGACGGCCTTGCGGCGGCGGACCATGGCGCCGGCGAGGCCGAAGCCGCTGATCATCAGCGCCCAGGTCGTCGGCTCCGGCACCGCGCCGGCGCCCACGTTCACCGCGCCGGTGGCCGCGTACTGCAGCTCGTTGACGCGCAGCTGGAAAGGATCGCCGCCCGGATTGTTGGCGCCGGCCCAGTGGAAGTTCGTGGTGGTCTGGCCGCCCACGAACAGGCCCTCGGTGACCGCGCCGAAGACGCAGCCGTACTCGCCCGTCACGTAGCAGACGTCCACGCCGCGCACTTCGTCGTGCGAGAACGAGCTGCCGCCGAACTCCGTGCCGGCGCCGTTCGCCGCGAGGCCGGCGGCGATGCCGTCCGCCGTCACCGTCGCCGTGCCCGAATAGCGCGCGCCGACCAGGCTCGTGCCGAAGCCCGTGAAGATCTCGGAATAGTCGTCGTTGCGGGCGGCGTTCACGAGAACGCGGCCGCCGCTCGACACGAAGGTCTCCAGGCCGCTCAGGTTCGATCCGAGGAAGCTGGCCAGTTCCGTGCCGGCGTCGTCGCCGCCGTCGAAGAACAGGAACGAATAGCCGCTCGTGAACACGTTCGCGTTGAACGAGCCGAACCGGTCCCAGCCACCGACGCCAAAGGCGGCGTCCATCGCCGCTTCATTCGTCGTCTCGCCCCAAGGGGCGTTCGGTCCGGTCAGGTAGGCATAGTCCACGGCGCCGGCCGATCCGGCGCTGGCAAGAAGAAGCGCGGCCCCCGCCGCGGCGAAACCAAGACGCATAGAAACACCCCAGAAAACGGCGCGCACCCGAAGCGCGCCCAAGCTGGGGTTAAGCGGAGGTTAAATCCTCCGCCACCGGTTTCCCTCACCGCGAGAAAATTAACACTTTCCGCAACTTGGTCCGAAGGCGACCG
>JADHED010001767.1_pt1 | contig 17066 bp, 11 predicted proteins | sample 8952041 | NCBI WGS metagenome assembly JADHED01 (sample SAMN16124423, study PRJNA663239) | bioreactor sludge metagenome | isolation source: sludge (control) | place: India:Bengaluru | collected 2018-09-08
AGGACGAGGTCGCGGAGCGTCGCCTCGAGGCGGTCGGTGTCGTCACGGTCGACGAGGAGGCTCTCGTCGCCCAGGAACCCCATGCCGGCCGCGCGGCAGGCCGCGACGAGCGTCGACTTGCCCGCCCCCGCCGCTCCGCGCACGACCGCGGCCCCCGCGGGTCCGACGACCGCGCCCGCATGGAGGAGCTGCATCCCGACCATCTTCATCGCCGTCACGGGCGCCTCGAGGAGGAGCCGCGCGGCGAGCGCCGGACGGAGCGCGACGAGCGAGCGGGCCACCGTCGCCGCGGCGATCCGCTCCCGCGGCCTCACCGTCATCTCGATCCCCGGCGCGCGGAGGCGTGTCTCGTCGTCGCTCACCTCCCACCGGAGCTCCTCCTCCGGATCGCCCTCGACCGTCCCGTCGGTCACCTCAATCCCGAGACGGAGCTCGCCGGCGTGCGCGCCGCCGCCGGGGGCCTCGGCCCAGAGGGCCGCGGCCATCTCCAGAACGACGGGCTCCGACACCTCGAGCCGGACGAGGTCGCGACCTGCGCGGAAGACGGGCATGCGGACGGGATCTTAGGCCGCCGTCCGGCCTCGCGATTCCGGGGGTGCGCTCAGTCCGCCTCCTTCGGCCGTGCGACCCAGGCGTAGAAGCTCGGGAGGACGAGGAGCGTGAGGATCGTCGAGGTGATCAGACCCCCCATGACGACGACGGCCAGCGGCTTCTGGATGTCGGCGCCCGAGCCGGTCGCCCAGAGCATCGGGAGATGACCGATGAAGCTCGTGAGCGCGGTCATCACGAGCGGGCGGAAGCGGACCTCGCAGCCCTGGATCACCGTGTCGGCGACGGTCTCGCCCCGGTCGCGGAGCTGGCGGAAGTACGCGACGAGGACGACGCCGTTCTGCACCGCGATGCCCAGGAGGACGATGAAGGCCACCGCGGCGGAGACCGAGACGGGCATCCCGAAGACGACGACGGCGAGGACGCCTCCGACGAGCGCGAACGGCAGGTTGAGAAGGACGAGAAGGGAGTCCCGGACGGACCCGAGCGCCAGGTAGAGCAGGACCAGGATCAGGAGCAGCGCGACGGGCACGACGACGGCGAGCTGACGCATGGCGCGCTGCTGGTTCTCGAACTGGCCGCCGTACTCGACGGTGTAACCGGGCGGGAGCTGCTTCGCGAAGGGTGCGATCCGCTCCCGGGCCTCGGCGACGAACCCGCCCAGGTCGCGTCCCCGGACGTTGGCCTCCGCCACGACCCGGCGCATGCCGCTCTCGCGGCTCACCTGGGCGGGGGCCTCGACGACGGTGAACCGGGCGAGCTGCCCGAGAGGCACCCGCTCCCCGCCGGGCGCCGGCACGAGCAGCCGCTCGAGGTCGGGGACGTCGGTGCGGGCCGATTCCGGGAAGCGGACGACGACGGCGAACCGCCGTTCCTCCTCGATCAGCGTCGTCGCGTGCCGCCCGGCGACCGCGGTCTCGATCGTGGCGTTGACGTCTCCGATCTTGATGCCGTGGCGGGCCAGCGCCTCGCGGTCGACGACGACGTCGAGCTGCGACATGCCGGAGACCTGCTCCACCTTCACGTCGCGGGCGCCCTCGATCCCCGTCAGCTCGGCGGCCGCGCGGTCCGCGAACGTCTTCAGCACCCCGAGGTCGGGGCCGAAGGCCTTCACCGCGAGGTCGCTTTTCACGCCGGAGATGAGCTCGTTCACCCGGAGCGCGATCGGCTGCGAGAACGAGAAGCGCAGGCCGGGGATCTCGGAGAGGTCCTTCTGCATCGCCTCGACGAGCTCCGCCTTGTCGCGCCCCGTTCCCCACTTCCGGCGGGGCTTCAGCATGACGAAGACGTCGGTCTGCTCGGGCCCCATCGGGTCCTCCGAGATCTCCGCCCGTCCGGTCTTGCTGACGACCGTTTCGACCTCGGGGAACGCGAGCAGGCGCTTCTCCAGGAACGTCGCGACTTTGACCGAGCCCTCGAGCGAGGCGTTCGGCAGCCGGACGACGTTCACCGCGATGGCCCCCTCGTCCAGCGGCGGCATGAACTCCGTCCCCACGAGCGGAAGGAGGGCCAGCGAGACGACGAGCACCCCGCCCGAGAGGCCGAGAGTCACCGCCGGGCGGCGCACCGCGTGCCCGAGGAGCCGGACGTATCCCTCGCGGAGCCTCCGGATGAACGCGAACTCCTTCTCGGGGACCTGCCGCAGGAACATCTCGGAGAGGACGGGCACGACCGTGAGCGCGACCGCGAGGGAGACGAGGAGGGCGATCAGCATCGTCGCCGCGAGCGGGGCGAACATCTTCCCCTCGACCCCCTGGAGCGTGAAGAGGGGCACCAGGATGATCGCGACGATGATCACGGAGAAGGCGACCGGCCTCGCGACCTCGGCGAGCGCACCGGCGACGACGCGCCGCCGGTGCTCCTTCGCCGTCTCGAGCGCGAGGTGGCGCCGGATGTTCTCGACGACGACGATGGAGGCGTCGACGACCATCCCGACCGAGAACGCGAGGCCGCCCAGGCTCATGAGGTTCGAGGTGATCCCGGCCGAGCCCATGACGATGAAGCTGACGAGGAACGTGAGAGGGAGGGAGAGGACGACGATGAGCGCCGTCCGGAGCTCGGCGACGAAGAGGAAGAGGATCAGGATCACGAGGAGGCCGCCTTCGAGCAGGGCGTCGACGACGGTCTCGATACAGGCCTCGATGAGCGAGGTGCGGTCGTAGAAGACGTTCAGCCGGACTCCCGGCGGAAGCGTGTCCCGAACCTTCTCCACGGAGGCCTTGACGCGGCCGACGACGTCCTGCGAGTTCGCGCCCTTGAGCATGATGATCATGCCCGCGACGACCTCGCCCTTCCCGTCGCGCGAGACGGCGCCCTGGCGGGGCTCCGCCCCGATGACGACGTCGGCGACGTCCCGCACGTAGACGGGAGAGCCGTCGACGGCCTTGAGCACGGTCCGCTCGATGTCGGGAATGTCCTTCAGGAGCCCGACGCCCCGCATGTAGAGCTGCTCCCAGCCCCGGACGAGGACGCCCCCGCCCGCGTTCGCGTTCCCCTGCTCGACCGCCTCGACGACCTCGCCGACCGTCAGGTCGTACTTGAGGAGCTTCTCCGGCGAGACGAGGACCTGGTACTGCTTCACCTCGCCGCCGAAGCTGTTGACCTCGTTCACGCCGGGGATCGGCTTCAGGAGCGGCGAGACGATCCAGTCCTGGATCGTCCGGAGGTCCATGGCGCTCCGGCCGTCCGCCTCGAGGGTGTACTGGTAGATCTCCCCGAGGCCGGTCGAGATCGGCCCGAGCTCCGGCTCGACGCCCGGAGGAAGCTGCTCGCGGGCCATGCTGAGCCGCTCGAAGACGACCTGGCGCGTCCAGTAGGTGTCGACGCCGTCCTCGAAGATGATGACGACCTGGGAGAGGCCGGCCCGCGACAGCGACCGGACCTGCTGGACGCGCGGCAGGCCGCGCATCACCTGCTCGATGGGATAGCTCACCCGCTGCTCGACGTCGACGGCGGCGAGCCCCGGAGCCTTCGAGAGGATCATGACCTGGGTGTTCGTCACGTCGGGGAAGGCGTCGATGGGGAGGCGGGTCCAGGCGACGACGCCCAGCGCGGCGAGGAGCGCGGTGCCGAGGAGGACGAGGAGCCGGTTCTTCAGGAGGACGCTGGCGAACCCCACGTCGTGCCGTCCCGTCAGTCCGCGCAGCCCGCGCCCATCTTCGAGCGGAGCACGTCGGACTTCATGAGGAAGGCCCCTTCGGCGACGACGACCTGGCCCGCCGTCAGTCCGCTCTTCACCTCGGCCCATCCGCCCCAGGTCCGCCCGACCGCGACGGGGCGGCGGACGTAGTCGTCGCCCGCGTGGTGGACGAAGACGAAGGAGCGCCCCTCGTCCTCGAGGACGGCGCTTCCGGGAATCGCGAGCGCCTCGTCGGCGCCCGGGAGGTACAGCCGGACGCTGGCGAACATTCCCGAGAGCAGGTGCCCCGCCCGGTTGCTCACCTCGACGCGGACCTTCACGGTCCGGGAGGACTCGTCCATCGCCTGCGTGACGAGGTCGACGGCGCCGGCGAAGACCTCGTCCGGGTAGGCCTTGACGGAGACCGAGGCTTCGAGCCGCCCGACGGCCTGCCCGCGGACGACGGAGCGGATGTCCCGCTCGTAGAGGTCGGCCCAGACCCAGACCCTCGAGTTGTCGCCGACCGTGGCGAGAGCCTCGTCGGTCCGGGCCGTCTCGCCCGGCACGGCGTGCAGGGTCAGGACCAGGCCGTCCATCGGGGAGCGCAGGACGATCCGTCCGCCGGCGGTGGCGCTCGTGAGGGCGCGCGCGTCCGCGGAGCTGGCGCCGAGGCGCGTCAGAGTTCCGAGCGCGTTCGCGGCGCGGATCTCCGCGGTCTCGAGCTCCTGCCGAGCCTGGAGCGTCTCCTTCTCGGAGGAGATGTTCTCCTCGCGAAGCGCGGAGAGCCGCTCGAAGCTGCGGCGGGCCAGCGAGAGGAGGCTCCGGGCCTCGAGCCAGGCCGCCTGGGCCTCTCCGACCGCGACGCTCTCGATCTCGACGAGCGGCTGGCCCTTCCTCACCCGGTCGCCCAGCGTCACGTGCGTCGCCCGGACGATCCCCTCCACCGGAGAGCTCACGTGGCCGACGAGGCGCTCGTCGAAGCGCACCTCCCCGGTGAGCGTGACCGGCACGGAAACCTTCCGGGGCCCGGCCTTCACGGTCGTGATGAGCCCGCCCGCGACGAGGCTCGCCGGCGCGCGCACGAAGCCCGCTTCGTACCGGCACTCGTCGCACTCGAACATCCTCTTCTCGTGCTCGCACGTGAGGGCGACGAGCTCCTCGACCGGGCGGTCGAGGTCCGACGGCTCCCCGGCTTCGCCGCTCGCCGCGTGGCTCTCGTCCGAATGGTCTTCGTGGCCGTCCCCGGCCCGGACGGCCGCAGGCGTCGGGGCGGGGCCGGCCTCCTTGCAGGCGGGAACTGCGGTCGACGCGAGGACCGCGAGGAGGATGCAGGTCAGGATTCGTCCGTTCATGGGATCTCTTCTCCGGCGAGGGCGTCGAGGCGGCTGCAGTCCAGCTGCGCCTGCGCGAGCGCGTTCAGGGAAAGGCGGCGCGAGTCGAGCAGCGTTCGGCGGGCGTCGATCACCGGAAGCAGGTTCGCCTCTCCCACCTCGTAAGTCCGCTCCATGGTGAGGACGACCCTCTCGGAGCGGGGGACGATCTCGTCCCGAAAGCGCCTCGCGGTGGCCACGGACGCGCGGCACGCGGCCTGGGCCTCGATGACGGTCGTCTCGACCTCGAGCGCCGTCGCTTCGGCCTGCCGGTCGGCGGCCGCGAGCTTCGCCTCGGCCTGGGCGATGCGCCCCCTGTTCCAGCTCCAGATCGGGACGTCGAAGGAGATGCCGACGCCGTGAGCTCGTCGGTCGAGCTCGTCCGTGACGAACCCCCGAAGGGAGAAGGCGGGGATCGTGGCCCTGCGCTCGGCCCGGACGTCGGCCGAGAGGAGCCGCGAGCGCGCGCTGGCGACCCTCAGCGCAGGGTCTGCGGACCTCGCCCGCTCGAGGGCGGCCTCGCGGTCCAGGACGACCGGAAGAGCGGACAGATCGGCCTTCGCAACCACGGTCCGGCCCGACGGCACGGCGAGCCATCGAGCGAGCGCCGCCTGCCGGGCCCGGAGGATCGTCTCGGCGGCCTCGAGCTCTGCCGCGACCTTCTCGAGCTCGATCTCGACGAGCGGGGCTTCGACGGGCCGGACCTCCCCGGTCTCGACGCGCCGCCGAACGGTCTGCGCGAGCTTCGTGGTCTGCGCCACGAGCGTCTCGAGGACGCCCACCCGGGCCTGCTCGCAGGCCAGACCCCAGAAGAGAGTCCGGAGCTGGAGGAGGACCTCCCGCCGGGAGGCGAGGCTCTCCGCGAGCGCGACGTCCACCTCGGCGCCGGCGGCCTCGAGCTTCGGCCCGCGTTCGGCGATCCACCCGAGAGGAAGGCTCAACGCCAGCTCGCTCTCCGAGCGCGCTTCGTCGCCGATCCGTGCGCGGCCCCGGCCGAGATCCGCTTCGAACGTGGGGTTCGGCACCGCGCCGGCCCCGGCGATTCCGCTGCGGGCCGCCGCGACCTGGAGCTGGTCTGCCGCGAGACGCGGATGACCCTCGGCGAGCCGGACGACGTCGGGCCAGGTCAGCTCGAGGACCTCCGGGGAGGCGGACGCCGGACCCGCCGAGACGAGTACGACCCAGAGGAGGTGGACGCGCCACCGATGGAACTTCCGTAGGGAAAGACGATGCACCTTCGAGCTCCTGCTTTCCGAGGACGCCCGTCCGGGGCGTCGCTCCTGCGCCGGGGCCGGGACCGCGCGCGGGGCGCGGCGTCCCGGCGGACTCTCGAGAGGAGAGCCTCAGGCGCGAGGAGGGTGGAAGATGCGACGGAGGACGCCCTTCGGACGAAGGTCGTCGTGGGCTTCGAGCTCGAACTCGCTCGAGGGAGGAATTCCGACGGAAGGCCGGGGCAGGAAGACGGCGAGGCCGTTGGCGTGGCCCGGGCAGCAGAAGCACGGGCATCCCGGTCCGCAGGGCTGGCCGTCCGTCCCCGGGTCGGGGCACGAATCCGCCGTGGACGGGGCCGCCGGACCGCTCCGCGCGGAGGAGTGCAGGACCTCGTCCGCCGTCGCGAGGGTCGAGCCGGCGACGAAGACGAGCACGACGAGAAGGGCGAGCGTCCGCCGGGTCCTTCCGTGATGGGGTCGGGACGATCCGGTGGTCTTCGCTCGGTTCATCGCGCGGCACCCGCCTCGCGCGGGTGATCATAGGAACGGCCTCGCCACCCGTCAACGCAGGGACTCGTCGGGCGCGTCGCCTCGGGCCGAACGCCCCGAGGCGCTCTGCCCGTGAAGGCCGTCGGGGGCGTCGAAGGAGACGAGGAGGAACGGGTCCTTGTTGGCCCGTTCCCCGCCCTCGTTCCCGAGCCGGCGGACGTGGACGGCGGCGATGCCCGTGGGAGGCGCGGAGGATCCGGCGGGAACGATGACGAGCCTCGTGGAGTTCCCTCGTGGATAGAGGGTTGGACGTGGATTCTCCGGCGGCGCGGCTCCGGCTCGCGCTGGAGCTCTCCGACGTCGCCGAGAGGATGCGCGCCCAGCGGTTCCGGCGTGAGGACCCCCGGCTCGACGAGGAGGCGATCGACACCCTCATGCAGTCGTGGCGGGAAGCGCGCTCCGGCGCGGAGGCCGGCGACGCCCCAGGAGTGTCGGTCCCCTGGCCGAGGCGGCGTTGAGCACGCTCGAGGCCGCTCTTCGCGCCATCGTCGCCGAGCTCGGGAGCCGGCGGGTCCGCTGCGCGCTCGTTGGCGGTTTCGCCGTTTCCGCGAGGGCCGAGGTCCGGACGACCCGAGATGTCGACCTCCTCTTCGCGTCGTCCGGCATCGAGCCCGAGATCGCCGCCGCGCTCGACGGCGCCCTCGCGGACCTGGCTCAAAGCGTCCGCGCCACCGCGGCCGTCGGGATCGTGGCGCTGGGCGAGGGTCCTCCTTGCGAGGGCTGCGTCTCAAGGCTCACCTTGCACTTCGGGCCCTTGCCCGGCTCCGGCTCATACCCATGATTTCCTGCCAGAGGCGGCGGGCGGTTTCGGGCTCCTTTGCCCGGTCGCAGAGCCGCGACCCGCCCGCGGTGTGGAACGACTTACACGGCTTCTGAAGAAGGTGCTCTTCGGAGCCTCCGGGCGTCCGCGGTTTACGACCGAGGCGCGGCGTGCGCCTTCACCCAGGCGACGTACCGGTCCATCCAGGTCTGGAGGAACGTCCTGCTGCTCGCGGCCAGATCACCCGCCTCGTCGAACAGTCCGTCCTTCGCGTGGATGAAGGCCTCGGGCTGGCCGAGGGTCGGGACGTCCAGGTAGGCGAGGACGTTGCGCAGGTGCTGCTGCGCCATCGCCGTGCCAATCGCGCCGACCGAGGCGCCCAGGACGCCGGCAGGCTTGCCCGCCCAGGCGCTCTGGCCGTAGGGCCGCGAGGCGTGGTCGATCGCGTTCTTGAGCACGCCCGGGATGGAGCGGTTGTACTCGGGAGTCACGAAGAGGAGTCCCTGGGCGGCCGCGACCTGTTCCTTCAACCGCCTGACGGACGCGGCGGGATTCGCGTCGTCATCCTGGTCGTACAGGGGCAGGTCTCCGATCTGGACCTGCTCGAAGATGAACTCCGCCGGCGCCAGCTTCACGACGGCGCTGGCCAGCTTGCGATTGAAGGAATCCCGGCGAAGGCTTCCGACGAGGACGGCGATCTTGTACTTGCTCATGACGAGCCTCCAGGAGCAAGACGCGGGCCGGCGAGCGCGACCGGCACGCCTCCACTTCTCCCACGCGACCGCGAGCTGAACGAAGAGGCCGTGCTCACGCCGTGGAGCATCCCCGTCCATCGATCCGAGGCTTTCATCCGGTCCATCATCTCCATCGGATCGGGGACGGGAACGCCGGATGACCCCTTCGCCGAATCGGTGTCGTCCGGGCTCGCCGAAAGCATCCGGGCGTGTCCCGCGCGACCGCGCCGCGAGCAGCTTCTACGGACTCCGGTGTAAGGCCTGCTCCGGTTGACCCTCAGCCCCTTTCGGCCTGTCCTCCTGCTTCTTTCCCGCGAAGAGGACCGGGACCAGGACGAGGAACAGGAAGGTCGACGTCAGGAGCCCTCCGAGGATCACCGCCCGGTCCGGCTCTGCGAGGAGCTGCGGCACGGCGGCCTGCTCCTGGTTCAGCGAGAGCGCACGGGCAGCCGGACGGCTGCGGTCGTGGGCGATCAGGTCCGGGCGCTCACCTCCCCGCGGCCATCGGGAGCAGAGTCCCGTCCGAGGTCGCGTTGTCGTTGACCACGCCGTACGCGACGAACCGGCCCGAGCCTCCGGCCCGCCGCACCTCGGCCCAGGCGTCGCCGCCGTAGCCGATCTGCGAGAGAGGCCGGTTCCACTGGAACCGCCGGCCGGGCGGGAGCGTGACCTGCGGAAGGATCCCGATGACCGATCCGTCGGAGGCCTGGTGAAGCGTCAGCTCCAGAGTCACGACCGGTCCGCCCTCGGGTTCCGGGTTCGCGACGGCGACGTTCGAGCGGAACCCGGCCTCCTCGCGCAGGCCCGGGACGATGGCGCTCTCGGCCGCCCACCGCACTGCGTTCACGACGGGGACGCTGACGCCGTAGTCGCCCGCCGCGCCGGTGCCTCGCGCCTGGACGACCGCCGTCACGAGGAGGTCGGCCGCTCCTTCCGTCCGATCCGACGAGAACGTGAGCGTCCCCGCGAAATCGTTCGGATCGATCGGAACGCCGTTCGCGACGAGCCACGCCCCGGCATCCGGCACTTCAACGAGGCTGTCGAGGTCGACGGCGACCGGGAACGTAAGTGCGCCCTTCTCGTCTCGGTAGGTGACGCTGAAGGTGAGCCCCTTCTCCGGCAATCCCCACCGCTCCCTTCGGCCGAGCGTCAGCTCGGTCCGGTACCGCCCGTGCTCCGACGTCGCGCCGACGACGGCCGGCAGGAACCGGGTACGCCGGCCCGGGAGGACGTCCGGCTCCTCGAACGGCACGACCGTCCCGTCGTTCGTCGTGCCGTCGTTCCGAACGAAGTACCCGAGGAGGTCGTTGCGCGCGTCGTCGAACTGGGAAAGCCAGAGAGTGGACGCCTCGATTCGGAGCGGCCCGAAGAGCCTCGAAGAGTCCGGGTCGACCTGGAGGAATGATCCGGCCGGGAGCGGACGGCTCGTATTGACTTCCGGGACCTGCCGGGGGTCCGCGTAGACCCACGTCGGTACGTCGCTTCCGTCCCGGGACGTCGCGAGCGCGAGGTGCAGTCGGCTCCCCGGCGCGCGGGTAGGGCGCAGCAGCGTGGCCGCCCCCGCGAGGCTTCCCGCCTCGCTCCCGAGAAGCGACGTCCCCGCCGTTCCGCCTTCAGACGAACTGAAGACGCGCACCGCCGCCCACGCCTCCCGATCGTCGGAGAGGCCGTCGAACTCGACGGCAAGAGGACCGACGAAGCCGGGAACGGGGTCCACGATCCGCCTTTGCGCGCCCGGTCCGAGCGGCACCTCGATGGTCGGCTCCGCCGTCGCGCCGGCGTAGACCTTCGCCACGCAGCCGGCGCCCGGCGAGAGGTTCGCCACCGTCAGCTCGCTCCGGTAGCGGGTCCCGCCGTGTCCCGTCGCGTCTACGACGGCCGCGATCTGCTTCCGGACGCGAGAGACGGGCGTCAGGAGCGGGTCCGGCCGGGCGTCGGAGGAGTATCGATACCGGTCTCCATATGCGATGCGTCCGTCGGGGTCGATCCTCGCGGGGACGGTCCCGCCCCCCTGCCTGGAGAGCCGGCCCCGGGCCAGCCGAAGGCCGGAGAAGAAGATCGAGCTTCCGAGGCTGGACATCTCCGCACGCGTCAGGGATTCCCGCCCGCTCTCCTGGATGTCGTCGCGCGTCAGGAGCGTCTCGAAGCCCGCCTCCGACGGTCGGACGAGGACGGCCCGCGGCCCGACGCCCGGGGAGGCATCGTGGACCTGCAGGACGGGCTCTCCGTCGACCTCGAGCACGTCCGCGACGCGCATCGCGCGATCGAGTTCCGGGAATGCGCGGACGAGCCGATCCCCGTCGACCCGGAAGACCGTCTCGTCGCGCCGGCCGGGACCGGAACACCAGTCGGTCGCCACGGCATACGTCTCGCCGCCTGCCCGCCGGATCGCGACGGGACTGGTCGTGCACTCCTCGGACGGGAGCGGCGACGCCTCGAGAATCGACCAGGCTCCGTCACGAAGCCGGGACAGCCTCCCGGCGGGGCCGGACAGGTATAGGTCCTCGCCCACGCCGATCAGCGGCGTGCCGAATCCCTCCGGACTCTTCAGATCGACCCACTCGTCGGACTCGCCGTCGAGCGCGAGATGCCGGCGAGAGATCGAACCCGAGACCCACTCGGCAACGACCGGCCGGTCCTTCCAGACACCGACGACCTCCGCCTGCTCGGCGCTGGGCGAGGGCGGGAGGCGCTTCCAGCCGGCGTCGTCCCGGCGATAGAGCCGTGAACCCCGGACGGCGAACGTCTTCGTCTCCCCCCGCAGGTACCAATCGGCCCCTGGAGCCCCGACCACACCCGACGTCGCGCTCCACACGGAGCCGTCCCGTACGTGCACGTCCCAGCCGTCGGCCGAGGTGAAGAGCCGAGTGCCCGCGACGGAGACGACGGGCGGGGGGTATCGCGCGGCCACTGGCGACTCCGGCGTGATCCGGACGAGGGTGTTCCCCTCGAGGAGATGGACGTTGCCGCGCCCCTCGCTGCTCGTGACGAGGAATCGCCCGTTCCACTCGAGAGGTTTCGGACCTCCGTAGGTGGCCGTGATGCTCCGGGGAATCGCGATCGGGTCGGAGAAGCCGGCGGTCGTGAGGATTCGGGCGGCGTAGCCGGCGCTGCCGAGCCCGTAGATCACCCAGAGGCTGTTGGGCGTCGATTCGAAGAAGGTCCAGACGGGCAGGTCCCACGGAGGCAGCTGCGTCCACCCGGTTTCGTCGAGCCGGTAGAAGGGATAGGGCGGCGTACTCGCGAAGGCGGCGACGTCGCTCGCGCTCGGACCTCCGCAGACCGGCGGCGTCCCGATCAGGTGGAGCTTCCCCGACAGCGCGAAGAGCGTGCCGGAACAGGCGGGCAGGGGAGTCTCCTCCCGGACCGAGCCGTCCGCGAGGGAGACGGAGCGAAGGCGCCGGGCCTCCGGCCCGATCGCGGGATCGCTCGCGCAGTCGCAGCTCCTGAAGCCTTCCGCCACGACGTAGAGCCTCTCCTCCGACCGAACGACCGGATGGCAGGACGCATCGTTCCAGAGCCGCGTCCACGTGTCGCCGTTCAGGATGAAGAGCTGAACCTGGCACGTGGTGGTGCTCGAGGTCGTCGCCCCGAACCGGCCGTTCGCGAAGAAGAGCGTCCGCTTGCTCCCGACGACCTCCGTCGTGCGGAGCGGGACGGGGTGCCACGTCGTTCCCCGCAGCTCCCAGTCCCCCGAAAGCCCGAACGCGAGCGTCCGCGTCTCGTCGCCGAGGATCTGGACCGCCTCGGGCGCTCGCGGCCCCTCGTCGGCGACCCTCCAGACGACGTCGGCCCTCACGACCGACGAGCTGGCGATGCAAACGACGGACAGCAGGCCCGAGAAGACTAATCGGCTCTCGGATCGTCTCAACTCTTCCTCCTCGCCCTCGTTCACTTTCCCGTCGTCATCGGCAGAAGCGTGCCATCCGAGGTCACATTGTCGTTGACCACGCCATATGCGACGAACCGGCCGGAGCCTGCGACCCGCCGCACCTCGGCCCAGGCCTCGCCGCCGTATCCGATCTGCGAGAGAGGCCGGTTCCACTGGAATCGCCGGCCGGGCGGGAGCGTGACCTGCGGAAGAATCCCGATGACCGATCCGTCGGAGGCCTGGTGAAGCGTGACCTCGAGGGTCACGACCGGGCCGTCGTCGGGCTCGGGGTTCGCGACGGCGACGTTCGAGCGGAACCCGGCATCCTCGCGCAGGCCCGGGACGACCGCGCGCTCATCGGCCCATCGGACTTCGTTCACGACGGGGACGCTGACGCCGTAGTCGCCAGTTGCGCCGGTGCTCCGCGCCTGGACGACGGCAGTTGCGAGGAGCGCGCCCGCGCCCTCGGGCCGATCGGACGAGAACGTGAGCGTCCCAGCGAACGCCGAGTGGTCGATCGGAACGCCGTTGGCAGCGAGCCACGCTCCGGCGTCGGGAATCTCGAGCAGCACGCCCGCGTCGAGCCGGTCGTACGGAAACGGGTTCGGAACCGCCGGGATCGAGACCGAGAAGGTCGTCGAGCCGCGCTCGTCGCGCCACGTCGCCAGGAAGTCCAATGCGGCTACCGGGCGCAGGTCGATCGCGCGCCAGCCGAGCGTGAGCTCCGTGCGATAGACGGCGTGGCTCGAAGCGACGCCGACGACGGCGGGGAGGAATCGGGTTCGGCGGCCCGGGAGGGTGTCGGGGGGCTCGAACGGAACGACGGTGCCGTCGTTCGTCACCCCGTCGTTCCGAACGAGGTAGCCGAGGAGTCCGCCAGCCGAAATGACGAACGGTCTCGCGACGCGCTCGGGGTGGGGGTCGACCTGGAGGAACCCGCCGATCGGTATCTTCAGCGGGTGTCGTCCGCCCTCCTCGATGCTCTCTCGCAGGTCGGGGATCGAGATGGTCTCTCCCGCGAGGTCGGACACATCGGCATCTGCGGAGATCGCCGCGTGGAGGCGGTCTCCGCCCGAGCGAACCGGAGGAAGTGCGACGGCCTCTCCGAGGACGCTCCCGGGGTCGGTCGCGAGGAGTGAGGTCCCGGCCGTTCCTCCTGCGGACGGACTCCAGACGCGTACGGCCGCCCAGGCCTCCGTCTCGTCCTCGAGCCCTTCGAACTCCACGGCGAGAGGTCCGACGAAACCCGGCACCGGGTCCTCGATTCGGACCTGGCCCCCCGGCCCGAGGGGAACTTCGCGCACGGGCGTTGTGGCGCGGCCGGGAAAGAGGCGCGCGACGGCGTTCGAGCTCCGCGAGAAGTTCGCCAGCAGCAACGTGCTTCGGTAGCGCACGCCCTCGACCCCCGCGGTATCCACGACCGCGGCGAGGCTCTTCCGCACCCGGATCGCCGGGGAGAGCAGGCCCATCGTGTCGTAGTAGGCGTGCGGCTTGTACCCGTAGGCGAATCGGCCGTCGTAGTCGATGGTGCGAGGCAGGAGCGGACCCCGTTGCGCGCGGAGCTGGCCGCGGGAATAGGCGAGTCCGCCCGAGAGGATCATGTCGCCCGCGGCGGCGAGCGGCAGGGGAAGGCCCGAGGAGACGCGTGCCCGCTGCAGGTCACTTCCGGTGACGAGGGTCTGGAAGCCTCCTTCCGAAGGCGTCATGAGGGCGGCGCCATTTCCCCATCGTCCCGTGGCGTCGCTTACGGCGAGATGAAGGCGACCCCCGGCGACGCAGGCGTCGCGGACGCGGATCGCCTGGTCGAGGTTCGGAAAGGCGGGCTCGAACCGGTCGTTCTGCAGGAGCCACGCCGTGGGCCCGGAGTACGTCCCCCAGTCGAAAACGTACGGCACCCCGTCGAGAACTCGGAGGACGGAGCGGCTCGTGTTCACTCCCGGCTCTGGAGGTGGAGACGAGAAGCTGGTCCAGGAGCCGCCCCGGTACCGGGCGAGCTTCCCCGGATCTCCGCTGACGTAGACCGCGTCCCGGGCGGTCGCCAGGAACGCCTCGAAGCTGGGTGGCGTGTAGAGACGCCTCCCGCCGAACCCCCGCGGGAGCTTCAGGTCGACCCAGGTGTCGGAAGCCGGCTCGTGCATGAAGAGATCGATCGATCCGCCCCCGTCGAAGCCGATGACGGGCCGGTCCTCGAGGGCGGCGAGTCCCCAGATCTGGCCGACGGCCGGGACCGGCGACAGCCGGGTCCAGCCCGCCGCGTCCCGCCGGAAGACCCGGGTCCCGAGCGTCGCGAAGAGCTTCGTCGCGCCCGTCGCGTAACGGTCTGCGCCGGGTGGCGATTCGAGGCCCGATGTCGGGAGCCATTGCGTCGACTCGAACAGGTGCGGCTCCCACCCTTTCGCCCAGGTGAAGAGCCGTCGCCCCACGGCCTCGACGAACGGCTCCCAGGTCTGCTCTCCCGTGACGGGCGATTCCGGCTCCAGGCGGACGAGCTGGCCGTCTCGAAGCTCGAGGATGTTCCCGCGCCGTTCGGTGGTCGAAACCAGGAGTCGCCCGTTCCATTCGAACGGTTTCGGATAGTCGCCCGCACCGTAGGCCGACCTCGGGATCTGAATCGGGTCGGAGAAGCCGGACGTCGTCAGGATCCGGGCCGCGATCTGCGCGGAGCCAATGTTCTGGAAGCGCCATGCGCTGTTCGGCGTCGTCCGAAAGCCGTAGGAGAAGCCGACCCAGGGAGGCCGCTCGACCCAGTGATCACCGTCGAGGCGGAAGATCGGAAGGGCGGGCTCCGGGGAGGAGGCTGCGGACGTCTCACCGGAGCCCGGTCCTCCGCACCCGGAGTGCTCCTGCAGGAGGTGCAGCTTCCCCGCGAGAACGAAGAGCGTTCCGTAACAGGAGGGAAGGGGCGGCTCCTCGCGGACGGTGCCGTCCGCGAGCGAGACCGATCGGAGACGCCGCGCGGGGGCGTCGGGCGTGCAGACGAAGCCCGGCCGACATTCCGTCTCGTAGGGGAAGTACGCCGCTGAGGTGACGTACAGCCGATCGGCGGTGTGCGCGAGGGCGGGCCCCACGCCCTCGACCGAAGCAAGCGATTTCCAGACGTTTCCCTCGAGGGCGAACAGCTGGAGTCCGCCGTCCCGGAACGTCGCCGCGACGAGCCTGTCGCCCGCGACGATGGAGGGCGCGAGTCTCTCCCCCTGCGACGCAGAGTCGTCGAACTCGATGCGGCGCCAGGCGGAACCGTCGAGCTCCCACGTCCCTTCCTCGCCGTACCAGATGACGCGGGAGTCGTTCCCGAAGATGGAGCCGTTGCCCGACCCCGGCGCCCTCGGCCCCTCGTCGGCGACCTTCCAGACGACGTCGGCGCGCCCCGAAGCCGTGACGAGAAGCGTGGAGAGCGCGAGGAGCGCGGAGAGCGCGGCGGAGCGGGAACGTACGGGCATACCTTCCCCCCTTTCCATGGGAGTGCGCCTCGGCGAAGCGACCTCACGGTCGCGCGTCCTGGAAGAGAAACGCCCGGCGCCAATCGTCTGGACGAAGGCCGCGGGGGACGAGACACTCGCGCCATGTTCGACTCCCTCAAGCGGTTCTTCAAGGAACGTGTCGCCGGCGCCCCCGCGGAAGCCGCGGGCGATCCGAGCCAGCGATTCCGCCTCACGGCCGCGGTGCTCCTCGTCGAGGTGATGCGCGCCGACCCCGAGGTCAGGGACGAGGAGCGGACGGTCGTCCGCACGGCGCTCCAGGGGACGTTCGGCCTCTCGCTCGCCGACACCGAGGAGCTGGTCCGCCTCGCGGAGGCCGAGGCGGACTCCGCGACCTCGCTCTACGAGTTCACGAGCCTCGTCGACAAGGGGTTCTCTCTCGAGGAGAAGAAGCGGATCGTCGAGCTGATGTGGCTCGTCGCCTTCGCCGACGCGGAGAAGCACCCCCTCGAGGAGCACCTCATCCGCCGCGTCGCCGGCCTCCTCCACGTCCCGCACCCCGACTTCATCGACGCGAAGGCGCGGGCGCGCGGACGGAGCGGGGGGTAGGGCGCCCGCCGGGCGCGACGCGCGGCCCGAAACCTACGCGGACGAGGCCGCCTTCTCCCACTGCTTCAGCCTGGACGCCAGGAGCTCCTGCTCCCGCAGGTTCTTCGTCATCTCGAGGGCGCGCCGGATCTCCTCGCATGCCTCGGAGAGCCGTCCCAGCTTCATCAGCAGGTCTCCGCGAACGCTGGGAAAGAGGTGGCAGCCGGCGAGGGCGGAGTCCCCGGCGAGGGGGGCGGCCGCGTCGAGCGCGTGCAGTCCTGCAGCCGGGCCCTCGGCCATGCCGACGGCGACGGCGCGGTTGAGCGCCACGATCGGAGACGGGTTGACCCGCAGGAGGGCGTCGTAGAGAAGGACGATGCGTTCCCAGTCGGTCTCCTCGGCGGTGCGGGCGCGCGTGTGGCATGCGGCGATCGCGGCCTGCAGCGCGTAGGGTCGCGAGCCGCCGCCGAGCCTCTGCGCTCTCTCGAGCGCGGCGAGTCCGCGCTGGATCTGCGCGGTGTCCCACAGGGAGCGGTCCTGGTCCGGGAGGAGAACGGCCTCGCCGTTCCGGCCCCGGCGCGCCGCGTTTCGCGAGGCCTGCAGCTCCATCAGGGCCACGAGAGCGTGGACCTCCGATTCGCCGGGGAGAAGACGCCCCAGCATGCGCCCCAGGCGCAGCGCCTCTTCCGAGAGAGCCGCCCGCATCCATTCCCCGCCCGACGTCGCGGTGTAGCCCTCGTTGAAGATCAGGTAGACGACCAGGAGCACGGACACGACTCGGAGGCGCAGCTCGTCTCCGCTCGGCGTCTCGAAGGGGACGTGGGCCTCCGAGAGGGTCTTCTTGGCGCGGGAGATCCGCTGGCCGAGCGTCTTCTCCGGCACGAGGAACGCGCGCGC